>Ga0172370_10009875_pt1 | contig 11060 bp, 8 predicted proteins | sample LakKiv5m_FD_114538 | JGI IMG/M metagenome (GOLD analysis project Ga0172370, IMG submission 114538) | Freshwater microbial communities from Kabuno Bay, South-Kivu, Congo - kab_022012_11.5m | ecosystem: Environmental > Aquatic > Freshwater > Lake | place: Democratic Republic of the Congo...
CCCCCGAGAATTCTTAGAATATTATACTGGGCATGTGACAAATCATACTCTTTGATAATTTTTGAGATTGATGATTCGAGCCAGCTTCCTGTGAATAAAATGTTTAGAATAAGTTTGTGATATTCATTCTGAAAAATTGTTTGTTTTATTTCTTCTTCAAGGTTCATGGCTATTTTCTGTAAATCTCAATTTCACATTCGATTTTTACCTCATTACTAACAACTAAAGCACCTGTTTCAATTGTTTTGTTCCACGAAAGCCCATAGTCAAATCTGTTGATTTTTGTTGACATGCTGAAACCTGCTCGTGTATTGCCACCAGGGTCTTTAACCGTTCCATTGTATTCACCTTTAAACCTGACTTCCTTGGTAATACCTTTCATTGTTAAGTCTCCAACTATCTCATAATCGGAACCACTGATTCTTTTAAATGATTTACTTTTGAAAGTAATTTTCGGATATCTTTCAGTATCAAAGAAATCGGTTGATTTCAAATGCTTATCTCTTTTTTCATTTTCAGTATTAATGCTGTTCACATCAATTTCGAATTCAACCTTCGTATTGTTGAAATCATCAGAAAAAGAAACCACTTTACCGTCGAAGATTCTGAAATATCCTGTCACATTTGAGATTATCATGTGTTTAATACTAAAAAGAACGTGAGTATGCGACCTGTCAATATTCCAGTTGGTCTGAGAAAATGTTTGAAGTGAACCAAACAAAATCAGAATGATTATTAATTTTAACTTTTTCATCAAAAAGCTCCTTAAATTATTAAATATTATATGTAATTGAATTTATTGTTAAAACGAATATTGTTCTAACATATTTTAAATATAAATAAAATTTGTAAAATAATTTAATTTCTGTTAATTTTGGAAAATATGGAATTGAATTCCAAATTTTCCAAAATCATTGTAAATTATTGATATTTAATATCTTACAGAGTGGCAGGCTCTTCTTCTCTTGTCATTCTTTCGGGTGCGGTTATGCCCAATATCGTCAAACCGTTTTTCAATACGATTTTAGTCAACCATGCTAAATTAAGACGTGAATTTTGGTATTCAGTTTCTGAGCCAATTATCCTGCATTCGTGATAGAATCCATGGAAAGCGGTTGCTAAATCCCTAAGATATTCAGCAAGAATTTGAGGTTCGTATTTTTCAGCGGCAGTTTTGATTTGAATGGGAAATTTTAAAAGCAATTTTATTAAATCAATTTCTTTGGGATGAATAAGCAATGACGAATTAAACTCCGGATTTAATTCGATTCCCTTAGTTTTTGCATTATCAATAATCGAACAGATTCTTGCGTGGGCATATTGAAGATAGAAAACCGGATTTTTCTCGCTATGTTCACGTGCAAGACTCAAATCGAATTCAAGGTGAGTAGTCACTTGACGCATTAATAAAAAGAATCTAACTACATCGGGACCAACTTCATCTAACAGTTCATCAAGTGTGTAGCTTTTGCCGGACCGTTTTGACATTTTCACTTGTTTACCATCCTCAGTAAGTGTAACAAACTGGTGAATGATTACTTTAACTTTCGAAGCATCAAAACCTAAAGTACCGATACCAGCCATTACATCCGGTACAGTGGCAATGTGGTCAGCTCCGAAAACATCAATAAGAAAATCGTATCCCCGTTGGAACTTGACTTTGTGATAAGCAATGTCAGGAAGCCGGTAAGTCGGTTCACCTGTTGATTTCACAATAACTCTGTCCTCGCTCAAACCGAGAGCCGAAAGCTTAAGCCAGAGGGCTCCGTCTTTTTCGTATGCCAGGTCTTTACTTTTAAGTTCATCAATGAGTTCTTTGATTTTCCCGTCCGAGTAGAGCGAATCCTCATTAAAGAAAATATCCTGAACGATGTTCATTCTTTTCAGAGTTTGCTTGATTTTGTCGAAGCACCAGGCTTCGCCGAATTTCCTGCAAATTGTTAAATTGTCTTCTGTCCCTTCCATAAGGGAATTACCATGAAGTTTGATTATTTCATCTGCAATTAATTGGACATAGTCACCGTGATAACCGTCTTCGGGGAAAGGAAAATTGTCGTCGGAAATTTTCTGCATATATCTTGCATAAATTGACTTGGCAAGATTATTCATCTGATTGCCGGCGTTATTGAAATAGTATTCCCGCGTGACTTCATTACCAAGCCATTCATAGAGATTGGCAACAGTATCTCCGATTGATGCATTTCTTGCATGTCCCATGTGAAGAAGTCCTGTCGGATTGGCACTAACATATTCTACATTGATTTTTTGAGGTTGCTTCGGATATGTTCTACCGAAATTTTTTCCATTTTTATGAATTTGTGAAAATGCTTCGGTATAATAAACCGGATGAAATTTAATATTGATGAAACCAGCACCGGCAATATCAACTGAACTGATTATGGCAGAATCCAAATCAAGATTTGATATGACTAACTGGGCAATTTGCCTTGGATTCTGCTTTAAAGGTTTTGCAAGCTGAAGAGCTAAATTTGTAGATAAATCACCGAACTCGGGATTTTTGGGTTCTTCGAACCAGAAATCAGGAATTTCGGTAATACCAAGTTTTTCCAGAGATTTTATAAATATCGGGTGCAAATATTCATTCGTCATATTAAAAGATTCGATTATGGTTTAAAATCAGCTTTTCTTGCAGTTCCGTTTTCTGTAAGTTTAAGGAATTGAGCGTCTCCCCAGAGTTTTTCAATGTTATAATATTCCCTTGTTTTAGAGAGCATAACATGAAAAACAACATCAAAAAAATCAATCAGTACCCATTGAGTGGACTGATATCCTTCAATTCTTGGCTTTGTAATGCCAAGTTCACCACATTTTTTTAAGACAGAATCAATGACTGCTCTCATCTGAGTTTCGGTATCACAAGTGCAGATAACGAAGAAATCGGTAGGTGAAGTATCTATTTTTCTTAAATTCAAAATTAAAATGTCCCGTGCGATTTTTTCATCTGCTATACGGGCACAAAATACAGCCAGACCTCTTGATGTTTCGGGCTTTCTTTCTTTAGCCAAATTGCTTACCTATTAATATACTTACAAAAATTTCTTCTATTAACGTATTGAGAGGGATTTTATTCATTTTATAAAAGGAGTAAGGCGTTTGAAATCTTCGCCAAGGATCAGGGTGCATTTCAGGAAGAGGGCTGAATCTATTTCTTCAACTATGAGTGAGTCTTTAATTCCAGCAGCTTTTGCTAACTTTTGTGCCGATTTGAAATCACCTACCCTGTCAATAATATAAGATGCAGCCACAGGTGATTCAAAATTTCCGATTTCAACAACATCAATTTCCTTTTCTCTCAAAAATGCTCTAGCTTGAGAAGCTATGCCAGGGACTTGGGTTGCATTTAAAATGTTGATTTGGACTGATTCTCTGAAAGATTCTTTTTCCGGAGCCGGATTTTCTTTTTCTGAAGATTTGTGGTAATAAATCCTGGTTAGCAGAGAACCGGCTAAAATCAGGAAAACAATCATTCCGAGAAATGTCAGAATTTTCCAGAACCGTTTCATAGTTCAAACCTTAAACCGTCGTAAGACAGAAATATATTCTCAGGTAGTGTCTTTTCAACCACCGAATGTCTTATCTGATGTGCCAAATGAGTCAGATATGCGTTGCGGGGTTTTATTTTTCTTATTTCATTAATAGCTTGGTCCACAGTGAAATGTGTGGGATGTGGTTCGAATCGCAAAGCATCAATAATAAGAATTTCAAGGTTTTCAAGTTTTGTATAATTTTCATCGGGAATGAAATTAGTATCGGTTAAAAAAGCAAAATTTCCGATTCGGAATCCCAAGACATCAAGTTTGCCGTGTTTCAGTGTAATTGGAATAAAGTGAATATCTCCGATAACAAACGGTTCGACATCAATTAAGTGCTTCTCTACCAAAGGTACACCACCGCCAATCTGCTCGGTTTTTTCAAAGGCATAAAAAAAAGTTTTCTGAATGTGAGCAAGTGTTATTTCGGTGAGATAAATCGGTATTGCTTTTTCCATTGTATAATTGAAAGCCCTCAAATCGTCGAATCCGCCAATGTGGTCGAAATGGGAATGCGTGTAAACAACTGCATCAATTTTCGCAATTTTATTAATCAGCATCTGCTGGCGGAAATCAGGTGAAGTATCTATCAGAACAGTGGTCCGGTCAGATTCAACTAAAAGAGAAGTACGGAGTCTCTTATCTTTGCTGTCAGATGAAGTGCAGGTTGGGCATTGACAACTAATTGTCGGGATACCTGAAGATGTTCCGCTTCCAAGAACAGTAATAATCATTGTCAGATAATTTTAACAGTATTTAAAGAATTAAATAATTTCAATACAAAATACAATTATATTTGAAAATAATTGTCGAAAAAAATGAATATTTATGTTGGAAAATATAAAAGAATAATGTAATTTACAAAAATAACCCTGTTAAATTTGAGGGTAATAATGAGAAAATACATTTACTTTTTTTATATACTTTTATTTTGCATCAGCGTTTACGGACAGCAAGATTTAACTCAAATCAAGCGTTCGAATTACGAGGGCAGGCATTTTCTGCTTGGCTTTATGCAGAATGAAACTACAATAGACCCGGGCTCAGGCTTGCTGTTGAAGGTCTATCTTTCGTCTAATGCTGATGCTAACATTGATGTTCACATTCCAGGTGCTCCTACTCAATTTTTTTCAATAAAATCCGATTCGGTACTTTCACTCTCTATCCCACCTGATGTGGAAAATTATATTTCCGAACAGGTTACTCAGAAAACCATTGAAATCAATTCGGATGTACCAATTTCGATTTATGCATTTTCCAGTCAAGCTTATACAACTGATGCCTATTCGGTTATCCCTGTTGCACACTGGGGTACGGAATATGTCTGTATGTCTTACCCAAACGACCAGTACCAGGTTACTACCGATATGACTCAGGATGAAATTGATGCAAGAAGCGAACCCAGACAAAGCGAATTTTTGGTAATGGCGGCTTACGATTCAACAGAAATTCAATTTCAGCCTAAAAGTGTGACCGAAACAGGTAAACAAACTTTCAGAACCTATACGATAACACTTAACAAAGGAGATGCTTATCTTGTAAAATCCATTCGTTCACCGAAAGGGACCGGTGACCTGTCCGGTACGATTATAAGAAGCACCAAGCCCGTAGGTTTCTTAACGGGGCATGTGCGAACTGCTATTCCTAATAATCTTAATATTAAATGGGACTCGAAGAATCATCTCATCGAAATGCTAATGCCTACTGAAGCATGGGGAAGGCATTTCGTTACGGTTCCCTTAGGTCCGAACCATAACGGAGATATGATAAGAATTGCTAATATTAAGCCAAATACAACTGTTACCTATCAGAATCCATCCGGTGGTGTTCAGCAAATTGTTCTTGGTGCACCCGGTTCTGTCGGGACTTTTATGTATGTCAACGAACCGACGGTCTGGATTTCTGATAAACCCATCCAAGTTTGCCAGTATTTGTGCCGCTCGGGTGATGCAGACGATACTCAATATTACGACCCTTCGATTGTAACGATTCCTCCGACTGAACAGTTCGTGACAAAGATATTGTTTCAGTGTCCCGGAAATTTGGTCAGAGTCCCGATTCCTCCTCAATTTTCTGTTCATTATGTAGCCTTAATAGCGGATACAGCTTCTATCCCGTCTTTAACAATTGACGGCATTTTGGTCAATAGTAAAATCTTTATGTTGGCGAATATAATTCCTGGCACGCCATACTGCTATGGATATGTCGAACTGAAAGCCGGTAAACATGAATTGTCCTCCGATGCAGGAACATTTTCCGGAGTCTTTTATGGAGAAGGACTTCAGGATGCATATAGTATGACACTTGGCTCATCTCTGACAAATCCTTTTAAGAAAGACACTGTTCCGCCGGAAATGACAATTTATGAAAATTGCGGAAAAATAAGGGGATTTGTTCATGAAGTTATTGATTCAAACTTTTCAGGATTAGATTATGCAATTGTTGACCTGAAACAAACAGTGAATTATCAGTGGATTATAAGTCCCATATCCGATACGGCAACTGTAATGAGTTTTACAGCCGAACCGAAAGATGTTACACAAGATGGCACTTTCGTTATTGATATTCGTGACAAAAACGGAAATGGAAGCCGTTACAGGTTTTCTTATCATGGTTTGAAAATTTCTGCGCCAAAATCTATTCTTTTCGACAGAGTGAATTCTAATGATTCACTTTGCTATACCTTTTACATTAAAAATTACGGAAAAGATTCGGTTCCTATTGGTACTCCAGCTTTGACAAATTATGATTCGAGATTAAGATTTATTTTTGATAAAAATTTCCCTTTTCTTCTCAATGCCGGCGATTCTATAAAGTGCATCATTTGTTTTGACCCTCAAGGTGACACGGCAGGGTTTTACACTGAAATGCATTGCGGTTTCGACTGCGACAGAATTTACAAAATACCGATAACATGCACGGTTAGGCTTGTTGCTTATTTTGCAGACGGATATGATTTTGGCAAAGTTCGTGTTGGTGATACTGTTTGTTCTAAATCGTACATATATAATAACGGGAATTCCGATATTAGAATTGACTCGCTTTATATTCCTAAACCCTCAATCCCTTTCAGTGTTGATACTTTTGGTCTGTTCCCGAAAATACTCAAACCGGGTGAATCCCTTGCCATCCCTGTTTGTTTTTCGCCGGATTCTTTGATAAATTATAAATTAAGTTGCGTTGCTTATAATGGTTTGTATTACGGTGATAATACAAAGAAATTCAAATCCTTCGATTTGAAAGGACGCGGCTCAGCTCCTAACGTTGAATCCCTTGTTGTTGACTGGGGCAGAAGGAGAATCGGTACAAGAAGCGATACAACCGTGTATCTGGTTAACGATGGAACAGATACTTGTACTATCAGCTTAATAAATCTCTTGCTGCCTTACGAATTTGAACATTATTCCGATGACCTGAATCTTTTCAGGAAATTCTACGTGCAGGATTCTTTAAAAATTAATTTAGGATTTCAACCAGAAGATACGATAGCATATTTTGGACTTGGAAATTATTTAGTGAATTGGAAATTCCATAAGCCTTTAAAAATTGAACTCTTAGGCGTAGGGTCACTTCCTGTAATTAAAACGTATGATATTGATTTCGGGATAGTCCCTTTGAATATGACAAAAGATACTTTAGCCGATGTGATTCTTTCCTGCGGCAACGAAAAATTGACAATTGATTCGGTCTATTATTCCAGCGGGGATAATAATTCATTTAGCTTTAATTCAGTTGATTTTAAAAATATTCAAATAAATACTAACACAATTTTGAAGGAATTTCTTACATTTCAACCCAAACATTTAGGCAATCATGAAACTATTTATGAAGTTCTGAATGATGCCATGCCTGCATACAATAGAGCCAAAGCTTATATCAGACTTACGGGTTATGCTGTTCCATCGGATACACTCGATGCTGAAATTCAAATCGTTGGAGAAGGCGATATTATTTCCTGTCAGACGAAAAGAGTTCGCGCACTCTTAAAAAATACCGGGAATGTCAGTTTAGAACTTCAGAAACTGGAGCTGAAAAGTAATGGTATCACTGCCAATTGGGCTTATCCGAATAATTTGCCGGTTTCATTTTCACCAGGCGATACTTTGAGTTTTCCGATAGATGTATTCACTTTGAATTCGACTGCAGCTAATCTGAACGTAACTGCAACATTTAAAGATTCATTAATAAGGATAACCGATTTTCAAATTGTACCTAAATCAATGCCGGTGATTATTGACAAATTAAGCGATATAAAATCCTCTCCGGGAGATTCCATCTGGTTTACAGCGAATGGAAGGTTCCCGGCAAAAAGCGAAGTCTCAATTGATTTTAAAATTATTTTAACAATAACACAAAAAAATCTATTATTAACGGCAAAAAATTCTTATCTTACAATTTTAGAAGGTACGACAACTCGTAATTATTCTTTGAACGTTAGCCAGGAGTTTGATAAAGTCATTATACAGACTGAGGAAAAACTCTCTATCAATAGCGACAATGCGGAATGGAGCTTTAAACTGCCATTTTGGGTTTTACTCAGCGATGAACTCAATCCGCCACTTGAAATGAACGTTTATCCGGAGGAATGTTATCTTCCGGCTGGAAAAACCGGTGAGGTTGATATCGAGGGAGTTTGTGTATTCAGCATGAGGAACATCAAACTGATAGCGGACAGACCAAAATTTGAAATAATGCCAAATCCCGTAAATGAAAATTTGACATTGAACGCATTTTTACCGGAAGACAATAATATTTCTGTGAAAATATTTGATAAAGTCGGAAAAAAATGTTATAATTACGAAAATTTATTTTTGAAAAAGGGAAATCATTCCCTTATATTTGAAATTTGTAATTTAACAGATGGAACTTATGTGATGAACATACAAACATCTGACGAAATAAAAAGCTTAATATTTATTATTTCAAAGTAAAACAAAGGGATGAACTATGAAGTTTAGGATATTACTACTTGCTCTTGCGGCACTAATATTCATACAAACGGTTGATGTTTTAGCTCAGGAAAGCGAGGCTGACCCGCTTAATCCAGGATCTACAAGCACTGCAATTTATCTTGGACCTGTGCTCGGCTACAATAGGTCTATGCACAGCGTCAAACTCTCTTCTTTCGTTGACGACCCACTCTGTCCCTTCTTCGAAAATGGAAGTAACAACGGTTTTTATGCCGGTCTTTCATACGAGCAGATTTTCGGCAACAAAGTTGGTTCCAAACACTCACTGATTGCACGTGTGCTTTACAGCTCGCTCCCATCTTCATTCTCCAAGGAAGGTGACGTTTATCCATCCCTGGTTGATGACGGCCAAGGTGGCTATACGACTGTAAACTCATCAACAAAGCACTCAATCGAAGTTGCATACAATCTTTTATGCGTTGAAGTTATGTACAAATTCAATGCTATCGGGAATCTTGGTTTGACTGCCGGTCCTACTTTCGATTTTCCTATTACAAAAACTCTTGAACAAAAATATCAAATTGTTCAGCCCGACAATGTCCAGTTCAAAAGAAATCCTGATTACATTGCCAAAGGTTATCAATATCTTGACAATGACAGAACCATCCTTGTTAAAACAGGTGAAATCCCTGGTGCAGCCGGTTTCAGGTTCGGTCTGAAATTCGGTCTCCAGTATGAAATTATTACAGGTGCCAAATACTACATTGTTCCTGCAATATATTACAACCTCGGTTTGACTAACGTTACAAGCAAAGAGAGCTGGAAAGTGAACGCCTTACAGGCAGGTGTTGACGTTCGTTTCGCAATTTAGAACTTTAAATAGATTTAGTAAAAACGCTTGCCATGATACAAAGGTGAGCGTTTTTTTTATTAGAGGCAGGAAAAAAAGATGGATATTTTATGGTCACCTTGGCGCTCAAAATATATTCAGAATTTCAAAGATGAAGAAAAGGGAAAAATTCCCGATTGTTTTATTTGTGAAGCTATAAATTCGAAGGATAACGATGAAGAATTTCTTATAGCTGCCCGTCGTAAAAATTCTATTGTTATTATGAACAGGTTTCCCTACAATAGCGGTCATCTTTTAATAGCTGCGAACAGACATGTCGGAGAACTATCAGATTTAACGGATACTGAATTAGTTGAAATGATGAAAATGGTGACTGAATCAACTCAAATTCTGAAAAAACTTTATATTCCTCATGGTTTCAATGTTGGTATAAACATCGGTAGAGTTGCCGGTGCAGGTGTTCCCGGACATCTTCATATTCACGTTGTACCTCGGTGGAACGGTGATTCGAATTTTATGCCTGTGCTATCTGAAACAAAAGTAGTGTCCGAAGATATTTTAGTTGCTCGAAAAAATATTTCTGAAGCGTTTATCAATAGTCCTGCAGATATTGATGAGTTTTAGAATAAGATTTTTGAAACTAAAAAATTTTCCAATTTACATTTTTTCTTTTTCCAAGCCAAATGCCAATTTAATTACATCCCGTCTCAAATTATTTTCAATTCATTTCGTTATAACTCATTTATCAAATTAGAATCATATCAGGAAAATGCATGGTTAAGCTCGATACTATATTATCTTTGTCAAAAAGAAGAGGATTTGTCTTTCAGTCATCTGAAATTTATGGTGGTTTAAATGGTTGTTGGGATTTTGGTCCCTTAGGTGTTGAACTTCTAAGAAATTTGAAGGAAGCTTGGTGGAAAGCCATGACTTACAGAGACGATATTGAAGGTATTGACGCATCAATATTAATGCATCCGAGAACATGGGAAGCATCCGGTCATGTTACTCAGTTCAGTGACCCGATGATTGACAACAAGACCAGCAAAGGACGATATCGTGCTGATAATCTGATTGAAGAATATATTGAAAAGCTCAAGAAAAAAAATAAGAACGATAAAGCTCTTGAAATTGAAACCCTGCTTTCAAAAGCAATCGAACCATCAGATTATTATCAAATAATTATCGAGCATGAAATTCCTGACCCCGTTTCGGGCTCAACAGACTGGACCGAAGTACGAAACTTCAATCTTATGTTTAAAACATTCATTGGACCAGTCGAAGATAGCAATAATGCAGTCTTTCTTCGTCCTGAATCTGCACAGGGTATTTATGTTAATTTCAAAAATGTTATGGATACAGCCCGTCAGAAGGTTCCTTTCGGAATTGCTCAAATCGGTAAAGCTTTCAGAAATGAGATAAATACCAAAAACTTTCTTTTCAGGACGAGAGAATTCGAGCAGATGGAAATGCAGTATTTCGTAAAACCGGGAACTGAATTTGAATGGTATGACTACTGGAAACAAAAAAGAATGGAATTTTGGATTGAATGCGGAATTCATCCTGAGAGTTTAAGATTTAAAGACCATGATAAACTTGCTCATTACGCAAATAAAGCTGTTGATATCGAATATTTATTCCCTTGGGGTTGGGGAGAAATTGAAGGCATTCATTCCAGAACCGATTTCGATTTAAGCCGACACCAGGAATTTTCCGGTAAAAAGCTGGAATATGTTGACACTGTTAAAC
>Ga0172370_10009876_pt1 | contig 11060 bp, 13 predicted proteins | sample LakKiv5m_FD_114538 | JGI IMG/M metagenome (GOLD analysis project Ga0172370, IMG submission 114538) | Freshwater microbial communities from Kabuno Bay, South-Kivu, Congo - kab_022012_11.5m | ecosystem: Environmental > Aquatic > Freshwater > Lake | place: Democratic Republic of the Congo...
ACCATCCAGATTTTCCAGAATCCCCCGAATATCCACTCCATCCTAATTTTCCTGAATAGCCGCTCCAACCAGAATATCCACTCCATCCTGTTTTTCCACTATAACCTGACCAACCACTATTTCCTTGATTTCCTTTTTGACCACTATAACCTGACCAGCCAGATCCACCACTATATCCTGACCATCCACTCTTACCTGAATAACCACTCCAACCAGAGTTTCCTGATTCACCACTATATCCTGACCATCCACTCTTACCTGAATAACCACTCCAACCAGAGTTTCCTGAATATCCAGACCACCCCGATCTTCCTGAATATCCGCTCCATCCTGATCTACCACTATAACCCGACCAACCTGTTAAATATTCCCATGATCCGCTTATTAAAATACTAATTTTTTTAGTATCTATTTCATAAAATCGAGAATCATTTGGTACATTATTAGGTTTAGTTTCTAACGAAGTTCCGAAAAATACATTTCCAATGTATTGTCTCAATATCGTCTCCTAAAGAGTTAGTTATACCATGTTTTGATCATTAAAATTTAGAATAGAACTTATTACGATATTAGCATCAACAAAAGAAATTGCATCGAATTCTGCATCTTCCCACGTTCCAAACTGATTCCAACGTAAATTTTTTTTATCTTTTAATAAATTAACATTTTGTTTATATCCAAATATTTCTGGATTAGATTGTGCAAAAATTACAATTCCGGGTTTGCCTATCAAATTACAAAAATGAGGAAGAAAATTATCGACAGAAACCCAAACATCACAATCATTAATTATGTTTTTAAGCTCATCAAATGGAAGATCAATTAAAAATTGATCAACATAATTAATTTTGTTTTCTCCTTTTAATCCAATCTGAATAACTTCGTTTTTATATTGTTTTAATTCATAAACTACTTTATTCCAATACGGAAAGTTTTTTGGGTTTTCCTTATTGTTTCGCATTTTTTTACTATAAGGTGAAATTAGTATCTTCATTCTGTTTTATTTTTTCAATATAAATATCCGTTTTTTTAATTTTTTTAAGATTGTAAGTACATTTCTTTGAATGCATCTATAATATGATCTTTCCAATTATGCTCATCCATAAATTGATATATATTATAATAATCAATATCATCTCCCATTAATAATCGAGCATCTGATATACTTATCAATCTAATATTATCATCTTTAAATACTTCGGGATAACATACTGAAAAAACGAGCTCTTTATCTTTATATTTTTCTTTAATTTCAGGAAGAATTGATTTAAATGCAAAATGATCACCAAGTCCACAATCAAGAACGATAAAATGATAATCTTTTGGTTTTATATTCCAATCATCGAATAAAAAATTTTTAAATATCATTTCATCGTGTTCCCACATTTCTTTCCTTGTATTATCACGAATACCACCGGTTGATTCCTGAAAATGCCATGTTATACATAATGGAGTAATACCTAAATTCCATCCATTTCTTTTCATTTCATACGTGAATATAGTTTCTTCTCGATGTCCGACCGGAGAAAGAAGCTTATTATATCCATGTTTAGCTGCTTTTTTTCGATATACAAATGAACTATAAATATGATCAACATGTTTGATATCATAATTTTCTTTAGGTAAAAACCATTGTTCGTTTAAACCTAAAAAGATATCTTCCATTTTATTTGATGCTAAACTACTTGGAAGAAGATCTTTTTCTCCAAATAAAATAAGTCCACCAATAGCTCCAAGTTTTTTATCTTTTTTGAAGAATTTTTTTAATGTTGCAAGAACATTTGCTTCTGGAACATTATCATCATCTAATCTCCAGATTAATTCATGTTTTGCTTGCGAAATTGCATGTTGATGATTTCTAACTTGTCCATTTCTTGCACCAAAAAGAACTTGCCATTCAATTTTCTTTTTATCAAGTAAACCAAAAATATTTTGATAAATTGGAATTTCACGTAGATCTTTTTGTTCACCATCATCATAAATAAGTAATTCATCGGGTGGTTCGGTTTGAAGAGCGATAGCAGTTAAACAAGTTGGTAAAGTTGAAAAATATCTATTTTTTGTTGATACTGTTGCTGTTACTTTCATTGATAAGATGTTTAAATTTTTCTTTATTTTCAATAACATAAGTTGGAAGAGTATCTAGATTAATTATTTGAAATTTTAATCCTCTCTCAAATATATCTTCTCCTTTTTCAACTCTTGATTCAATATTTTTTTTGATTTTATCATTGTTATATTCTTGATGAGAATATGATTCGATTTTCTCAATTATTTTTTGTGTTCCTCCAAGATAACTAAAATGCCAACCACCATCTTCAATCTTATAAGTCGCTTCAGTATATCTAATCTGAGATGGAGTCATGTTTTTAGCAAGTGAAAATGGAAGAATTTTTGCCCAATTCCATTTTCCTTCTTCTTCATTATTAACTTCTCTCATGTTTAGATAATAATAATTTAATGATTGTTCAAATACATGTAATCCTTTTTCTGGATTAAACTTGGAAATCGATTTTGCTGACGGTATTTCATCAATATCCGAAACCATTACAACATCGGAATCATTACAATCTTTCCAACCTCTCATTATTGCATCTCGTTGGAAACTTTCTCTTGTCCAATTTGAATCAAAATCATTTCCTTTTGGCATTTCTCCATCATTTACAATTATATGATCAATTTTATGTAAAAATTTAGAGAATCGTTCTTTATTTCTTTCAAAATAAAGTGGTTTTGATTGTCCCGAATGAGTTTTTGTTGATTCTACGAGAATAAATTTATCGACAATATCATTTAATTCATTTAATCTTATTTCCAATGCATCTAATTCGTTAAAGAAAATGAATCCATCATAAATTCTTCTTTTTGTTAAGAACCATTGATTAGTTCCATTATTATATATCATTTCTTTAAATGACTTATAAATTGCTTCTCTAACAGATTCCCAAGCATAATCATGACCAGCAAATATACCTCCCGATTTTAATTTTGGATACCAATGTATTACATCTTCAGTAACGGCTTCAAATGAATGATCTCCATCTAAAAAAATAAAATTAAATTCATTCTCTTTGAATTTTTTAGATGCTAATACTGATGTTGTCTTCAATATAGTTACATTTTTTTCAATTCCAAAAAGTTTAATATTTTGTTTGAATTCTTTTCTCAGATCTAACTCTGTTGCTTCTTTATGTGCTTCTTCTTCTAACTCATTTCCTTTGGTCCCTTCGAATGTATCAACTGCAATTACTTTAAGATTTTTTTCTTTAATTAAATCGGCTATTGAACATAATGATCGCCCCTTCCATACACCTATTTCAAGAATTTTGCTATCATTTGGAATAGATGAAATTAGTTCTCTATATGTTTTTACATCATGTAATTCAAACCAACCTTGAGGAAGATTGGTCATTAAATCTTCTTTTTCTGCTTCAACTCTGAAATTAATTCCCCAATGATCTTTGACTTGTTCTTCTGGAAAAGATATATTTTTAAATCCTGCCCATTCTAAATGATCTTTAAGAATTTCATCATACCAACCAAACAAATGAGGATGTTCAATTTGAGTTGTTCCATATATACAATTTAATAATTCATATCTTTTTTCTTTATTTGAATCTTTAAACTGTTCACATATTTTCTCGATATTTGGTAATTCCATTATTAATTTACCACCTGGTTTTAATTTAGAAAACCAATTATGTAGCATTTGAGATATTTCATATGGAGATATATGTTCAAATGAATGCAAAGCAAGTATTTCATCAACTGATTCGTCCAAGAAATCTAAATTTCTCATATCCATTCGAAATAATGCTTTTTCTGAATTCCAATCTATGTTTATATAATCATCAAATACTCTATCGCCGCATCCAAGATTTAATTTAAATGGTCTTCTATATCTTGAAGCTAAAATTTTTCTATTTCTTTCTAATAATTCATTTGTTTCTTCCATTTCTCCAAGTGTTTCTTCTCCTTTATGGAAAATTGGAAAATTTCCAACCATCAAATTTCCTTCACCAAAATGAATCTCTGATTCTACTGGAACTTGAACTAATTTATATCCAGCTTCTTCTGCTCTAATACAAAAATCAGTGTCTTCTCCAAATCCCGGACTGAAAATTTCATCAAGTAATCCAAGTTCTTCAAAAAGTTTCTTTCTTATCATTACACAAAAGAATATAAGAAAATGTCTGTTTGTATATGGGCAGTAATTAAGAATAGGTCCGGTTAAACCAACTTGCATATTTTGATCCAATGGATCTCTTAAAATATCTAGCCATGTATTAGGGGATTGTTCAAGCAAAACAATATCATTATTTAAAAGCACAATATAATCGCCGGTTGCAATCTTAATTCCTTCATTTGTTGCCTTTGTATATCCAAGTGGTTCTTTAGAAAATGCAACTTTAATTTCAAATGGAATCGAAAGAGATTTAATATATTTCTCGGTATTATCTGTACATCCATTTGCTGAAATAACTAATTCTAAATTTGTATCTGGTGATGTATATTTTACAATGGATTCTATACATGGTCTCAATAAATCATCACAATGATTATACGTTGGAATTATAACACTTATTTTTTCTTGAGGATATCTTTCTTGTAAGATATTTGTATTTCTTTGAACAATTTTATTCCAATTATTTTCATGTCCGATTTTCTCCCAATCCGTTTCTTCTGAATGCATAGTTCCTTCTGCCATATGATAAATTGGAAATTCGGTTTCATATCCTTCTCTATTATCATCTGGAACTTGGATAAATTTTAATCCAGCTTTTTTAGCTTTAAAACAATAATCAATATCTTCTCCATATCCAGGACTGAAAATTTCATCTAAATATCCAATTTTTTCAATTGTTTTTTTAGATATCATAACCAAGAAGAAAATAAGAAATTTCTTTTTTGTATATTGATCATATCTTTTTGCTGGTCCTGTTAGTCCAACCATTTCATCTTTAAGAAATGGTTTTTCAAGCATTTCAATCCAAGTATTCTTTGGTTTATAATCAAGAATTTGTGAATCATTATTCATTAATATAACATATTCACTTTCTTCATGAATTGCTTTCATACCAGCATTTGTTGCTTTTGTAAATCCGATTGGATCATCAACCCAGATTAATTGAACCTTTTCTTGATATTTTCTTTTTAAAGAATCAATATACGATTTTGTTCCATCTGTGCATCCATTAGCAACAATAATTAATTCAAACTCTCCATTTTCAAAATCAGTATTTTTTAAAATACTTTTTACACATGGTTTTAGTAAATCATCGCAATGATTATATGTTGGAATAACAATAGAAAACTTCATACAAATTAAATTTAAACGATTCGACTTGAAACTATTACTTCATCTCCATTTTCCATTTGAGCTAAAAGAAAAACTGTTTTATTTGGTGAAACTCCACTTGATGAATAATAGAATATTACTTCATTATTTGATCCCAAACCTAATGCTTGAGAAATAGAAAAATTATCATTTGTTCTTAAACTTCCACTCTGACTTTCATATATTCGAGAACTCGAGCCAAAATAAACTCCATCTTGAACATGAGCACTTCCAGTTACTTCAATGTTTTTAGTTGATCGTACAAAATTAGAACTCAGATATAAAATATCAGAACTTCCAGATTTAAACGAAATATCTCCAGAAGCATAAGTATTTAAAAAAAATTTACTTCCAGAGGGAGAATTATAGAAATAAAAACGAGGATAATTTCCGACAGATTTTGGTTTTATTATAATATCACCACCAACTTCAAATGTATTAGTATTATAATTAAATGTTAAATTTGAGCTATCATTTATTGAACCTGATGTCTCAAATAAAAGTCTATATTGATTAAATGAAGAAATTGTATCTTTTAAACCAATGAATCGATCTGAACCAGAAATGATAGTATCAACCAAAGTATCAACATATCGTTTATTAGTTAAGTCGGTTGATTGAGTTGGATTACTTGCATTAGTGAAAGATCCACTATGAAGATCAATCGATCCAGTGAAATATAATTGGTGGGCGTATATGAATGCCATTGGGTGATGAAAATTTATCTTTTTTAATAAATATCATCACCCAATATTTTTTTTAGATTTTATTCAATAACTTCAACAATCTTTGATTCGGAAACCGAAATCACTTTAAAATCAAAATTACTAATTCCTTTGAAATGATTATTGATTTTTGTTTCGGCATCTAAACAAGAAACTGCGGCAACCATATATTGTTCGGTATGTTTCTTAATTCTTCCTGTTTTTGAATCTTCTGTTTCTATTTGAATTCTTACTTGAAAGTACTGTTTCATTTTTTTCTTTTTTTAAAATTTGACTTAATTTATTTATTTCATTCATATATTCATAAAATTCATTTTCCTTACAGATCTTGGTCATCTTTGTTAAAATATCTAACCACGAAGATCGTAAAAGAACAAATGAATATTCAATTGTTGTTGGCTCTTTTTTGATAGAAAAGATTTCTGTTTCTTTTTTATTTTCTTTAACCCCTTCTTTTATTGCTTCAACAAATAATCTTACAATCTCTTCATTTATATCATTAAAAAAATCAATTACTTTTTGAATATTTGAATATTCTATATAATTATTATTCATTTCTGTATTCGTATTTGTAAGTTTCGTATTATATCTAAAAATTGAGTAATAGAATACGATTTTCCTTTTTCATTTATAATTTCGATATGAACTAATATATCTTCTTTTCCTTCTAAAATCATTTTGCTGAGAATATTCCATCCAGTTCCTGTCCAAAATATTCCAAATTGATTATCATTTCCTAAAAAATTAGCATCATTCTCTAAATCTTTGTTTGTGTCTCCTGGTAATTTAATAAAATAATCCATTATTTTTTTTCCTCTTCATTTAAAAGTGTTGCATCATTTGGTTTGATGATAATAGATTTTTTTAGAATCTGATATACCGCACAATTTAATAAAAGTACATTGGAAATAATCTTTTCATCTTTTTTAATTTCGAGTTGAACTTGATATCTATTTTCTGCAATTGCTAATATATCTTTTCTGGATTGGCATATTATTTCAATCATTGAGAAATCGATACAATCATAATATGGTTCATTATTGAATAAAACATCTACATCTAAAATAGAAAATGAATTTGCATTGAATTCAATAATTGGAGAAATATTAATGATTTCATCAAAAACAAAATTTTGTTTTACTGGAATAAAGATTCTTGCTTTTGCATCAAACTGAATGATATTTTCTCCATTTAATGTCACTCGAACTTTATGATATCTTTTAGCCATTCTTAATGATTTCTATTTTAAGTGGGTTATTAGCTTTTGTATATTCGAGCTCTTTTCTTTTATATTTAAATTTATTCGTTAAATAATTGTAATTGATTTCTTTTTTACAATACTCGTTTTTTACCGTTTTCAGGCGATGTAATAAGGTTTTAACTTCTTTTTTACTCAAATTATCTCTTTGTATTTCAAAGAAGGTACAAGAGGCTTTAACAGTATATTTATCGTTTTTTAATTGCATTTTATCAGTGATTTCTCGATTGGTCTAATTTGATGAATTTTAAACTCGATATTAGAATATTCAAATACTCCAGGTTCTTTTACTTCATCTATCATATTAGAAAGATTAAAAAGCAAATAATTTAAGAAAACACTCGAAGTAATTTTATCAAGATCAATTGTTATTATTATATCATTATCTGGTTCTTTTTCATTAATATAAAAAATTCTGCTGGATAAATCAAATTTTGTTTTTGGTTGTTCATCTCGAATATATATTTTTTTAAGATCGATTGTGCTTAAATGATCGAGATAGATATTTGAACACCATGGTTCGATTTCATGTAATTTATCAATTGAACAATTTTTAACTATGATTCCAATATTATATTTATGACGAATAATTGGTGAACCAAAAATATCATTTTTAATCCAATTTCCCCATTTTCTGATGAAATTTCTTCTTGCCTTTTTTTCATAAAATTTAAACATGTCATGTTCTTTCCCAATCTCTTCAGTCCATTTATGTCCTCTACAAGTAAAATGATATACTAATGACGACCAGGATTGAAATATATCATATTTATTAAGAATAAATCGTTGAAATAAATCAGAATCTTCAAAAGGATATGGTGCAAAAAGATCATCATGACCACCAATTTCCATAAAATCTTTTTTATACATCATCCATGGAGCAAATATCCCCGATGTAGCTGATTTCAACTCAAATTGTTGATATTTAATAAAATTTTCAAATTCCTCTTGGTTAAATTCATCTGGATATAGCCCAAAATCTTTTATGATTTTTACATTTGGTTCTTCTGGATGCAATGGAGGTTCAACTCGTGTTGCACTTACAACTGCCTTCGGTTGTAAATATTTTAACATATTATATACATAATTTTGCCCAATAACCATATCAGCATGAAGAATAGAAAATATTTCAGTCTTACAGAATGAAACACCAAAATTATATAGAATAGTATGTCCAATAGGATTGAGTTTTTCTAAAGAAGGTAATGATGATCCCGCAATTGGTTCTAAGAACATGTTATCTTCTTTATGTTTTTCAATACACCATTCCCATGTTCCATCAGTACTTTTATCATCGAGAATCATGATAAAATGATTTGGTGCATTTCTTTTTAATCCATTATAACAAAGTTTGAGATATTCTAAATTATTTCGTGTTGGAATTATAAAAGTAATTTGTTGATTATTCATTTTCTGTTACTTTTTCTTTAATCATTATTTTTCCTCTTGAAACATCGGTAACTACAGTCCAAGGCAATTTTTCTTTTGTAACCCAAGAATTAATCATTTTAATAAGCTGATTTTCATTTCGAAATCTAGTTGGTATTTCATATATTGCTAATAGAGATTTTGATTCTTGTGATAATTCATTTAAAAATCCTGTTGCATTAAAGTCAACTATTTTACCAGATGATGCAAATATAAATAACATCTTCTTTTCTTGTTTATTTAACTGTATTTTAATAACTCTCTTATTAAAATCAAAATAGCAGATTAGTTCATCTGTTTCATAAAATTTTCTCATAACTTTTTTTTATTTTTTAAATCCTACAGTATTTGATTTTTTAGTAAATTGAGAGCTAGAAATATATTCTCCCATTCCTTTTAGTTCATCGATAGTATCATCAAAGTTAGAACCAAAAATGAATACCGCCTTAATAAGTTCCCCTAAATGAGATAAACTTAGTCCTTCTGTTTTATCCAAAATTTCATTTAAATCGATGTTTTTTAAATCTTTAGGTAAGATTTTTTTCTTTAAATAAAATTCTCTTACTTTTCTATCTGGTTGTTCAATATAATATCTTTTATCAAATCTCGATGGTCGATTTAAAATTCTTTCTTTTAATTTTTCTGGATAATTAGTACATCCAATATAAACAACATGTTGAAGCTGATTAAATCCATCTAGAATATTTAATAATAAAGATTCGGATTCCGGATATGAAACTAATGAATCTAAATCTTCTAAAATAACAACAACCGGTGTGATTGGTTGAATTTGACGAAAATAAGATGAAATAGATTCTTTATATGCATCTAATCCTTTAACATCTTTAATATTAAAAATTATTCCATTTTGTTTTTCAATTTGTTTAGCAATTAAATTTGTTAAACAAGTCTTACCATTTCCTGGACTACCAAATAGAAGAATACCTCTCTTATGATTATAGCCATACTCATCAAATTTTTCGGGATGCTCCCAAAAATATTTTAAATCATTTAAGATTTTTTCAAATATTCCATTAGGAAGCAAATAAAGTTCATCTGTAAAAATTTGATTTTTCTTAAAAACATATTTTCCTATGTTACTGTTATAGAAAGGTTCATATATTCCGGGTGGTAATTCGTCAACAAAAAAATCATTTTTAATTGGTATGAAATTGATATTATCATCAGACATCCATTTTTCATAAACCGAATCTTTTTGGACTTTATTTTCTTCCTTACTCTCTTCAACTGTTGTGGAAAAAGAGATATAATCATTTACTTGTAATTCATTCTCATTCATATTTTATCTATATTGATTATTTTTATTGATTATTTGCATTCCATTTGATGAAACAAATCCAATCGAGTCAAATATCGGGAATTTATTCCATTTTGTTAGCCATTTCTTTTTATTCTCTTGTTCATATTTTATTTGTTTTTCGGAAGATTTAGAAAAATCATCGGAAGGAAAATGACTACTCCTTGCCCCAAAATGCCAGATCATTGATTTACTAGTTAATGTAAATTCAATTCCTTTAAGTTGAGCTCTAATAAAAAAATCCATATCTTCCCATGATGCTGGAGCAAATAACGGATCATTTTCACCGATTAAATTCCAATCATTCTTTGTAATAATAAAACCTCCAGCTCCTTCTCCTTTCCGAACTTCAAAGTTATTTGATTGTATGAATCCAGAAGCAAAATTGTCAAATAAATTATTATTGAAATTTGAATATAAATGTCCAAATATTTTTTTTTCGGAAACTAATGTTCCAGGACGAAGATTATAAACACCATAAATTTGTTCTTCCCAATTTACTTGATTAAAAACATCTGGTTCTATTCTATGAGAAGAAATGATAAGACCATCTTTAACATTATCAATTAAATATTGATCAAAATCTGGTCCTATATACATATCACTATGAAGGAAAATTAAATATTTTGATTTTGATTTTTTGGCAAGGAAGTTAATCCCTCCTCCAATTCCCCAATATTTAAGATCCCATTTTTCTGGATGAATCCAATATTTGAAAAATTCTGTTTGTTCTTTCTCTCTAAGCCATTCATTAGTTCCATCATCACATCCTTCGGCATAAACAAGAATTTCATATTCTTTATAATATGTATTTTTATAAATAGAATCAATACATAATTTTAAATAATTGAGATTATTATGTGTTGATATACAATAGGAAACTTTAGTCATTACTCTTTAATTTTTCAGTTATTTCATTTGCAATTTGTGTATCATATTCATAAAATTTTTCTTTCACGGTCAATGAAATAATATTATCTATCATTTCTTTCA
>Ga0172370_10009877_pt1 | contig 11060 bp, 9 predicted proteins | sample LakKiv5m_FD_114538 | JGI IMG/M metagenome (GOLD analysis project Ga0172370, IMG submission 114538) | Freshwater microbial communities from Kabuno Bay, South-Kivu, Congo - kab_022012_11.5m | ecosystem: Environmental > Aquatic > Freshwater > Lake | place: Democratic Republic of the Congo...
CACCGAGTTGCCCGCATCGACGAGGCGTTGCAAAACTTCGATCAACTTGTGAACGTCCGCAGCGTGGAGTCCAACCGAGGGTTCATCGAGCACATACAAGGTCCGGCCGGTGGCGCGGCGCGAAAGTTCCTTCGCCAATTTGACGCGTTGCGCTTCGCCGCCGCTCAAGGTCGTGCCGGGTTGCCCGATTCGAACGTAGCCGAGTCCCACTTCCTGCAATAATTTCAATTTACTCATCATGGCTGGGAATGCAGAAAAAGTTCCGAGTGCGTGGTCAACGGTCATATCCAACACATCCGCGATGCTTGCATCCTTGAACAGCACTTGCAAAGTTTCGCGGTTGAATCTTTTGCCGTGACATACATCGCAAGGCACATAAACATCGGGCATGAATTGCATTTCGATGCGCAACTCACCCTGACCCTGGCAAGCCTCGCATCGTCCGCCGTGAACATTGAACGAAAAACGTCCGGGCTTGTAACCGCGCACTTTGCTTTCAGGCAACTCCGCAAATAATTTTCTAATTTCATCGAACATGCCGGTATAAGTTCCCGGGTTCGAGCGCGGCGTGCGTCCGATTGGCGACTGATCGATGTTGATGATCTTATCGAGATGTTCGATGCCCTCGATCTTTTTATGTTCGCCCGCTTGTATGCGCGCAAACATCAACTTCGACGCAAGCGCGTTATATAAAATGTCGGTCATCAATGTGGACTTGCCACTGCCCGACACGCCCGTGATGCAGACCATTTTCCCAAGTGGGATCTTGACGTCGATATTCTTTAAATTGTTTTCACTCGCACCGATGATTTTCAGCGCTTTGCCGTTTCCTGTGCGCCTCTTCTTCGGGACCTCGATCTGCTTGCGCCCCGAAAGATAAGCACCCGTCAGCGAATGTTTGTTTGCCAAAATATCATCAGGTGTTCCTTCGGCGATGACACGGCCTCCGTGCTCACCAGCCGCCGGACCGAGATCAATGATCCAGTCTGCTTCGCGGATGGTCTCGTCATCGTGTTCGACCACCAGCACGCTGTTGCCGAGATCACGCAGACCTTTGAGTGTGTTCAGCAAACGTGTGTTGTCGCGCGGATGCAGACCAATCGACGGTTCATCCAAAACATACAACACGCCGACCAGTCGTGAGCCGACTTGAGTTGCCAATCGAATTCGTTGCGCCTCTCCACCGGAAAGCGAACCGGCGGAGCGATTGAGGGTCAAATAATCGAGGCCAACATCCACGAGGAAACCGAGCCGCGATTTAATTTCCTTGATAACGCGTTCGGCGATGGCTTTTTGTCGGTTTGTGAGAACCGACTTTTTCCCACTCAAGTCGCCAACCCAATCCAGCGTTTTCAGAATCGGCCAGGATGTCACTTCGATGATGTTTGCGCCCGAGACGGTCACCGCGATGGCTTCGGGTCGCAGACGTTTGCCTTTGCAGGTTGGGCAGGGTTTATCGGACATGTATTCCGTGATCTTCTCGCGGATGTATTCCGAGTTGGTTTCGCGATAGCGGCGTTCCAGGTTGCCGACCACGCCTTCGAAGTCACGCGCGAAGGTGAACTCATGGCCTTTTGAGCTTTTATATTTGATCGGAATTTCCTTGTCCCGCGTGCCATACAAAATAATATCGAGTTTTTCTTTCGATATATCTTTGACAGGCACATCCAAGTCAACATCAAAAGCGCGCGCGGCGGCTTGAAGTGACTGCCAATAATAACCACCTTCTTCTTTGGGTCCGCTCCATTCCATGGCGACGATGGCACCTTCGTTGAAAGAAATTTCTTTGTCGGGAATTAAAAGATCAGGATCAATTTCGAGTTTGTTGCCAAGTCCCTGGCATTCGGGACATGCGCCGTGCGGTGTGTTGAAGGAAAATGTGCGCGGCTCGATCTCCGGGATGCTGATGCCATGTTCGGGGCAGGAAAGATTTTCGGAGAAATGCAAATCGCCATCTTTGCTGTCTACTTTCGAAATCGTGATGTAGCCCTCGCCAAACTTTAAAGCTGTTTCAACGGAATCCGTTAATCGCGTGCGTGCGGCTTTTTTATCCTCTTCACTTTCAGGATGAGAAATGACGAGACGGTCAACGACCGAGTCAATATTGTGTTGTTTGTAGCGGTCGAGGTTGATCTCATCATCGAGAGAATGAACCGTCCCGTCGACGCGGGCACGTACAAAACCAGCCTTACGGATTTCCTCGAAGACGGCCTGATAGGTGCCTTTTCGTCCGCGGACGACTGGCGCGAGGATCAGGATCCGGCTGCCGTCCGGGAGAGATTCGATGGCATCCACAATTTCCTGCGCCGACTGCTTGACCACTTCGCGTCCGCAGATCGGGCAATGTGGAATCCCGGCGCGCGCGAAAAGCAGGCGGAGGTAATCGTAGATTTCGGTAACGGTGCCCACCGTCGAGCGCGGATTGTGAGACGTGCCTTTTTGATCAATGGAAACAGCGGGGGAGAGGCCGTCGATGTAATCCACGTCCGGTTTGTCCATCTGACCGAGGAACTGGCGCGCATAAGCCGATAATGATTCCACATATCGGCGCTGGCCTTCGGCAAAAATCGTATCGAAAGCGAGCGATGATTTGCCCGAACCCGACAGACCCGTGATGACCACAAACTTGTCACGCGGGATTTCAACCGTGATGTTCTTTAAATTGTGGACGCGCGCGCCCACGACGCGAATAACGTTGGCTGGCATAGATACCTTTGGGATTAAATCGAGTATAGCACATATGTTTCATTTTACAATCGCGGCGAAAGCATGAAAATAAATTATACCAATTTGTATTTTTGGAAAAAACAACGGAGCCGATTTCGGCTCCGTTGTTTGCGTTTACGGCGTGGCTGTTGCCGTCGGCGGCGGCGGAGTATTTGTTATCGTCGGTGTCGACGGGGTATTTGTTATCGCTGGCGTCCCGGATGTGCTTGTTGCGGTCGCGCCCGACACTTTGATCACGACAGTCAGGTTGGTGCCAAAGAATGCGCCTTGTTTGTTTATCATTCTCCAGGTGCCTGTCAGATCGCCGGACTTTGCGGGGATGGTGAGATTAACTGAAATCTCGACCTGCCCGCCCGGCGCAACAGATTTTGTCAACGCGGTGGTTGTGCCACTCATAGCCTCGCCAAATCCAAACCCAATTTTGTAGTTTGTGTCCCATGTGCATGTACCACTATTTTGCACCAGCCAGGTTTTGACGAAGGTTTGTCCCGGCGTCATCACGGTTCCATCCGGAATCGTGACGTCACTGATGTAAGTCGAACTATCACAGCCCGTTGCGGTAGCGACCGGGGACAGATTGATGGCAGTCGGAATTGGAGTTTGAGTCGCGGCGGTGGGTGATGCAAGCGGGAAAGTTGGAAATGGTGAAGTCGTGGGTGGGTTCAATGCTTGTTGAGTCGCCTGCTGGGCGGCAAACGTCTGTGCGGCCGCGGTATAGATGTCATTTACACTAAGTGTAGCAGTTGGGGTAGCACTGCCTGCCGATCCCCAGGCAAATAAAGCCACTATACCGAGGATCACAAGAAATCCTGCGATAGCCAAAAGAATGTATCCGTTTTTTGTATTTTGAACGCGCATAAAACAACCTCCTTAATTGAGCCTACTATTATAGACGAAAGCGCATCTTGAATGTTCCGCGTTTTTTCGGGCTTTTTAGCCATGATATACTTTGTGCAACTTCTCAAATCCGGCGGGGTTATTTGTAACAGACCTCGCCGGTAAGGTTTGTCTGTGCCGGAACTCGAATTCAACGAAGAAGAAGTATTGTCACGCGCTTCACAGGGCGACCGTGATTCGTTTGGTCTGCTCTATGAGCGTTATATTGACCGTATCTTCAACTATGTTTACTACCGGACTGGGAATGTCCACGATGCAGAGGATCTCACCGCGCGTGTATTTCAGCGGGCGATGAACCACATTCACAATTACACCGATCGCGGTGTTCCCTTTTCTGCCTGGTTGTATCGCATCGCCCACAACCTTGTGGCGAACTGGCATCGGGATCGCAGTCGGCGGCAGGAAATTCCGCTTAACGACCTGCCCGTTCTCCGGTCCAGAGAAGAGCGACCTGAAACGATGCTTGTCCACACGCAGGAACAGGAGGCGCTGCTTAAGTTGATCCGTCAACTGCCGCCGGAACGACAGACTCTGCTCATTCTCAAGTTTGTCGAGGACATGTCGAATGCAGAGATCGGTCAGATCATGGGACGCAGCGAAGGCGCCGTCAAAAGCCTCTATCATCGAACGTTGTTGGCCCTGCGCGATGATATCGGCGATCAAAATATTAACCTTGAAGGAGAATGAACCGTGTTGAGAATTGTGGCCGACGGCGCTGTGGATATGCCAATGGAGTGGGAAAAGGAATTTGAGATTAACCGCATCCCCATCAACATAAATTTTGGCGAAAAATCATACCTGCAATACGTGGATCTTGATTTCGATGGTTTCTACAAATTGGTGGATGAAAAAAAATCGGTCTTTCCAAAGACGTCCCAGCCTTCTCCTCACCAGTTCGTGGAATTCTATAAGAGGGCCGCGCAGGAAGGCGACACAATTCTTTCAATTCACATCACCAGCAAACTCTCCGGCACTTATGCTTCAGCGGTTGCCGCCGCACAGGAAGTGAAGGGCAAGTACAACGTCATTCCGGTGGACACCCTCGGCGGCTCAATGGGAACCGGCTTTATGTGCCGCACCGCCCGTCAGATGGCGCGCGCCGGAAAGAGCGCGGAAGAGATCGTCCATCATATTGAATCAATTCGCAACAAAGTTCAGGTGATCCTTACCCTCGACACGCTGGAATATGCCCGCCGCAGTGGACGCGTTGGTACTCTCTCGGCAGCGCTGGCTTCCGTCTTGAACGTCAAGCCGATTGCCCTGCTCAAGGATGGCGTGGTCGAAATGGTGGATAGAGTCCGCACACGCAAGGTCGCACTCGAGCGTGTGTTGGAAATGGCAAAACAAACATATGGCGATCAACCCGTTTATCTGGCGGTCGTCCATGCCCGCGATCTGGCTTCGGGACAGGCTTTGCTGGAGGAAGCTAAAAAACGTTTCAATATTAAGGATTCCGTTCTGACCGACCTTTCGATTTCGTTGGCGATCAACTTCGGACCTGGCACGGTTGGGTTGGTGTTGTATCCTGTAGAGTAAACGTAACAAGTGACGAGGACGAAATGAGCAAGCGCAAGATGACGTTCCCCCCTGAATCACCGCTGGATGCAATCGAATTGCATCTGGCCGGGACCTTGAAACCGGTCACGCCACGCACAGACTTTGTCCAACGCCTGCGCGGACGCGTGCACTTGCCCCCGCGCGAAGAGATCGCCTTCCGATTGAACGATTGGCGGAACTGGCTGCTCGCTTTCAGCGGTGTCATCTCTGGCGCGTTGATTGTCCTGACTGTAGCGCGTGCAATGTTTCATTTATTTGGTAGAAGGAACATCGGATAAGTTTCCAGATAAAGCATAGGCTCTTGGGACTTTGAAAATCTTTAGGGCTTATTTATTTTCCTTCGCCGGTGAATTTGATGAGATTGTGCCTCTTGTTATAGTTATTATTCAATTTGCAATTCACCTGCAATTCTCACGGCCTCTGAAGGCCTCTTCTGTGCGAAAGCCAACCTTAAAATATGCTATACTTCTCATATGCGAACGCGCGATTACTGGCCTCGTTGGGCTGAATCATTACGACGCTACAAGCTTGATGCGCTTGCCGCATCGTTACTGGAAGCGGGTGGGCCTCTCAATTTGCTTGGTGCACAGGCCCTCTATTTTGGAGTTCCCTTCCTCGGCGAAAGTGCAGATGCATTAGCTCGCACGCTTGAATCTGTTGACGAAGCACACGCCTTTGCCTCTTATCTTGACGCTGAAAAACGTAAGGCAGGCGGGGGAGCGGGCGCATGAACTTGATCGGACTCAGTCTCGTTGGTTTCTCCGCTATTCTCCTATTAGCTCTTTCATTAATTAAAAGAAAATCTCCACCGAAATTACGTGTCATCCCGGCGCTAACGCGTCTTTATCGCGCCATCAGCCTCAGTGTGGAAGATGGCACGCGGCTCTTCATTCATCTCGGCCCTAATAGTTTGTTGACGCCGCATGGTGGCGCGCCGCTTGCAGGTCTCGGTATGTTGCGCCATCTCACCGAACGGACCTCATTCAGCGATCGTCCGCCAATTGCTGCAGCTGGTGAGTCATCTCTCGCTTTGCTCGCGCAAGATACGCTTGAAGCGGGGTACGAAGCCGCGGGCGCGGGTGAGTACTATCAGCCATTATCCGGCCGCTTAACCGGTATGACTCCTTTCTCGGCCGCGGCAGGCGCGATGTCGATCATCCGCGATGAAGATGTATCGGCCAGTATCTTGATCGGTCACTTTGGCGTGGAGGCCGCGCTCATGGCAGAAGCCGCTGAACGTCAGAACGCCTTCCTGCTCGGCGCCAGTGACGACCCTGCCTCGCAGGCCGCGCTGTATGCGTCCGCACCCGAAGTGTTGATCGGTGAAGAACTTTATTCCGCCGGCGCATATCTGGGTGCGACTGCCTCACACGCGGCCAGTCTCACGGTCCAGGATATTTTGCGCTGGCTTATTATCATTGCTCTGTTGGCAGGCTCGGCCATGAAACTTTTCGGGATGATCTAATGCGTACTGTTGCAGTTGTCCTCGCAGTTCTCACGGGCTTGATCGTTTTGGTCGGTTATTTTGTTCCGGCCCTGGCTGGCATCCAGACGATCTTGTTGAGCTGGACCATTATTTTGGCAGGTACAGCCACAGTAGTCGGTGTGTTTAATTTGATCTCGGTTCATGGAAATAAAATCACGCACCGTGAAAAGGGCAGTGTGTACAGCACCCTTTTATTGTTTTCTTTAATCGCGACATTTATCTTTGGGATCGGGCTTGGCCCGGATAACCCAAACATGCAAATGCTGGTCAGTGCCATTATCGTGCCGGTTGAGTCAACGTTGATGGCTTTGCTGGCGGTAACTTTGCTTTACGCGGGTATTCGTCTTTTGCGCCGTCGCACCGACCTGATGAGCATCATCTTTCTTCTGACCGCCGCGCTCATGTTATTTGCTTCAGCTACTTTGCCGTTCGGCGAGATCAGCCCATTGAATAATTGGATCCGTCCCTGGGTCCAGCAAGTGCTTGCATTAGGCGGAACGCGCGGCATTTTGATCGGCGTCGCGCTTGGTACGTTGACCACTGGTTTGCGCGTCCTGTTCGGCGCGGATCGCCCGTACGGGGGCAAATAATGGCCGATATGATCAAATGCTCCGTTTGCGGTGAGAACAATCCCGCGGATAATGAATTTTGCAAAAACTGTCAATCGCGCCTTCAATCTTTATCCGGCCCGTCCAAAGGTGACAACGCACCGTTGCAGGCGGGCCAGGTTCCGACCAAAAAAGTTACCTCTGAAGGCGATTTTTCAGAGACGCTCGCGGATGATAAAAGTTCAGCGCCGTCCACGCTGACATGGATGACACCGCAAGAATCCGCGCCGGAGAAAGATGGATTGGCCTTCTGGCTTGCTGAGACGGGACAATCTCCCGCCTCATTTTCGGATGAAACAGCGGCTCCCGTTCAGCCAGCCGCATCCACGCCTGAGGCTTCTTCTTCCAACGCCGATAAATCTGACTGGTTGCACGATCTACAGAGCGGCGCTTCTACATTCGATGAGACTCCAGTTGACCAGACGCCCATCTCGAGCGATGAAAGACCCGACTGGTTAAAAAACATGGATGCAGGTGCGGCATCATTTGAGCAGAAACCTGTAGAACAACCTGTCTCACAAAGTCAATCTGCTCCCGCGTCCGATGTTCCCGATTGGTTGAGAACCTTCGGCGAACCGCCTGCACCTTCAACGCCCAGCGCGCCCGCCGCCCCGTCTGGTGAGATGCCGCAGGTTGTCCAACCATTGGAACCGGCTGACGTGGGCATTTCCCCGGCGGTGGATATGCCCGACTGGTTATCGTCGCCTGAGCCGGATGAGTCAGAGCCACAGCCACAAGAATCCGGTCAAGCGTCTTCTGCCGCACCCGCCTTCGCGGATGGCTCGCTTTCGAGCGGCGACGTGGATGCGATCTTCGGCTCGCTGCAGATGCCCGATTGGCTTTCGAGCGCGGCCGCGCCGAGTCAGCCACTGGCATCAGAGAGTCCGCCGCCTGCCGCGCAGTCTGGCGCATCTATTGCACCTGCCGACCTGCCTTCGTGGGTCCAGGCCATGCGCCCGGTGGAAGCAACGCTTCTTGATACGAATTCGGGCGAGTCGGTTGACTCTGTTGTCGAGATGAATGGTCCGTTGGCCGGACTGCAAGGTGTTCTGCCTGCGATGCCGGGAGGTATGAAGCCATCCTACCGTCCCGAATCGCACTCCATTAAACTCAATGCCAGTGAAGAGCAACTAGCTCATTCTGCCCTGCTCGAACAAATCCTGGCTGAAGAAACTACACCCGTGCCAATGAAATCGCCTTCGACGATCCTGTCGCAACGCGTTTTGCGCTGGGTCATCACGGCATTTTTGTTCCTGTTCGTAGGCGGCATTTTTTTTGCCAAAACAGAAATTTTTGCTTTGCCATCTCGCGGGCAATTGCTCAACGATGAAACCGAGGCCACGATTTCGGTGATGGACTCAATCCCCGAAGGCGCGCCCGTTTTGGTTGTCTTTGATTATGAACCATCGTTGGCTGGAGAATTGGAAGCCGTTGGAGCGCCGCTGTTCAATCGTTTGCTTTTATTGAAGCATCCGAATCTTGCGATTGTCTCCACTTCGCCGACTGGCTCGGCGTTGGCCGAACGTTTTATGTCCACAACGCTCAAAGGACGAAACTATCAGCGCGACGTGCAATATGTTGACCTCGGATACCTGGCGGGTGGATTGGCAGGCGTGTACGACTTCGCACAGAACCCGACCAAAGTGATGCCTTTCGGTGCGGATGGCTCGGCTGTTTGGAATTCATCTGTGCTGCAAGGAAAAACGCGTCTCGCGGAATTTTCGGCGGTCATCGTTTTGACGGATAGCGCCGAGGCCGGACGTGTGTGGATCGAGCAAGCTGGCCCATTCCGCGGCAACGCTTCGTTTGTGGTCATATCCAGCGCACAGGCCGGCCCGATGTTGATGCCTTATTTGCAATCCGCTCAGATCAATGGCTTGGTGGCTGGTTTGAACAGCGCAGCAAAGGTCGAACAGGCAAACGGACAGCCGGGACTCGCTCGCCGTTATTGGGATGCATACAGCCTCGGCCTCTTGGTGGCAGTGGCGTTCATGTTCCTGGGCGGTCTGTGGAATTTCTTCCTCGGCCTGCAAGCCCGCCGCGCACAGGAGGCCAAATAATGTCTCCTGATTTAATTGTGGGCGTGGTGGCTTTTCTCTTAACTTTGATGATCTTCAGTTATTTGATTGGCGATAATCCGCTCTTTCGTGTGGCGGTCTATATCTTCGTTGGTGTTTCCGCAGGGTATGTGGCCGCGGTGGCTTTTCAGCAAGTGCTTTGGCCGGACCTGGGATATCCGCTCGTTTACGGCACTGCCTCCCAGCGAGCCTTGCTTGCTGTTCCTCTGCTTTTAAGCGGGCTGTTGCTTATGAAGGTCTGGTCGCCTTTCTCGCGGCTCGGCACTCCCTCGATGGCCGTTCTGGTCGGCGTGAGCGCGGCAGTCGCGATTGGCGGTGTGGTGACGGGGACGCTTATTCCGCAAATCGGTGCGACCATTAATTTGTTCGATTTGCGTGCATCAACATCGCCAGCTACGACCTTGCTCAACGACGGGTTTATCCTGGTTGGCGTCGTGACAACATTGGTCTATTTCCATTTTGGCGCACGCACAACTGCGGATGGTTCGGTGCGACGGTTGGGCTTGATTGAATGGATCGCGTTCATTGGCAGTATCTTCCTTGCCCTTGCGCTGGGCGTATTGTTCGCCGGAGTTTATTCCGCGGCGTTAACGGCATTGATCGAGCGATTCCATTTCTTTGGAACATTCTTTGGGTTGGGATAAAAACAAGGACTTATGCCTGCTTCTCTTGTTCAAGGTGATTCTCTTCTGGCTGTAGATGTCGGCGCGGCGACCACGCGCGCGGTGCTCTTCGACGTTGTTGAAGGGGAGTATCGTTTTCTCGCAGCTGGTTCAGCGCCGTCTACTGCCGAAGCTCCGTTCAAAGATGTCATCGAAGGCGTGCGGGATGCCATCACCAGTTTGCAATTGGTGGCCGGGCGAAATCTCCTCGACGGGAACCGACGCCTCATTACGCCATCCCAATCCGACGGGTCCGGTGTGGATGCTTTCGTGTCCACTTTGTCTGCAGGCCCGGCGTTGAAGACTGTCGTCGTTGGTTTATTATCCGATGTCTCACTCGCAAGTGCGCGGCGATTGGCTGAGACAACTTATGCGCGTATCATCGACTCGATAAGTTTGACCGATCATCGCAAGCCCGACCAGCAAATCGATGCGCTCCTGCGTTTGAGGCCAGACATGGTGATCATCACTGGCGGCGCGGACGGCGGTGCGTCGCGCTCGATCCACAAGACACTTGAGCCGGTGGGGCTGGCCGGTTACCTGCTCGCGCCAGAGAAAAGACCGGCGGTCTTGTTCGCTGGCAATCAAAAGCAGGACGATGAAGTCAAGGAGCTTTTGGGAGGTGTAACATCGGAACTTCATTTCAGTCCGAATGTGCGCCCCTCGCTCGACACCGAAGATATCGAACCAGCCGCGCGTGAACTGGCCTCACTTGTTATTGGAGTTCGCAGACGCCAGCTTAATGGCGTGGATGTTTTGCAAACCTGGTCTGGCGGACATGTTTTGCCAACGGCTTACGCAGAGGGACGTATGTTGCATTTCCTCGGCCAGGTCTATGGCGGGACGAAGGGCGGCATCCTCGGCGTGGATCTCGGCGCGTCGGCGGCGGTGATCGCAGCCGGTTTCAAAGATAAGACTGTAGTGGGTGTGTATCCGCAATTTGGGCTGGGCGAGAACCTGCCTGCGCTGTTGCAATACACTCAACTCGAAGACATCCTGCGCTGGTCGCCTCTCGATATTTCAACAGGCACTCTGAGAGATTATC
>Ga0172370_10009887_pt1 | contig 11050 bp, 11 predicted proteins | sample LakKiv5m_FD_114538 | JGI IMG/M metagenome (GOLD analysis project Ga0172370, IMG submission 114538) | Freshwater microbial communities from Kabuno Bay, South-Kivu, Congo - kab_022012_11.5m | ecosystem: Environmental > Aquatic > Freshwater > Lake | place: Democratic Republic of the Congo...
CGGGTCTTGGGGTACCCCCCTCGAAATGTGCAGGGTTTTCTGAAATCGAATCTTGGCACCCCAGGACGGGGTGCCGTGCCGGTCGGGGTTGACCGGCCCCCAAGGGTAGGAGTACCACGCGAAAGGCGGCGCGTCAAGGCCATGGAACGACTTTCATCCCGCGAGCTTGCCCGCAGGGTCGGCATCAGCAAAGAGCTTGCAGCGGATATCCTGGCGCTGCCCTCGGCCCCCGACCCGGCGAAGTTCCGCAATGAGCAGACATATCTTCGGCGCCTGGCCCGAATTGCCATCATAGCGGGTCACCGGCATCAGGCCTTGCAGGTACTTTCCGTGAGGGATTCCGAGCGTCCGGCAGGGTCCACAGAGGGGGTAGCGCGCGCGCCCGCAGGTGCGCCCGATACCGCTTCTGGCTCTGACGTGGACATGGATGACTTGCAGGAGTCCGCGGCGGTTCTGCGCGGCGTAGTGAAGGCGCTCGGGAGTACGCTTGCAAGGTTGCTGGATGCCAACGATGCCGCGTCGGCGCTTCCGCTGCTGGACAAGTTCAAGGGCCTCCAGGCCGAGTTCCGTCAGACCGCCCAACGCCTGGAGGAACTGCGCGCCGAGCGGTTGCAGGTGCTGCCCCGGACTGAGGTGTACGCGGCGGCCGGGCAGTTGTTCCAGACCGTCCGGTCCTTCTGCGATGCCCTTTCCGGCGACCTCATGGACAATGGTGCGCTTCCCGCATGGGTCCAGGGGGCAGGAGGCGTGTTCCCCGACTCCCGCCAGGCTGTCGAGTTTGTGCGCTCTGAGATCCGGGCCTTTGCGGCGCGGCGGTTCAACGGCATGGCCGATGCCCTCTCCTCGCTGGCATGCCCGGTAGAGGATGCCGCCCCGGCCCCGAAGGCTGACTGCTGCCTGGCCATGGCAGCCGAACTGGAAATGGTCGCTAAGACCCTCCGCGAGCGGGCCGTTGCAGCGAACGGAACCACATAGCAGAAGGTGTCGCGCAATGACCGAGCCGGCCAAGCCACCGCTGCCGTCCACGAGGCACGGGTCGCAATGGCAGCCCTTCCCCGGGTGAGCCCATGCCAAGCCTCTCGGCCATCGACTCGCTACGGTCCATAGGCTCCCGCCTGCTGCGGGTCAAGCCGTTCCAGTACCCCAGCCAGTGGATAGCCGAGAACATCCGCATCGGCGGCACACTGACCGGCACTGGGCACTCGGCGCCTTTCAACATCTGGCACTACCCCTGCAACGTCGGGATCGTGGACGCCTGGGCTGAGGGCAAGCGGGGCATCCTTATCAAGAAAGCGGCCCAGGTCGCGGTATCGCACTACATGCAGAGCCTATGCCTGTACTTCGTGGCGCGATATGGCGGCCCCATCGCCTACTCCATGGCCAAGGACGAAACCGTGCGGAAGCACGTCCTTGACCGCATCGAAACCAACCTGCGCGAGAGCCCGGAACTCATCGCCCTGTATTTGCCCGGCCGCGATGACCACTCCACCATCCGGGGCGCTCGGTTCTTGAATGCTACCCTCGACTTCTTCGGGGCTGGCTCCGCGCTCAACTTCAAGTCCAACCCCTACCTCTTTGCCTTCGCCGACGAGTTTGAGCAGATGGGTGTTTTCCCCGATGGCTCCGATGCCGTGAGCCTGTTCAAGGGCCGCCAGGCGGCGTTCGCAAACCCCTTCTTCGTGGGATGGTCAACGCCCTTAGAGTCTGAGTCTGACCGGGGGATTGAGCTGGCGGTCTCCCGCGACTCCGACATCCGGCTTTTCTACTGGCGGTGCCCGCACTGCCGGGAGCCTATCACCGTCAACATCCTCGACAACGTGAAGTACGACAAGGACAACGCCGGCAGGCCAGTGCCGGCGACCGCGCGCCTGCTGTGCCCCAAGTGCGGCCATGGCATTACCGACTCCGAGCGGGCCACGGCCCTGGTCAAGGCTGGCCAGGCGGCGTGCCGTTGGTATGAGGCCGAGCCCTATGACGAGGAGGTGGGCTGGAAGTCCACCCTGCCGCACGACGAGGCAACCCAGCGAGAGTATGCCGGCTTCGATGGTCTGGACCATATCCACAACCCCCGCAAGCGGGTCTCCGAGATAGCCGCCGGGTATTGCGCCATCACGTCCGAGCCCGAGAAAAAGACCTTCTGGAACGATGTGCTCGGGCGCGGGTACACCATCAAGGCCCGCCAGTTGTCCCGTGATAGCATTGAGGACTGCCTGGCCGATGCGCGTAGGGAATGTCTGCCCAATGACCTCCTGTGGGTCACCTTCGGGGCTGACTTGCAGCATGCCGGTCAAGACCCCCTCAAGAGCCTGTTCTACTACGACATATCGGCCTGGTGCTGGGTAACCGATCCGGCCACCACCGAGCGGTTCATCCGCAAGGTGACCCTCTTCAAAGACCGCGTGACCTCGACCGAAGCCGATGGCCATGCGACCATCAAAACCCTGTTGCGGACCTGGACCATGGAGGACTACCGGCACAACTTCCACCGCATCTCCATGGCGGTCATCGACAGCACGCACCGGACCAAGGTCGTCAATGCCATCTGCAACGCGCTGTGTCCCTCGGGAACGCAGTGGGTAGTCCCGGTCATCTATGGCGGCCACAAGACGGGCGACCCAGACTACCAGCTTCTGCCGCAGAATGTCGAGGTAGGAGACCCATCCAGGCCGTTCCTTCTGACCAGCCGCAACTACACCGTGGGGGCCTATGTGGACATGCTCACGGACTCGCGGGGGCTGGTGGAACTACCCCATGGCGTGGCCGAAGAGGTTATCCAGCACTACCTCGCCAACGAATGCGTGCGGGAGCCTGACTCCCATGGCATCATGCAGAACCGATGGGCGAAGAAGCGGGACTCTACGGGGTTCGGCGGGCGCAAGGGCCGGGCCCTTGAGGATGACTACTTCGCCGCGGGGTGTTACTCGATGCTGGGGGCGCTTCTGCTGGGACTTCGGTCGGTCCAGGCCGGGAGCATTTCCGAGTCACAGGCCGAGGCAGACCGGATTGAACAGGCCCGCATTGAGACCCTTCGGCGGTCTACCGATAGCGGTGCCGCTCGGAGGGCGCGGTTGTCAGCAAGGTTGCGTCGGGGAGGGTTGACGCGTCCCCATGGGTAAAGGCCCACCGCGTGGCCTTCGGAGCAGAACCGCATGAGCCTTACAGCGGCCGAACGGCTGGCCTACATCCAGACCGCCTATGACAACGCTATCATGGCGCTTGCGACCGCCACGGGAACTGCAATCCTCGTCAAGTACACACAAGACCCCGATGGCGGGCAGATCACCTTCGCGAGCCGCAAGGAACTCATGGAGTACATCGACGACCTGCGGAGCCAGATTTCCACCATGCAGGGTGAGGTTGACGCGGAGACTGCCGGCGTGACGCAACTCCAGGCCATACCCATCGTCAGGCGCAGGGAGTAACCGCATGCCCCGCAAGACACAGTTTGCGATGCGCCGGGTGCCAGCGAAGAGGCCCCCCATCCGGCTAAGTTCCGGCCGCGTTCATACCGGGGTGAGTGCTTCTTCGCTGGCGCCAACTACCAACATCATCGGCTACCGGGCCGGGATGCGCAACTACGCGACGCCCTACAGCGCCGAGTGGAACAAGCCGCAGACCACGCGGGATTCCGAGATTGCGCGAGTCCGAGCCGAGTATGAGAAGAATGGCCTGCTGCAACGCATCATCGTTGCCGAGGTAGAGAACATCGTCGGGACCGGCTTCCGCGTCGTCCACCGCACCAAGAGCCGCGAGTGGAATGCGCTGGCGACCGAATACCTTACCTACCGCAACTCCGACGCCCGCTTCGCCTTTCCCAACCTCCCCGGTCGTTCCGAGTGGGGCGTCCAGCTCATGGCCTGCTTCCATGAGGCCCTGGATGGCGGGATGTTCCTCTACCGCAGTTCCCGCGGCGTGGAACTGTTCGACCAGGTGCAGTGCCAGACCCCATGGGAGCGATGGTCCGACGCCTCCTGCCGGGATGGCATCCAGTTTGGCCCCGATGGCAGGCTCAAGGGCTTCTGGGTGGGCCCCTACAGCAAGGACGATGGGCGCGTCTCCGAGAATGACATGACGCTCATCCCCGCATTCACCCGGATGGACGATGGGACCGAGTTCGCCATCACGACCTACCTGCATGCTGGGCGGTTCAGCAGCGCCTACCGTTCCGGCGCTCCCTTGGCCTGTACGCTGGACGACCTGGAGCGCCTGAGCGACTACTATGATGCCGTGACGGAGCGGGCGGTGTGCGAGGCCCTGGTGGTCGGGGTCCACAAGAGCAACCGGCTCTCTGCAAGCGGCTCATTCAACGTCGGGCGCAAGGACTCGGCGGCCACCGACACCAACATCGAAGCGGCCTACCAGTTGCCGTCCTACATGGAGCCCGCCGCGGTGGTCCGCATTGGCCAGGATGAGGAGTTCGATATCAAGGGCATGACCTCTCCCGGAAACGGCTTCGACCCCATGACCAAGATGTCCACGCGGATGATTGCCGCGCCGGCGTCCATGCCGCTGGAAATCGCCCTGCTGCACTTCAGCGACACCAACTATGCCGCCTCCAAGGCCGCCATTGAGCAGTTCCGCATTGCCATGCGCCAGGAGAAGCGGAAGCACGCGGACCAGTTCACCCGGCCCAACACCGAACTCATGCTGTACGAAGCCATGCGCGATGGCGACTTGCCATGGAACGACGAGTGGCGCCGATTCCAGGTCATTCCCTCGGGCTGGCGGTCCATGCAGGAACTGGACGAGGCCCAGGCCATGGACCTGCGGGCCGGGTCTGTCACCAGTTTCACCTGGGAGATGCAGGAGACCTTCGGGCGCACTGCCGATGACCGTATCGAAGACCTTGTGAGCGAGGCCGAAGCCATCAAGGCGGCGGCGGCTCGGGCCGGGCTCGATGTCGAAGACCTCACCGCGCGGTTCTACGCCAACCCGTTCAAGAAGGCCGTCGCCGGTCAGGAACCGACTGGCACCAGTACCCCCGAGAAGCGCGCGCTCAACAATAAGGCGTAAGCCAATGCCTAAGCCCGCATTCAATCTCTACGAGGCCGCTGCCGGGCAGCCGTGGCTTATCACCCAGGCGGCACTGGAGCGCGTCCTGGCCATCGTGGAAGCCCATAGCAAGGCCCCCGACTGGCGCCCTGACTTCGCGGCGCTGGCCGCTGACCTCGGACGCCCGCTGGAGAATACCCAGGAGACGACCAACCGGCCGACCCCCCATGGCAACGTGGCGGTCATCCCCATCCATGGCCCCATCTTCCCGCATGCCAACAGCCTGCATGCCATCAGCGGGGCTACCACCATCGAGACCCTCCAGCACGACTTCGCGGAGGCCTTGGATAACAGCAAGGTCCAGGGCATCGTCCTCTCCATCGACAGCCCCGGCGGGGCGGTGTCGGGGGTCTCCGAGTTCGCCAACGCCATCCGCAACCGGACCACGCGCAAGCCCGTGGTGGCCTACGTCGAGCAGTTGGCGGCGAGCGCGGCCTACTGGATCGCGGCGGCGGCTGACAGCATCATTTCCGGGCCATCCGGCGAGGTTGGCAGTATCGGCGTCGTCATCTCGGCATCCAAGGACGGAGGGCGCACCTATGAGTTCGTGAGCCGGCAGAGCCCCGCAAAGAGGCCGGACCCCGAGACCGAGGCCGGAAGGAAGCAACTGGTTGACCGGGCTTCCGACATCGCTGGCGTGTTCATCGACCAGGTGGCCGAGTTCCGCGGCGTCTCCGCTGAGAAGGTCGAGGCGGACTTCGGCAAGGGCGACGTGATGGTTGCCCGGAAGGCGCTTGCGGCAGGCATGGTTGACCGCGTTGAGCACTTCTCTGACGTGCTGGCGCGAGGTACGTGGGTTGACACAGCCCCAAGGGTAACAGGGCAAGCCACGGCGGCGCCCGCAACTTCGGAGGCCGATGACATGGGAATCCTGAGCAAGCTGTTCAAGGGCAAGGAAGGCGAATCCGAGAAGGACGCCGAGGCCCGCATGGAACGCCTGGTGGGCGCTATGGGCGACAAGCGCGCCGACTTTGCGGTGGCCCAGCACAAGGCCGGCAACGACGTTCCCCAGGCGGTGGACGCGCTGGTGGCCGAGTACGCCGCCAAGACCGACGCGCTGGCCAAGGAGAACGCGGAGCTCGCCGCCAAGCTCCAGGCCGCGTCCGCGGCCCATGGCGAGGATGCCAAGCACATCGCGGACCTGGAGGCCAAGATCAAGGATGCCGAATCCCGGCCCCCGACTGGCCAGGGCATGGGCTCCCCGGCCAAGACCGACGCGGCGGACAAGGAAGTGCTGGCGGCGATGGTTGCCGGCGCGAACAGGGCGAGCAACTGAACCGAGGACCAAGCGACCGGACGAAACCCGGCGAGCGACTGAACAAGGAGCATCGAGACCATGACGACCATCGGCACCGCCGCCTACAACAACCTCGTCGTCGTGCCCGGGAAGACCGGCACCCTGACCGTTCTTTCGGGGGCGTCTGACGACATCGGCAACATCATGCGCAAGAGCCTGCTCTGCACGGCGACGGCCGGGGCGGGGAACACCGGCAACGGGGTCATCGGCGCCGTCACTCAGGGCGTGGCCTGCCGCATCGGCACCTATACCCTGACCGGCATCGCCATTGGGGCCCCGACGGCGGGCCTGGCCGCGAGCGCGTGGATGCCGGCGTACAACCAAGGCAACGGCACCATCACCGCGGCCCCAACGGTCGGGGCGCTCTGCAAGCCGGGCCAGTACAAGCTGGTGTGCATCGAGCCGGTCTCCACCGAGGATGTCTTCACCCTGGAAGACCCTGACGGCATCACGGCGGGCGTGGTGTTCGTCGGCACGGCCTACAACGACGGCGCGCTGGCCTTCACCATCACCAACGGCGTCATCCCGTTCCAGGCCGGCGACCAGTTCCAGATCAACGTGACCTCGGTCGGCGGCAACACAGGCACCTTCAAGGTCATCGCCCCTGACGGCGACCGCCTGGAAGACCTGACGGTTGGCGCGGCCTACTCGGGCAACCACTTCTCCGTGACCGTGGCCGATGGCACCATCGACTTCGTGGTCGGCGACACCATCAGCATCGTGGTCACCGACACCGCCAAGGTCGTCGAGGCCAACAGCTACGAGAACCTGCTGGCCGGCATCCTGGTGGAGACCGTCGACGCGAGCGCCGCCGACGCCTACGCCGCCGCCATGATTGGCGATGGCACCTGCGTTCGGACCAAGATCGACCCGCCTGCGGGTCTGACCGCCGCCGGGTTCAAGGTGGCCCTCCAGGACCAGCTCGGCATCACGCTGGTCGAGCGGATCACGTCGTCCATCGACTGATGAGAACCCCAACCAACAAGGGCGTTGAGAAAGCACAGGAGCGTACAGAATGAGCATCGACATCAACGATCCCAGGACCATGCTGGGGGTCATCACCGAATCGAAGCGTCCACTCCAGGTGATGAAGGATATGTTCTTCACCCGGCGTCGGACGCACGACACCGTGAACCTCGACGTGGACATCATCACCAAGAGCCGCCCGCGCGGCTGGATGGTGAATCCCGTCGCCCAGGGTGTCGTCGTGACCCGCGGCGGAGTGGCCACCAAGACGGTCAAGCCGGGTTACTTCCGGCGCAAGAAGACCATCGTCCCTGCCGACTTCCTGCTGCGGCGGGCTGGTGAGAGCTATGGCGGAAGCCTATCCCCGGCCGCGCGCGTTGCGCAACTGCGCGGGGAAGACCTCGCGGACCTCATGGATGGCATCGACCGGGATGAGGAGATCATGTGCGCGGAGGCCATGTGGACCGGCCTGGTGAACTGCTACGAGTGGCCCGAGGGCGCCGCGGCTCCCGTGCTGGTTCGGCAGATCGACTTCGAGTTGCCAGCGACGCACAACGTCACCCTGGCGACGCTCTGGAGCGACGCCTCGGCCGACATCTGCGAGCAGCTAGCCACCGGCTCGCGCCTGTGCCAGGACGACTCGGGGTTGGCGCCCGACATCCTGTTCCTGTCCACTGACCTTGTGGAGTACTTCGTCCACAACACGAAGATCAAGGTCATCATGGACAACCGGCGCATGGAGGGGGCCCGCATCAACTTCGCCCCTTGGGGTCGGCGCGTGACCTTCGTCGGGCACCTGACCTACGCCGACCTCGACGTGGATGTGGTGACCTACAGCGAGACATATGACTCCTTCGCCGGGGTCGCCACCCGCATCACCCCCGCCAAGTATGGAGGCCTCTTCTGCACCCAGGCGCCGTATGAGCTCCACTATGGCGTCATCCAGAACCTCGCCGCCGGGGCCAATGGGTTCATGGGCACCCGGTTCCCGCACCGGTGGTCCGAGGCCGACGGCTCTGCGGAGTGGCTCCAGTTGGAGTGCTCGCCGCTGGCGTGCAACCTCCAGCCCAAGTCGAGCTACATCTTCAAGGCCCTGGCCTGACGGATGGCGCTCTGTCGGTTGCGCGGCCCCCGTGCCGGTCCTACCGCCTTCCGGGGCCGGCTCGGGGGTCCGCGCTTTTACAGGAGCAGCAAGATAGGTCGGCGGGAAGGCACACAACGGAAGGCATGTGGCCATGGTCAAGTTCAAGGTCCAGCCCGGAGCCAGCATCATGGTGGACGCTCCGGCGCCGCGGTTCTACCGCCATGTTGGGGAGGGCGATGAGTTTGAGGGCGACCCGGAGAAGCTGGCGCACCTGATTGCGGCTGGCGCCATCAAGGCCGTCGGTGACATTGCGGCCCCGACCGCTGAGATCCCGGCGCCCGAGCCGACCGTTGAAGTCATGACCAAAACCGCAACGCAGCCAAGGGCGAAGGTCGGACGCAGGCAGTAGTCTCATGGCGACGCTTAGGGAACAACTCGCAGTCGCTCGCCAGGTGGCCTACTTCGACGCGACGCTCAATCCGCGCGCCGTGAGCGCGACCCTGTTTGTCGGCACCCCCCAGGATAACGTCGCGGCCACCGTCGTCATCACTGAGCGTGCCGGCCAGACCAAGCGCGACGAGGCGACCGGAGTCACGTCTACCGGCAACACCGCCTCGATCCTCATTGACCGCTCGCAAGTGGCCGACCTGCCCCAGGTCCGCGACAACTTCCGCGGCACCTGCACCACTGAGGACGGCACCGAGTGGCGGCTTCTGGACATCATGTTCCAAGACGATGCCGTATTCCGCGTGAAGGCCATCCGTAGCGTCATCACCGGGGCCGGGCGCCACCGGGCCGCGCCGTGGGGAGGGTGACGGCATGGCGACCAATATCACCAACGTCCTGCGGAGAACCCGCGAGATAGCCGTCGCCACCTCCGAATTCCAGACGTGGATTGGCCTGGACCTCACAGACGACATCGCCGTGCGCAAGGCCGCTGCCAGGGAGCGCGTGTACCGTTGGTTCCTCCCCGAGTGGAACAAGGCACTCATGCCCTGCATCATGCTTTTCCCAAGCGGCTACGAGGGTCGCAGGCAAAGCATGGGCGGCGGGTCATTCCGGTGGTCTCAGGGAGTAGAGCTGGTCGCCTTCAGCGTGCTGCGCACCAGCGAACTCTCCGACTACGAGACGCACGTCACAGAACTGGAGACCTTCGATGATACTGTCCTGGGGATTGTCCAGGCCATGATGAAGCTCTCCGGCTCCGCTGACCACATCTTCTTCGGCAGCGGCGACCAGTCCCGGCCCCCGACCGTCAACGGGTGGGATGTGGTAGACCCCGCGGACCCGGCCCGGTCGGACTGCGCCGGCTTCGACTACATCTGTACCGTGTACAAGTTCCAGGGCCTGCGCTTCGGGGAGACCGCGGTTTGAGGACTCTCTGGATAGAACCCAACACCATGAGCGTGGCCACGCTCCGGGCCAACCTCCTGAGCGATTGGGGCAACCGTGGTTTCTCGGGGCGCTTCCGGGCTGCATGCCGGTCGGGGTTGCACTTCTGGCGCAACAACTATGCCCGCCTGCACTTCCTCAACACTGCCATGTGGCGGTATGGCTACCCCTATCCGCGTTACCATGCCGAGGCATCATCTTCCGCTCGCGGAGAAACCCGCGTCATCCGTGGTATCACACTGGTCCCAAGGTACAGCGGCAAGAACGTGAAGCAGGCCCAGAAGGGCTACAAGGTCACGCAGGGCAACGACCTTCCGCTTGTTCTCTCTGGCAACACCCGCAGGGATATCCTCGGCGGTCCCTTCCGCACCTACGGGGCTTCCACGCGCATCATTCGAGGTTCCTGGGGCGGCTCGCAAATCTGCTGGGCATGGCTCGCCAGGGTTCGGTTGCATGGCGGCTTGACGACCGTCATACCGGAAGAGGCCCAGGGCGTCTATGAGCATATCAAGGACATGTTTTCCCGCTTCATGGCAGACCGCGGGAGTGGCGGCGGCATGAACTACCGCGACGAGGACCTGCTGGCGCTGACGGGTTCCATCCGCTCCGCGTATCGCGACCCAAAGTCCTAGAAAGGGCTCTACCATGGCTGACCAGTATGTCTACAAGATTCGGGCCATCGGCTCGGCGGCCAAGCTGTTCGGTGTCAACGACGACTCTGTGGAGATCAGGGAGATTGGCGGGTCTGCCCCGGTGCGCTCGGGTCGCCTGACCCCGCGGTCGTGGATTCAGTTGGCGAAGCATCGCACCATCCGGTGGACGCAAGCCTACGTCAACTACGATGAAACCTTCACGCGGGACGATGCCTTCATCCTGCACTGGTCGCCCTATGCCGACACCGGCTACCTGTCGGCTGTGGGCCTCTCCGCTGCCGTGGACGTATGCCTGGTGCCTCAGTCGGCAACCGCAAACGTCGGTCGCGACGGGGCTCCCAGCGAGGCCACGACCACCGTCGAGGCCGTCGTGCTGACTGCCAATCCGACGTGGGGCACGACAGCCGGGACGCCGCCCGTGGACACCAACCGCTATCTGCTCGGCCCTTCGACCTTCAACGGTGCGGCAGTCAACAACCTCACGCGCCAGACCGTGGACTTCGGCTTCAAGCTCGACTTCCATACCGGCAAGTCGGGCGCCCTCTTCCCACTGTACCCGCCCGTCATCCTGTCCTATGACCCGATCATCACCTACGAGACCGAAGA
>Ga0172370_10009888_pt1 | contig 11050 bp, 6 predicted proteins | sample LakKiv5m_FD_114538 | JGI IMG/M metagenome (GOLD analysis project Ga0172370, IMG submission 114538) | Freshwater microbial communities from Kabuno Bay, South-Kivu, Congo - kab_022012_11.5m | ecosystem: Environmental > Aquatic > Freshwater > Lake | place: Democratic Republic of the Congo...
CAGGCGTACCCTCCACGGTGCGCCCTGTGACACTTGCTGGATCCATTGAACCGTCTCCCTCAGCGCCGCGCTGCTTGGTGGCGCAGGTTGGAAAAGGGGAGCCCGGCCTTCACCGGGCCCCCCGTCCCCGTGTACTTGGTATCGCCCGCCTACTTCTTGTTCGCAGCTTCGATTAATGGGTCTATCCGAGCAGCCACTCTCGCTATCAGGTATTCGTATTCTGGCTTCCATGTCTTCGTTTTTAGCGCCTCAGGGCATGGAGCCATTAGCGACATTAATAGATGGCCAGTCGAGTATCCGACTGCCACCAATGCGTTGAGGTCGGAACGCATTGTTTCGTCCCCGATCGCGTACTCATCGCAACCCACAGACACCCAGAATACGCGCGCGAGTTCGTCAACAATTGGACCAATATCTGCACACCCTCGATTCAGTTCATTAAGCGCAAGCACAGCGATCGCGGTATTTACGAAGAAATAGACAAGGCTAGGTTCTGAATTGTCAAACGTCCCGCGCCGCGACTCTACATAGTCGACCATTGAAGAAAAGCTATCCGGAAAGACATTATTATCCGCACTGAGTGATTTGATCAGACGTACCGTTCTAATCATGGCTGTTAGATCCAATGCTTGGCCGTCGCTCACAGGCCGAGTCTCGCCGGTATCTAGCGGGTTCACGTTGCGGTTCACGTCTGCTCCGACTGGTGCCCCGTTCTCGCGGGGCAGGGCATGGTCAAGGTGCCTTCCTGAGCGCTTGCTCATGGCTATCTCCTGCGCTTGAGTGAAAGTTTCAGCATTGCCAAGTGATTTCAACGTTTTAGGAGTGGGCATGGTATCTCCAAGTTCGGGACACTGCGCGTGCCCCATGTTCAGCTTGTCGTGGTCGCGGAAGGGAGCTACACTAAGATACCTCTATCCGGTGCTGGCTACGCTCGCGACACGAACACCACGTGCGAGGGCGTGGCCTACCCAGGCAACACCCTCTTCGAACGAAGCGTCGTAGCCCTGCTGGGCGGCGCCCGAGAACGACTCATCAAGGTCACCTCCTGGTCCGATCTTCGAGAGGGGCGTGAACACCGCGCTCAAGCCCCTCAACGTCCTTCTTGGTCGTGTTGACGAGCATCACGACACCACCCGCTTCTCGTTGCGCGCCACGGGCTCAGCCGCTATCGACGCGAATCCAGCGCGGCGACGGCCGCGGGAATTATCCGCGCATACGGCGTATCTGTTTGTCTGAATGGGTTCTACGGTCATTGAACTATCCTTACTCAGAAGTTGAACCGAAAATCGAATGAACGGGCGTGAAAGCCGCGAACCCCAGAAGGTCGAGATGCGTCTCCTCGGCGGGGGACTCCGTGGAGCCCTCGGGGCTGTCGTCATCGGGGGGCGTCGTGTCGGAGTTGAGGCGCGGGGGGTACCCGACCAGCGACGCTACCACCGGCGGCTTGGTCGGCGTGCTCTGCGCGGGCTCGGCGGGCAGGGCCTCGCGAACGACGACAGCAGCGGGCGTGCCCGTGGCGGTGGTCACCGTAGGCGACGTCGTCGCCACCCCGTGGGGCATCACCTTGCGCACCAGGGCGGCCTTGGGACGCTGCAGAAGGGCAGGAGCAGGCGGTTCCTGAGGTACGAGGGCCGAAGCAGGCGTTGTTGCTACAAGGGGCTTCGGTGGCGCTACACGAACCGTACGAAGCGACCGCTGCAAGTAAGAGGTCAGGTCGACCCTCAGGAATCGCTGGACCGGCCCGTAGTCGATATGGCCGAGCGCGCCGGACTTGAGGATCTCCTTCAGGGCCTCGACGGAGACGGTCAGCATCGCTGCCGCTTGAACCGGGGTGAACAGGACCGCGACCTGGAGCTTGCCCGCAGCGGTGGGGTCGGCCTTGCGCTTGCGCGCGCGCAGGGTAAGGGGTTTGCCTGCGGGCAGGTAAGCCCGCAGCTTGAAGTCCTCGACGGCCGCCATGGAGTAGCGCACCGTATTCCCGATGCGGTAGTGTGGCATTTGAATCCACCGGAACTCTTCCAGGGTCACGCCGAGGTGGCGCGCCGCAGAGTCCTCTCCGACGAGTTCTACGCCCAGGGCCTGCTTCGAGGCGCTGGCCACGCCGGGCACGGCGGACGGCTTCTTTGTTACGAGGCTCGTAGACACGGTACCCTCCTCTCTCCTACTGCGACTCGCGCTTCGAGGTCGACGTCGTGCCCGACGGCGTCTTCTCTTCGAGGCGAGCGGCCGACTCGGCCGACGTGGACTCGTAAGTCCTTGAACTTAACCATTTTTTTATTTCGCTTAGGTCATATGCGGCCTTCCCTCTTGGCCCCCCGATCCGGATGTAGCGAGGACCCCCGCATCGCGCCCTTAGTGCTCGTATTGATTGAACTTTCATGCCGAGCAGCACGCCGAGTTCCCGCGTCGACAACAAGCGCAAGGGCTCGAACCTCGCGTCCTCGTCGGCGCCGTTGGTGACGGACGTAGATCCGTCCCGTTTCACTCGATCCAGGTTCCGCATACGCACCCTCCAGCAGCGGTTTCCGTATGCGAGCAGACACGATCTGGAACGCGTTGCATATCTGCACGCTTTTCAGCGTTTCAGAGGAACGTGCACCCGAGTCCAGCAGAAAAGAAGCGCTTAGGTTACAGACACTTCACGGTCGCGCACCGCATTACCGTTGCTCAGATGGAGCTATCTGATGAGACGGCGTCAAGACAGCCGCCGTGCGGGGAGCTGTTGAAGCTCGGCCCGGGCGGTAGTAGGACTGGGCTTGTTGCACGTTCCCCTTCTGCAGGTGGGCCATTGGTCGAGGAAGAGCGAGACGACGAGGGTCGGCAGGACCGCATCCGGAAGGCCTGCCAGGACGTATTGCGAAAGGGTTTGTCGGTCCAGGAGGTCTGCGAAACGTACGTTCTGCCGCGCAGTACGCTCCACAGGTACGTTAGGAAGATAAAGGACTTCGGGTGGCGGAAGGGCCTGCAAACGAAGCCACAGAGCGAGCGGGAACACCCCCACAAGGTGAAGCCCGAAATCGTCGCCGCTTTGATGGCCGCCAAAGAGAAGAACCCCGAGTTCGGGAGCAAGCGTCTGGCCGACGTCCTCGAAAAAGAAAACGGCGTTAACCTGGCCCGCACCACCATCAGGAAGATCGTGGGCGCCAAAAAGAAGCCAGGTCGTCGAGGGAAACGACCTGCTCGAACGAAGGTCGCGGACCGCGTCGGCCAGATCTTGCTGCAGAAGCAATGCCAAGTACCGGTGCGCGGTCTCGGCAACGTCACGCTGCAGCTCATCGTGGACAGTAGGTCGCGGTACGCGTTCGCGCGCATCGAGCGCGGCCTGGACGTTGATGGTAACGAGGTAGACAGCGCGGTCCGTGCCTTGCTCGAACACGCGTGCAAAACGTTCAACGAGTGGGGCATCCCCATCGAGCAGATCGCCACGCGATACAGCAGCCAGTACTGCGGCGTCGTGGAGTACCTGGCAACGTCCAGGAGCCGGACCGTCAGGAAGGTCGTCTACGCCGCGATGATCAACAGGGACGCCGAGCGTGCTTCCAAGGTGAAAGGCTTCGGACCGGAAGAACCTTCCCCGGATGATGGCCCGCGCGGGCTTAGGCCAAAGCCCGCCACCCGCCTTGGCCGCCCGGCGCGTGATATGGACAGATTCATGCTCGGCGCACTCGGCTACAACTGGTTCCAGACCACGCTTATATCGCCCCGCAGTCTCGGCCAGGCGAAACCAATCCGGCACGTGAAGCTGAACAACGGCCGCGTGTTGAACCGTGACACGTGCCTGGAGACGTTCCGTCGCGTGCTCTTGCGGGAGTTCTTCGAACCGCGGGACGAGTTCCAATCGCCTGACGAATTGCTGGCCGATTTCGAAGCTGCGTTGAAGGCCGAGCGGGGCATGGAACTGACCTCCAAGGAGAGGGGCGTGATGCTGGCCGAATTGCGTAAGGGGGCGATGGCGCGGCTGGAAGCCGACCTTCGCGTCTGGCTGCACCAGTACAACCACAAGCGCACCATCCACGCCCCACCCCATAATCGCAGGACGCCGATGGCCGTGGTCAAGGAGTACCTGGATTCGCCGAAGGAAGCCTGACCGTAGGGCTACGGTCTATACTTGCGCAGAGGAGTGGCAGGACGCTCGCTTGGGCCCGAGCCGTACCAGTACCGTACCAGCAAATGAAAAAGGGGCTGGGCCTTGCGACCCAACCCCTTGATCTTCCTCGGAGCCAGCACTCAGAATCGAACTGAGGACCTGCTGATTACGAATCAGCTGCTCTGCCGGCTGAGCTATGCTGGCCCTTTCCGGACGCGCATGGATATCGCGGCGGGCGGGGTCGTGTCAAGCAAAAACCTTGCTGCGGGCCGGGTTCAGTAGTTGCGATCGCCCGTGCCGCCCGCGGCTCCGTCGGTGCCGCTCTGGCCGGCCGAGGGGCCTCCGGCGCCTCCGGGGCCTCCGGTGCCGCCGCCGGCCAGGGCGTTGGTGGTGTGCCAGGTGGGGGTGGTCGTGGCGTTGACCACGTACAGGCCGTAGGCGGGGCCTCCGCAGCCACCGCCGCCTCCTCCGCCGTGGCCTCCGGGGCCGCCGTCGCCTCCCGCGCCCCCGGTGCCCAGGTAGGCGCTGAAGTCGCCGTAGACCTGGCCTCCGGGCGCTCCGAGGCCTCGGATCCCTCCGACGCCTCCCGTGCCTCCTGCGGCTCCTGCGCCGCCGTAGCCGCGCACGATGGTGTTGCCGGTCAGGACGGGCAGGCCCGCGCTGGGGGCGGTGAAGCTGACGAACACGGCGAAGGAGCCGCCTCCCGCGGTGCCGCCCTTGCCGCCGGAGCCGAGGCAGCCGCCGGAGCCGCCGCCGCCGCCGGACCCTCCAAGGGTGTCCTCGCGCTTGGGATCGGGGCAGGTGATGGTGACGTCGACGCCGCCACCCGCGCCGCCGCCACCGCCGCCGCCGCCCGAGGTGCCGTCGGTCGCGTCGCCACCCGCGCCGCCCACCCACACGTTGCCTTCGACCGTGCCGTCCGGGTCGACGCAGCCGGTGCCCGCCAGGCCCTCGGCGCCGCCCGTGCCGTCGACGCCGTCGATACCCTGGGGCGACTGGTCGGTGAGCGGGAAGGTGCTGCAGTTGGTGGTGGTGTGGTCGTAGCCGCCGTCGCCGCTCACGCCGCCGGTGCCGGGGCCGCTGTCGGCCGACTCGCCGGCGACGCCCGACGACTGGCGCACCTGGGCCTTGGGGCAATCGGCGCCGCCGCCGTCGCCACCGCTGACGTTGTCGGTGCCGCAGTACACGGGCCAGGCGTTGCCCTCGTAGCCCTGGTTGCCCGGGGTCGTGGCGAGCGCCAGGCAGGCGGTGACGGACACGGTGGAGGTCTCGATGGTCCACTCGCCCTCCATGCCGTCCACGCCGTCGTAGCCGTCGTCGCCGCGGGCACCCGCGACACCGGCCGCGCCGTTGCCGCCCTGGATCACGTTGCTGGTGACGGTGAGCCCGGGGCCGCAGTCGGCGATCCACAGGGCGTAGGACGAGTCGCCGGGCGTGACCGCCGCCTGGCCCTGGATCACGAAGCCCTCGAGCAGGGTGGGCTTGGTCAGGCTCTTGGCCGAGACGGTCATGACCGCGCCGTTGGTGGCCGGCGCACGCACCACGGTGAGGGTGCTGGCCACGTGGCGCTCCCAGGTGTCGGCGCGGTAGCCGCCCTTCAGGGCGATGCCGTCGGCCAGGAACACGCCCGCCGCGTACAGGCCGTCGGCCACCAGCACCTGGCTGCGCGCCGGGACCGCGGTGGTGGCCTCGAGCAAGCCGGCAGCGATGGTCTTGCAGGGGCGGTTGCCGACGCCCGTGCCCCAGGGACCGCGGCCGCAGCCGGCCAGGTCGTCGGCGTGCGCGTCGGTGGTCGACACGTAGATGGCCTTGGGATCGAGCGCGAACTCGCAGCCGTCGTCGGGGATGGCGTTCAGGTCGAACGCGGCCGCGTCGCAGCGCAGACGGCAGGCGGGCACGGCCAGGGCGACGTCGCAGACACCGTAGGCGGCGGGCAGGTCGTAGATGGCGGTGCAGTCGGTGAAGCAGTTGCCGCAGGCGGTGTCGCGCACGTAGCGGCCATCGCCGTCGACGAAGTCCTCGTCGGTCGTGCCGTCGCAGGTGTCGTCCAGCAGGTTGCAGGCCTCGACGGGCGCGGCGGTGCCCGCAACGGCGTCGCAGCGCGTGGTCGCGGGCGCGGCCGCGTTGCAGACCACCACGCCGGCCTTGGCGCAGATGCCCTTGCCGGCGGTGCAGGAGCTGCCCTTCAGGGGCCAGTTCTCGTCGGTCGCGCCGTCGCAGTCGTCGTCCTTGCCGTTGCAGAACTCGTTGCCGGAGGGCCCGGGCTTCACGTTGCAGACCGTGGGGCCGAGCGGCGCCGCCGCGTCGCACACGCGCACGCCAACGGCGCTGCACACGCCCTGGCCCACCGTGCAGCCCGTGTTCTTGTCGGGCCAGTCCTCGTCGGTCTGGCCGTCGCAGTCATCGTCCTGCTCGTTGCACGCTTCGTCTCCCGGGGCCGCGGCCGTGGCGCTGCAACGCGCGTCCGAGCCATCGTCGAGGCAGACCACGTAGCCGTACACGCGGCACGCCCCGTCGCCGTCGTAGCAGCTCTGGTAGAGGGTCGGGAAGACCTCGTCGGTCGCGCCGTCGCAGTCGTCGTCGGCGTAGTTGCAGGCCTCGGGGGCGGGCTCCCTGGCCGAGCACACGAGCGCGGGACCGTCGGCCGGGCACACGCGGGTGCCGAGGCAGGTGCCCACGCCCGGGGCCGTGCGCGCGCAAGCCGAGCCCACGCCGGGCAGGTCGTCGACCGTGCCGTTGCAGTCGTCGTCGACCCCGTTGCACACTTCGACGGCGGGCGTGGCCGCGTCGCAGGCCGACCAGCCGGTGGTGGTGTCGCAGGTGCGCGTGCCGAAGCACGTGCCGTAGGCGTTCACGGTGGAGCACACCCGGGTGGCGCCCGGCGTCTGGGGCGTACAGGTGCAGGACTTCGTGACGGGGACGCAGTGCGAACCCGCCAGGGGCGCGGGGTCCGCGGCGCAGACGTAGTCCTCGGGGCAGGTACCGGCCTCGAGCTGGTGCAGGTTGCCCTCGGCGCAGTCGAGGCCGCAGGTCGAGCCGTCTTCGGTGGGCAGGCAGCGATCGCCCGGCACCACGCAGTCGGCGTCGACCGAGCAGGGCTTGCACGAGGTGTCGGTGGCCTTGACGCAGGTGGCGTCGCCGAAGCGGTAATAGCCCGGGGAGCACGCGTCGACCACGCAGCGCGCGACCTCTCCGGCCGCGTCGCAGCGGGCGGTGCCGTTGGCGACCACCCCGGCGCACGAAGCGTTGCACGCGCCGCAGTGCTCGAACAGGCCGTAGAGCCCGTTGGGGGCCCGGAAGTCCTCGTCGGTCTGGCCGTCGCAGTCGTCGTCGCGCAGGTTGCAGGCCTCGACGGCGGGCTGCGGCGCCGAGCACACCCAGCCCGCGCTGCCGAAGCACGAGGCCGTGCCGGTGCAGGTGCCCACGCCCTCGACCGCGGCCGAGCAGGGCTGGGCCGCCAGGGAGTCGTCCTGCAGCCCGTTGCAGTCGTCGTCGACGCCGTTGCAGGTCTCGACGGCGGGCACGCGCGCGTCGCAGGGCCCCCAGCCGGTGCCCGGGTCGCAGGTGGAGAACCCGAGGCACGTACCGACCTGGTTGGTCGCGTCGCAGGCCTTGCGCGCGCCGGCCACCGAGGCGTCGCAGTCGCAGGTGCCGTTGACGGGCAGGCAGAACGAGCCCCCCGCGGCCTCGAGGCAGGCGGCGCCCACGAGGTCGGCGCAGGCGGTCCCGTCGACGCAGGGTTTGAAGCAGAAGCGCCCGCCGGCGAGCGCGAGGCAGGCGCTGCCATAGCAGTCGGCGTCGGCGTCGCACGCCTTGCAGTACGTGTCGGGGGGCAGGATGCACTGGAACTCGTTCAGCTTGAAGTAGGGCGGCTCGCAGCCGTCGACCACACAGACGGGCAGCTCGCGATCGGCGTCGCAGTGGTCGGCGGCGGCGTTCGACACGGCGCCCGTGCAGTCGACGCCGCAGGCGCCGCAGTGCTGGTAGGCCGAGTACACGTCGCCGGTCTTGAAGTCCTCGTCGGTGGCCCCGTCGCAGTCGTCGTCGACGTGGTTGCAGGCCTCGGGGGCCGGGACGCGCGCGCTGCACACCCAGCCCGCCTGGCCCGCGCACACCTCGTCGCCCGCGCAGGTGCCCACGCCCTGCACGTAGCGCGCGCAGGGCTTCGGCTCCATGCCCTCGTCGACCAGGCCGTCGCAGTCGTTGTCGACGCCGTCGCAGCTCTCCTCGAGCGGCACCGCCGCGTTGCAGCCCTGCCAGCCGGCGTCGCCGCCGCACGCCTCGAAGCCCCAGCAGGTCCCGTGCTCGTTCTGCACGGTGCAGGAGCGCAGCTGGCCCTCCTTGCCCGCGCGGCACTCGCAGCCGCCGCTCACGGGCAGGCACACGTCGGCCGTGCCCTGGTCGCCCGCCACGGACGTGCAGGCGTAGCTGGCGGGGCAGGCGCTGCCCGAGCAGTCGGAGGCGCAGTAGCGCCCGCCCTCGAGCGGCACGCAGCGCCCGCCGAAGCACTGGGCGTCGGCCTGGCAGGGGGCGCACAGCTTGATCACGTCGGGGATGCAGAGCGACACCACGTCGGGGAAGGTGTCGAGGACCACGCGGCAGGAGTACCCCGCCGGGCACGCGTCGACACAGATGACCGTGCAGATCGAGCCCTCGAAGCCTTCGATGCAGTAGCCGCTCTGGCAGTCGTCGTTGCCCACGCAGGGCGCGCCCAGGTCGCCCTTGGGGCCGGCGTCGACCTCGGTGTCGTCGGGGGTCGGCGTGTCGGGGACGTCGAAGCCGTCGGGCTTCACCACGCCGTCGGCGAGCGCGTCGGCATCGGCCGTGTCGCTCCCGAGGCTGTCCGGGGGCGGCTCGGTCGCGTCGCGATCATCGCCGGCACCCCCGCAGCCCGCGAGGGCCGCGAGGAGCAGCAGCAGGGGCAGCAGACGTACGGGGAACCGGCGGTGGAGGCTCGGGGACATGCGCGGGCTCCTTGGCGACGAAGGGGTGGGCGCGCCGACGTGCCCCTAGTGTATCGGAACCGGCGACGGCGGGCCACGTCGGACGCTGCGGCCGGCTTTGCGCTTGACGACGATCGCATAATCGGATACTGACATGCTATTAGGGAGGCGCGATGCTGTCACGAACCGGATTGCACGCGGTGAAGGCGCTGACGGCCCTGGCGGGGCTCGCACCCGACGACTACCTGGGCGCCGCGACGCTCGCCGAGCGCATCCACGCGCCGCGCAACTACCTGGGCAAGCTCCTGCAGCAGCTGTCGCGCGACGGCCTGGTGGTGTCGCAGAAGGGGCAGGGCGGCGGCTTTCGCCTGGCGCGCGCGGCCGAGTCGCTGACGCTGTACGACGTGATCGACCCCATCGAGCACGTGGCGCGCTGGTCGGGGTGCTTCCTGGGCGGCCTCACGTGCAGCCACGAGGCCCCCTGCGCGGTGCACGCCGCGTGGGAGAAGACCCGCGCCGCCTACCTCGACTTCCTGCGCTCCACGCGCCTGTCCGACCTGGTCCACCATCCCTTCCCGCAGAGCGCGGGCAAGCACTAGGAGGCGCCGGTGACGCCCGCGACGACTCGGCCTGCCGCTAAATCATATATCAACATGCCATTAGGCTTTGAGCTCCCTGCCCGGGGCCCACGGGGGGTCATCGACGCAGGTCGCCACGAGGTACGCGAGAGGAGGATCGACGAATGAGCGGATCGACGAAGGGGGGCGGGATCGTCTCCACGCGACTCAAGGTGCTGTTCCTGGTGTCGCTGTTCGGCGCGATGGCCGTGACCCTGGTGGGCGGCTGGTTCACGATCGAAGGGGCGCCGCCCTACCCCGGCAAGGTGGTGGGACCGGACGGGACCGAGCTGACCGGCAAGGAGGAGATCCTGGCGGGCCAGGCCGTGTGGCAGAAGTACGGCCTGATGGACAACGGCTCGGTGTGGGGGCACGGCACCTACCGCGGCAACGACTACACGGCGACCTCGCTGCACCTGCTGGGCGAGGAGCTGCGCGCCGCCGGGGGCGAGAACGCCGTGGCCGATCTGAAGAAGAACCGCTACGACGACGCCAGCGACACGCTGACGCTGACCGGACCGCAGGCCGCCGCGCTCGAGAAGCTGCGCGCGCACTGGGGCCGCGTGTTCCTGGACGGCGACCTGCCCACGGCCGTCTCGCCGGGGGTGGTGAAGGACGCCACCGAGCGGCGGCAGCTGTCCGACTTCTTCTTCTGGACGGCCTGGGCCGCGGGCACCAACCGCCCGGGCAAGGATCTGACGTACACGAACAACTGGCCGCCGGACCGCAGCGTGGGCAACGAGCTGCCGGTGCAGGCCTTCGTGTGGTCGATCCTGTCGCTGCTCGGCTTCATGGTGGCCCTGGGCGTGGCCCTGGCCCTGTTCTTCCGCGGGCGCTTCGATCACGACGACGACGGGACGCTGCTCGACGCGCGCCTGGGCGACAAGCTGGTGGGGCTGCCCATCTCGGCGAGCCAGCGGAAGACCGCCAAGTACTTCCTGGTGGTCGTGCTGCTGTTCCTGCTGCAACTCCTGCAAGGCGGGCTGCTGGCCCACTACACCGTGCACCCCGGCCAATTCTACGGCCTGGACTTCGTGGCGGGCAACGTGCCCTACAACTGGCCGAAGAGCTGGCACCTGCAGCTGGCCATCTTCTGGATCTCGGTGGCCTGGGTCGGCGCCGCGCTGTACCTGGCGCCCATCGCCGGGCGCAGGGAGCCGAAGAAGCAGGGGCTGCTGGTCGACATCCTGTTCTGGGCGGTGGTGCTCGTGGCGGTGGGCTCGCTGACCGGCACGGCCCTGGGCGTCAAGGGCCTGGCGGGCGAGGCGTGGTTCTGGATAGGCCACCAGGGCTGGGAGTTCCTGGAGCTCGGCCGCCTGTGGCAGCTGCTGCTGTTCGGCGGGCTGACGATCTGGCTGCTGATCGTGGTGCGCGCCATGGCGTCGGTGTTCAAGAAGGGCGAG
>Ga0172370_10009889_pt1 | contig 11049 bp, 6 predicted proteins | sample LakKiv5m_FD_114538 | JGI IMG/M metagenome (GOLD analysis project Ga0172370, IMG submission 114538) | Freshwater microbial communities from Kabuno Bay, South-Kivu, Congo - kab_022012_11.5m | ecosystem: Environmental > Aquatic > Freshwater > Lake | place: Democratic Republic of the Congo...
CTGCTCGATGGTGCCCTTGTCCTTCTTCTCGTCGATCTTCTGCGTCTCGCTGTCGATGTTGCGGTGCTCGACGCCGGCCTCGATCTTCACGAGCTTCTCGGCGGAGAGCAGCATGTTCATGGCGGCCTGGCGCTTGTACTCGTCGCGCTCCTTGTCCAGGGCCACCTTCAGGTACTGCTCGTAGCCGTTCTGGAAGTCCTCCAGGGCGTAGAGGATTTCCGCCCAGTAGTAGCGCATCTGGTAGGCGCGCTCGCTCTCGGGGAAGCTCGAGACGTACTCGCGGTAGATCTTCTCGGCGAGGCGGTAGGTGGCGACGCTCTTGGTCTTGATGGCCTCCTGGTGGTAGTCGGTCACGAGGTTGTAGAGGGCCTCCTCGGTGAGCGACAGGGCCATCTCGGTGGCGGACCTGTTGGTGCTGTTGGCGACGCCCCAGGGGGTGCCGGGCTTGTAGTTGTTCACGAGGGTGCGCATCTCGCGCAGCACCTCGTCGCGGCGGTTGAGCTTGTCGTAGGCGAGCACGATCTTGCTCTGCCATTCGGGGGCGTTCGGGTCCGTCGGGCGCTCCTTGATGAGCACGTCGCGGTACATCTTGATGGCCATGTCGTACTTGCCGGCGGAGAAGTAGAGGCTCGCCAGCGCGCGGATGTACTGGCCCGCGCCCTGCGCGCCGGCCTTCTCCTTGAAGTAGCGGACCGCGCTGTCCAGGGCGTCGATCTTCTCGAACGAGAGCACGACGTCGCGCAGCGCCTCGGTCTTGAGCTTGATCTTGTCGCCGCCCTCCTTCTCGCCGGCCTCGACGACCTTCTTGAAGCGCTTGATGACCGCCTCGAAGTCGCCGCCGTTGTAGTCGCACCAGGCGAGCTTGTACGTGGCGTAGGTGCGCGTCTTCGGGCACTTTTCCCCGGCCCCGAGGTCGAACGCCTTGCGCGCGGGCTCCAGACGGTTGCAGTCGAAGCTGTAGTTGCCGAGCTGCACGTACGCGTCGCACACGAGCGGGCTCTTCGGGAACTGCGTGATGAGCATCCGGAACGGGTCGACCGCCTTTTCCAGCTTCTCGTCGCAGCCCTTCTTCGACTCGGCGATCGCCATCTCGTAGCGGTTGTACGCCAGCGCGTAGAGCACCTCGTCGTTGCGCGGGTACTTCGGGTAGTCGCGCACGACCTGGGCGTAGAGGTCCACGGCATTCTTTCGATATAGTTCGCTCTTGCGGGTATTCGGCCGCGGCTCGGAGGGACAGGCCTTCTCGCCCTTGTCGCGGATGCAGTCGTGCCAGACCTTCATCTCGTGGTCGAAAGCGGGCATTTCCTCGGCGATGTTCACGAACTTGCTCTTCTCCCACCACAGCTCGGCGAGTTGGAAGAACAGATCGGCGCGGGTGTTCGGATCCTTCTGCTTCGGGAGGATCTTCTTGATCTGCTCGATGGCCTCGTCGCGGCGCTGGTCGGCGAGCGCGTCGCGCGTCACTTCCTTGCCGGGTGCGCTGGGCAGCTTCGCGGGCGCCAGGCGCGTCGGGGCCTCGGGCTCCTCGGTCTTCTTGAGCTGCTCCTCCAGGCCCTTGGTCGTCGCCTGCTGATCGCCCGGTCGCCCGGTGTCCTTGGGCTTCTCGGGCGTCTTCGCCTCCCTGCCCTTCTTGTCCTTCTTCTTCGGATCCTCCTTCTTCGCGGCCTTCTTGGGCGCCGCCTGCGCGTCGGGCGGGAGCACGCTCCACGCCGCCGTCGCGAGAAGTCCCGCCGTCAAGGCACCCTGCCAGCGCTTCATCGGTCGTCCCCGGCCCGAAGGCCGCATCCGGCGGAGGTCGTCGGCAGCGCTTCCGTCTGCCTTCCGACCCCCGGCAATCCATCGGGGCGGCCGGCGAGTCGGCCGCCCCGCTCGAAAACCCGCCCCGTCTCCTTCCCGGCCGCGCTCCGGGGCACCGCGCGGCCGTCCCCTTCCCTGCTACCGCTCGGCGGCCCTCTCCGGCTCCGCAGGGCAGGCGTTCTTCACCGTGTAGCGGTAGAAGCCCAGCTCGTCCGGCCAGTACTCGCCGTCGAAGTCCCAGTACTCGGCCCCGAGCGCGGCCGACGGGCGGTAGAGCGTCTGCCCGCGCAGCAGCGACTCCTGCTCGTAGCCCGTCTCCAGCAGGTCCTTCTCGCGCTTGGCCATCTCGAACTTCACGATTTCGGCCTGCCCGTCGATCTCGTCGAGCTGGTTCACGACGCGCTTCATCTCGCGCTGCACCTGGCGCCCGCCGGTCTGGACGAGCAGGTTGCGCTGCTGTTCCACCGCCTCGACCAGCACCTTCGACAGCAGGCTCTTCTGCCACGAGCCGATGCCCTTGAGCTTGGTGCTCTCCGCGGCCAGCGCGTCCACGTATGCGCGGTAGCCGTGCAGCCAGTCGTCGGTGAGAAGCTCGTTGCGCACCGCGGCGGGCAGCGCCGTGCCGCTGCGTCCGCCCTCGACCATGAGCGCCCAGTAGAACTCGGGTTCGCGCTTGGCCTCCAGCAGCGCCTTCACCTGCGAGGCGATTTCGCCGTAGTTGCGCTGCATCACCGCGAGCGCCGCCTTGCTCTCGTCCCAGAGGCACGAGAAGTAGTAGATCTCGGCCTTCAGCAGCCAGCTCTCGGGCACGAGCTGATCGCCCGCCATGGGCGCGTGCAGCGTGTGCAGCATTCCGAGCGCGCGTCCGGCGTCGCCCGGCAGCGTGTCGCCGTTCATGAAGGCCGCGTAGGCGCCCTCGAACAGCGCGTCGCGCCACCAGCGGCTGAACTGCGGGATCTTCTCGTAGAGCGCCGTCGCCTCGCTGTAGCGCTTCGGCTCGGCGGCGCCCTGCTGGTAGCGCAGGCGGGCGAGCGCCAGCGTCGCCAGCGGCTTCACCTCGTCCAGCCCCGGATACGGCGCCTTCTCGGTGGGCTTGAGCGCGATCACCTCGTCGAACGCTGCGGCGGCCTCGTCCTCGAGGCGCTTGCGATCCGGGCTCCGGAGCGACTGGTTCGCGAGCTGCACGCCGCGCAGGTAGCGGGCGCGCGGATACGAAGCGGCATCCTTCGGCACGCTCTTGAGGAAGTCGATGCTGTCGTCGATGGCGCCCTTGCGGTTGCCCCGCAGCGCCACGAGGAAGTTGATGCGGTTGATGACCGCCGGCGGCAGACCCGCGAACTTCTCGTTATATTCTTTGTCGAGAAGGTTCGGGATGAGCGCCTTGTCGCCGATGGACTCCATCACGTCGAGCGTGTTCTCCACCGCTTTCAGGTAGTACGGGTGGTTGGCGCCCTGGTCGATGACGAGCCGGTCGTAGTAGAGCGCGGAGTGGAAGAGCCCCATCTTGAAGAGGCTCAGCGTGAGGAAGTACTCCGCGCGCCAGCTCAGCTCGGGCTCGCCGGAGTTCTCCGCGACGTCGAAGAACGTCAGGGCCGCGTCGGAGTAGGCGCCGCGGTTGTAGTCCTCGATGGCGCGGTTGAGGTCCTTGACGCCCTGGGCGCGCGCGGGGGCGGGGGAGAGCCCGGCGGCCAGCAGCGCGAGCGCGGCGGAAAGAGCGAAGCGGGGAGTCCGCATGGGAGCTGCCATCCTCGTGGGGGTCGGCGCCATCGTCGTCCTCTCTAGAACAGCACCGACAGCGAGCCGATGAAGGACACGTTGTGCAGCACGCTGCTGCTGGGTTCCTTGACCAGGTCCTGCGCGATGGCGCCGTCGGCGCTCTTGTCCAGGAAGTCCTTGACGCGGCAGTTGGCGCCCGCCGCGTCGAGGTTCTTCAGATCCTGCGCGTTGCAGCCGTTGATCTGCGTCACCTGGTCCGAGTAGATGAAGTCGCGCACCTCCAGGTTGAGCGCGAAACGCTGGCCCATGAAGAGGCGCATGCCGATGTCGAAATAGCCGGTGGGCCGGAGGCCGGTGTCGCCGTAGGTGCGCGGGTGGCCGCCGCCGGTCGTCGTCGAGGCCTGCTCCGGCCTGAGCTGCACGCGCGTCTGCGCCGCGCCGATGCCCGTGCCCAGGTACATGCCGAACTGCATGACCTTGGCGTCCGCGAGCGTGAACTTGCCGTAGATGGGCGCCAGCTCGATGCCCGCGTGGCCCTCCCACTGCAGGAGCACTGCATCGGCCGCGTAGGGCTGCTGCTTCGCTTTGTTGATGAGCTCGTCCTCGGTGAACCCGCTCTCGACGCCGCGCCAGAAGTAGGTGCCGCCGGCGCCGATGGCGATGGGCTCGCGGAAGTGGAAGCGGTACTCCAGGCCGTTGCCCAGGTGCTCGGTGAACTTGCCGTTCACCTGCACGGGCATCGTGACGGCGAGCTCGTGCTTGCCGGCGCCGCGCTCCATGCGCCGCGCGATGACGTGGGCGATCTGGTGGCGTCCGCTGGGCCCCAGGCGCACGCCGCTCAGCGGGTCGAGGCTGCCGCCGCGCACCGGCGCGACCGGAGCGGGCTCCGGTGCGGCCGCGGGAGCCGCCGCTTCGTCGGTCGGACCGGCGGCGGGCGCGGCGGAGGGCTCTGCCGGCGCTGCAGGCTCGGCGGGCTCGATCGGCGCGGCCGGTTTCGGAGCCGGGGCGATCTTCTCGGGCGCCGTCGTGCCCGGAGCCGGCGTGCCTTCCTCGGCGCCGAGATCCTGGGCTCGCGCGATCGACGCCGGCGCGCACAGGAGGGCCCAGGCGGCGAGTGCGCCGAGGGCCGGGAAGCGCGCGGGAGCTTTTCTCGTGGTGGCCTTTTCCATGGAAGCCTTTGCCGTGCGGCCGGAGGGGCCGGGTGCGCCGCACGCCCGGGCAGGGCGGCCGGCGCTCCGCGGGCTAGTGGATGACCCAGGCAAACCCCAGGAAAATCAAGGGGATATGCGTGATGCCGGGGCTGGGCGCCGCGGTGCCGGGGTTGGACGCAGCCGACTTGAGGATGACGCCGGTGTTGAACTTGTCCGGGAACATGACGTCGCGCACCTCGGCGCGCGCGCTCAGGCTCTCGGTGAGGAAGAAGCGGAACCCGCCGCCCACGTTGAACGCCATCGTGGGGGCGTTCGAGCTCTGGAAGCCGGGGCTCGCCGGGCACTTGCTCGCGCCGGGGGCGAGGTCGGCCTTGCACGCCAGAATCGAGTTGTACTGGACGTAGGCCGCGCCGGCGCCGGCGGCGAGGTAGAAGTTGAAATGGACCGGGATTTCGGCCGAAAGGTTCAGCTTGCCGTAGACGGGCGCCCAGCGCAGGCCGAGCTGGCCCGTCGCGACGAGCGCTCCGGCGTCCTCGAGGTCGGCCTGGGGCGTGGCGCTGCTCAGCTTCGCCTGGTCCCGGATGCTGCCGACGAGACCGGTCAGCCGCCCCGCCCCGCCGCCCGCCAGCAGCTCCAGCGCGAGCTGCTCGCCGAAGTTGCGGCTGTAGACCAGCGTCCCGCCGAAGTGCTCGGTGAGTTTATTCTTGACCGAGAAGTCGAAGAACGCGGCCAGCTCGTTGGTGCTGCTCAGGGCGTGGCGGCGGTGCTGCACCGTCGTCGGGCGCTGCATGAAACCTTCGTCGGCGGCGCGGGCGGCGGGAGCGAGCAGGAGGACGGCCGGCGCCAGCAGGAGCGCGGCTCGGAAGCGGGGGCTGGACATGTCGCTGGGTCCTTCGACTCCCTCGCACCTCGCTGCGCTCGGTGCTCGGTCGCTCAGGATGAGCGGATTCGCGAGTCCATCGACTCCCTCGCACCTTGCAGGGCTCGGTGCTCGGTCGCTCGGGACGGGCGGATTCGCCGGGGGTCTGTTCATGGCTTGTGCGGCACCGGTCACGGGCAGGCTCCGATGCCCCGCACGTCCACGGTGTACTCGGCCTCGATGACGGATCCGGCCGGCGGCAGACCGGCCTGGAGGTTGAAGTCGATGCTGTTGACCGCCGCACCGTTGCGGCAGCGCACGTAGTCGTAATCGGCGCCCCTGGTCTTCGCCGTGCGCGTGCCGCCGCGCGGCGTCACGAACACGCGCAGCGTCGCCTCCCAGGGCACGCGCGAGAGCACGAACGAGCCGCGAGCGCCCGTGGCGAGGAAACCCAGATTCGTCAGCGCCGGCAGGTAGTTGTCGTCGCAGATGGAGGTCGCCAGGCCCCCGGTGCGCGTCGCCACCGCCACGGTGCGCGGCGCGAAGACGGCGTACTCGGCCGGGTTGGCGGCGGAGCGGCAGCCGAGCTGCGGCGGGGTCGTGCCGAGCGGATCCTGACGCGTCGCGACGATGGCGCCCATGGTCACGTAGTCGCCGCGTCCGAAGCCCTTGAACCCCTCCAGGAAGCGCGCGTAGTAGTCCGGCGAGCCGTACTGCAGCGGCGTGCTGCAGCCGCCGCCGAAAGCCTGGCGCACCGGGGCGCACGAGCTGTCCTCCTCGTCGCTGATGACGATGAGGAAGAGCGAGGCATCGTCGCGGATGAAGCCGGCGTTGTCGTGGTCCAGGTTGGGCGGCGTCAGGGCCATCATGGCGGCCAGGAGCGGCTTTTCGTCGCCCGCGCCTTGCGTGCCCACGCCGACGACCTGCTGGAATTTCGCGACGGGGTCGCAGGACGGCGGGGCGCAGGTGTCGCGGCCGATCCACGGCTTCGACAGGCCCCCCGGACGGATGAGACGGCCGCTCTCGGCCGGGTTGTACGTGTCGGAGGTGATGACGCCGATGTGGTAGTCGATGGAGTTGTCGTTCTCGACCAGCTTGCTGATGAAAGCGTGGAAATTCTGCTTGACCTTGTCCTGCTTGGGCTGCATGGAGCCCGAGTCGTCCACGACCCAGAGGATGTCGACCTTGCCCACCTGGGTCTGGGAGAAGGCGTCCACCTGGACCGGCGCGTTCGAGGCGAAATCGCCCGGACGCACTTCGCCGCCGCTGCGGTCGACGGACGGCAGCGACGGGTCCACCGACGGCTGGCCGGCGACGACCTCGAAGGTTTCCTGGATCTTGCGCAGCTCCGAGTCCCCGCAGGCGGGCAGGAAGGCGAGCAGGCAGCCGGTCGCTGAGGCGGAGATGCCCGCCGCAGCGCGGCATGCGCCGCCGCGTCGGGGCCGTTTTCCGGCTGCGGATGAGCCCCGCGTCGGGGGCTGTCGGCCCATGCAGCGCCTCGGAGCCGGCAGGCCCGCTCGGGACCTGCCCGACCCGTCCAAAAAACCGCGCTGGCTTACCACACGGCCCCCCGATGGGCAAGCACGCCGGAGGTCTGCGCGGACGCCCGGAAGCCCTCGATCGGCCGGACGGGAGCCGGGCCGCGTCTCGCTCCCGCCGGGTGCGCGGTACACCCGGCGGATCGGCCAGCGTAGCAATGCCCGGATCGGTGCGGCCATCCGGCAGCCGACCGACCCGGCAGGCGGAGTGGGTGCGGGGAGGAGCGCGGAACTCCGGCGGGCGGAATCGGAAGAGCGCGGGCGGCCACAGACCGCCAGCCCACGTGCGGCCAGAGGCCGCCGATCCGACGTGCGGCCACAGGCCGCCGCTCCGACTGGCCGCTCTAGAGGCCCGGCGGGATGCAGACCTGCACCGACTGGTTGTCCACCGTCTGCGCCGCCCGGCAGTCGTACCCCGACGCGCACGGCGCCGCGGCGTCGCACGCCACCGTACACTCGTTGCCCGACGGCTTCTTCAGGCACAGCCGGCTGCTGCACGCCGCCGGCCCGAACGAACAGTCCGCCCCGAGCCCGCCGCCGCCGTCCGGGAAACACACGCTCACGTCGTCGAACGTCCCGTCCGCCTTCGGCAACCTCGCTTTCTGACAGAGGAATCCGTCCGGACACGGGCTCGCGTCGCCGCAGCTCTTCGTACACAGGTGCGCCGTCCCGAGATCCAGGCAGGCGCCGTCGCTGCACGGCGGCTGTCCCGGCGAACAGTCGGCCCCGAGGGCTCCGCCCCGCGGCGCGCACACTCCTCCTGCCGCTCCCGGCGACTGTCGGCAGTCGAACGTTTCCCGGCCCGACTCCTGCGCGACCGCACAACAGCGATAGCGGGCGTCCTGGCAGTCGCCGTCGCCGGTGCATGGCGTCGAGCAGACCGACTGGCGGCCGAAACCGAGGCAGATGCCGCTCAGACACGCCAGCCCGCCCCGCCCGCCGCAGTCGTCACCGAGCTGTCCCGCACCCGCCCGGCACGTGCCCGTGTGCGGCACGCAGTGCCAAGGACCCGTCGTGCCGCCCGATCCCAGCCCGACGCAGGTGAAGCCGGGCGGGCAGGCCGCGCCCGGGCCGCTGCAGGTCGTCGCGCAGAACTTCTCGCCCTTGTAGGGACAGTCCGTGCAGTTGTTCACGACGCAGCGCGTCGAGTTGTCGGTCGAAGGGCAGCCGTCGTCGTCCTCGCACGAGGCGCAGAGGCGGCCGTCGCTGGCGCTCTGGCAGTGGCGCGCGGCGACGTCGCAGCTCCGGCCCAGGCCGCACATGCGCCGCACCGCCTCGGGATCGTCGCTGTCGCAGTAGTCGGCGCAGCTTCCCGAGTTGGGCACGCACTGGAACGGCCCGCGGCCGGCGCCGCCCAGGCCCAGGCAGTTGAAGCCCGGCGGGCAGGCGTCGGAGGCGCCGGGCTGGCACGACTTCGCGCAGAACTGCTCCTGCGACTGGAGATTGCGCACGCACAGGTCGGTGAACGCGCCGCACTCGGAGTCGCCCCGGCACGGGCTGCACAGCGGCTTGCCCGCGCTGCACGTGTTGGAGGCGGGGATGCACTGCTTGGCCGCCGCGCCGTCGATCGTCTCGCAGGAGTGGCCGGCCGGGCACGCGGCCGCGTCGCACGCACGGGTGCAGAAACGCTCGCCGGTCGCGGCCGCGTGGCAGACGCCGCCTTCGGGGCACTGCTTCGAGCTGGTACACGGGCCGCACAGATCGCGCTGCACGCGGATGTAGCAGCGGTTCGAGTCGATGTCGCAGTGGTGGCCGGCCGGACACTCGCCGTCCTTGGCGCAGCGGCCGCCGATGCCCACCGGAAGGCAGAGCGAGTCGCGATCGGGCGTCTTCTCGCAGAAGTAGCCGGCCGGGCACTCCATGCCGACCGCGCACGCGGCGGTACACAGACTCGTGCCGCTGTCGACCGAGTAGCAGAGCCCCGACTGGCACAGATCGTCGCGGCCCTCGCAGGGCGCGCCGATCTCCAGCTTCTCGCCGATGGACGTGCCGGAACAGGCGCACAGAGCCGCCGCGAGCGCGACGGCCGCCGCGGAGAAGCGCGGAGCGGAAGGGGACCGAATCGTCATGCGGATCCCGTCGGTGCGTGCGCCCGGCGGCGGCCGGCGCCGGAATACGGCGGGCGAGACTAGCGCAGAATCCGGCGCGGGGCGAACGCGAGCGGACATCGACGCCGAAGGCCGGCCCCCTCCCCTGCCCTGCCCCCGAAAAAGCGGAAAAAGCCCGGGGGAGAGGGTGGGCGCTGGCGGCACCTCCGGCGTGATGGCCCTCTGCCGCGCCATTTGCGAGGCACAGGATCGGGATGGGTCGGGGAGGGCGACTTGACCGAAAAGCCGAGTGATTCTGGCTACTTGGCGCCCTTCTTGCTCGTCGTGGGCGGCTTGCGGACGCGGCCCTTGCGTCCGGGGCGCACCGCGGGGCGCACCAGCACCAGGCTCTGCGGGTGGCCCGGCACCGACCCCTCGACCAGCAGCAGGTCGTTCTCCACGTCGACGTCCACCACCGTCAGGTTCAGCGTCGTCACCCGGCGGTCGCCCATGTGGCCCGGCATCCGCTTGTTCTTCCACACCTTGCCCGGCGTCTTGCGCTGGCCGATGGAGCCCGGGTGCCGGAAGTACTCGTGCGTGCCGTGCCCCTCCACGAAACCCGCCATCTTGTAGCGCTTGACGACGCCCTGGAAGCCCTTGCCGCGGCTCGTGCCCACCACGTCGACGATCTGGCCCTTGCGGAACAGGTCCGCCTTCACCGAGACGCCGACTTCGAACTTCGCCGCCTCCTCGGGCGTCACCCGGAACTCGCGGATGACTTTCGCCGGCTTCACGTTCGCCTTCTTGTACTCGCCCGCCAGCGGCTTGTTCGTGTGCTTCTCCTTGCGCTCGCCGAAGCCCAGCCGCACCGCCGAGTACTCGTCCGTCTCCGGCGTGCGCTTGCCCACCACCGGGCAGGGCCCGACCTTGATCACCTTCACCGGGACCTGCTCGCCCTTTTCCGTGAAGATACGGGTCATTCCGACCTTGCGGCCGATGAGACCGAGAGCCATGGCGTCACTCCTCGCGTTCGCGAAACCGGTCCGCATCGCCGCCACGGGCGACCGTCGACCGGGGGCGCCGCTTGCCGCGCCCGTTGGCCTCCGGTCCCGTCGCGGGCCCGGAAGGGCCGCGCAAAATGATCGAAACAGGGGGCGATGTCAAGGCGGAGTTGCGGGATATTCGCCCCCGGCGGGCAGCGGCATCTGCCCGGCGCGGGTCCCGCTGCGACCCGGGCGACCGCGCGCCCTTTCTGCCCGGGAGCAGGCGCCGCGCCGGTCTCAGGGCTCGATCTCCCTGACGGTGTACACCGAGCAGGTCTGGCCCATGCGGCCCGGGTCGCTGCCGTTGGGGTTGTACGTGCGGGACGGCATTTCGCCCCGGCTGCCCCGTCGCGCCGCGGCCTCGCGTGGCCCTCGCAACGCCGGCGGCCCGGCCCCCCGGAAGGGGAGCGCCGCGCCGCCGGTCGAACCTTCGCTCCTGTGGCTTCGCGGTGCGTGCGCGCGCCGCTGCGCCGGGAAGGCCGGCAAGGAGCACGATCCTCTCGCCGAGGGGCGGCACCCGCCCGCTGGCGCCGTCGGCCGCGTCTTCCTGTGGTCGGGCACGCCGGGCAGGCACACAGAACGCTTCCCGTCCAGCCGCTCACGGGCCCTTTGGCGACCGGCGACCGGGCGACGGGCTCAACGGTTTTCGGGGGGGGCCTGCTGGAACGGGTGGGATGGGCAGTCCGTCCCGCGCGGCGCTGCCTACGAATCGAGCACTGCGATGGCCGCGCGGGGGGACTGGCCGTCCAGTGGACGGCGGCTTGTCCGCCCGTCCGCCGGCAACGGTCGCTCGAGCGATCTTCGGCCGGTCGTCGGCGTCGGACGGGCAGCCCACCGTGCGCCGCGAGGCCCGCACTGCCAACAGGCCAGGTCCGAGGCGCGGCGCGCGGCGGGACTGCCCATCCCACCCGCTCGGTC
>Ga0172370_10009891_pt1 | contig 11048 bp, 13 predicted proteins | sample LakKiv5m_FD_114538 | JGI IMG/M metagenome (GOLD analysis project Ga0172370, IMG submission 114538) | Freshwater microbial communities from Kabuno Bay, South-Kivu, Congo - kab_022012_11.5m | ecosystem: Environmental > Aquatic > Freshwater > Lake | place: Democratic Republic of the Congo...
GAGGATTTTTACGGAAAACGCGACATCCTGAAGGCCGCCGTCAAGGAATCCTATAACATGACGGAGGAATTTGAGACGGCCGTCGAGCTTGAAGCCGAAGAACTGAGCATCGACCGCCTCATCGCCAGGGCCGAAGAAGCCCCGGTGGTCAAACTCGTGGATTTGATCATCAAGCAGGCCATTGACGAACGCGCCTCCGACATTCATATCGAGCCTTTCAAGGACAAGATCAGCCTGCGTTACAGGATCGACGGTGTGTTGCATGAAATTCCTCCTCCGGCCAAGCATCTGCAGCTGCCGATCGTCTCCAGGATCAAGATCCTTTCCAAGCTCGATATCGCCGAGAAGCGTTTGCCTCAGGATGGAGGTTTTTCCGTGCGTTTCGAAGGCCGCACCATTGATTTGCGTATTTCGGTCATGCCGACCATCTACGGCGAAAAAGTCGTCATGCGTATCCTGGACAAAGAGGGAGTGTCCATGGATCTGGCCGCGATGGGGTTTTTGCCATCACAGCTTGAGCTTTTTCGCAGGGCGATCCGCGCGCCTTACGGCTTGATCTTCATGACGGGGCCTACGGGCAGCGGTAAATCCACCAGTTTATATGCCGCGCTCAGCGAGATCAAATCTCCGACGAAAAATATCGTGACCGTCGAAGATCCCGTGGAGTATCATATTGAAGGCATCAATCAGGTCCAAATCAAACCGGAGATCGGTCTGACATTTGCGTCTGCCTTGCGTTCTTTTCTCCGCCAGGACCCGGACATCATGATGGTCGGCGAGGTCAGAGATTTGGAGACGGCGCAGATCTGTGTGCGTTCCGCCTTGACAGGTCATCTCGTTTTGAGCACGCTCCATACCAACGACGCCCCCTCGGCCGTCACGCGCTTGATCGATATCGGGGTGGAGCCGTATCTTTTGATGCCTTCGCTGGTCCTTATCGTTGCCCAGCGTCTTGTGCGTCGCCTGTGCCCGGATTGCAAAGAAGCCTATGAGCCGAGTCAGGAAGAAAGAGAACGCTTTAATTTCCATTCCGACCTTATCTACCGCGCCAAGGGGTGCGATAAATGCAATCATATCGGATACAAGAAAAGGACGTGTATCGCCGAGGTTCTTTATGTGGACGACGAGATCCGGGAACATATCACGTCGGGCGTGAACGCCCAACAGATCAAGAAGATCGCCGTCTCCCAAGGGATGCAGACGCTCCACGAAAGCGGATTGAAAAAGGTGGAGGAAGGGATTACATCCTTGGAAGAAGCCTTGAGCGCGACCATTGGAGTTGAGTGATGCCTAAATTTTCTTATATCTGCCGTAAAACCACGGGCGAGAAAGAAGTGGGCGTGATTGAAGGGGCCAGCCAGGACGAAGTGGTTGCGCAGCTTCAGCGCAAAGGCCTTTTCATCACCTCCATCATTCCTTTCGACGTGGGCCGCAAAGAGGCGGGGGCCCCCCAAGAAGTCAGGACGGTCAAAAAACAATTCACTCACGCCGGTGTCAATTCCCACGATCTTGTGCTTTTTGCGCGCCAGCTGGCCATGCTCCTTGGAGCGGGCGTCAGTCTTTTGCGCTCCCTGGATGTCATCGCCAAACAGGTGGATTCCAAAAAATTAGCCGCAGTCGTCACCCAGATAGCCTTGGACATGGAGGCCGGCCGGACACTGCGGGATGCTTTGTCGAAATTCCCGGATATTTTTTCCGCTTTGTGGATCAACCTTATCGAGACCGGCGAGGCGAGCGGCAATCTCCCCATGGTTTTGGATAAGCTGGCCTATTATCTGGAGGAGGCGGCCAATTTTAAGCGAAAGATCGTTTCGGCCCTCCTTTATCCCGGCATCCTGTTGTTCGTTTCCGTGTCCGCCGTTTTCTTCTTCATCATCAAGATTGTGCCGACTTTTGCCAATATCCTTGTGAATTTCGGCGTGGAACTGCCCCTGCCGACGAAAATCCTCATCAACCTCAGCACGCTTTTGACGAAAAATCTCCTGTGGATCGTTCTCGGGGGCGCGGGCCTCGTGTTTTTGTTCCGTTACATCAAACGACGGCCGCCCTTTGACAGGATCATCGAGGACATTTCTTTCAAAGTGCCGATCTTCGGCGAATTTTTAAGGTTTATGTATTTGGAACGGTTTGCCACGACTATGTCCATCCTTATCGAAAGCGGCGTGCCCATCCTGTACGCCCTTGAGATCTCCGAGCGCAGCGCCGGGTCCATCAGGATGACGGACGCCATCAGTTATATCAAGCGGAATGTCAAGGAAGGCCGCAGCATGGCCGTGCCTATGGAGAAAAGCGAATTCTTCACGCCTATGGTCGTCCAGATGATCGCCATCGGCGAGGAGATCGGCGAATTATCCAACATGCTCAAGCGCATCGCCAAATACTACCAGGATTATCTGGAAACTTTCGTCTCGCGTCTGGCGACGATTTTTGAGCCTTTGATGATCGTTTTTATCGGCGTCATCATCGGCGCGATGGTCATCTCCATCTTTCTGCCGATCTTCAGCATCGCATTCATGAAGACGGCATAAATTTTACATAAGTTGCTTGACTCTATTGCTTTAAAATGCTACACTACTTTACAAATGTTGAAAGCAGATAAATAAGATAAAACGCATTTAACTTTTCAACCAAAAGGAGGGGAAAACATGTTTCAGAGGAGAAAAAGGAGATCCGGTTTTACGCTGTTGGAACTCATCATCGTTATCATAGTCATCGGTATTCTTGCTTCCATCGCGCTGCCGCGTTATATCAGGATTGCTGAAAAGGGAAGGGCCGCTGAAGCGAAAAACATCTTGTCCGCTATCAGAAGCGCCCAGATGAGATATGCGGCGCAGTACGCTAGATACGCAACAGCCGTCGCTAACCTCGATCTGAACCTGCCTTCTGCGAAGTACTTCACCTATGTGACGACCTGCGCGACAGTGACAGACCTGAGCAGCACGACCGCTTGCTTGGCGACAGCGACCAGGTTGACGACTCCGGTGGCGGAAAACCCCAACATGGGAGCTTATACGCTGAATATCAGCATGGGTGGGTTGCTTGATGGTGATGCGACGGGAGACACGGTTCTGTAATTGATATTTTTTGGGTGCCATTCGGTGCTCCGGTGCGGTGAGGGTTTTCAGAGACTGCGCCGGAGCATTTTTTTTAATGAGGGCATAACTTAGGGAGTCTGTCCACAGGACGAGCGACCTAAGTTATTTGCCCGAATTTTGAGCACCGAAATTTTCTATCTAGCGAAATCCCGGTCGGCGGGGAAACCGCCGATGGCCGCTACCAAAGCGTCATCGGCCGTCCGCCGAAAAAGTGGTGGCGGACGCATTAGCGGCGGGTGGATCATCCGTCTTTGCAGCCGCTAAGGGATTACCCTTAAGAAGGGGGGATCGCAGACGGCAAAGGAGTCATCGAAGCCCCTGTCAGTTTTATGTTGAACCTTATTTTCGTAACAACCACGGATTGCCAGTTGCAGTGCCGGCATTGCCTGCGGGGTGAGGCTTCGGGACAGCATCTGTCTTTTGAGCTCATTGAAAAGACGGTTGCGGGTGCAAAAAAATACGGCATTGAAAGCATCCATTTGACCGGCGGCGAGCCGTTTTTATACCGGAACCTCGCGCAAGTGCTGGCATTGGCGCAGAAGGAGGGTCTAGGCGTTACTTTTTCCACCAACGGTCTTCTTTTGTCCGACCATCGGGAATTGTTGCGGACCTACCGTAAACAGATCCGCCTCCTGAGCATAAGCGCCGAAAGTCCCCGGCGGGAAATCTATGAAAGGATCAGAGGCGAAGGGCATTTTTCACAGTTGCTGTCTGCTTTCCAATTTTGCCGTAAAGAAGGCCTGCCTTTCGGGGTCCTATGTTGTTTGAACAAGCTTAATGCCGCCGGGATCACGGATATCATCCGTTTTGCCCGTAAAGAAAAGGCTGCTCAGGTCCATTTCACGGCGGCCCTTCCGTGCCGCAGGTCTCAAGAGAACGGCCTCGTCCTTTCCGAAGAAGAGCGCCGGGGCGCCCTTGAGACCCTGCGGAAAGCACTCCGTTTTTCCCAGTTGGATTTCTTTAAGCTGGCTTACGTCCCCATGCGGATTGGCGAGCCTCTGTTGGCTTCGGATAATCTGGTGATGTGCGCCAATCAGTCATTGCGCTATGTCACGATCGACGTCGATGGACAGATACATTTTTGTTGTTTTTTGACGCAGTATGATATACCATGTGAACGGGAAAAACGCCTGAAGTTTGCGCGCCTGCAGGATGTTTCTTTTGATGAGGCGCTGGAGCGTTTTCAGGCGCGGATGGCTGAATTTTTGCACGGCCGGTTTTTGGATTACCGGGACGGTCGGTGGAAACACGACCTTGATTTCAACAGCTGTTTTTATTGCCACAAGAAGCTCATTCAATAGACAGAAAGAGATACGAGCGGAGGCGCTTATGAAACGCAGGATCGGCTTTACCCCGTTAGAGGCGGGCTGTGTTGAGACGACAGTTTTGGCCCTTTTGACGCGATTCCGAAAATCTCGCCCCGCGAGCGTTGCTTCTTCGTTTGTCAAAAGGGCGTCTTCGTCTCTAAGGGGGTTTACCCTGCTTGAGATGATGATTGTTGTTGTCGTGATCGGCATTCTGGCTTCCATCGCCTTGCCGCGCTATACTCGTATTGTTGAAAAAGGCAGGTCTGCCGAAGCGCGGCATGTCCTGGGGCTTATCCGTGATGCGGAACTCGCCTATTATCTCGACTTCGACAGGTATACGAACAGCTTGACAGCCCTTGGGGTGCAAGTCCCAGGCGCCTGCAATACCAGTTATTATTTCAGTTATGCCATTGCCGGGGCCCCGGCTTCCTTTACGGCGACCGCCACGCGTTGCACGGGGGGTACCGGAAAAACTCCCAGTGGCGCGACCACCTTCGTGCTTAACATGACCCCTGCCGGGTCGTTGGGGGGGTCAGCCGGTTTTGTGTGATTCCTCGACAGAAAACGCCGGCTTTTCCGCATGGGGAGGGATGTTTTTTTCGGCGGAAACAAGGGTTTGGCTGTGAATTCCCTCTCTTGGAGGCAGGATGCTTTGTTTCCTGAGGGAAGGATGGGGGGGGCTGTTCATGATTGAGAAACCGTTTGATCCATGTTACAATTTTAATATGAAAGAGAATCGCGGTTTTAGCTTGCTATTGACAAGATTCGCCGAGGGGTGGTTATTAAGAAGCAGGCCCCAGGAAAGACGATGTCTGCCTCAGCCTGAGCCATCTCTTGCGGGGTTTACCTTGGTAGAGCTGATGGTGGTTATCATCATTATCAGTATTTTGGCAGGAGTTTCAGTCGTCAGTTACAGCAACACCAAAGAGAAATCCCTGGATAAAGAGGCTACGTCTGCGCTTGTTTTGATCCGCAATGCGGAACGTCAGTACTATGCCAGGTTCGAGAGGTTTTGGCCTTCAGGCACTACCGTTACGACGATCGCCCAGATCAACGGTAATCTGACTATCGATCTGAGCGCAGCCAATTGGGCTTTTGGCGTGACGGGCGGGGCCGCGGGCATCACGTATAACGCTTCGGCGACCCGGGCAGGCCGGACGTGGCGCATCTCGGGTCTGACAGGCAACCCTACATGCTCGGGTACCTGTTTTTAGAATCCAGCTTATGACGCAGACACGCAGAAGAGGTCGATCGGGTTTTACCCCGCTAGAGAAAGCTGATGCTTCCAAGCGCCGGCTTTCTCTAACGGGGTTTACGCTCATGGAGGTCATTGTCGCGATCACCATCCTAAGCCTTTTGTCCGCCGGTTTTTTCAGCGTCGCTTTTTCGGCCCGCAATTTGACATGGCGTTCCAGGATGCGTTTAAGAGGGGTTGAGATCGCCAGGCACCGCATCGAGGAGCTCAGGCGGTTTGTCCGCGCCGATACATGGGACACGGGTTCGCTGCGCGTGATGGGGTGGACCGCATGGACGGCAGCTCCCGAAGATTCTCTATTTCAGACACGGTATATCGTGCAGGCCATCGGCGGAGGATATCAGTGCCGCAACGTGACCGTACAGGTGAGGTGGAATGAATCAGGGATGTAGCCATAGACATAAAGGCATGACGATGGTTGAGCTGATCCTGGCATTGCTTTTGCTCAACGTCGTTATCCTGACAGGTATTTCGATGGAATTCGGGGCGCGAAGGATATTTTCATCGACCGATCTTGAATCGCTTCTTATGGGGGAATTGGCCCCTTTGGCGTCGGCCATCACCAGCGACATCAACCGCGGCATAGGAACGGCAACCAGCCTTCCTTATTCGACGACCAATATCGCCGGGTGCGCCAATACATTGCGTATTCGGACGGATTCAGATAACAGCGGTAATGTCACCCCCGGCGATATCTTCGTGGCCTATTGCCGCACAGCTTCCAATAATTTCCGTTATTACCCGAATGCCGCTTCAACCGGAACATACACGACGTTGTCCGATAGGATTACTCAGTTCAGCGTGAGCGCTTCAAATGATTGGATAACGTTTGTGCTTGCGGCAAGGGTCATTCCGGGGTCGGCTGTCAACTTGACGAACCCTCAGGTTGTCATAAATTCGAGCGCGCAATTTCGCAGTACTTCTTTTCAATAGAAAAGGCCCTTCGCTTTAACCTTGGAATGCATCGAGGTAACGCTCAGGGCCAAAATTTTTTCAGGGAAAAAATTTTGGGGCAGCGGTTCGACGCGGCCCTTGGCCTTGCTCACCATAGGTCGAACTCATTCGACTTTGCTCATGACTCCTTCGGCGAATGATCCTGAGCTTGTCGAAGGGCATCCTGAGTCCCTTGACGCCGCTCGGGATTGTTCGAGGAAATGGTGAGTTGAGGCGAACCACAAGCGAATGGAATGAGCGCGTCGAAGGATTTAATATTTAAATAGATTTGGGGCAGTAGCTCAGTTGGGAGAGCATCACGTTCGCAAGGCGTTCAGGACAATTTTCGTAACTCGCGTATTTTCCGTGTGTTTCATGATTCACCGTCGAGAAAATGGGATTTTGCCCGCGCGCGATGTATCATTGCCTGACACGATATTTCCCCAAAAATCACGACACCTAGACACCCAGATAGACACCAAATTAATGCTTAGGAAGAGGCGATCTGTCGCGTTATACTGTTGGACAGTAAGGTAGAAGCAGGATCGGATAATATTTACGTTTATTTGACTATCTACGGTATCTAATATATAATGCGATCTGTAAAAAGTAGATTCTAAACGTAGGAACTTAAAATGCCTGAAATTACAAAGAACGAAGTTGAGATAGTGAGATTTTTTTCTGGAGTTTTTGCTGCTCCGACGAGATTATTTACTGATAATAATAAATGGTTGATAATAAATGCTATATTAAAAATTTTCAACAAAAGCAACGCAACTCCAATTCTCCTGCCAGCAGCACCTTTTGCTAATATTCAGATTCCAGGTAATTCTGCTTTTTCTTGTCAAATAAGGCCGGATGGTTTCTCCTATTCAGACAGTGTCGAGATTCCGTTTGGTAAATTTTGCGAAGATGTAAAAAATATTGGCGAAATATATAAGCAAGAATTAAAAGATACTTTTTTCAAAAAGATAGGTTTGGTCATATTTTTTCGATTGAAGATAGATAAACCTACGGAATATTTGAGTAATTTCTTACAACTCAGAATGAATGACAAAATTATCCAATCAGATTTTCATATTAATTTTAAGAAGAATGAGGAGGGAGTATTATATAATTTTAATATAAATTTGTTGGCTGATGACAATTTGAAAATAGTCAGAGGTTCGTTAGATGTCAATAGCACGGATCCAATCAAAGGTACCGAAGTAATGGTCCTTGAGCAGGTTCGGTCATTGTATAATTATGCTTATTCATATTTTCATGACGAGGGAAAATTCATAAAGTTTCTTAATAACAGGAGATAGGATGGCGGAGAATCATTCGACTGATCCGTTTGAAAACTTAGCAAGGCTTTGTGAAGCAGATGCAACCCTGAGTCTCGAAGATCTAATAAACCAATTAAGGGAAAAGGGTGTTACCGCTGATTTTATCACTGACTATACGCAGTATAGTATAAAATTAAAGCAGCTTAAGCTTACTCAAAAAATAGATTTTCTGAGAAGTTTATTCTCAGGTGTTAGCGGCATAGATTCAATTTTTATCCGAAATGAAAATGAACTTAATATGGATGTATTGCTTGTTATTGAAACACAGGACTTGGATATTGATGATAAAATTCTGGATGCCGAGGAGAGATTTTACAAGAGCTATCCAGAGGATAAACTTTACATCGATATGGTCTATAAATCAAGTTTTGAGTTTGAAAAATATATCGCAGAAGATTATAGAAAAATATAGATGAAAGAAAGTCTATGTTTAAGTCTAAGGCAGTTCGTAATGAGGATTATGCACAATTTTTAATGAAGCAAAGTCTTGTTCGGCTAGAATGGATAGTTACTATTTATTTCTATTCTGCGCTACATCTTGTTAAAGGATATTTGATAACGAAATTTAATAAGAATTTCGCTGATATTGAGAGTCATAAAGATATATACAACTATTTATTGGATGCTGAAAGACGACAGTTGATAACTCAGGAGGTTAGAAGGAGTTACTGTAAGTTGTTTTGGGCTTCCAAGACAGCACGCTATCAATATTCTCCTTTTTCAGAATGTCTTGTTAACGAAGTAAAGAAGTTTGACGAACCACCTTATGCGAGGAAGGTCCAACGACTTGTAACCCAAGATTATCCTATCGTTAAGAATTTCTTGACCCCACTTTTGTAATTTTTTCGTCAGAGTTGGCTTTTATATTCTGTAGATCTATTTTTTGTATCCTCGCGGCACAAGAAGCGGGGATTTTTTTATGGCGTCTTCAGTAATTCGGTGGGATAATATACAAAGATTTACAACCTGAAAGGGGGTGGTAGTCGTGAGCAAATTTATCGCTCACCACATGAGGACACCTCAGCCTCCTCGCATCATAAGCCCCGGGAACACGTAGCGGATTGACCCGCTAAATTCTTGGATAAGCTTGATGAAGAATCTCGTAGGGTTGTGATAAGGTCGGCGGATGGCCCGGGAGACCGGAACCCGGAAGTTTGGCATGTTTTAGGGATCCTCAGAGGGATAAAGGCGAAGCATTCACCAGGCGGCAGATAACTTTAATGGTCAGTCGTTAAGGCCTGCCGCTCAGACCTTATTGGCCATTGCGCAGATTGACTTACGGGCGACGGCCTGCAAATACGCCGGACATAGACGCATTGTTTATGTCCGGTTTTTTAATTTCATTTTGTTCCTTCCCCCACGCACTTACGCTTGCCTGCCTGCGGTAGCCTTCGGGTGAGTCTTCCTGGCAACGCCAACGAAGGCTACCGCAGGCAGGGTTCGAGAAAAATCGCCAAAACCCGCCCGCTGAATTAAACTGTTGACATACCCGTAGAAAATCTATATAGTTATTTTTAACTATCGATACTTTCTACGGAGGCCGTATGCGAGACAAAGGCAAGAAAATCATAACGTACTTTGAATCTCAGGGGGGAATAGTCCGGTTTTCTTCCATCCTGAACGCCGGTTTTCATAGCGACATGCTTTATGCGCTTGAAAAAGAGGGGGAGATCGAGAAGGTCAGCCGCGGCCTCTATAAACTGGTGCGATACGATATTGGATCCCATCCTGATCTTATTATCGCGTCTATTCAGGCTCCTAAAGGCATCATCTGTCTTCTTTCGGCGTTATCATTTCATGGCGCGACAACTGAAATCCCCCGCCAGGTTGATATCGCCATTTCTGCCGGGGCTCACGCGAACAGGATTCAATATCCCCCGGTGAAATTTTATCGCTTCGCGCCGCTCGTTTGGCAAGCCGGGATAGAAGATCACGATATCAATGGCCACAAAGTAAGGGTTTATTGTCTTGCCAAGACGATCGCCGATTGTTTTAAATTCCGCAACAAGATCGGCCTTGAGGTCGCAAGGGAGGCGCTTAAGGGAGCTATATCCGAAAAAGATATTAAACCCCAAGAAATCATGAAATATGCCAAGATCTGCCGGGTTGACAGTGTCATAAAGCCGATATTGGAAACGATGCTATGAAAAAAGAGATTTCAAATCTTCAGGCATCCGTCAGGGGCCGCCTTCAAAATAACGCAAAAAAGACGAACCGGCCGTTTGCCGAAGTGTTTCAGTATTACGCGATAGAGAGGTTTCTTTATCGCTTCAGCCGGTCGGAATACGCGGATAAATTCGTATTGAAAGGAGCTCTGCTGTTTACGGCGTGGCATGTCCCGGAAAGGCGAGCGACGCTTGATATTGATTTTTTGGCGCGGTTTGATAATCGTGTGGAGAACATCGAACAAGTAATACGAGGCGTCTGCGCCATTGCAGTGGAACCCGATGGATTGGTTTTTGACGCCGAAACAGTCCGGGGCCGCAAGATCAAAGAAGACGCTGATTATGAGGGCGTGCGCGTGAAGTTCGTCGGTTTCCTGGAGCGTTCGCGCGTCCGGATGCAGATCGATGTCGGTTTCGGAGACATCGTTTATCCAAAAACAAAAATTATCGATTATCCCGTCATTCTCGATTTTCCAAAGCCGCATTTAAAAGGTTATCCACCGGAAAGCGTGATCAGCGAAAAGTTTGAAGCTATGATTAAACTCGGCCTTTTAAACAGCAGGATGAAGGATTTCTACGATATCCGGCTTATGATGCATCAATTTGATTTTAGCGGCTCAAATCTTAAAGAAGCCTTAAGGATGACCTTTAATCGCCGTAAAACCGGGCTTCCGGCACAAAAGCCGTTATTCGCAGAGGAGATCTATGACGAGAAATCCGATCGGCAAACACTCTGGAAGGCGTTTTTAAAAAAAGGCGGAATCGCGCATGCTCCTGATAAATTGGCTGCGGCCGCCAGAGAGATAGAGGATTTTCTTATTGAGCCGCTTGCTGCGCTTAACAGGGGCGCTATATTCAACAAGGATTGGAAAGCGCCGGGGCCATGGAAGTCAAAATGAGGTAGTTATGGCAAAAACGAAGAAAACAAACGGTGATTTAGATTTTACAGCCAAACTTTGGCAGGC
>Ga0172370_10009893_pt1 | contig 11046 bp, 8 predicted proteins | sample LakKiv5m_FD_114538 | JGI IMG/M metagenome (GOLD analysis project Ga0172370, IMG submission 114538) | Freshwater microbial communities from Kabuno Bay, South-Kivu, Congo - kab_022012_11.5m | ecosystem: Environmental > Aquatic > Freshwater > Lake | place: Democratic Republic of the Congo...
AGTCCGTTATCGCTTATTTCAATCTTTTGGTTTATTTCTTTTTATATATTATTTTATTTTTACAAAAAAATAACTATTTTACTTAAAGAAGAATGTACGCAATATTGGGTAAAGAATTATGTTACCCAACATAATAAAAAAATGGACAATAGAAACTTAACAAACAAAAAATGAAGAATATCACTAAAAAATTGAATAGCCCAGACATGAAATACATTTTCCCATGGCTGTTATTTATTATTTCGTTTACATTAATGGTAATACAAAATCATGGGAATTTTGGACAACGAACATCTGAGTCATTAAATTGGTTAATTATTTTCGGTACTCCATATTTACTATTTGCTATGGGTGCAGGATTAGTTTTGTCTACGGGGGGGGTAGATGTTTCATTTGTAGGTGTTTCAGCATTATCTGGTGTTTTATCTGCTGCAACTTTTGGATTGACAAATTCAATTTTTTTATCAATTTTATCTGGACTATTTTTTGGTCTTATATCAGGTATTATTGTTGGCCTTCTTATTTCAAAAAGATTTGCACCTTCACTTTTAGCTACTTGGGCAGTTGGCATGATTTGGTTTACAATTAGTGTGGTAATCTCTAAACACATCAAAATTGATAATGTTACTACTTCTGTTAGTGGTATTGAACTAATCAACTTTCCAAAATTTATAAATTACCCATTTACAATTGCATTATTTCTTTTTATTTTAATTCAAACTTTGAACTATTCAGGACTTACAAAAAAAACAAGGGCAATTGGAGCAAATAGAGATTCAGCTATATATGCAGGTGTAAATGTTACAAAAACAGAATTTCTGGTATACATAATAAATTCGTTACTTGCTTCTATTGCAGGGATTTTTTGGATGACGGTATTAGATAGAGCACAAACAGAACCATTTATTGGACAGGAAATAATTGGAATAGCAATAGCTGTATTAGGTGGTACTGTTATGAGTGGTGGTTACCTAAATTTATTTTCCATTGTTGCTTCAACATTTTTTTACATTACACTAGAAAAATTGACTAAAAGCGTTAATATTGGAATAGCGGATGAACAACATTGGGTAAGCATTGCTCTTGCATTTGTTTTTATATTAGTCACCTTATTTTTTGGAAAAAAGATTAACGGAACAACAACACCAGTACATATAGATAGAAACACTCAAAATTAAATAAAATGAAAACATTAAAATTAACATTTTTCTTATTTGCAATTGTTTTTGGAGTTGCAACACTTTACCAATGTAACAATAAGACAGAAAAGCCAAGAGTTTATGTTTTATTGAAAAATATTAAAAATCCTTTTTTTGATAAAATCGAAAAGGGGATAAAATCTACAAATGAGGATGTTCAAATCATTATAAAATCAGGTAAAAATGAAAGTGATATAGCCGCACAAGTCGAGTACTTACATTACATTGCAAATGATTTAGAAGTAAATAAGAAAGAAAAAATTTGGGGCGTAATTATTACACCTACAAGTTCTGGAAAGGATTTAATCCAATATATCAGAAAAATTAGAGAATATAAGATTCCAGTTATTTTGGTTGACACAAAAATTGATTCAAATCAATTGAAGGAAAATAACCTACTTGATATTCCTTTTATTGGTTCAAGTAATGAAAAAGGTGGCGAGCAAGCAGCAACTTTATTGTTAGATACACTTTCATCTAATTCCAAAATTTTAATACTTAACGGTGTTGCTAGTCAGGAAACAGCTTTTCAAAGGAATAAGGGATTCCACAATGTAATTGACAAAGAATCCATTGTAATTACTGAAAGAATTGGCAATTGGAGTTTTGATGAAGCATTTAAAATCGTTTCATCTTTAATTACTAGTGGAAATAGTTATGATGCAATATTTGCAGCTAATGATATGATGGCTTTAGGTGCATTACAAGCATATAAAATTTATAATAAAAAAATACCAATAATTATAGGATTTGATGCAATAGATGATGCTGTTAAATCAATTAATAATGGCGAATTGTATGCAACAATTGCTCAAGATCCATTCCAAATGGGGAAGAAAGCAATTGAGCTTGTAAATGTTTTGAATAGTAATCAGAAATTAGATACATTGAACTATTATATTGAAACTAAAGTAATAAAGAAATGAGCAAGAAATTATACAGTAATACCGAGTTTTCAATATCAATTGAATCAGTTGATAAAAGAAGGGAAATATTTAAGGAATGGAATGATTTTGTAATTGAAAATCAAGGTATATATACAATTGAAGGAGAGAATCAATCCGGCAAGAGTTTATTAATTAAAATGATTATGGAAGCCCTCCCAAAAGTAGCAATTGAGGGCAATAAAAGAAATGTAATTATTGACGGTGATTCTGTGTTAATACAGTCGTTGCGTGATGCTAAAATGTATGGATTACAAGCAGTATTTCAAGACGATAATTTAATTCCAACAATGACAGTAAATGAGCAAATCGAATTAAAATATTTACCACACAGAGGTATAAAGGAATATTTCTTTTTTTTCTGGAATTATTTAATTAAGCTATTGGAACACCCCATAAGTTTGTTTTCCACTTTAAAGTTTGTTAACAATTTATTTAAAAGCATTTCATTTGATAATGACAAAGTATTTCCCGAGAGAAAAGTATTAATGGAAACGGATAGATATTTCACAATATTTGGACTTACAAAAGAAGTACTTGATAAATATCCAAATCAACTTTCAGGTGGGACTAAAGCAAGGGTAAGAATAGCTGTGTCATTTTTAAGTCCCAAACTATTAATACTTTTTTTAGATGAAGCCTTGAATGCAATTGATAAAGAAAGTAAGCCAGAAATAATAGATAATATTAAAAATTTAGCAAAAGAAAAAAAAATAACATTAGTAATTGTCACACACGATGAACAAGAAATATACAGATGGCAGCCAATCGGTAGGTTTATTATTAAAAATCAAAAATTGGAATATACTGGTCTTGATTATTTTGATGGTCTTTATACTTCTATAAATATTAATAAAAGTTTTATTGCTAAATTCAATTCATTTGAAAAGGCAAAACATTACTTTGAAAAGGAAAAAGGAAAACTAGAACCATATATTTTTTTAGTTGATAAAAATGTTAAAGATTCAGATATAACGAAAGAAATATTCCATTTTTTAAAATCATCAGAAACAGACAGTAATTGCTTTTTTCTTGAATTAGATGAAACCAAAAAAAATATTGATACATACAAAAAAGTTCTGATTGAAATTCTTGCAAAATCTCCAAAAAATGAAGGGACTTTTATTATTATTGGTGGTGGTATTTTAATAAACATTGGGTTATTTATTACAGGAACAATAAATAGAGGGTTGGGCAAACATATTATTATCCCAACAACAGTTATGGCAATTGCTGATGTTGCTATTGGTAGTAAAGCATCATTAAACGTAAATGAAAAATCAATAAACCCAAAACACAAGATAGGATTATATTCTAACCCGATAGCAATTATTTGTGAACAACGATTTATTGAAACACTTTCCAGCAAAGAAATTAAAATTGGTTTGTCAGAATGTTTAAAACATGGTATTTTACAAAGTGAATCTTTATTCTATGATGTTTTGACTTTGCTGAAAGAAACACCAATTATTTCACAAGAACAAGTTTTTGACTTATCAATAAAAACAAGGGACTTAAAAGGTGAAACATTAATTATTGATCCATTTGAAAGAGAATATTCAATTATTTTATTATTTGGTCACCTTCATGCTCATTGTATAGAGAGTTTATCAAATTTTCAAATACCACATGGTATTTCAGTATATTTTGGGATTTTTATAGACTTAGAAATCTCAAACAAGATTAATATTATTGACGAACTAAAATTTATACTATCTGACAATGATCTAAAAGAGTATTTTGTATTACTAAAAAGAACAATTGAAACCGAGGGATTTAAAAAGCTTGACTTAATTTACAATAATGACATTAAAGATCAATTCTATACTTCACCATCTAAGTATAAAATTATTGAGATTGAAAGAATTGGTTGTTATTCAACATCATTAAATCAAGTTAAAATTAAGAAGATTGACTGGAATAGAATAAAAAAAGCAATAGAAAATATCTTAAAATACATTGATTAATAAATTACGTTGGGTAACAAAGGCTAAAATCAAGCGGGCAGAAAGTGCTAATTTGGTGGGCAGTACAACTTATAAACTTAATCGTATATTGACAGTGAAGTACTCCGAAATGCCCGCCAGCTTTTAGCCTAAAACGTTATCAATAACTATATCGGGGCAAGAGAAAATTTTAACCAAGATGCAATGAAAAAATTAAAAATCTGATTTTTCAACAATCATTTCAATACTTATTGTAGGTAATTTAATATTTTGTAAATTTACAAATTAATTCTAAGTTGATAATATGAAAAATAAATTTAACTTGTTAACATCAAAAGAGTGGTTGCCATTTCAAAAATCTTGGTTTAAATTGTCATCTGACGAAACATTGTACAGAGAAAACATAAGATTTTTTACAAAACCTGATGTTAGTGGCGAAAAAATTCTTTACTTTGGGAAATTATTTAAACTCTTTAAAAAAGTAGCAAATGAAAATAACCTTGATGCTGAATTATTGGAGAACAATAAAGAAAAAATACAATTTATATTAATTGACCTACGTGGATATGTATATAAAGAAACGAACAAAAACGATTATGAAAATATAAAAGTTAAAATCATTAAGCACCTTACTGAGCAATTAAATAACCTTATAGATAAGAGATTTGTAAATATTTTCATACCCAATATACAAAAAGAAAAAGAATACATGCCATATGCTTGGGATCTTGCAAAAAGCATTGCTAGCTTCCTAAGCTTAAAGGATGAAAAGATAGCTTGTAGTGTAGGAACTAATAGTGACAATAAAAAGAAATTTTTTGAACCATCACAGAATATTTTTTATTGTTTATATTTTAGAAAAGACGAGCAGTCAGAGAATAATCTTAATAATTTTAAGTTTGATTACTTTGTTCGGAATAAACAAATACCACAAAAAATTTCTTTAAATAATAGGATACCATATTGGTTTGTGCTAAAACCACAACCGAGGAAAAAAGATGAGATTATACACCCTGCAAAGTATCCAGAAGATCTTGTTGAAATGTTTATTAAAGAGTTTACCAAAGAAAATGAAAATGTATTCGATCCAATGTCAGGTACTGGAAGTACGCAATTAGGAGCATTGAAATTAAATAGAAATGGTTATGGTATTGAATTAAGTGATTTTTTTGCAAGAATTGCAAATTATAGATGTAAAGAATATTTAAAACCTTCACAACAATTTTTGTTTTTAGAAGAAAAAAATTTGAAATACAAAATAATTAATAAAGACGCAAGACTTATTTCCGCAGATGATTTTCCAATAATAGATTATGTGATAACTTCGCCACCTTATTGGGATATGCTAAATATGAAAGGAGCAGAAAATCAAGCAAAAAGAATTGAAAAAGGTCTGAAAACTAACTACTCTGATGAAGCAGATGATATTGGAAACATTTCTGATTATTATGATTTTATATACACCCTCAAGGATATTTATTTCAACATTGCTAGCTTAATGAAACCAGGCAGTTATATTACTATTGTAGTAAAAAATATTAAAAAAAAGGGTTCTAATTATCCATTAGCTTGGGATTTAGCAAACATCCTTCAAGAAAAATTAATCCTATTGCCTGAAGTATTTTGGTGCCAAGATGATATATCAATAGCTCCATATGGTTATGGTAACACTTGGGTAAGTAATACATTTCATCAATATTGTTTAAACTTCCAAGTCCCTCTAAATTTTACGAAATGAATTATACGAATGAAAAGTAGCAAATCGCTGTTTTAAACTGAATATTCACATATGTTTTTAAATGAACAATCTTTGCAAACTTTACCAGGGGAAGCTATAAATTCATTATGTGATATAGCTTTAGATACATTATTAATTATTTCTAATTCTTCTTTTTCTTTGTTAGGGTTTATAAAATCCAATGCACCTTCTTTCATGTAATAAACCGCAAGCTTTATATCTTTATTTGGGTTATACTTTTCTTTGAAACATAAATTATAAAAAGAAAGCTGAGAAGTATAATCTCTTTTGTCACCAGTTTTAAAATCTATAATTGTATAGCTACTGTCATCTTGAAAAACTGCATCAAAACGACCTGTTATCATATTATCAAATACTGTAATATTAAACTGATCTTCTACTGAAAAAACTTTTGTTGATTCTAAGTAATTTTTACATTTATCAATAAAAGTATTTATTTGCTTTTTTGCAGCCATCTTAAGTTTTTCATTCTCATCATCTTTTTTAAAATTAGTGTTCTTCCAATTATTATCAATTAGTTCATCTATTTCAATATTATTAACTGGTACATTTTCATGTACATTTCTTAAAATAATTTCAATTATTTTATGAATGTTTCTGCCAAATTCTAATCCGGCAATTCTTACAGTTTGTAAATTCCATATATGGGCGTACATAAATGCTCTAGGACAGTAATTATATAGGCTAATCTTATTATAACTTAAAACAGTATTTTGTTTTTGAAAACTATCCGAGTTTCTCAACTTGTGTTTTTTCAGTTTTTTGAAATCTAAATCGGTTGTAGTTTTAATATTTTGATTAACAGCTTTAATTAAACTATTAAAGCTATATTCTTTACTTGTTTTCGATAATGTTTTAGATCCTGAAATTATCAATAAGTCTTCTGCTCGTGTACATCCTACATATAATACTCTTCCATCTTCATCGGTATCATCTATGTTTCCCTTTGCCAATTTATTAAGTCGGTCAACAAAACTAGTTCGGATATTCCTTTCAATTTGTGATGGCATAAAAACTACTGGGAACTCTAAACCCTTTGACTGATGTATAGTAAACATGTTTACAGCATCAATGTTAGAAACATCAATGTAATCTACATAATTACTTTTCTTTAAATAATTAAAATAACTGTAAAGCCCCCATGGATCAAATCGATCAGAAAAATCATCAAACTTTAATACAATATCAGTTATTTTTCCTAAATTCGGTCCTTCAGCAGCGTGTCTATTTAAAAATTCAGTACCTATGAATAAGTCATAAGTTAAATCTATACAAGACTTGTAGTTCTTTTTATTGAAAATATTTTCTAACTGTTGTAAGTAATCACCTTGTGAATAAAAGGACGTTAAATCTGAATTTGTACTTACATCAATTTGTGATAAATTGTCAAAAAATATTTGTGTATTGTCTATGTCTTTTGCAAGATAATAATCTAAAAGTGCTAAAAATTCTTTGCCGATTAAGCTGTCAAAAAAGTTTCCAGCACCAACTAATTTGTAAGGGATATTTGATGAATTCAACGCAGAAATTACACCTTCAGAATGTCCTTTTAAACTTCTAAATAATATAGCAACGTGGCTAAATGACTTTATCACATTATTAGCTATCAAATCATGAATTGACTTTGCTACATATTTCCCTTCATCATCTTCTGTCTGAAATTCTCTTATTACTACAGGATGACTATAACCTACCCTATTAGCCTTGATGCCCTTTTCAATTCTTTTATAAGCCATCTTTTCAAGAAGTGTATTAGAATATTCAACTATGCTTTCTGTTGAACGATAATTTGTGTTTAAAATATCTATTTTGACGTTTTTACCATTTGTTTTTAATTCAGTGTCAAAATTTTTTATATGGTCAACACTAGAACCTCTAAACCCGTATATGCTTTGGTCATCATCCCCAACTATGGTTAAATTAAAGTATGGCTTAGAAAGAGTTATGAATATTTCATTTTGCAAATTGTTTACATCTTGATATTCATCTACTAAATAATACTTGAAATCAGCTATTATCTTTTCCTTAAAACCAGATGGTTCTTTTAATTCCTTTAAAAAAGTGGATTGTATTGATGCAAAATCAAGTAGCCTATTTCTTTCCAATAGCCTTCTGTAGGTTGGATAAGTATGACAAGCTTCTTCTAATTCAATATCATCTTTGAAATCTAAATTTGAATAATCAATCTTCTCATCATTAATTTTATTATAAATAGTAGCAAGTTCCTCGGAAAGCGTCCATCCATTTTTTTTAATTCTATCACTAGAATACCCTAAATTTTTCAATTTAGAATGAATGAATTGGACTTGACTTTCTTCAGACAAAATCTGATAATCCCCATAATCTTTTTCAGAGTATCTTGCTAATAAATCAAAGCAAATTGAATGTATTGTTCCAATAATAAAATTTACTTTATTTATAGCTTTTACTTCTAACTTACTATAAAGCCGTGTTGTTAATTCTTCAGTTGACTTCTTGGTAAAAGTGCAAATTATTATACCATCATTCTTTGCTTTAACAGAGCGGAATATTTCAACAGTTTTATTTATTAAAAAGGTTGTTTTCCCAGTGCCAGGACCAGCTAAAATTAAGTTAGGGCCAAGTAAACTCATTATCAGAAATGCTTATCGTTTTATCCTACCGTAATTCATTTGAGTTCTTAATTGTGGAAATAAACTCAGGAAAGAATTAAGTTGTGAAATAGGCAAAGTAGCATTAGTTGTTGTTGCCCATAGTGCTCCATTCAAAAAACCACAACTACCTGTTGATGCTTTCTGGTACCATCTCGGTTGCATGTAATTCTGAAAGTTATTACTTCTATCAAATGGCCCAGTATCTCGAAACAAATCCCAATTATTATTATTTGCATAACCCGTAATTATTAAGTAAGGCCTGAAATTTAGTGTATAGAAATTTGCATTCCCCCTATTATTCATTTCATTCCAGAACCACTTAGGAGTATAAGGTTCAATACACTGTGGATTTCCTCCGTATTTCAAATACAAGTCTCTAAGAAATTGGTGTTGAGCAGCAGATAAATTTATCTCTAAAAATTCCCTTCCTCTATTACCATTATTTAGAGAAGCATTTTTTAAAAATGTAAACAAAAACGCTACTCCATTAGAACCTGCAATCAAATTATGAGTTCTTTTTGACCATTGATCACCGTTAAATCTATCTGGTACTAAAGCAGGTAAGTTTGTATAGTTTCCATTTAACAAATCATCAGCGGAATAGAGAAAATTATTTTTTATATCCCATTCTGAACCATTGAGTATAAAATCCCTATTATCTACTGTCCAAAATTCGGTAGTGCAAGTATCAAAATCTGGTTGTATATTATTTACATTGCAAAAGCATTTAAATAACTCTTCAGCTATCTTTCCTTTTGCAATATTTAGGACACGCTGTTTTTCATTTGGAATTTTCATCCTATCAACAGTGAATGGCAAAGATATGATAGCGTATTTTACACATCCTTCAATTACAGAATCATACTCATTATTTGGAATGCTATCTACTATAATTACTTCATTTTCATTCATAGCTTTATATTTTACTAATTGTTTTCATTGGTTCAAGCTCTTTAATTAGGCATCCCCAATTGTCTACTTTGATCTCTGAATATTGTTCGATAGTTTTAGTAAACCGCTTTTGTTCATTACCTACAACTCTAAAATCTTCTTCGTATATCCAACCTAATAGATGAACTTCAGAATTGTATAATTTCAAACTTTGCCAATCATTTTCAATTGGCCAGTATCCGTCATCTGTTTTTTCTAATTCAAAAGAACATTTTGGTTTTATTAGTTCTTCTAGCTTTAATTTTTTTGATATGATGATTAATGTTCCATCAGGTAAATCCCTACCAGTCCATTCTATTGAAAATATCTGATAAAAATTATTTGTAGTTTGTATTTGATTATTTATAAGTGCAACATTTTCAATACAAGCTTGATTTTTTGAAGTAGTTCCAAAAATTCTTATTGATGCATCTTTTTTTGTTCCGGTGTATTTTACCTCAACATTTTCAAGATTAGGCAATTCTTTATACTCAGCCCTTTTTAGCCATTTGTAGTCCCAAAATGCATGCACAAGTGTTTTAGCAAACTTATTTTCATTAAAGAGGCCTTCAATAAAAGAGAAAACATAAACCTTGTCTCTTTTGTGAGCTCGTCTTTCGTTAGCTCCAGGATTAAATTGATCTAATGGTACTAAAGCGTGGCATTTTAAAAACCAACTAAATTTATCTTCAAAAATATTAGCAAGCTTACTTATTATATATTGTGAATTTGTATCAAGGAAATTTGATTTTACATCAATTGCATATCCATTAATACCAATATCATATCGATCTACTTCATACCACTTTGTTTTTCCATGAGTTTCAAATTTTATATTTAAGTTTTCTAAATAATCTTCTAGTGCTGCTTCTGCGACAATACCTAATACTATTTTCTCAATGCGACTATATGGATTTGGTTTCCCCATTCTATTGAAAGTGGAAGTCCATGACATTAAAGCATAATTCAATCCGTTTTTAAACCATTTATCATTTACTTTTAATGAAACTATATCGTTTGCTTTAATCATAATTTAGAAGTTTAATAACTCAGGTAATGTAATTTCAAGTGTATCAGCTAGGCGTTGCAAATTTTTTAATGACGGATTTCTTTCACCTCTTTCTAACATGCCTATGTAATTTCTGTCAAAACTTCCTTTGTAAGCAAGATCAACCTGAGATAATTTTTGCCTTAATCTTATTTTTCTTAAATGTTTGCCAAATTCTTTTAATAAATCTCTTTTCATATAATAAAAATTAAAACAATATAAATTATAAAAAACATACAATAAGTATCATTAATAATATAAAACAAAATTACTTAGACTATAAGGAAATAGCCTACGAAACAACAAAAAGCTAATAATTTAATAACAAGTGAAACTACTATTAGCAAGGATAAGAGGAAAAAATAAAATTTGTCATATAATATTAGAAAAACAGAATGAAAAGATTAATAAAACTGCTTTTAGAAGGAGTTAAGTATTGAGGAGAGGGATTGGGTTGAATAGGAATGCAAGGATTGTTTATTTTCTATTTGTTTATGTTTATCGAGGATATATTCTTGTCGAGAGATTATAAGATTATTAATGTTGCTAAGTAGGTAATCAATTCGGACCTTCTTCCCTGCTGGAAT
>Ga0172370_10009896_pt1 | contig 11044 bp, 6 predicted proteins | sample LakKiv5m_FD_114538 | JGI IMG/M metagenome (GOLD analysis project Ga0172370, IMG submission 114538) | Freshwater microbial communities from Kabuno Bay, South-Kivu, Congo - kab_022012_11.5m | ecosystem: Environmental > Aquatic > Freshwater > Lake | place: Democratic Republic of the Congo...
AGATATTTCTGGAAGAAGGCATCGGGACCTTCCCGGTGCAGGTCGGAGCTGTCGTTGGTCCATCCCAGCGCAGGTTTCAGGATGCACATAAGGGCGCTCGTGTTCAGCGGTGATCCGGCATTGGTGAACTCATCGAATATCCCGTCGGCGTATTTTAACAGGTCGAGTCGCTTGACATGGTTATTAACAAAGATGGTTTTCCCGGCATCGTGCATGATCGGAGCCAGCTCCTCCATCAGGAGTTTCCAGGAGGTGATCAGGGAACGGGCAGGGCGGTCGATGAACCAGGTAATGTTGTCATCGCGGGTTTCGTTGTACATCCGGAGCCAGTCCATGCGGTCGATAGCGATCCCTGAAGCTTCCGGGATGTATTTTACATGTTTTCGGGCCTGATCGAGGAGGAACTCCTTGTAAACCGGTTCCCCGGGATCGGTGAGGATACCGAGCTCCCAGGTCAGCTGAGATCCACCGGGGAGGGTTTGCCGGTGCCAATAGACTGAATCCTTCAGCACCCGGTCGGGGGTAGGAAGCGTGGATCCGGGAAGCTTGTAATAGAAGAATTCATTCGGGTCTTTCCACATCTCGTTTTCAGCCAATCCTTTCCTCGGCGGGATGGTGCGCTCCATTTTGGTGCCGAATTCAGTGACGTTAAAGTAGTTGAGTACATAGAAACCCATCTGTTTCATAGTCCGGGCGTACCCGTTCATACGGTCTATCGAGGTGGTATCACCTCCGAACCGGATCCATCGTTCACCTTCGGCAACTGGTGGGATAAACATGCCCATGTAGGGAAAATCAAAGCTGGCCTGCCAGTTGGTGGTATAGGCCATCTTTTTCATCTTATCCGCATCGAAATCGGTTTCAAAGTTGCTGTAGGAGCTGGTTCCGGCCATGTCATGAGCTTTTTCGACCACCGGATTGAAGTAATCCGGATAATTCCGGCTCATCCACCTGAGGCCTCCGCGCCAGTCGGCTTCATGGGCAACCAGGTTCATCGAGAATTTCAAAGGATGGTCGGCCGATATCCGGTTATAGATCCGGTTGAATACCAGGGAACCGTCGCTGCCGGTAGCCAGGGTCATGTCGAGGATCTCGTCGTTGGGATCCAACACCAGACTGATCCCGGCATCGCTCTCTTTCTTCAGCGCCGACACCAGCGGAATGACAATCAGATCCCGCTGGTAGGGAATAAATATATCATGCGGTTCTTCATAGCGGTAATAAGGCGCACCGTACCAGAGGGTATCATCTACAAAGGTATGGGGGATCAGCGGATCGCCCCAGTTGAAATCCGATGCGGGAACCGACACCTGTTCCTGAACCGGTGTCCCGGCCGGTGACGACTCCTTCCGGGCCATCCGGGGATCGCTCCAGGGAGCCCAGAAACGCGAGGTTTCATTCACGGGCCACTTGATGCCTGAACAAATCTTAGTGGTCCAGGGCTTTCCGGCACCTACCACCTCAAGTTCCCAGCGAATGGTCTCTCCTTCGGGCTTAAAGCGCTCGGTCACAGTACATTGGTCTTTAGTCTTGGGATTGACGATGGTTCTCTCAATTTCCACAGCACCGTCTTTGGTCTTCCGCAAGGAAGCCTCACCTGATAATTCACAGCCCTCGAGATGGACCAGGCTTTGTACCGGGAAGGTTAAATTCTGATTTTTTATCCTGATGGATTGCACACCCTCATTTGTGATAGTGGCAACCATGTTGTCACTGGTTACCTTATATAAACGGTGGTCCGGATTGCAGGCAATCGTTACGAACACAAGAACCAGGAGAACAGGATTGGTTTTCATTGAAACAGCGGGCTTTGTTGTTGTCAGATGTGTAACTTTTTTAAGACCAGATTTTTATAGGTTCGGCCTATGGGCAGTTTAATGCCTTCAATCGAGATTTCCGTAGGTGAGATCGATTGTATTTTTAACATATTGACCAGGAACGACTTATGGATCCTGAGGAATTGATCCTCCTGAAGTTCTTCTTCCATATCGGAAATCCTGGCTTTGTAGATGAATTTCCGGTCTTTCAGAAAAACCTGTATATAGTCTTTCAAGGATTCAAAATAGAGGATTTCATCAATAAAAATCCTGATCATTTCATGGTCCTTTTTGATGAAGAAAGAGCGCCGTTCGCCGCTGTCCGGAGTCTTAATCATCATCTTTGCTCCGGTATTTCTGTCAAGGTATTTATTCACTGCTTTCATGAAGCGCGGAAAACCTATGGGTTTTACAAGGTAATCCAATCCATCCAGATCATAGGCATCAGCGGCAAACTGACGATAGGCTGTCGTAAAAATAACCTGGGGGGGATGAGGTAGGGTACCTATTAAATCAAGTCCCGATAATTCGGGCATCTGGATATCCAGGAACAGCAGGTCGATTTTCTGGTTTTTAAGAATGCCAAAGGCTTCCAACGGGTTCTGGCAGGTAGCGGTAATCTCCAGCCAGGGGATTTTTCCGATGTGGTTTTCAAGAACCCTCAGAGCCAGAGGCTCGTCATCGACTAACAGGCATTTGACTGTCATTGTTGCCACCGAGATTGAGTTTTAAATGTATTGAAAAAACAGGATCGGTTTCATTAATTTCCAGATGGTGCCCTTCCGGATATAACAACTCCAGGCGTTTTTGAACATTGCTTAGCCCAATTCCTTTGGAATACTCCGCCAGATCCGCGCCCGGAGACAGTGAGCGTGAATTGGTAACGGAAAAATCCAACTCGTTTTCAATACTATTCAGGACAATGTTGACCGAAGGATTCTTACCCACCTTGCTTACCCCATGTTTGAAAGCGTTTTCCACAAAAGGAAGTAACAGCATGGGCGCAAGCCGCTTCCCGGCTACCTCGCCGGTAACGCGGAAGGTCAAATCGAGCTGATTGCCGTACCGGATCCGTTCAATTGACAAATAGTCCTCCAGCAGGCCGATTTCTTTACTGAGCAAGGTGAAGGGCTCATTGCACTCATATAACATATAATTCAGCAGGCTCGAAAGTTTCAGGACAATTTCAGGCGCTTTATCCGATTTATCCAGTGTAAGGGCATACAGGTTATTGAGGGTGTTGAACAGGAAGTGCGGATGCACCTGAGCCTTCAGAAAGTTTAATTCAGCCTCTGTCTTTTTTTGACTTAGCTCCCTGGCTCTTTCCTGTTGAACCATGCTGATCTTGAATAGTTTAATGGCAGCAACGACTGCAACTACTAAGTAGATATTGGTAAAGCTGTAGAACCAATTGATTTCGAAAAAGGCATATTGCGGTTGCCTGCCCGGAAAAAAAATGGGATAGGTCAGGGTATATATGATTACCCTTTGCAGTAAAATGAACAATAAGGCTGATCCGGTAAGGGTGAGGGCGAACAACAGGTATTTGCGCTTATAGAGGAATATCGGAAATAATGCGTATACGGTCAGATAGGTTGCACACATATCGACGGGAACTGTCAGCAAGATCTGCAGGATAAGGTCGATGAGACTCCGGTCAGGATAATACCTGGCCGTGGTGAGTGCATTGATCAGAAGGTAACCGATCCAGAATCCGGCATGCACCAGTATTCTGATCCGGGGATTCTTGTATTTCTGGCTGAACCACATAGGACAATTGTTGATGGGCTAAACTACAAATGTAAAAGCATACCCGACACGCTGTAGCTTTATCAGCCGATTGTATTTCCCGCATCGGTCAACGGCAAGCCGGGATCGATGAGTGGCGGTCATCAGTTCATGGGGATCTTTCAGATGATGATCCAGGCAGGTTGGCGATAATAGTTGAGTGCTACCGGCATAATTTCTACACTTGGGAAAAAAACATCAGGGGAAATGAAAAAATCGAGTTTGACCGGATTAGGGATTATCCTTGCAGGGATGATTTTCAGTCCAATAGCAGTAGCCCAGTCTTCCTTTACCAAGCACACGATCTCAACCACCCTGGCTCAACCCATGGATGTCCATGTCGGAGACCTGAACGGCGACGGTTACCCCGACCTCGCCACAGTCACCTATAATGCAGGAGAAATCGCCTGGTGGGAAAACAATGGTCAGGTGAACTTCTCCAAGAAGTTGATAAAAACCGGGTTGACCGGCGGACGATCAATCCGGTGCGGGGACATTGACGGAGATGGCGACAATGACCTGATTGCTGCTGCGGTCACGATCAACCGGATCGAATGGTATGAGAACAGCGGGACAGGGACTTTTACCACGCACTTGCTCGACAATAACTTCCGCGGTGCTCATACGGTCCAGTTGATCGATCTCGACCAGGACGGGGATATGGATATTCTCTGCTCCGGATGGGATAATTCGGCAGCCATGAGTGAAGTAGCCTGGTGGGAGAATAATGGGAACGAGGTTTTCACTAAACAGGTAATATCCTCTTCCCTTAAGCAATCTCCTTTTATTGATGCGGCTGATATCGACCTTGACGGGGACTTTGACCTGATTGGGACCGATGAAATTCCCGGAGAGGTTTATGGTTGGGCTAATAACGGAAGCCAGGTTTTTACCCAGTATCTTATTGATGATCAACTGTCCCTTGCTCACACGGCTCTATTGAGAGACATCGACAAGGATGGAGATCCAGACATCCTGGCAGCGGCGTGTACCTCTGGACTGCAAGCCTGGTATGAGAACAAAGGATCCTGGGCTTTTGCCAAGCATGCCATGGAAAACCTGTCGGGTACGATTTGGCTGGATATGGCTGATTTTGACCTAGATGGTGATAATGATATGATGGCAGCCGGGATGGGAGCTTCCCAACTGGCTCTATATTCAAACAATGGCCAGCAACAATTCAACAAGAGTTGGCTTGCAGGCGGATTGACTTCCGGATTCGCCTTAAATGTGGTCGATCTGGACCGGGATGGCGATCCGGACGTGGTGGCGATCGGTTATCTCTCCAATTTCCTGGGCTGGTGGGAAAACACCGTGGATCGCACGGCTCTGGTCCAATCACCATCCTGGATCATTCCCGGAACCAATGCGGGCGACTTCCTGATCGTTAATAGAGAGAAGGGAAGCATCGTTTCGACCGGCATACCCGAATCCAGTTATGGTGTTGTGAATCCGGGTTTCTGTGAGGGGATTGCGATGGCAGACAACTTGTTATATGCCAATGTGGGTGCCAACCTGACCGTTTATCAACCGGTCACAGGGATCAGAATCGCGAGCTACCGGGCCGATGCTCAATATCTTGAGGGTATGACGGTAGGTCCCGACGGAAGACTGTACTTATCGGCCCCATTGGACGGCACAATCATTTGCTTCTCTCAATCGACAACTCTGTTCACTACTGTTGCCAGTGGACTCGATTATCCCCGGGCCTTGAGGTATGATCCATTGACCGGGGAAATCATGGTTCTGGATGGTGAAGAGCTTGTCACGGTCAAAACCCTGAATCCCTCCAATGGGGAGATTGACACAAAGGAGATCACCCCGATACCGGCAGGCGGGGATATTGAGACCGACGGAGCGGGCAACTGGTACATTTCCTCTCCTGAAACTAACTCGATTTACGTCAATACTTCCGCATGGGCTGCCCCGATCACCCTTTACCGCCCCGATCTGGCAGGTCCGTGGGGCATGTGGTATGACGGCTCAAGCCGGGAACTGGTCGTTTCCATGAACACCGGAAACAGCATTGTCCGGATCCCGGCCACTGCAAGCGGGATCTCTGACCGGGCTCAACAGAAGGAGCTTTTGTTGTCTGTGTTTCCGAACCCATGTAAGGAACGCATGGTCGTCAACCTGTCCGGCACTTTCTCGTCCTTACCTCTCTTACGAGTGATATCTCCGGACGGCAAGGTCATGTGGAGCCGCACGTTACCGCTGATCAACAGCAGCAGCCAAACCATTGAGATCCGGGATTTGACCGGACTGCCTGAAGGACTTTATTACCTGGTTTGTTCAGGAGCATCCGGGCAGGTGTCGGTTCCGTTTATCCGGAATTAATTCCACGAGCGGGGTTGCGGATGATTTTCGTTCCGGTTATTCGGTCAAAAGCAATCAATGAATTGATAGATAGGCTGTCAATAAGTATCAATAGACTGATAAAAATAATGATAATATCAGTCAGTCAACTGATCAAAACCTGCGATTGACCTCTCCCCTAAAAGCCGCTACCATCTAATCTTGATCGACCGAATATTAGGGAAGCTTACAAACGTTACGCTGACGATTTACACAAGACAAAAAAAAAATTGGCAATGGATATTTTTCTCTTTACCTTTGAAAGTGAGATTTATAAGGCATTATAAAAATTCACTAGGCTATGAAAAAAATTATGTCATTAGCAATATTGATTATTGCACTATTCGGCAATTCTTGTCAGATCGATTTGGGTGGCAATGTCGATTTAACGACTGACACGAAATCTGAAGGTTGGATTACAGGTCGTGTTGTTATACCATCGATTGATAAAAATAAATTAGTCTGGAATGGCTTATCTGGTGTTACAGTTTCAATAACCAGAACAAATTATTCAACCGTGACAGCAACTTCCGGAGAATTTTCATTTGATGAAATACCGACAGGGACATATGATGTAACCTTTAATAAAGATGTGTTTACTTCGAATATGACATCTACTGTAACTGTTCGTAGACAGCAGGAGTCTGACATGGGTGATATTACATTATATAATTATGATACATATATCGTTTATGGCATTTTGTATAATGAAGATAAAAATACTCCAGCTGGTCGTGTTCAACTTGATTTAATAAGGTATTATCATGGTTCTCCTCTTGAAGTTGAACTTTCGACAATTACAAACTCAACAGGTGAATTCGGATTTACTTTAGGTGGTGGAGCATCAATTACTTTTTATGGATTAAGAGCTAATAATAAAAAGAATGTCAAATGGTTAGATTCGAATGCAGAATCGATTAAAATTGACTCAAAAATAATGAACCAAGATGCTTATATAATAAATTAATTGTTGTACATTTTGAATTACTCTTTTACCAGAGGATTTATTTATATTATCCTTAATAACTAATAAAATGAATCAAATCCAAGGAGGTCAATATGAAAAGCATTTTATTTGTCGCAGTCCTTTTTTTTAGTGGTATTTTTGTCAATGCTCAAGACATTATTTATAAAAATGATGGGACAGAACTAAAAGTCAAAATAATTGAACTGACCACCGAAACGGTTAAGTATAAAAATTTTGAGCAATTGCAAGGTCCTATACGAAATGTACTTTTATCAGATGTTTTTATGATTATTTACGAAAACGGAACGAAAGAAGTTATAAAAAAACGCATTAATACAGAATTGGAAAACAGTCTTAAAAATAATGCACAATCACAACAACAGCAAACGCCCACTATTATTCCCCAAATTGTGACTGTAACAGAGAATAAATCATTAAATCATCAAGATTTTTGTCTTCAAGGCCAACAAGATGCTTCGATGTATTATACCGGATATTCAAGTGCTGCAACATGGACAGGAGTTGCAACAATACTCGGTGGTGGATTAATTGGTCTTATTCCTGCAATAGCATGTTCTAGCTCTGCTCCAGAAAGAAGCAGTTTAACCTTCCCAAATTCTGAGTTGGTACAGAATCCAAGTTATTATTCTTGCTATATGCAAGAAGCAAAAAGAATAAAATCAAGAAAGGTATGGACAATGTTTGGCATTGGCATAGCAATAGATGTTGCAATAGGTACTTTATTAATAATGGCACAACAATAAAATTCTAAAAATAAAATCATGAAATATTTTATCTTTTTAGTTGGAATTCTCCTAATATCAACATACTCCTTAGCTCAAGATATTATTTACAAAGCTGATGGAAGCGAAATAAAAGCAAAAATTATCGAAATAACCACAAATAAAATTAAATATAAAATCTTTGCGCAATTGGAAGATACTATTATGGATATTCCTATTTCTCAGGTTTTTATGATTATTTATGAAGGTGGAGAAAAAGAGGTTTTTAAGAAAGAAGAAGAACAACAATTCGATATTAATATCCAAAGTGATATTAAAATTTCAGAGATTGCAAAGGATAATTTATCCATCGAAATAATTGATAATAGAGATAATAAGGTTTTAATAGGTAAAGAGCCTGATCGTATTGCACTTGGGCTATCATTAATATCTATTCCAATTGTAACTGTAAATGACAATGAAGGAAAGCTTTATAGTTATGCGGAAAAAACATTGAGGAATATTTTGATAAAAAATGATTTTAAAAACAGCAATAACCCAAATGGCAAACTAGAAATCAGAATTAATGAATTATTCGAAAAGGTAACAGCTGGAATTTATGGAACTAATATACAAGTTACTCAAATTTGTAAAGCTACAGTTTCTGTTATTGATAATAATAAAATTATCTTCTCAAAGGACTTCAATAGCTTCTATGTAGCAAAAGCTAACGAATATAAGTCTCAATTTAATATGTTAAATGAACAATATTCAGAAACACTTGATAAAAAGGCAAGAAATAAAGAATTAAGACAAAATTTAAAAGATTATTCTGTTAATGGATATTTTATAGCCTTCATTGTCGTCTTTGACGATATAATTCATCAATTGTTAAATGACAGAGATTTTCAGAATATTTTTTAACTGAGTGAGGTTTACATCAAAAATTGACCAGTCTAAAGTAAAAAATTTGGGTTTTTTATGCTTGGTTAAGAACTCTGTCGGGGTACTATGCCCAAAAGAACTATGCAGTCGATACTCGATATTTTCGCGACGCCAAGTTTTAATTTTTTACCGTGTGTATTTTAAAGAATAGAACTGGTTCGTGTTCAAGCACTCATCCCGGAAGCTGCCATTGAACGATTCAATATTCGGTTAATTCATAAATTTTTCCTGCCTGGGCCTCTATCACTTCGGTTTTATCCTGATATCTTACGGTGCATTTCCCACCCTTCCGACTTTCCACCGTGGCTTTTACCAGTTTCCCCTCTTTCCACTCCATGCCGATCACGAAGCCCCCGCGGGCAACGAGACCTTCCACTTTACCATCGGGCCAGGCGGCGGGAAGGGCAGGGAGCAGCACGATCTCACCCGAATGGCTTTGGAGCAGCATCTCGGCGATCCCGGCCGTGGCTCCGAAATTCCCGTCGATTTGGAACGGCGGGTGGAGGTCGAACAGGTTGGGACAAGTGCATTTGGTCAGCAGTACGTCGATGGCTTTGCTGGCGTTCTCACCATCCCCAAGGCGGGCCCAGAGGCTCACCAGCCAGGCGGCGCTCCAGCCGGTATGGCCGCCTCCGTTGGCCAATCGGAATTCGAGGGATTTCCGTGCAGCAGCCTGCATCTCCGGATTATTCGAGGTGATTTGCCTGCCGGGATGCAGGGCAAACAAATGTGACATGTGCCGGTGACCCGGTTCCGGCTCCTTGAACTCAACCGGCCATTCCATCAGGCGCCCGTCGGATCCGATCCCGGGAAGCAACAGGTTTTGCCGGGCTTCAACCACCTGTTTTACAAAACCATCATTAATATTCAATAACCCGGAAGCTTCAATTACATTGGTGAACAGATCCCAGATCACTTCCTGGTCATGCGATGGCCCCATGGTCAGGTAACCCCGGCTGTCATCGGGAGCGAAAAACGCGTTTTCAGGCGAACTGGCCGGTCCGGATACCAGCTTGCCCGATACCGGATCCTTCACCAGCCAATCGAGATAAAATTCCGCCGATCCTTTCATAACCGGATATACCCTTTTCAGATAATCCAGATCGCCCGTGAAGGCATAATGTTCCCACAGGTGCTGGACCATCCAGGCTCCGGCGCCAAGATGCAGTCCCCAGAGCGGATGCTCGCCCGGAGCGGTAAATCCGAATACATTGGTGATCGGATGCACGCACCAGCCGTCGGCCCGGTAATGAACCTGCGCGGTTTTCTGTCCGGGAGCCACCAGCGATTCGATCAGTTCGGTGAGCGGCATCTGCAGCTCCGACAGGTTGGTCACCTCAACCGGCCAGTAGTTCATCTGGATATTAATATCGGTATGATAATCACAATTCCAAGGAGTCTGGATCTTGTTGGCCCAGATCCCCTGCAAATTGGCCGGCAAACTGCCCGGACGGGAAGAGGATACCAGTAAATAGCGCCCATACTGGAAATAGAGCTCTACCAGGTGAGGGTCACTGTGCGAAACCCTGAATGCTTCGATCCGGCTGTCGGTGGGGATGCTATCGATACAATTCACGGGAGTGATCCGGAAATCCACCCGTTTCATCAGGGACGAAAAATCAGCCCGGTGGTCTTTTATCAGCTGGTTGTAGGATTTCTTTTCTGCATAGGCGATCGCCCGGCTGGTGCGGGCTTCATATTCACCTCCGGTATAGTTGGGATAGTTAAGCCGATAATCCGTGCCGGCTGCCAGGAGTAACGTGACCGCACTGGCATTCTTTATCGTCAATCCCTGATCCGTTACCTCCACCGATCCCCCTGAATTGATGGCTTTGAGCCGGGCCAGATAATGCATGCCATACCCGCCCTGACCGTTATCCATCGTACCCGCCATCAATAGCTGGTCTCCTTCGGCTTGTGTGGCAAATCTCTCGGGCCGGTTGAGCCAGGCGGTAAAACCCAGGCTCCCGGCTTTATCGGCTTTTATCCTGATCACCAGCACCTGGTCGGGATAGCTGGCAAATACCTCACGGGTATATTTCACGCCCGACTGGCTGTACTGCACCCTGACCACTCCGTCCATCAGGTTTAATTCCCTTGTATAATCCTGATATTCCCCGTGGTTCGCGAAATCGAGCCAGAGATCGCCCAATGTCTGGAAACATCCGAAGGGAACATTGGCCCCATTCCCGTGGCCCGATCCGGCTCCCTTGCATATCTGGGTTCGTTCGGCCATGGCATGGGCTTCCTTGTATTTACCCGCATAGAGCAGGTTCCGGATCGAGTCAAGGCTTCCGTACGCATCCGGATTGTCGTTATCAGTCGGCGATCCCGACCAGAGCGATTTCTCATTCAACTGGATCCTTTCCATTCCCACGTCCCCGTATACCATAGCCCCGATGCTCCCGTTCCCCACCGGCAGGGCCTTCAGCCACTCCGGGTCATTTCTC
>Ga0172370_10009897_pt1 | contig 11043 bp, 8 predicted proteins | sample LakKiv5m_FD_114538 | JGI IMG/M metagenome (GOLD analysis project Ga0172370, IMG submission 114538) | Freshwater microbial communities from Kabuno Bay, South-Kivu, Congo - kab_022012_11.5m | ecosystem: Environmental > Aquatic > Freshwater > Lake | place: Democratic Republic of the Congo...
ACGTGCTGGAGCGCGCCAGCGCCCGCGAAACGGCCATGCGGGTCGCGCTCGCCTCGGTGGCGAGGGCGCTGCTGCGGGAGCTCGGCGTCGAGATCGGCAGCCGCGTGGTGGCGATCGGGTCGGTCTCCGACGAGGCGGCGGCGGCCCTCCCGGTGACGGGGTGGACGACGCGCGCCGGGGCCTCGCCCGTGGGCTGCCTCGACGCCGAGGCCTCGCGGGCCATGGTCGCCGCCATCGACGCGGCCGAGGCGGCCGGCGACACGCTGGGCGGCGTGTTCGAGGTCTGCGCCGAGGGCGTGCCGCTGGGGCTCGGCAGCCACGTCCACTGGGATCGCCGGCTCGAGGCGGCGATCGGGCGCGCCTTCCTTGGCCTGAACGGCATCAAGGGCGTCGAGATCGGGCTCGGCTTCGCCGGCGCGCGGTTGCCCGGCTCGGCGGTTCACGACGCGTTCCAGCCGGGAGCCCGGGGCCGGATCGTGCGCGCCACGAACCGCGCCGGGGGGCTCGAGGGCGGCATGACGACCGGCGAGCCGCTGGTGGTGCGCGCGGCCATGAAGCCGCTGCCCACGCTGAAGGCGCCGCTCGGCTCGGTCGACCTCCGCACGGGCGCCGCCGCCGTCGCGCACGCCGAGCGCTCCGACGTGTGCGCCGTGCCGGCGGCGGCGGTCATCGGCGAGTCGCTCTTGGCGCTCGTGCTGGCCGAGGCCGTACTGGAGAAGTTCGGCGGCGACTCGCTCGACGAGCTGCGCGGCCGCGTCGACCTGTGGCGCCGCGACGTGGGAGCCTGAGCCGATGCGCACGATCACCGTGGACCTCGCGGATCGAGCGTACGACGTGGTCGTGGGGCGCGACGTGCTGGCGCGGGCGGCGGCGGTCCCGGGCATCCCGGGAGCCGGGCGGGCCTTCGTGGTCGCCGACCGCCGCGCGGCCGCCGTCGCCGAGGAGTTGGCGGCGCACCTCTCCTCGGCCGGCTGGGGCGTGCGTACCTGGCGCTTCACGGTCGACGAGTCGCTGAAGGACCCCGCCCGCGTGGTGGAGCTGCAAGGTCGGCTGATTCGCGCGGGGGCCGATCGCGACGCGGTCGTGTTCGCGGTGGGCGGCGGCGTCGTCGGCGACCTGGCGGGCTTCGTGGCGGCCACGTACCTGCGTGGCGTGCGCTGGGTGGGCGTGCCCACGACGCTGCTGGCGCAGGTCGACAGCTCCGTCGGCGGCAAGACGGGTGTGAACCACCCGCTCGGCAAGAACCTGGTGGGCGCCTTCCACCAGCCCGTGAGGGTCGTGAGCGACCTGGCGGCGCTCGACACGCTGCCCGACCGCGAGCTGGCGTCGGGCCTCGGCGAGGTGGCCAAGATCGCGCTGCTGGAGCCATCCGAGGCCTTCCCGGCGTGGGAGGCGCGCTGGCCCGCGCTGCTCGCGCGCGCTCCCGGGGCACTGGAGGAAGCGGTCTCCGCCTGCGTGGCGTTCAAGGCGCGCGTGGTGGCCGCCGACGAGCTCGACCGGCTCGGGCTCCGCGAGGTGTTGAACCTGGGCCACACGGTCGGGCACGCGCTGGAGGCCGCCACCGGTTTCCGCCGCTTCCGCCACGGCGAGGCCGTGCTGTGGGGCCTGCGCGCGGCCCTGGCGCTGTCGGAGACACGCGGCCACCTGGCCCCGGCGACCCGCCACCGCCTCGACGACTTCGTGCGGCGGACGCCCGTGCCCGCGTGGCCTCGGGGGCTGAAGCCCGCGCAGCTGCTGCCCTACCTGCGACGGGACAAGAAGCGTTCGGACGGCCGGGTGCGGTTCGTGCTGCTCGCGGAGGTGGGCCGGCCGGTGGCCGATGCAGGGGTCAGGGAGCGCGACCTCCTCGAGGCGTTTTCGATGGTGCGATGACCGCAATCGCGACGAAGGAAGCCCATGAGCCTCGACGATCTGCGCAGCCGCCTGACGACCCTCGACGACGAGATCCTACGCCTGGTGGGAGAGCGCCAGCGCCTGGCGTCGGCCATCGGCGAAGCCAAGCGCGTGGCGGGCCTGCCGACCCGTGACGGGCGTCGGGAGGCGTGCGTGCTGGACCACGCGCGCGACCTCTCGGCGCGCTCGGGCGTGGAACCCCAGGTCGCCGAGGCGCTGCAGAGCCTGCTGATCCGCGCGTCGTTGGCGCGCCAGGAGCGCGAAGGGCTGGCCGCGAACGCGCTGGGCGCCGGACGTACGGCGCTGGTCTTCGGGGGCGCCGGGCGCATGGGGCGCTGGATGGCCGATTTCCTGGCGTCGCAGGGGTTCCGGGTGACGATCGCCGATCCGGCCGGTCCGGTCCCGCCCTACGACTACGTGACGGACGGGCTCGCCGCGTCGGTGGCCACCGACGTCGTGGTCGTAGCCGCGCCCCTGGCTGCCACGGCGGGGCTCCTGACCGACCTGGCCGCTCGTCGCCCGCGCGGCCTGGTGTTCGACGTAGGATCCGTGAAGGCACCGCTCGGCGAGGGCCTGGCGGCGCTCCGGATGGCGGGCTGCCGCGTCACGTCGGTGCACCCCATGTTCGGCCCCGACGCCGACCTGCTGGCCGGGCGCACCGTCGTACTGGTCGACGTGGGCGTGCCGGAGGCGACCCGCGAGGCGCGCGACCTGTTCGCGTCGACGCTGGCGACCCTGGTCGAGTCGGACCTGGCCGAGCACGACCGGTTGATGGGCTGGGTGCTGGGGCTGGCGCACGCGCTGGGCATCGTCTTCCTTGGCGCGCTCCAGGAGGCGGGGGAGCCGGCCGAGCGCCTGGCTCTCGTCTCGTCGACCACGTTCCGGGCGCTCCTGGAGGTCTCGCGTCGCGTAGCCGCCGAAAACGCGAACCTGTACTTCGAGATCCAGCGCACCAACCCGGACGGCCTCGGGCCGCTCGAGGCAGGTTCGCGCGCGATGACCGACCTGCTGCGCCAGGTGCGGGAGGGGGACGAGGCCAGCTTCGTGGCTACCCTGCGGCGCGGGGCGGACTACCTGGCCGGGCTCGAAGGAGGAATCCGGGGCGGACAGGTCGGCGGCGGTGACTCGCCGCGTCGTTGACGGGAGAACGGGCCTACTTCTTCAACAGGCGCTCGCGCAGGTCCTTGCCCACCTTGAAGTGGGGCAATACCTTGGCCGACACCTTGAGCGGCGCCCCCGTCTTCGGGTTGCGTCCGGTGTAGCCGTCGTAGCGGCGAATCTTGAAATTGCCGAACCCGCGGATCTCGATGCGATCGCCGCGCTGCATCGCATGGGTCATGGACCCGAACATGGTGTTTACCACCGACTCGACCACCTTGCGCGGCAACCCGGTGCGTTCCGTGACGATATCGACCAGGCCCGACTTGGTCATCTTGTACCCCCGTAGACATCGGAAACCACTGGTCAGAAATATACGCACCCCGCCGCGTGTCGTCAAGCGAAGTGTGCGAGAACGCACGCGGCGCAATCCGGCGTGGATCGTCCGTTTTTCACGAACGTCCGGGTACGACGCAAACCCACGAGCCGGCCGTTGCCATCGGCCCCCGAGTCTGGTACTAGGGTGAACCCCGCGCGATGATCGCTGCGGTCCACCACGGAGGGGTCATGGAGCTCGTAAGTACGTTCTTGAACACCGAGCTCCCCAGGCTCGTGTGCGAGTACCAGGTGTGGACGTACGCCATCCTGTTCGGGGTCGTGTTCTGTGAGACCGGGCTGGTCGTCACGCCGTTCCTGCCGGGCGACTCGTTGCTCTTCGCGGCCGGGGCGGTCGCCGCGGGCGTGAACATGGCCTGCCAGGACAACCCGCTCGACCCGGTCACGCTGTCGCTGATCATCATCGTAGCGGCCGTGCTCGGGGACACCGTCAACTACTCCATCGGGCGCTACTTCGGCCACATCGTGTCCCGTTGGATCAAGCCCATCTACCTCGAGAAGACGCACCAGTTCTACGAGAAGCACGGCGGCAAGACGATCATCCTGGCGCGCTTCGTGCCCATCGTGCGGACCATCGCCCCGTTCGTGGCCGGCGTGGGGCAGATGACCTACAAGCGCTTCCTGGCCTTCAACATCGTGGGCGGCATCGCCTGGCCGCTCGTCTGCATCTACGCGGGCGTGCTCTTCGGCGGCATCCCGTTCGTCCAGAAGCACTTCGAGCTCGTGCTGATCGCCATCATCCTCATCTCGGTGCTCCCCATGGTCATCGAGTTCCTGCGCCACAAGTACGGTCGCAAGGCCTCGTGACGACGTCGGTTCCAGGCCTGGCAGCGCGTGGAAGCTTGAAATCCGCACGGTTTCTCCTACAGTCCAGCACAACCGGCTCTCACTTGGAGGACTTCATGAAGCGTTGGAACGTGGGACTCGTCCTGGGTGCGATGGTGCTCGCGATGGCGCAGTGCGGCGGCGACAGCGGTGGCAGCACCGGCGGCACGCCCGACCCCGACGAAGGCAAGACGATCACGAAGCCCGTGACCGCGGCCGAGGGTGGCATCGTCACGACCGACTCGGGCAACGTGCTCCTGAACATCTCGAAGAACGCGCTGGCGGCCGACACCGACATCACGCTGGCGATCGCCGCGGCCGACGGCACCGAGACCTCGGTGTACGACTTCGGGCCCGACGGCCTGCAGTTCCTCGTGCCCGTCGACCTGCAGATCAAGTACGACGGCACCCCCGGCGACCAGCAGCATGCCGCTCTGGCGTGGTACGACGAGGCCAAGGGCGAGTGGGTCGAGGTCGAGAACAGCAGCCTGAAGGACGGCGTCGTCACGGGCAAGATCACGCACTTCTCGAAGTTCTCGATCATCCTGGTCGGCGACGACGTCGTGGTCGTCAGCGAGTGCAAGAGCGTGGCCGAAGAGTTCTCGGCGTGCGGCGGCGATGTCGAGGGCACCTGGAAGTTCAAGGACGTCTGTATGGATGACACGGTCATCGGCTCGAATCCCTTCGAGGACACCTGCCCGACGGCCTCCGTGGAGGTCGAGGTCGAGTGGGACGCCACCATCACCTTCAAGGGCGACGGCACCTACACCCAGGTCATGAACAGCCAGAGCATGAACGCCACCTACAACGTGCCCCTCAGCTGCCTCGAGCAGATGGGCGGCGCGGCCGTGTGTGTGAGCGGGCAGGAGGGCATGTTCGGCGACGAGGCCAACTGCGGTGTCCAAGGCACCACGTGCGTCTGCACGAGCAGCAAGGTCGACACGAACGAGGAGCCCAACCAGTCGGGCACATATGCCGTCTCGGGCAACAAGTTGACGATCACGTCGTCCGGCGGCGACGGCCCCGACAAGCCCATGAACTACTGCCGCGCGGGCAATCTGGTCGTGGTCGAGGTTATCGAGGAGGACACCGACGACGAGACCGGCGAGGTGCGCACTATGACGATGTACATGGTGCTCGAGAAGAAGTAGACCGGTCCCGGTCGCTCCGTCCGCGCCCTTCGTTCCCCTCGAATCTGGAATCTGAAACCTAGCTGGCGAGGCCCAGCGCCCTCGACGCCAGGTCGGCCAGCGGGCCCCACCACACACCGAGCACCAGCGAGGGCACCGCGAACACCGCCAGCAGGGCCAGCGCGGGCGACGACACCGTCACCTCGGGCGCGCCGCCGGGCGCGCGCTCGAGGAACATGGCCTTCACCAGGCGCAGGTAGTAGTAGAGCGAGACGACCGAGTTGGCGAGGCCGATCAGGGCCACGACGTAGAAGAACGGCGTGCCCACCTTCAGCGCCGCCGCGAACAGGTAGAACTTGCCGATGAACCCGGCGAAGGGCGGCACGCCGGTCAGCGAGAACAGGCAGATGGTGAGGCCGACGGCCAGCACGGGGCTGCGGGTGCCGAGGCCGCGGAATGCCGCCAGGCTCTCGGACCCCGTGCGCTCGCGCACGATGAGCACCGCCAGGAAGGCGCCCAGGTTCATGAGCAGGTAGATGGGCGCGTACAGCAGCACGGCGCGCGTGGCGTCGGGCGTGCCGACCGCCACGCCCATCAGCAGGTAGCCGGCGTGGGCGATGGACGAGTAGGCCAGCAGCCGCTTGACGTTGTCCTGGGGGATGGCAGCCAGGTTGCCGAGGGTCATGGTGGCGACCGCGACCACGCCGAGCAGGTAGGGCCAGGGGAGTGCGCCAGGCGTGGGGATGGCGCCGGCCGCGCCGAAACCCTCGCCGAGGAAGCGCAGGAGCGCCGCCACGCCCGCCGCCTTGGGGCCGATCGACAAGAAGGCGGTGACCGGCGTGGGCGCGCCTTCGTAGACGTCGGGGCACCACTGGTGGAAGGGCACCGCCGCCACCTTGTAGCCGAAGCCGACCAGCGACAGCAGGCCGGCGAGCGCCAGGGCCGCGCGTACGCCCAGGGAGCCGCCCGCCACCTTGGCCGCGAGGAGCGGGCCCAGCCTGCCGAGGTCCAGCGTGCCGGTCAGCCCGTACAGCAGCGAGAAGCCGTACAGCATGAGGCCCGACGCGGCGGCGCCGTAGATCACGTACTTCAGGGCGGCCTCGGACGAACGGCGGTCTCCGCGGCGGAAGCCGGCCAGGACGTAGGACGGCAGCGACGTGAGCTCGAGCGCGAGCACGATCATCAGGAGGTTCCGGGCCATGGACAGGAAGCACATGCCGAGGGTGGTCGAGAGCAGCAGGACCGCGAACTCGCCGAAGCGCCGCGGCTGGATCTCGTCGGAGATGGCTCCGAAGGCCACGCCGAACAGGCCCGCCGCCAGGAAGAGCCCGCGGAAGAAGCGCCCCAGGCCGTCGCCCGAGACCAGGCCGTCGAAGGCCGTGGGCACGTCGGGAAGGAGCGCGAACGCGGCGCCCGCCAGCAGCAGGCCGACGAAGGCCACGCCGACCAGCGCGCCGCGCCGCGCGGGGCGGTCGCCGACGGCCAGGTCGACGATCAGGAGCGCGAGGACCGTGACGGTCAGCGCCAGCTCGGGCAGGACGGCCAGGAGGTTCTGGAGCATGGCCGGTACCTCACCCTCCAAAGGTGACGGGGAGGGCCGCCAGCAACGACGAGACGGTGGCCTGCACCATGTCGAAGACCGGCATGGGCCACACGCCCAGCACGAGCGTGAGCACGGCCAGCGGGTAGAGGGTCAGGCGCTCGCGCCACGTGAGGTCCCACAGGCCCGACCACTTCTCGTTCACGGCGCCGAGGAACATGCGCTGCATCGTCCACAGGTAGTACGCCGCCGTGATGATGACCGACAGCGCGCCGACCGCCACCAGGCCGCGGAAGAGGCCGTCCTGCGCCACGAAGGCGCCCAGGAACACCATCACCTCGCCCACGAAGCCGGCCAGGCCCGGCAGGCCGAGCGACGCCATGAAGGCGAAACCCGTCAGGGCGGTGTACTCGGGCAGGCGGGCCGCCAGGCCGCCGAAGCCCTCGATGTCGCGCGTGTGGGCGCGGTCGTAGATGACGCCGGCGATGAGGAAGAGCATGGCGCTGACCACGCCGTGCGACACCATCTGGTAGATCGAGCCCGTGAGGCTCTGGGCCGTGCCCGCCGCCAAGCCCAGCAGGCAGAAGCCCATGTGCGAGACGGACGAGTAGGCGATGAGCTTCTTCAGGTCCTTCTGCGCCATGCACACGAAGGCGCCGTACACGATGTTGATGACGCCGATGACCCCGATGACGTAGGCGGCCCACGCCAGGCCGTCGGGGAAGAGCTGCAGGTTGAAGCGGAACATGCCGTACATGCCGGTCTTCAGCAGGATGCCGGCCAGGATGACGCTGATGGGGGTGGGGGCGTCGACGTGGGCGTCGGGCAGCCAGGTGTGGAACGGGAACATCGGCACCTTGATGGCGAAGCCGATGAACAGGCCCACGAACACCACGCGGATGAAGGCCATGCCGAGGATGGGGGCCGCGGCGCCGAACACGCCGGCGCGCGCCTGGGCGGTCAGGTGCACCAGGTTGAAGGTGTGCTGCGTGGCGGTGCCGTCGACCAGGGTGGCGGGCCCGGACGCGTAGTAGATGGCGATCATGGCCAGCAGCATGAGCACCGAGCCGGCCAGGGTGTAGAGGAAGAACTTGATGGCAGCGTAGGGACCGCCGCGCACGCGGCCATCGGCGTCACGGCGGGACGGCGCGCCCCAGATGCCGATGAGGAAGTACATGGGCAGGAGCATGACCTCCCAGAACACGTAGAACAGGAAGAAGTCCTGCGCGGCGAAGGTGCCGAGCACGCCGGTCTCGAGCAGCAGGAACAGCACCCAGAAGCCCGGCACGCGCTTCTTCGAGAAGTGGGGGTGGTGATCGTCGAGCCGGCCCATCCAGGGCACCGAGGCCACGGCGGCGGCCAGGAACACGAGCACGGTGAGCACGACCATCGAGAGCGACAGGCCGTCGATGCCCACGAAGTACTCGATGTTCCACGAGCGCATCCACACGACGCGGTGCAGGAACTGCAGGGCCGCGGTGGAGGCGTCGAAACCGGCCCAGAGCGCGAGGCCGAGCACGGTCGCGACCGCGGTGGCCAGCATGCCGATGGCGCGCGAGGCCTGGTCGACGGCCGCCTGGGGCAGCTTCAGGATCGGGCGCAGCGCGAGCAGCGCCAGGATGGCCGCGAGCCCGAGGGCGGGCGTGAACACGGTCCAGCTGAGCAGCGTGCTCTGGGTCACGAGGGGGAGGGCGGTGGTCGGGTTCATGGGGATCACCAGGCCATGAGGTAGGCGAGCACGACGAGGCCGAGCGCGCCCAGGGCCAGCCCCTGGACGTAGGCCTGCACGTGGCCGGTCTGCACGCGTCGGATCGCGCGCCCGGCGGCGGCGACGGCGCCACCCACGAGGTTCACGAGGCCGTCGACGAAGAGCCGATCGATGGAGCCCTGCACGGCCGAGAACACGCGGCCGATGGCGCCCGCCAGGTTCACGAGCCCGTCGATGATACGCGTGTCGCCCCGCGCCAGGCCGCGCGACAGCGCCAGGGAGGGTTGGACCACGGACGCGTCGTAGGCCTCGTCGACGTAGTACTTGTCGAAGATCACGCGGTGCACGCGGCGCACCAGCGCGTTGGGGCTGTCGAGCAAGCGCTGGGGGATGGGCGACAGGCCGTCCTTGTACAGCGCGCGCGCCACGAAGAAGCCCGCGAAGGCCACGACCACCGAGAAGGCCATCAGGCCCCACTCGACGCCGTGGCCGAAGCCGGCGGACGGCAGATGCTCGACCGACGGGGCGAAGACGGGCTCGAGCCAGCCCTCGAACAGGTTCGGCAGGCCCCACAGGAGCGGCAGCCCGAGGTAGCCGCCCACGACGGCCAACAGGGCCAGCGTGGCCAGCACCCAGGTCATCGAACGCGGCGACTCGACCGGCGTGTGGGCGTGGCCGTGATCGTCGTGGCCATGTTCCGCGTGCGCTGCGCCGCGGTACGAGCCCGTGAACGTCAGGTAGTACGACCGGAACATGTAGAACGACGTGCCGAGCGCGGCGACGGCCGCCAGCGCCCACAGCGTGACGCCGCCGCCGGGCAGGAGCACGAGCCCCGAGTCGAAGGCCTTCCACAGGATCTCGTCCTTCGAGAAGAAGCCCGAGAAGAAGGGAAAGCCCGCGATGGCGGCCGTGGACAGGAAGTAGGTGACGGCCGTGACGGGCATGAGCTTGCGGAGGCCGCCCATGCGCCGCATGTCCTGCTCGTGGTGGCACCCGAGGATGACCGAGCCCGAGCCGAGGAACAGGCAGGCCTTGAAGAAGGCGTGCGTCACCACGTGGAAGATGCCCACCCAGAAGGCGCCGACACCGACCGCCAGGAACATGAAGCCGAGCTGGCTGACGGTGGAGTAGGCCAGCACCTTCTTGATGTCGTACTGGAACAGGCCGATGGAGGCCGCGAAGATGGCCGTGAGCGCGCCCGTGGTGGCCACGACGGTCATGGCGACCGGCGACAGCACGAACACGAAGTGCAGGCGCGCGACCATGTAGACGCCGGCCGTGACCATGGTGGCGGCGTGGATGAGGGCCGAGACGGGCGTGGGGCCGGCCATGGCGTCGGGCAGCCACACGTACAGGGGGATCTGCGCCGACTTGCCCGTGGCGCCCACGAAGAAGAGCAGCGCGATGAGCGTGGCCAGCCCGAGGCCGGCCACCTGGGTGTTCACGAGGTGCTCGCGCTTCTCGGGGAGCTGGATCAGGCGCTCGACGTCGCGGAACGAGATGGACGTACGGAGCTGCGCGGCCGGCGTGGCGTGCTCGGCCGAGGCCACCGTCGGCGCCGCGGCGTCGTGCGAGGCGCTGACGCTGCCGGGGGCGCTCGCGAGGGCCCAGAACAGGAAGAACACGCCCAGCGAGAAGCCGAGGTCGCCCACGCGGTTCACGACGAAGGCCTTCATGCCGGCGGCGGCCTTCTCGCGGTCGCGCCACCAGAAGCTGATCAGCAGGTAGGAGCAGAGCCCGACGCCCTCCCAGCCCACGAACATGACGAGGAAGTTGTCGCCGAGCACCAGGGTCAGCATGGCGAACAGGAACAGGTTCAGGTACGCGAAGAAGCGCCAGTAGGCCGGGTCGTCCTTCATGTAGCCGGCCGAGTACACGTGGATGAGCGTGCCGACGAAGGTGACCACGAGCGTCATGACGCCCGAGAGCCGGTCCATGATCAGGGCGGCGTCGGCTTGGAGCTCGCCCACGTGCAGCCAAGTCCAGAAGTGCGCGTAGAGGGCCGCGCCGTGCTCGGCCTGCGCCAGCGACAGGAACGCCCAGAGCGCGATGACGGTCGAGACGGCGGGCAGCAGGATGGCGGGCACGTGCACCGCGGCACGCCCGAAGCGCGCCTGCAGGCGCGCGCCCAGCATGCCGTTCCAGGCCGCGCCCAGCAGGGGCAGCAGTGGGATCAGGCCGAGCAGCGGGAAGTCGACGAGTGCGGGCGCGTGCACGGCGGGCTACTCCTTCAACTCACAGGCCTCGCCCGCGTCGACCGAGCGGTGCGAGCGGAAGACCTGCAGCACGATGGCGAGCGCCACGACGGCTTCGGCGGCCGCCAGGACGATGCCGAACAGGGCGAAGACCTGGCCGTCGAAGCCGGCGCCGTGGCGGCTGAAGGCCACCAGGTTCAGGAGCGCGGCGTTCAGCACGAGCTCGACGCCCATGAGGATGGCGACCGCGTTGCGGCG
>Ga0172370_10009898_pt1 | contig 11043 bp, 8 predicted proteins | sample LakKiv5m_FD_114538 | JGI IMG/M metagenome (GOLD analysis project Ga0172370, IMG submission 114538) | Freshwater microbial communities from Kabuno Bay, South-Kivu, Congo - kab_022012_11.5m | ecosystem: Environmental > Aquatic > Freshwater > Lake | place: Democratic Republic of the Congo...
ATCGGAATGGATATCATATATGTTTAATGATTAGTTTGTTATTTTTTAACCTTTTTAATTTCTTTCTTTTTTGTTTTCTTTTCTTCTTTTGGCTTTTCTTCTTTCTCTTCCACGTATCCTTCGGCTTTAACGTCTATTTTCCAGCCTGTCAGTTTGGCAGCCAATCTGACATTCTGCCCATCCTTGCCGATAGCCAAAGACAGCTGGTTTTCCGGAACAACAACCAGGGCCTTGCTTTTTGGCTGTATTTTAACCTCCAGAACCTTAGCAGGAGAAAGGGAATTGGCAATGTATTTTTCCGGATCAGGAGAATATTCAATAATATCGATTTTTTCCCCGCCCAGCTCGTTAATCACGGCCATTACTCTTGTTCCTTTTTGGCCGACCATCGAACCTATCGGATCTATTTCTTCAACTTCAGCGATAACAGCGATTTTGGAACGAAAACCAGCCTCCCTGGCAATGGCTTTTATCTGCACCTGGCCGGAAGAAACTTCCGGAGCCTCCAATTCAAAAAGCTTGGAAATCAATTTGGGATAAGCCCTTGATAAAAGGATGATCGGTCCTCTTGAAGTTTCTTCAACTTTCAAAAGATAAGCTTTCAATCTTTGGCCCGGCCTGTAAAATTCTCCCGGAACCTGTTCTTCCCTCGGAAGAAGCCCTAAGGTTTTACCGATATCCAGAAAAATATTCCTGCCCTCAATTCTCTGGACAATGCCAGAAACTATTTCTCCTTCTTTGGACTTGTATTCAGTAAAAACGCTTTCCTTTTCCGCTTCCCTGATTTTCTGCAAAATAACCTGCTTGGCTGTCTGGGCGGCAATACGGCCGTAGTCTTTTTTAGTTTCCAAATCAGTTTCTAATTCCTCTTCAATTTTAATTTTAGGATTTATCTTTTTGGCCTCTTCAATCATAATGTGCTTTTCCGGATTGAATCTGATTTTCTTTTCGCCTGCTGTTTGCTTCTCAAAGTCTTTTACCGGCATTTCCGGAGACAAAGCTTTCATTTTTTCCAGCTCTTCTTCCGAGTAAATCATTTTTTTATCAACCACTATCTTAACCTGCTTAAACTGAACATCGCCTGTTTCAGGATCAAGCTTGGCTTTTATTATCTGACCTTTTTTCCCGTAGTCTTTTTTATAGGCTGCGGCAATGGCCACTTCAATAGTTTCCAAAACCTTTTCAGGCGAAATGCTTTTTTCTTCAGCAATCTGGGCGATAGCTGACATGAAATTTTTGATATCAAACATATTTTTAAAAAGTGCCCGCAATTTTTGCGGACTAAGTTAATTATAGCGGATTAATTCTTCTCGTCAATAGGATAAAAAGCTGCCAGCACTGCTCCCGGTCCGGTATGGGTGCCGACCACCGGAGAAACTTCCGAGACAAAAGAAACTTCCACGCCGGACTTTTTTTCCAAATTCGCTTTTAATTTTTCGGATATCTTGCCTGCCTCAGCATGGCCGATAGCCACCATGATTCTTTTTCCTTTTCTTTGCCTGTCAATTTCGTCTGATAAAATCTTGGCTATGTCTTTTCCAAAGCTTATTCTGAAAAAATTAATTTTTCCGTTTTTCAGGCCGACCAAAAACTTAATCCCCATTTTCTGGATGAAAAAAGCAGGCTTTATAAAAATCCTCGGCAACCTAAACCTTCCTCCGGCTGCCAAATATTTGAAATCGTCCACGCAAGCGACAAGGGAAACTTTCGGGCAAAATTCCTTCAAATATTCCACGACTTCTTCTGTTTTTTTGCCCTGAGAAATCAGCTCGCTAGCTTTTAAAGCAACCAATCCTTCCGCCACTTCGGCTGTATTGCAGTCAAAAACATAAATATTGAGCTTTTTCGGCTTTTTGAATATTGATCTGGCGATTCTGGCAGAACTGTAAGCGCCGGAAAGTTTGGCAGAAATAGTAATCACCAGGATTTTCTCGAATGTTTGCAACGTTTCCTGATAGGCCAAAAAAAACTCTCTGAAATTCGGAGCGGATGTGACAGGCAAAGGCTTATTTCTTTTCAAAGCTTCTTTCATCTTAAGATATATTTCGCTCTTGGATTTTATGATTTCTCCTTCCGGAAATCTTGTTGAAAAAGGAATTTCTTTTATTTTGTATTTTTCCAGAATGCTTTTTGGCAAATCAGCCACTTCGTCAACCATCAGCCCCAAGCTTTTTTTCCCAATCTTTTTTGTTTGTTCCAGCATGTCCTCAACCCTAAATTGAGCTTCCGGAAAAACTTCAAATTTTTGCTGAATCTGCTCCGGCTGATTGGTATGAATATGTACTTTAACCATGTTATCTGCTTCTATTATCTCCAGACTGCCTCCCATGCCAGAAAGTTCTTTTTTTATTTCCCCAAGATCTGCTCCTTCGTCTTTTTTGAAGTTAAAGACTATCTCATACCTGAATTCCAGATCTTCTTCTGCTGACGGCATCAAAATAGGAGAAGATTCTTCTTTTTTTGACGCTATTTCTACTCCTTTTAAACTTTCTATCCAAGCTTCCAAGATTTTCAAAAATCCCAAGGCGCCGGCATCAACAACATTGTTGTCTTTTAGAACCTGAAGTTTTTCCTTGGTTTCCTTTAAAGCTGTTTCACTCGCTTTATAAGCTTCTTCTAAAACTTTGATTATGTTTTTTTCCCTTTTTATTTTGGCCAGGAAAAAAGCTTTTTCTCCGGCAGATTTAATTACATCGAGTATCGTGCCTTCAACCGGTTCAACGATTGAACTTATAGACGCTTTAATCCCTCGCTTCATGGCCAGGGACAAGTGGAAAGCATCTATTGATTCCAAGTGCTTTATTCTGTCTAAAACCTCGATAAAATAGCCCGTGCAAATCATGCCGGCATTCCCTCTGGCGTTTATCATGGCGGCAGTTTTAATGTCTTCGGCCAGTTCCCTGATTTTTTCATGGCTTTTACGGGAAACAGTTCCTTCTATGCCTAAAAGAGTAGCTGCCAGATTGTAGCCGGTATCCTTGTCAGCCACCGGAAAAACGTTTATTCTGTTTATTTCCTCCTGGTAAAAAACTATTTTCTTGCTGGCCGAAACCATCATCTTTTTGAAGTCTTCCGTTCTTATCTCGGTTACGACTTTTTCCGGGCCGCGAACCAATCTGTTCACCCCGTATTTGGCCGCCTTCCACCCCTTTTTAGAAATAAATAAAATGGGGTTTGCCAAAAAATTTGCCAGTCTGACGGCTTTGCTGGGATTGCTTTTTTCTTTCAAGAAAATCCGCTTGATTCTCAAATCAAAAAGAGCTTTATCGTTATCGAAAACAAGCCTGTTTCTGATAAGACTGAATTTGTTTTGAGAATTCTTTATTTCTTTTAACGGACTGAGTCTTTTTATTAAAATAAAAAACAAAGACAAAAGAACAAAAAATCCCAAAAACTCAAACTGCCGGAACGAAAAAAAGATAGCGACTACCAAAGACAAAAGAGTGCCGATGGCAGCGTTCCAAATAACAGCCAGCAAAACAATGGGCATTGCGGATATTAAAAGAATTTTAGGAGAAAAAGCCAGCAAGGCTCCGGCGAACGTGCCGATTCCTCTTCCTCCGGCAAAATTCAAAAAAACAGACCAGTTATGGCCGACAATAGCAGCTATGCCTGAAAAAACCTGTATCTCTGTTGAAAATCCAATTTTTTGAGAAATAAAAACAGCCAAATATCCTTTGGAAACATCCAAAAGGCCAGTTAAAACGCCTTGCCATTTTCCAACGTTCTTAAAAACATTGCTGCCTGAGTTTTTTTTCCAGCCGATTTCCAGAATGTTTTTATTTGAAAAACGAGAAATCAGATATCCGAAAGGAACAGAGCCCAAGATATAACTCAGGATTATCCAGGCAAAAAACATTAATTCCTGCTGTTGGATAAAATTTAACATAATTAAAAAACCAAAAAGATTCTTTGTGGACCTGGGCGGAATCGAACCGCCATTACTACAATGCGAATGTAGCGTTGTACCGTTGAACCACAGGCCCGTATTTTTTATTCTTCTGCTGACCAGGCCATAACTAATGTATCCTGGCCCAAAACAGACCCCAAAATATCATCAACCTGATTAACAAACAAGATGTTCGTATCTCCTAAATCTTTTTCAATCATTTTTTTCAGACTTTCAGCTTTTTCCAAATTATCGCAATGGCAAATCGCTACTCTTATTTTCTTGCCGTTCTTTCTGTATTCTTTTGTTTTGCTTTCCAGCTCGCTGAACAAAGCCCCTGACACGTCTTTAACTCCTGCTTTTATTCCAATAGCTGAAATCTTTCCCTCTTTTACGCCTATTAACGGCCTTAAGCCGATCTTTTGGCCCTTTCTTATCCAGCTGGCCAAAACAGGAGATATTCTTCCCGAATACTCCAGTCTTTTGGGATCTCCCAACAAAGCATAAAGATGAACTTTATGCGCATAATTCTCTATTTCTTTTAAAATATCTTGTAAGGGCTTGCTTCTTTGCAAAAGCTCTGTTGCCTTTAAAACAATAAGCCCCAAAGAAGCTGTGCTGTGCAAAGAATCTATGACAAAAATATTTTTGCCTTCTTCTCCCATAAATCTTTTCGCCTGGCAGCCGGAATTATAAGTTCCGGAATGCTTTGAAGTAATGGTCAGGCAAATAAGATTTTCAAAATTCTCTAATCCTTTTTTAAAAGCTTGGACAAACGCCTGGGGAGAAGGTTGGGAAGTCTTGGCGAAAGACTTGTCTCCGCTCTTTTCAAGCTCTCTCATTTTCTGGAAAAAATTACTGCCTGGAATTTTTTCTATTTCCGGCCAAAAAACGCTGACCGGAACTATGCCTATGCCGTATTTTTCAATCATTTCTTCGGGCAAATCGCACGTTGAATCGGAAATGATGCCTATTGGCTTTTTATTGTTCATATGTCGGGGTATTTAGGATTGAACTATAATCACATCTTCCAAAAGATGATATAATTAATAAATTCTCTAATCTCTTTTAATCTAATATAAAAATTATGAATAGTAAACAAGAAAATTATGGCTAATATAAAAAAAGTTTCTTGTAAAAATTGTAAAAAACTAATTTATCGCAAAATCAGACGCTTCAATGAAAATATAAAATTAGGCTGGAATTTCTATTGCTCAAAAAAATGTGAATATGAACATAGAACTAAAAGAAAAAAATTAAAATGTGAAAATTGTGGAAAAACTTTCGAAAGATCGTTAAGCCAAATTTCGACTCATAATTATTGTTCACGATCTTGTGCTGCAATAATGAACAATAAAAACTATCCAAAAATAAGAGAAGTAATAATGATTACTTGCGCAAACTGTGGTAAAAAATATAGAAAAAGCACAAATAATAAAAAATATTGCTCTATTGTTTGCAGAAAAAAAGCAGAACAAAAAACGCCAGAAGAATTAATCAAAACAATAAAAGAAACTGTCAGAAAACTAAAGAGAGTTCCTTCAAAGCGCGAATTAAAAAATATCAGTGATTCATGCAGAAAAATTTTCGGCTCTTGGAACAATGCCGTCTTAATGGCAGGTTTTTTGCCCAATAGATCTCATAGCAATAGAATGTATAAGCGCATGGAAGCTAAAGCCGAAGATGGTCATTTATGTGATTCCGTTTCAGAGCTTTTGATCGACAATTGGTTTTATAAAAATAATATTCTGCACGAAAAAAATGTTCCTTATCCTGAAACTCATCATGTTGCGGACTGGAAAATACTGGGAGAAACTAAAGAAACATTTGTTGAATATTTCGGTTTGGCAAATGATAGCCCCAGATACGATCGCTCCGTTAAAGAAAAAAAATACTATGCATAAAACATAATATTGCTTTAATCGAAATATATTCAAAAGATATATACCCTAAAGATTATTTAAACGATAATCTTAGAAATAAATTTAAAGATTTTTTAAAATAGTGTCAGGGCGGAGAGATTCGCACTCTCGATTTCCGACTCCCGAAGCCGGCGTCTTAGCTACTAGACCACGCCCTGGTTTTTAAGTGACCCAATACTTCTTTTTAGTCATTTCGTCTTTTTTTGTTTCAATTTTCTCTCTTTCCTTTTTCGCTTTTTGGGACAGAGAAGCCAATTCTTTTTCCGATAATCCGCCAAGTTTTTTGGCTTCTTTCTCCAAAAATTCTTTTTTGTTCTTTTTTGGGTCTAATAAAACATGACTCAGCAAAATATCAATTATTTGTCCGACTTTCGGACCTGACGCAATCTTTAAAATATCCATTATGTCTTTCCCGTTGATTTTCAGCATTTTGGCTGAAATCGGATCCTGTGAAACCTTGTCAATAAGGTACTTTAAATGCCTTAATTTGTAGGGCTCTGCCTTTGGAACTCCGGAACCTATTCTGTCTGACATTCTTACTTGCAGAAGCTCTTCCATATTCTCTGGACCTGTTTCTCGCACCAGCCTCCTGACTGAGCTTTCTCCCACCTCTTCAGGATTGTAATAAAAAAGATGGTGCCTGACCAGCCTGACTATTTTCTCAATATCTTTTTTGGGGAATTTCAAGCGGTTCAATATCTGATTTGTCATTCTGGCTCCGATTATTTCATGGCTATAAAAAGTGGAATCCTGGCCGTTTCCTCTTTTTGACCTCGGCTTGCCAATATCGTGGAACAAAGCAGCCACTCTTACGTATTTATTGAAATTCTTTTTAGCTGCGTAATCCAAAGACTTCAAGTAATGCTCATAGCATTCATATATATGGTGCTTGTTCTGGCCGATATTACATCCTTCTTCTATCTCCGGGATAATATATTTTAATAATCCCAATTCCCTTAAAAGCTCTATGCCTTGCGCAGCTTTTTCCGACATGATGATTTTCATGAATTCATCCCTGATTCTTTCTTCGGAAATTTCCTTAATCAAACGAGCATTGTTTTTTATGGCTTCGGCTGTTTTTTCCTCAATCTGCCATTTGACAGAGTCATTCAAAACAGCAAAAAATCTTACTGCTCTCATCATTCTTAAGGCATCTTCTGAAAAACGCTTTTCCGGATCTCCGACAGCCCTTATCAGCCCTAACTTTATATCATTTTGCCCAGAAAAAGGGTCTTTTATCTCTTGTTTTTTGCCTTGTAAGGACAAGGCTATGGCATTTACGGTAAAATCCCTTCTGGCCAAATCTTCTTCTATTGTTCTGGCGAATTTGACTTGATCGGGATGCCTTTTATCGCTGTATTTTGCCTCGGAACGATAAGTCGTTATTTCGATTTCTTTCAGCTCCTCTTTTTTGCTTTGCGTTTGAACGGTCACGGTCAAAAACTTGTTCTCGTAAAAGCTCTTGGGAAAAAGCTTTTGTATCTGTTCCGGCTTGGCATTGGTTGCAATATCCCAGTCTTTCGGTTTGGCTTTTCTTAAAATATCCCTGACGCAGCCGCCAACGATAAAGGCTTTAAATCCGGCTTTTGCCAGCTTTTCAACAACTGTTTTTACTTCTTTCGGAATAAGCATATGCTTATATTAGCTTAAAAACTTGTTTTTTTCAATTAATCTGCTATTATTAGGAAGAGGATGCGCGCCCCCGTGGTGTAATGGATAACATGTCGCGCTTCGGACGCGAATACTGAGGGTTCGAATCCTTCCGGGGGCATAGACAGGCCCCCGTAGCTCAATCGGTAGAGCAGAGGACTCTTAATCCTTTGGTTCCGCGTTCGAGTCGCGGCGGGGGCACATTAATAATTTTTAACAAAAAATAATATGCTTTCACAACAAGAAAAAGAAAAACTAATAAAAGAATATAAGTTGCACGATATAGACACCGGTTCTCCGGAAGTGCAAATCTCTCTGCTGACAGAGGAAATAAAACAGCTGCTTTTGCATTTGAAAAAGCATTCAAAAGACGTCCACTCAAAAAGAGGTCTCTTAAAAATGGTTTCCAAAAGAAGGAGCCTGCTCGGCTATCTGAAAGAAGAAGATTCAAAAAGATACAACAGTATAATTAAAAAAATAGGGTTGAAAAAATAATCATGGTTATCAAGCATTCGGGCCAAAGAGTAGCTGTACTGATGGACGTTCAAAACCTCTATCATTCTGCTAAAAATCTGCATGACGCCAGAGTTAATTTTGGAGCCATTTTAAAGCTGGCTGTTTCAAACAGAAATTTGATAAGAGCCTTTGCTTACGTAGTCAAAACAAAAACAGGGGAAGAAAAGCCTTTTTTTGACGCTCTTATCAAGTTGGGAATTGAAACAAGGGTCAGGGATTTGCAGGAATTTTTCGGCGGATTAAAAAAAGCCGACTGGGACGTCGGCATTACCGTGGACGCCATAAGAATCAGCCAGAGCTGCGATGCCATTGTTTTGTGCTCTGGCGACGGCGATTTCCTGCAGCTGGTTGAATACCTGAAAAACCAGGGCAAAAGAGTAGAAGTGGTCGCTTTCGGAAAATCATCTTCTGCCAAGATAAAAGAAGCAGCAGACGAATTCATTGACCTTGAAGAAAGTTTAGATAAATATTTATTAAAAACAAGATGAACAAAGAAAATTTCAAATTAAACATCGGAAACAGGGAATTAAAGGTTGAGGTAAACAGCCTAGCCGAACAAGCTTCGGGCAGCGTTTTGGTCCAATACGGAGAAACTACGGTTCTGGCCACGGCTGTCATGTCGGAATATGAAAGAGAAGGCGTGGATTTTTTCCCTTTGACCGTTGAGTACGAGGAAAGATTTTATGCTGCCGGAAAAATCCTGGGATCAAGATATCTGAGAAGAGAAAGCAAGCCTTCGGACGAAGCGATTCTTACTGCCAGATTCATTGACAGGGCAATAAGGCCTCTTTTCCCGAAAAGCCTGAAAAAAGAAGTCCAAGTAGTGGTCACCTGCCTTTCCTGGGACGGAGAAAACGATCCTGATATTGTAGGACTGATTGCCGCTTCTTTGGCCCTTTCCGTATCCAACATACCCTGGGCAGGACCCGTAGCCATTGTCAGAGTCGGAAAAAACGAAAACGGACTTGTCCTTAATCCAACTTACCAAGAAAGAGAAAAAGCTGAGATGGATTTGGCTCTTGCCGGAATTTCTTCTGTTTTGGCAAAAGATCTGGGCAATAAAAAAGACGATGATATTTTGATCAACATGATTGAGATGGAGAGCAATGAGATAGAAGACGATTCGGTCTTAAAAGCTATTGAATTTGCCAAGCCTTTCATTAAAAACCTGATTGATTTCCAAAAAGAAATTGCCGACAAATCCGGAAAAGAAAAAACAATTATTGAAGAGACGCAAAAAGACGAAACGCTTGAAAAAGAAATCAAGGATTTTCTCGGAGACAAGCTGGAACAAGCTTTTTTCCAAAAGGACAAGAAAAACAGGGAAGACCAAGTCAATTTTCTAAAGCAAGAACTGGTTTCTTTCGTGCAAAACAAATATCCGGACTTAAAAAAAGAAAGCTATGCCAAAAACTTTTTTGACCAGGAAACAGAAAGAATTGTCCATGAAAACGCCATCAAGCATGAAAAAAGGGTTGATTCCAGAAAAATCGACGAAATAAGGAATATTCAATGCGAAACAGGACTGCTGCCCAGAACCCACGGCTCAGGACTTTTTTCCAGGGGACAAACAAAGGCATTGTCTATTTTGACCTTGGGAGCTCCGGGAGACGTCAGGCTTTTGGAAGGGATGGAAACTACAGGCAAAAAAAGATTCATGCACCATTACAATTTCCCTCCTTATTCTTCGGGCGAAGTAAAACCGATGAGAGGTCCCGGCAGAAGGGAAATAGGACATGGCATGCTGGCCGAGAAAGCTTTAATGCCCTTGGTTCCTGGTTTTGACGAATTTCCTTACACCATCAGAATAGTCACTGAAATTCTTTCTTCCAACGGCTCAACCTCAATGGCTTCTGTCTCAGCCGCTTCTTTGGCTTTAATGGATGCAGGCGTGCCCATTAAAAGACCGGCTACTGGCATTGCCATGGGGCTTATGACTGATTTGAAAGGAAACTATAAAATACTGACTGACATTCAGGGACCGGAAGACCATCACGGAGACATGGATTTTAAGGTGGCTGGCACGGAAAAAGGAATTACTGCCATCCAAATGGACGTTAAAATACAGGGAATAGGAGACGAAATCATTGCCAATACTTTGTCTTTGGCCAAAAAAGCCAGATTGCAAATCTTAAAAGAAATAACTAAAGCAATTTCAAAACCAAGGGAAAACCTTTCTCCTCATGCTCCAAAAATCTTAATTCTGCAGATAAATCCTGTTAAAATAAGGGAAGTGATAGGGCCCGGAGGAAAAGTAATCAATGAGATCATCGGAGAGTGCGGAGTCTCAATCGACATCGAGGATTCCGGCAGAATATTCATTACCGCTGAAAAAGAAGAGGCAGTGGAAAAAGCTTCTTCCTGGATAAAAAACATCACTCGGGAAGTCAAAGCCGGAGAAATGTTCCAGGGCAAGGTCAAAAGAATTTTGGATTTTGGCGCTTTTGTTGAAATCTTGCCAGGGCAGGAAGGACTGGTTCACATATCCCAGCTGGCCGACTATAGAGTCAATAAAGTTGAAGACATCGTCAAAGTCGGAGATATTATTCCGGTCAAAGTCATTTCTATCGACGAGCAGGGAAGAATAAATCTTTCCTTGAAAGAAGCAAAAAACAAATAAAATTCTATGGAAAACAATCCTCAAAACATTCCTCAAAATATTCCCCAGCCGGAAGAGTCAAAAGAGGAGACTCTTGAGTTATTAAAAAGAGGCGAGGCAAGAACCATGCAAAGGGATCTCGCCAAACTGAGGGAAGCAGAAGCTGAACAGGAAAAGCAAAGAGTTGCTGCTTTGGGAGAGACAAAAAAACAGGCTCCTGCAGCAAACCCAGGGATTCTTATGCCTCAAGAAAATGAACCCATTGCCAAAGAAATTCCCAAAAAAGAAGAAATCATCCAAACTCTTATTCCTGCGCAAAAACCAGCTTCTTCTTTTAAAAAAATACTGATCAGATTGTCGGCAATAATTATTGTTTTGCTTCTCGGAAGCTTCTTTTACTGGCTGTTTTCCGCGGGCAAACTGCCAAAAACAGAAATAACCAGGCCTGAAACGGAAAACATTGCTGA
>Ga0172370_10009903_pt1 | contig 11042 bp, 10 predicted proteins | sample LakKiv5m_FD_114538 | JGI IMG/M metagenome (GOLD analysis project Ga0172370, IMG submission 114538) | Freshwater microbial communities from Kabuno Bay, South-Kivu, Congo - kab_022012_11.5m | ecosystem: Environmental > Aquatic > Freshwater > Lake | place: Democratic Republic of the Congo...
CCCTTCGTCCCTCGTCTCTCGTCCCTTCGTCCCTCGTCTCTCGTCCCTTCGTCCCTCGTCGTCTCGTCCCTCGTTACTCCTCCACACCCTCCCCACTTTTATCTTCCACTGAAGAAATATCCAAAACAAGCGGCTTGCCTTTTAAAAGCGCTTTCTGCGCCTTGGCGCGATTTTTTAAAAAATCCTGCTCTAACATACCTACCCTATATTTTCTTCTAGCCACAATTTCTTTTATTTCACGGCCGGTTTTATCCTGGCCGACCACAATCTCATCCGGCTGCATAAATTCTCTTACCTGGCTTTGGGTAAGGTCTGCCTGCAAAATAAGAAAACCCGCGCGCTCGGCATCCGACCACTTATGGCCGGCAGGCACTATCATTACTATATCGCCGCTCTTATAAGAACCGCGGTTATCCTCTAACGGGTTGCTTGACACATTATCCCCGATTTTAATCAATATTTCATAAGTCCTGATTTCGCCTGGCTCTTCCTGGGCCACCTGCGCCTTTATATCCTCTTCCAGCGCCTTCATCTCATCCGTCAGCGGCGCCTCCTCTTCTTTCTCAACAGCAGATAAAACCTCCTGTTGGGCCGGTTTGGCTTTTTGCTTTGTTATTGAGAAATACTTGCCGCTCTCGCCGTAAACCTGCGGCGCCAAGGCGTCTGAAACCCGCACAATGCATCTATCCGCCGTGATTTTAGGCACTGCCCAATTATACTCCCCGCTGTTTAATACGCTGTCCGCTATCGGCTTAAAGGTTGCTCCGGCGTCAGATGAATATTCCAGTTTTACCTCGTAAGAAGGCTCATATTCAAACGCGCTCCAGGTGATTTTAAAATTTTTTCCAGGCATTATTTGCTGGTTTGCCGCAGGCGTTAAAACCGAAATCGCGCCCGGCCTGAAATCAATGCCAAATTCTTTCAGGCGGAGGCTTGCGTCGCCTTTATCCTGGCGCGTTAAATTTACGCGCCATCTTAAAACGCTGCCCGCGCCGAAATCATTTCTGGAAGCGTAATAATAACTTTCGCTTTCGCAACCCTGTTTATATATATCGTTTTTGGCTGTAATATCAACTGTAAGGCTGGTGTTTAAAGGAGCAACGGCCTGCCAGCTCGGCACCATAATGCGGGCATTAAAAACCGGAAAAATCGCCTGCGAGGCGTATTTTCCCGAAACCGCGCCGGAGGCAAGGATAAGATCGCCGTCAGGGCCGACTACTGTATCAGCGAAATTCGGCAGATTGGGTATCTCTTCGTTTAAGGCCGCTGTCTTTACAACATCAACCGCGGGCATGGGGCTTGCGGCGCTGCGCGCCCGCGCCCATTGAAAATCCTTGCCAGTTTTGAAAAATTCAATAACTTTATCTATGGTGTCATAAATTTCTTTGTCTGGGGTTGTTATTTTATCCCCTTGCTTATATTCTATCACCCTCTCATTAAGCCCGGCTGACTCCCATTTATTCTCGTCAAAAGGATTATCTTTAAAATCGTAATAAAATTCAAACGTCTCTTTGGCGCTTGACAAAAGTTCGGGCCCGAGTTTACCATAATATAAATATATGACAAGGCCGTCTTTGGGTATCTGCGGAATCTTTACCCAGAATTTGGCTATCCGCTCTCCCAGTTCGCCGCTCACGCTCTCTATATAATAAGGTAAGAGCGTCTCACCATCAGACGAAGTAAAACGCACGTCATCAAAATCCGCCTGCAGTACAGCCTTTAACTGGACATCACAATCCCTGGCCTTGGAAGAACTGCCTATTGTCAGAGGCGTTTGAAAATGAAACAATTCCGCGCCCGCGCCCTTTATATAAATGGGCTTCCTAAAAACAAACCCAGAGAGTTCAGGCACCCCCCAGCTTCCGGCCAAGCCGTTTACATCGCTATAATGAAGCCGCACTTCGGTCAATTTACTTCCAGGCCCCAGTTTCGCCCGCCACTTTAGCTGTTTGCCGAAACCAGATTTAATCTCAACTGTTGACCCGTTTACTATCGGCATATAATCCAAAGCACTGCCTGTAGAACTTACCTCCATCGTGACCTCGCCGGTAAACTTCCAGCTCATAGAAATATTTATTACAAGGCCTTCTGCCATATAGGCGCTGGTTAACTCGTAGGTCCCGGGGGCCTGCGTATATTCAACCGCGCCGTCTGCGTTGATTATTACGCCTTTAAGGGCGCCGTTGCCCTTAAAAAGATAATCGCCCTCACCGTCCGAGCGCCATACAAGGCTTGAGCCAAGCGTAATGATTTCCGCCCTGGATGCAGAACTTAACAGCAAGCCTGCCGTAAATGCCGCAAATAAGGCCATAAAAACTATCGTTCTTCTGGATATTTTTTTCGTTCTCATCTTCGCCTCCAACAAAAAACCTTACCCTGAATATGCGGCCTTGATCCAATCCTTCACTTCATCTTTATCATAGGCGTCAGGCTTAAGCTCAAGGTATTTTTTATAATGGGCCACCGTCTTTTCCTGATTAAACCTCGCGTTACTATAAATAAGCCCCAGGTTATAATGCGCCTCGGCGTTATCCGGATTAAACTCAAGGGACTTGGTATATTCAATTATTGCCTCATCGTAGAATTTTGCGTGCGTATAAGCCACTGCCAGGTTGTAATGGTAAATGCCTCTTTCTTTCTTGAGCGACGCTTCCAGCGTGTCAACCTTTTGCTGCAGTTCGTCCTTTTGCTTGGTAATATCGGCGTCTACATCCTGTTTTGCCTGGACAAGTTTATCATTAAGCTGGCTTAATTTTGAATGGTATGTTTTCAATTCCCGTTCTTTCTTTTTGATAAGGGCCATAGCCACCTTAAGCTTGTTTTCAGCCGCCTCTTTTTTTCCCTGCAATTCAGTGTTCAGGGAAATGTATGAAACCGCATCGGTCTTAAACTTTTGGCTTTCCTCTTTTGCCTTGGCCTGTTCAATTTCCAGGCGCCGTATCTCCTCCTGCATCTTTTGCGCAAGCAGTTTTGACTGATTAAGGTCTTCGCTGAGCCTTTGGTTTTTCATAAAAAAAATCAGGACAAGCAATCCTAATGCCGCTATAGCTAGAGTAAAAATTATGCCTTTTTTCATATACTTAATGCCTCTTTCATTTTTTTAAAGCTGCTATCCTGTCCTTTACCTCTTCTACCTTGTGAGAATCTGGGGCAAGCATTAAAAATTTCTCATAATATTTAATTGCCTGGCGCGGATTATTTTTATAAGTTGTGTATAAAAGCCCGAGATTATAGAAACTATCTGCGTCATTTTTAATACTAACTGCCATTTGAAACGCCTTGATAGCCGAATCAAAATCCATGACCATAACATAGCCTAATCCCAGGTTATAGTATAAAATACCCGCGAGCTCTTTATCCTTTTTCAAATTCGGGATTTTACCTATGGCGTTTAAAAGTTTTACCCCTGAAAGAGCGACCTGATCCTTCAACACAAACTGCCAGTTCAGATAATCAGCCGAATCCCGGCGCCATTTGGCGCTTTCGGACTTGAGCCTTTCGTATTCGTTTGTGGTACTTTTTAACGAAGCGAGCTGGCGCTGATATACGGCGACGAAATTTTTTAATTTTGCGTTTTCAACCCTGGCGCTTATAAAAAGAAAGGCAAACAGCGCGGCCGCAAACCAACTTAATATTATGAGCCTGGTTATTTTTTTAAGATCTGTTTTGTTTTCCATTTTTCCTCCTACGGCATATTGTCCCATTCATACTGTGAGAGCATTTGAATTAAATACTCCACTTCCTTCCTGTTTTTTGCTTTGGGCTCAAGCGAAAGGTATTTTTTAAAGTGATACGCGGCCCTGTTGTTGTTATTCATAGAACGCCTGTAAAGAAACCCCAGCTTGTAGTGCGCCTGGGCGTTACGCGGGTCAAGCCGCAGGACGTTGTTATATGCCTCTACCGCCTCGTCGGTAAGCCCGACGCGCATAAGCGCGTCGCCCGCCGTGGCATAAAGCGCGGTGTTCTCGCGCATTAACCTAGCTATCTCGGCCTTCTTTTGCTCTATGTCTTTCAGCAGCGCCGAGCGCTCTGTCGTAAACGTGTTTAATACGCCGCTCAACTGCCTTATCTGCTCTTTGGCCTGCTCTATGTCCTTAACCTGCAGGAAAAACGCCTTGGCCTTTGCCTCCAACTGGGTATTTATTTTTTCCAGCCTTGCATTAATATCCTGCAATTTTTTCTTATCGGATTTCAACTGTTCATTATGGGCATTTATCCTCTCGTTTTCTTTTTTCAGTTTATCTACCTGCAACTGGCGCGCAGATTCGGGAAACCTTTCCTGCGGTTTTACTTCAACGACTTTTACCGGAGCAGGCGGCGGCAAAGCTTGCGGCAAGGCTTCAGGATCTATTTTTTTGGCCAGCAGGGATTTTAACTCACTAACCTCTTTTTGCAGCGCTGAATTATTTTTTTCAAGGCCAGCGGCTTTCTCTTGCGCCTCGACCTTTAGCCTTAACGCTGTTTCGGCGTCCCGCCTCAAACGCGGCGCCTCTTCTTCGGCCTCGGGATGTTTATCTTGTAACTCCTCGGATTGTTTGTTTTGTAACTCTTTAAGCCGAGCCTGTAACTCCTTTACATGGTTATTAATAAAATTTACCGACGCCTGCGAGGACGACGCCTGTCGTGACGCGGCTTGAATAAATTTCTCATTTGCCTTTATTTTTTTGTCCTGGATGAATATAACATTCAGCAAAAAAGACAGCATCAAACCTATTATGAGAAAAAATATTATGCCCAGCCAAAACAGTTTTATTTTAGGCGATTTGGAATCTGTCATCTTTCTCCTTATCTTGCTCCGTAACTTGACAAAATTGACCAGGTCAATTTTGTCAAGTTAGTACTCTTTAAACCCCTTGGCCTTGCTGATAATATTTACGCCTGCCTTCAGTTGTTCGGCTTGAGGATTGCCTATCTTTATGTTTTCTTCAGCCATAACCTTGTCCATTACCCTCTGCTGCATACTTGGAGGAAGCACGTCGGGCGGAAATATATTTTCCGGCTCCGTGCCGGCAACCGTAACATCGCCGCTCATTATTGTAGGAGTAATAAAAACAATTAATTCTGTCACCCTGTTCAGCGTAGCCCTGGCGCCAAAAATTAAATTCAAAATCGGTATTTTTCCTAAAATGGGCACTCCGGAACGGTCATCGCGCTTGTCATATTTTCTTAAGCCCGCTATCATAACCATTGCCCCGTTTTTTACTTTAACGGATGTTTCCGCTTCAGACGTTTCCACAATGGGTATCTTGCTGCCCAATGATGTAGTAAGAGTCTCCCGCACCGAGCTTATCTCGGGCTTAATCTTCATGGTAATATAACCGTCATCGTTTATGGCAGGCACTATATTAAGCTTTACCCCAACGTCAATAAACTCTACGCTTTCAGAAGTAACAGTAGTGGATTCCGCCTGGCTTTGAGAACTGGTAACATACGCCTCGCGCGAACCGACGAGAATTTTCGCCTCCTGATTGTTTATCGCCGCAATCTTAGGGCTGGATATAATTTTGGTGTCGCCAAAATTCTGCAGCAGCGTCACGGCAGATGTAAACTTGTCCCTCGCGAGAGTCCCCAGTGACAAAGTTTGATAATTAGCTGTGGCTGCCGGTGAAAAGGTCCATGTAGCGCTGGCAGGAAGCGTCCCTTTCAGGTCAAGATTGAACCAATCTTTTTCGTTGAATATTTTTTCCCATTGAATACCCCTTTGAAACTCGTCCTTTAATGTAACCTGTACGACTTCTGCCTCAATAAAAACCTGTTTGGTCTCGGCGTCAAACGCGCGCACCATCTTTTCTATCTTTTTCATCTTATCCGGAAGGTCTGAAATTACAACCTTGCTTGAGCGGGTATCCACGTAGATTTCGCCTGTGCCCTGTGTAAGCGCGGCGGAAAGATGTTCTTTCATGTCGGCAGGTACAGCATACTGCAAATCAAAAATCTCGGTATTTAATTCATTATCTATATCCTCTATGACCTTTTGCATTAAAACCAGCTTATCCGGCACGTCTATCAAAATCACGGTGCCGGACGATTCATCCACCACGACCTTGCCCACGTCGGATTTTATCTGGCCTAAGGCACTGAATACCGTAGCCGGCTTCGCGTATTTAAGTTTTATAGCCATAAATTTGCGCTTTTCGTTGTATTTCTGGCCGTATAATTTTTCATATTCTGAGGCGGTCATAATATTGATAGCATCCCCTTTGGTTTCGCAGGCAAGGTCCTGGCTAAGGAGCACAATGTCAAACGCGTCTTCAAAAGTAAGGTCATTCAGGAATATATTTATTCGCCCGGAAACGCTCTTTGTCGGGACTATCGTCTTTTTCATCTTAACCGAAAGGATCCTTATAAGCTCGCCGATTTCGATACCTTTCAAATCCAGGGATATCTTTTCTTTGTTTATTTTTATGCCCTTGGCGACATCCTCGGCAACTGTATTGTTATCTGCCTGTTCTATGACAGGTTTATCTGCCTGTTCTTCGGCAGGCGCCTGGCCATTCTCCTCGCTCAAGGCCTGGTCCCCTTCGGCTGCCTGGAGCGCCGTGCAAATAACCAGGCTGCAAAAAAGAAGCGCTATCGGTATTGCATATATTAATAACCTATGCGTTCTAATAAGTTTCAGCAACTTTCATCCCCTTCAGTTTATCCTGCAGTTGCAGTTCAATATTCAAAGGCTTGGCGCTTATGGACGAATCACTTCTTGCTATATGAGGCGTCAAAAACACCACAAACTCCGTCCTTTTCTTCAGCCCGGCTGCGGCGCCGGAAGCAAGGTCCGCAATAGGCATGCGCGAAAACCCGGGTATGCCCGCAGTGTCACCGCGCATTTCCTGTTTAGTCAAGCCGGCAATCATAATTATAACGCCGTCGGCAACTTTTACAGAAGTTTCCACTTCGGTAGTGTCAACGATAGGCACACGGCTGCCAAGCGTAGTTGTAACCGTCTCCCTGACCGAACTTACCTGCGGCTTAATCTTCATTGTTATAAAGCCGCGGCGGTTTATCTGGGGTGTCACATTGAGTTTTATTCCTACGTCGATAAACTGGATATCCTCTGCGCTTATTGTGCTGCCCGCCGCCTGGCTTAAGGTCTGGATAACATACGCCTCACGCGAACCCACAAGTATACTGCCTTCATGGCCGCTCATCACCAACAACTCCGGATGAGAATATATTTTAGTATCTCCGAGCGTCTCTAAAAATTTCAGCGCCGTGGTAAAATGGTCCTTATTCAAAGTACCTACATTTACCAACTGGCTGGCGGTTGACATTGTCGGTGAAACCGACCAGGACGCGCCTACGGGAAAAGTGCCTGTCAAATCCATGTTTTTAAAATTTTCAAATATCGCCTCCCAATTAATCTGGCGCTGGTATTCATCCTTTATGGTGATTTCGGCTATATTACACTCTATAACCGCCTGTAACGGCTCAGCGTCAAGCTCTCTTACAATCCTATCCATCCTTTTTAATTTATCCGGCAAATCCGAAACTATAATCTTGTTTGAAAGGTTATCCGTCACCAGTTCGCCGACCCCCTTGGTTATCAGCCCTTCCAAATGGGGCTTTATGTCCTCGCACTTTGCGTACTGCAGTTGAAAAATTTCGGTCTGCGGAATCTGGTCTAATTCGCTTACAGCGGCCTCTATCAGGCTAATCCTCTCGGGCGTGTCTATAACGAATATCGTCGCCGAAGGCTCGTCCAGTATGAGCTTGCCTATATCGGATTTTATCTCGCCGAGGACAGAAAAAACCGCCGACGGCTTTGCGTAACCCATTTTAAAAGCCCTGAATTTTCTTTTCTCGTTATATTTTCTTCCGTATAATTTTTCGTATTCATTTGATGCCATGATATTTATGACGCTGCCGTTTCGTTCGCAGGCAAGGCCCTGGCTGACAATAATAAGGTCAAACGCATCCTCAAATGCGATGTCATTAAGCAGCATATTGATTTTTCCAGAAATGTCTTTGCTTGGCACAATGGTTACGTTCATTTTTTTGGAAAAGATTTTGAAAAAATCCAATATGTTGATGCCTCTTAAATCTATAGTCGCTTTCTTTGCCTCCGGTTGGGGCGCTTGCGGGTCCACCCCGGATGCAAACGCCGCGGCGGCATAAAAACATAATAGCAAAATTATAATACCTGAACGCTTCATCTTAATTCCATCTCCTTGCCCTGGCTTTCCATTATAACCTTGTCCGGAAAAATTTCTTTAACCTTAAAATTGATAAAGCTTTCGCCCGCGCTCAACAAGTATGTCTTCTGGTCCTTGGTGTCCTCTATCATCGCCTGCGGATTATCCGACCATATTATGCCCACGAGTTTAATGTTACCGGCGGCAGCAGCGGAAACGGCTTGCTGGCCTGCGGGGCTCTCTGCCTGAATTGCCTTAGGCGCCAAAGAAAAGATATCGTGCCGCTTGGATGCTGCCAGCAAACTGCTAATATCCATATCAATGTCGAGTAGCGAACTCTGTGCCGCTATTTCAGTTGGGGCCTGCGTTTTAATTTTTTCAAAACGCGCCCTTAGCGCAAATCCCTCCCTGATAAAAACAAACAACGAAAAAAACGTAAACAAGCCGCATAAATACAGCGCCATCTTGTTGACCCCGGCGAGGTTTATTTTGCCAAAGGCCTCCCTGTTTATCCGTATACCCTTAAACCGCGCAACCGGTTTACCGATGAAAGATAACTTCACCCTGCCCTTAGGCACAGGCGGTCTGATCTTAGGCGTATTGCCGGCCGGGCTCTCTATTATTTTTAACAATCTTTCTTCAGGTGTAACTTTATCTTCATGTACCATTTTTTATACGCTTATTTTAACATCCCTGGATATTAATTCATTTATTAACGCCGCATCTACAAACGGCTTGTTTTCCATCACCAGGGTCTTTAGCGCATGATGGCAAAACATCGCGATCCTGCGGGGATAACCCTGCGTGTACCGGTATATCGCCGTTATAGCCTCGTCGTCAAAAAAACTCGGGCCGATATAACCAGCCTGCCTTATCCTGAATTCTATCATCTCTTTCGTCTCTTCCTGGTCCAGCGGATTAAGAATATGTTTTAAACTTACGCGGTCGCAAAAATTTTTCATCTCGCGCAATTTGGGCAGCAGTTCCATCTGCGCCAGCAGGACAACCTGCAGAAGCTTATATTCGTTTGTCTCATAATTTAAAAGGACGCGCAAAACTTCCAAAGAAAGAGGATTTAATTTTTGCGCCTCGTCTATCAATAAGACGACAATTTTATTTTCCTCTATGCCTTTTTGGAAAAGGTATTTTTTTAACGCTTCTTTGTAGTCAAGTATGGAAGTAAAAGGCTGGTTATGCTGGAGGTTAAAAGTCCTGATTAAAGAATCCAAAAAGATTTGCTCGGTATCATAGGTGGGATCCATTAACATATGAAAAATAATATCCTCTCTTTCCTTTAACATATGAAAAAGCTTCCGGGATAGAGTAGTCTTGCCTGTGCCTACGTCACCCAATACAAAGCTTAGGCCGCGCCTGAGGCGGATCTCAATCATTAAACGCATTAATGCAGCGTGATGGCCCTTTGATTCATAAAAAAAATCAGGGTCAGGACTTGTTGAAAACGGCTCTTTTTCTAAACCAAGTATCCTATAATAACTCATCTTTCAGATTCCCATCAGCGTTTTTCTGATTAAATGCAAAGAATAACCTTCTCTAACCAACTCATTTATCCTGGCAAGCCTCTCGTTAACCTCTAACTCGTTATATAACCTCTCTTTACCCTTTTTTGCCACTACCGACAAAAGCCCGAAATTTGTATAATGGTTGACAGTATTATAAGTAAGATTATATCTCTCCATTATTTGTTTTGCAGAAATCATATCTTTAGACATAGTAATAACCCCTTGCATTAGACATAATTGCAATTAATACAACTTAAAAAAAATACCCCCTAATTAAGTCGGGGGTTTTCACAATTTTATAATGTAGCAACTATGTTAATTACCATAATTATCATTAGTATTAAATATATCATATTATAAATTTTTGTCAAGTAAATTCAAAGAATTTACTTGATCCTGAGGCGCCGAAGGATCTGGACTATAATAACCTTATTTTACCTTTATCGCCTCAACAGGGCAGCTTTCTGCAACTTCCTTGATATCGCAGTTACAACTCGAACAATCGCCAACTACTTTTGCTATACCTGAGTCATCAACCTTAAAAACCTCCGGGCATGACGACTCGCATAGCCCACAGCCAGTGCAAAGCGACGAATCTACTGTTACCTTCATAGTTGTTTCCTCCAATTTTTCCAGCTATTCCGACTTAAAAAATTGTCCCGAGTCCCTCGTCGCACCATTTTTTATATGCTGGCGACTCGGGACGAGGGACTACCTCTCTATTTGAAAATCCCAGCGCCTTCTCGTTTGTGTCCTGAGATTTTCATTTTTTTCTTTACCTTATCAACCAATGCCTTAGGCGCTTTTGGTTTTTTGTTTTTTTGTAAATCTTCAAGTATGGAATCAAGCTGATTATAAGTAATACCCATCTCGCCTTCATCTGTCTGACCATGCCAAAGGCCTGCTGAAGGCGGTTTGTCTATTATATTTCCAGGCACGCCTAAATGAGCTGCCAGCTGCCTGACATCTTTTTTCAATAAATTGCCCAATGGCAGCAAATCTACGCCGCCATCTCCGTACTTGGTAAAATAACCCATCAATAATTCTGATTTATTGCCTGTGCCTACAACCAGATAATTAAGTTTATTCGCAAAATAATAAAGCGTGATCATCCTTAAGCGCGGTTTTAAGTTTGCTTTTGCCAAGTCATTGCCTTCGGGCAATATCTTCAAAAAGGTATTATATACTTCGCTAATCTGAACCTTTTCAACATTCAGGCCAAATTTTCTGGCAACTGAATAGGCGTCTTGCGCATCAGTTTCCACACTATGACATGGCATAATTAAACAAAGATGATTTTTAGCTACTGCCTTTTTCATCAACCCGGCAACAACAGATGAATCAACGCCGCCGCTTAACCCGCAGATTAAACCTTTAGCGCCTGATTCTTTTA
>Ga0172370_10009906_pt1 | contig 11038 bp, 9 predicted proteins | sample LakKiv5m_FD_114538 | JGI IMG/M metagenome (GOLD analysis project Ga0172370, IMG submission 114538) | Freshwater microbial communities from Kabuno Bay, South-Kivu, Congo - kab_022012_11.5m | ecosystem: Environmental > Aquatic > Freshwater > Lake | place: Democratic Republic of the Congo...
AAATACGAACTTACTTTCAAAGGAGAATTCATTGTGCAGGACACCACTTTTGCCATCACCAAAGTGGATATGCGGGCATCAGAACAGGCGAATATTAATTTTATAAGTGAGTTGGTCATTAACCAGGAATTTGACCAGGTACACGACACCACCTGGATGCTCACCCACGACCGCCTCTTTGCTGATTTCATTATTACAGATAAAGCGATGGGCTTGTTCGGAACCAAGACCACCAGCTACCGGAATTTTGTAATCAACCAGCCCCGTAGCGACAAGTTTTATGCTAATCCCGAAAACATAACCGTTGAAAAAGGAGCGGAAGATAAGAGTGACGAATTCTGGAAAAATAACCGCCTCGACTCACTCAGTGAAAAGGAAAAAATAATTTATGCCATTGCCGACACGGTTAAAAACCTTCCGGCTTTCAAATCATGGATTCAGATTTTTACTACCATAGTAACAGGCTATAAAAAAGCCGGTCCGCTTGAAATTGGTCCTTACATAAAATTAGTCAGCTATAACCAGACCGAAGGCTGGCGATTTGGCGTTGGCTTTAAAACCAACAACAAGTTCAGCACCAAAATAAAACTGAACGGACGTGTTGCTTATGGTTTGCGTGATCAGAAATTCAAATACGGAGGAGGTTTCCGTGTTTTTATTTCTAAGCATCCCCGGCAGATTTTCAGTTCGCAATATGAATCCGATATTGAACAATTGGGACTTAGCCAGGATGCTTACAGCGAAGATAACCTGATCGCCTCTTTTTACCGCAGGCGACCGTTTTACAAACTCTCCTATGTTCAGGATTTCCGCGCCAACTATGAGATTGAATGGTTTCACGGCTTTTCCAACCGTCTCAGTTTTGTGCATCGCGAACTGCAACCGGCTACCGATAGAATCACTTACAATTTTACTTCTGATGCCTACAGCGACAATAAGATCATTTCATCCGAGATACGTTTCTACACCCGCTTTGCTTACCAGGAAAAATTTATTGAAGGCGAACTGAACCGCCTCAGCCTCGGAACCAAATACCCGAAAATTTCTCTTGAATACACCTACGGAATAAATCACCTGTGGAACTCGCAGTTCAGTTATAACAAAGCCGCGCTCACCATCGAACATTGGTTTAAAATAAATCCCATCGGCTGGTTCGATTATTTTGCTCAGGCGGGAAAAACCTGGGGCAGGCTGCCCTATCCGCTTCTCGCGCTCCACCAGGGAAACGAAACCTATTCCTATGATGATTACTCCTACAACATGATGAACCTGATTGAATTTGTCAGTGATGAATATGTCACTGTTTTTGCCACCCATCATTTCAATGGTTTTTTCCTCAGTAAAATCCCATTGATGCGAAAACTGAAGTGGCGTGAACTGGTGTCTGCTAAAGCTGTTGCCGGGCACATATCAAAATCAAACATTGACATGATGACGTTCCCTTCCGACCTTTTTCCCCTCAACGGAATTTATGCCGAAGCAGGAATTGGGGTAGAAAACATTTTTAAAATTGTGCGGGTTGATTTGCTCTGGCGCCTTACGCAGCTTGATAATCCCAATATCCAGAAAATTGGAATCAGAGGAAGTTTCAGGTTTAATTTTTAGAATGATACTTTTGCAGTTATGATTCTCAGGGCGGAAAATTTAGTCAAGCAATACAAAGGACGTTATGTTGTAAACAATGTATCGGTTCAGGTAAAGCGTGGCGAGATTGTGGGTTTGCTGGGTCCCAACGGAGCCGGTAAAACAACAACTTTCTACATGATAGTGGGTTTGATAAAACCCAATGCAGGCAGAATTTTTCTTGGCGATACGGAAATCACCAACCTGCCAATGTATAAAAGAGCAAAACTCGGCATTGGTTATCTGGCGCAGGAAGCATCCGTCTTTCGCAAACTCAGTGTTGAAGATAATATCCGCGCTGTGCTGGAAATGAGTTCGCTTACAAAAGGCGAACAAAAACACAGGCTGGAATCCATGCTCGATGAATTTGGGTTGAAACATGTCCGAAAAAACAGGGGCGAATTGCTTTCAGGCGGAGAAAGAAGAAGAACAGAAATAGCCCGCGCACTTTCCGTAAGCCCCGCTTTTATTTTATTAGACGAACCTTTTGCCGGTGTTGACCCTATTGCTGTGGAAGATATTCAGAACATTGTTTCTCATCTCAAAGAAAAAAATATTGGCATCCTCATCACCGACCATAATGTTCATGAAACATTGAACATTACCGACCATACTTACCTCCTTTTTGAAGGCTCCATCATGAAAGCCGGAACTGCCGAAGAACTTGCCAATGATGAACAGGTGCGTAGGGTTTACCTCGGGCAGAATTTTGATTTGAGGCGATAACCCATGATAAAAGACAACTCAGGAATATTCAGTTTTGATGAGAAGAAAGCCGTGATTATTCTTGGTCATCTTTTCTTTATTGTATTAACATGGTATTCTCTTGAGTTTTTCAGGGAAAGAATGACTACCTCAGACGGAGCTTATTATAATTTTCTGCTCATCGAAACAGGAAAGCCTGTAATTGTTCATAACAGGTGGTCATCCTATTTTGTACAGTTGCTTCCTTTACTGGCGGTAAAAATGTCGCTGCCCCTTGCAACCGTTTTAAAAGTATTTTCTACATCGCTCATATTGTTTCAGTATTTCTTCTTCGTGATTATAGTTTTTATTTTAAAAGATTACAGAGCGGCTTTTGCCTTACTGCTGTCCTTGTGCTTAACATTCAGGGGAGTTTTTTATTTCCCGATAACAGAACTTTTTATGGGTTTTGGTGCGGCAATTTTGTGTTGGGCTGTGATGAAGAAAATGATTAATGAAAGCCGTGTACTTACAAAAAATATTCTTGCTACAGTCGTTCTTCTATTGTTTGTTCTCTTAACGCTTTTTCATCCGGCTTTTATGGTTGTTATTGTTTTCCTTTTGCTCTATGAAATGTCTAAAGGAAATTATTCGAATATCCATCTTTGGGTTTTACTGGTGTTGGGTATTGGCTGGAACATTACAAGAGCCAAAATATTTCCATTGTCGGAATATGAAGCAAATAAAATGCCTTCTCTCGCTGACCTGGTTTATTACATCCCGGAAATAGAAGGTTTTAAGAGTACAAATTATTGCCTCCGTTTATTACCCGATTTCTGGACAAGCGGAATTGTTATCCTGCTTGCTGTTTATTTATGGATACACTCCCGGAAAATTCTGCCCGTTATGGTGATGCTGTTATTCACATTCGGTTGGCTGGCATTAATATTAGTGATAGACAGAAACGGAAATTCACCCCACATGTATGAGTATTATTATACCATCTTCGGTATTTTCATTGCCCTTCCTTTTGTTGACATTGTTTTTCACAAAATAAAACCAATAATTTATGTGCCGTTGCTAACAGCGTTGTTTGCAATAAACCTGATTGGCATATACAACAGCGGATACATCTACAGAGAAAGAATAAAATACTTTGACAGGATAAATAATTATGTTCATCAGACTGGCAACAGTAAAGGACTTTTATCCATGGTTAATTTTCCGTGGGGTATAGGTTGGGCTACCTGGGCTTTCCCTTATGAAACATTACTTAATTCTGCGCTCCCCAGCCCCGACTCGGCAGTTACCGCTTATGTCGCTGACAACATGGCGCGCTTCGACAGTATTATAAACGATCCGCAACTTTTTATTGGTCCTGATTGGTGCCAGTTTTGTTCACGCACCGATAAACTTAACCAAAATTACTTCAGGATAAAACCGGGATCATATTTTAAAATAAATAACAACCAGGCGTTGTTTGGACAACTACCTGATAAACTTGAAGGAATTGAATTAATATCTCATGATGAAAAAGTTTATTCAAAATCAGATACATTAATAATTACTTATGTAAAAATTGTGAATAATACTGGCAAGGTAATTCCCTCCATGAAAAACGACACAATGAATATTGGCTTAAAGTATCGTATTTATGATAAAAAAGGAAACCTGGTGATTTCGGAAGGCACGTTTACTTCACTCGAAACGGATATCAGAAGCTCAATTATTCAGGGAATGGAAGTGGGTTTGCCTGAAGAAAAAGGTGAATATATTGTTGAAACAGACCTGGTGAACGCAGACAGGAACAAATGGTTTGGGCTAAACTCAAGATTTAGTTTAATAGTTAAATAATGAAAGCCTGAAGCCTTTTTAATTGCTTTTCATTTATTCAATTCGCTTATTTCAAACTTATAACTTTCCATAATCTGGTTGGCTAAAAGTTTTTTGCAGGCTTGCTCTACTTCTTTTTCAGCCTCCTCCTTTGTTGCTGTTTCAAGTTCGAGCGAAATGTGCTTGCCAATTCGCACATCATGAATATTGGTGAGTCCTAAATTCTTCATTCCAGCGCCTACTGCTTTTCCCTGCGGGTCAAGCAATTCTTTCAAGGGCATTACGTCTATTTCTGCTTTAAATTTCATGTCAGATTTTTTTCAAAATACTTGTTATTAATAACGGACAAAACTATGTATAAAATGATAATGATAGGGATGGAAGTTACATTAAAAATGAAAAATAATATTAACGAAAGGGCAAGAAAAATGAATTTGATTTTATTTTCTTCCCATGATATGGTTTTGAATTTCAGCGCAAAAAGCGGCAGTTCAGATACGAGCAGGTAACTCATCAGCACACTGTAGCCGAAAATAACCGAAGGGGTGTAGGCAAGATATGCGAAAAGTTCAGCAACAGGATTATGCCCGGGAATAAAGGCAACTCCTGAGAAACCGGTAGAATTATTAGCCTCAATAATCAACGGAAGTGATGCGATAAAGATTGCATTTGCCGGAGTTGGAACACCAATAAATGAATCATATTGCCGCTTATCCACATTGAACTTTGCAAGGCGCATGGCAGAAAAAATCACCAGCACAAAAGGAAAATACTGAACTGTTTTAGCTCCGGCAGCAAGAAAGGTGCTGGCATAATAAACATTAAGTGAAGAGCGCAGCAGCATCACCAGAATAATAGTAGGCGCTACGCCAAAAGAAATAATGTCGGCAAGTGAATCCAATTGTTTGCCAATTTCGGACTGCACTTTTAACAGCCGGGCTGCCAGTCCGTCAAAAAAATCGAAACCTGCGGCAGCAAAAATAAAAATGGCTGCCGTTGAAGGATATCCGTCAAATGAAGCAGCAACAGATAAACAGCCGCAAAGCAGGTTCATGCTGGTTATGGCATTGGGAATATTCTGTCTGACTTTCACGCGGCAAAAGTAAAATATTTACATTTCCATTTGTTTTCTGTAAGCAATAAGCGGCAATACACTTACCAGCACAAACACCCCGCAGATAAAATATGCCCAGGTAATGTTGGAACCTTGTGCAAAAAACGGGATGGAAAACAAGGCAATAAAAGCGGAACGCAATAAAATATTAATCACGTGAAAAACACCTCCTGTGCGCCCAATCAGGTTGTTTGGAATATGATGAAACAGCCAGGTAACACGCAAAATCCTTGTGCCAGCATTGGTAATACCTATCAAAAATGAAATAGCAAAAAATATACTGACACTTTGTGTGAATGCGCAAAGAAAAAGAATAAATGTAGTGAGCAGCATTTTTGCTATGATTGCTTTTACCTCATTCATAAAGCGTATCAGGTAATTGGTACCGAAGCCTGCCATTAAAGCTCCCAGTGCATAATAAATTTCAGAGGAAGCATACACATCTGCCCCTTTGTGTAAATGCCCGTCAACATAGAGTGGAAGCAACAGGTGAATTTCAACCAGCAGGATTACAAAAATGCTGTAGGAACAATTGCCGAACAGGAAAACCATAGGTCGGTCTTTCAGAAATTTCACTCCTGAAACTATGCGTTTGTAAATAGTATCACGGTCAATTTCTAATTCCTCAACAGGGGTATAACGGATAAAATAAATTATTACAACAGCAATGAAATAGGTGATTGCATCCAGCATAAAAATATCATGCAGATGCCATTTGGGAATATCAACGGGTAAGTGAATTTTTATGCCAAGTAAATTAAAAATACCATTTTGTGTTCCCGACAATAAAATTGCTGCAATCGCTCCAGAAAGAACGCTGGTGCTTTGTCCCATTATTTCAATGTAGGAATTTACTTTGCGGTAGTTTTCTTTGGTGGTCAGTTCCTGTCCAAAGGCATACAGTGTCGGATAGTGAATGTTGTAATTAAACATCGTGGCAGCAAAAACCAACATCACTGGTAACATCGGAATACTTCCGTTTGCATAGCCACAAAAAGCAACAGTTGCCAGAATAATGCCACCTGCAAGCGATGCAACAAGAAAAATATTTTTGCGGGGGAAGCGGTCAACCAGTGTTCCGCAATACAGGCTCCAGAAAATAGTGAGAAAAGTAACCACCGCATACATGGTTCCGAAAGCCCCCGGGTCTTTCAGTTCAGTGGTAAAATACCAGGGAATAGCCAGCATGCTGATACCCTGCGCGAAGCCCGAAATAGCGTTGGCAGTAAAAAGAAGAGCAAGAGCTTTTTTATTTTTCATAAAAACTTGGCAAAGCTAATCTGTTTTCTCTTTGCGAACTTTGCGTCTTTGCGGTAAAGAAAAAACTTTACGTCCTTTGCGGTTAAGTTTTATGAACGAACAATTAGAAAAAGCCCGTAAATATTGCGCTTACGAAGAGCGTTGCCAGCAACAGGTGCGCGACAAACTTTATGACTGGGAACTTCACCGGGAAGAAGTTGAACAGATAATTTCACAACTCATCACCGAAGGTTTTATTAATGAAGAACGTTTTGCAAAATCATTTGCCCGTGGAAAATTCCGAATCAAAAAATGGGGGCGTGTAAAAATAAAATACGAACTGAAAAAACACCGCATAACTGATTACTGCATCAAGAGCGGATTGCAGGAGATTGATGAAAAAGAATACATCAGGACTTTACAGGAGTTAGCAGAGAAGAAATCAAAACTGATAAAAGAAAAATACCCTATAAAAAAGAAATATAAGCTGATGACTTTTCTTGTCGGGAAAGGATTTGAAAGTGATTTAGTGAGAGAGGTAGTGAAAAAAATGGAACATAAATGATAATCCCTTTCCTCAATGAAAATTAAATTTAAGACTTTAAACATTAAACATTTACCTTCGCACCATGGTAACAGTGGACAACATTCAGGAGATTAACGGGCGCATAGAGGCTCTGAGGAGGCATCTTTGACATCGACAGGAAACTTCGTGAAATAGCGGAAGAGGAAGAAACAACAACCGCTCCCGGCTTTTGGGACGACCCGGAAAAAGCCGAAGGACTTTTCAAAAAAATAAACACTAAAAAAGCGTGGACCAATGCCTTTAAACAGGCAGAAGCATCACGCGATGACCTTGCTGTGATGTATGATTTTTTCAAAAGTGGGGAGGTGAATGAAGAGGATCTTGAGCAGCAATACAAATCCACCTTGCAGGTTGTTGAAGACCTTGAATTCAAAAATATGCTGAGCGGCAAGGAAGACCATTTGGATGCTGTTATCAGCATCAATGCAGGAGCAGGCGGAACGGAGAGCTGCGACTGGGCATCCATGCTGCTGCGCATGTATAAAATGTGGGCGGATAAAAATGGATTTAAAGTAATTGATGTGGACATACAGGATGGTGATGTGGCAGGAATAAAATCCGCAACTATTCACATTGAAGGTGAATATGCTTATGGCTATTTAAAAGGAGAAAACGGGGTTCACCGCCTGGTACGGATTTCTCCTTTTGATGCCAATGCAAAGCGGCATACTTCTTTCGCTTCTGTTTATGCTTATCCTTTGATTGATGACAGCATTGAAATTGATGTCAATCCAGGCGACCTTGAATTTGAAACCTTCCGTTCAGGGGGTGCGGGAGGACAAAATGTGAACAAAGTGGAAACTGCGGTGCGACTGCTGCACAAGCCAACCGGCATAATCATTAAAAACCAGGAAAGCCGCTCGCAGTTGCAGAATAAAGAAAATGCAATCAAGCTATTGAAATCGCAGTTGTATGAAATTGAAATGCGCAAACGCAGAGAAGCCATTGATGCCATTGAAGGCTCGAAGAAAAAAATTGAATGGGGTTCGCAGATACGCAACTACGTTTTGCATCCTTACAAATTAGTGAAAGACCTGCGCACAGATCACGAAACTTCTAATGCGCAGGCGGTTCTGGATGGCGATTTGTATGATTTCATAAAAACCTATTTAATGGAGTATGGCAAAAACTGAAAAGCTGATTATTTATCACAACCCGCGCTGTATGAAAAGCAGGGAAACCCTTGCGCTCATTGAAAAGAAAAAAGTAAAGCCGGAAATTGTGGAGTACCTGAAAACTCCGCCAACAAAAGAAGAACTGAAAGCCATTCTTAAAAAATTAGGAATATCAGCCGAAGCGCTTGTGCGAAAACAGGAGGTTTTATTTGCCGTGAAATTCAAAGACAAAAAATTAAGTGATGAACAATGGATTGAAATCCTTGTAAAAAACCCTGCGCTGATTGAGCGACCGATTGTGGTGAAAGGCAACAAGGCTGTGATTGGTCGCCCTCCTGAAAATGTTTTGTCGCTGTTGTAGTTCGCTGTTTTTCTTTATGTAATTTTACTGCGTTATACCATCACAAATCCTTTTGATTCAAGAATTGTCATGCTGAAAGCAGAGAAGCGTATGAATTTATTTGCAGGTTACAGATTCATCGCTTTACCCGGAATAACAGCTATTATTTTGTTTTTTATTTTACTCTGTAATTTTTCCTTTGCCCAGAAAGTTGGTTTAGTGTTAAGCGGTGGAGGCAGCAGCGGGATGGTGCATATCGGTGTGCTGAAAGCCCTGGAAGAAAATAACATTCCTGTTGATTACATTGCCGGAACTTCTGCAGGCGGTTTGGTTGGTGGGATGTATGCTGCCGGCATGACGCCTCAGGAGATGGAAGCCTTTGTCCTTTCGCACCAGTTCAGCAACATGAGCAAAGGAATCATTGAAGAACAGTACATTTATTATTTCAAATCAAAAGAAGAAAAATCCGACTGGATTTCCATACGCTTTAACCGCAGTAAAGATTCAGTGTTTAAGGCAGTGCTGCCTACTAACATCATGTCCCCATTTCCTATGGACTTTTCACTGATGGAACTGGCTTCAGCGGCTTCAGCCGCCTGCAACTATAATTTCGATAGTTTGTTTATTCCTTTCCGTTGTGTGGCGGCTGATGTCGCCAACAAAAAGCAGGTAATCTTCAGAAAAGGAAGTCTTTCTGAAGCGATAAGGGCGACTATTTCCTACCCTTTTTACCTTAAACCCATTACAGTTGACGGGCAGGTATTGTTTGACGGTGGTTTGTACAACAACTTCCCATCTGATGTGGTGCTCGAAGATTTTTATCCTGATATAATTATAGGTAGCACAGTGGCTGCCAACACCGCCCCGCCCGATGAAGACAATGTAATCAGCCAGATTAAAAACATGCTGATGATGAAAACCAATTACAATGCTAATTGTGAAAACGGAATCATCATAGAACCTCAATTGAATGACATCGGTCTCTTTGATTTTACCCAGTCAAAATATGTGATTGATGCGGGTTATGCCGAAACAATAAAAAGAATGCCCGAAATAAAAGCTGCTATTGAAAGAAGAGTTACAGTGGAAGAGCGCGCCATAAAACGAAACAATTTTCTGAATAAAAAAAGTCCGTTGGTTTTTGATAACATATATATAAACGGGCTTACCCGCTTCGAGGCGCAATACGTTGAACGAAGCCTCAGAAAAAAGAAAGATGAAAACATCAGCATCACCGACCTGAGAAAACGCTATTTCAAATTAGTGGCTGACGATAAAATCAAAAAGATTTATCCACGCGCTAAATACAACAACAGCACTGGCTTTTATGACCTTTATCTTGATATACAGAAAGACAATGATTTCATTGCGCAGTTCGGTGGTAACTTTTCTTCCCGCTCTATTAACAATGCTTTCATAGGGCTGCAATACAAATATCTTGGCGCCACTGCGCTGAGCATAACCGGAAACACCTATTTCGGCAGGTTTTATACTTCAGGGCAAATAAAAGGAAGAATGGATTTCCCCTTTATCGTTCCCTTTTATCTTGAGGCAGGAGCCACCATCAACCAGTGGAACTATTTCAACAGCGCCACCACTTTTTTTGAGACCATAAAACCATCCTTCCTTATTTCAACGGATACTGACGGAGAACTTTCTGTTGGCATGCCCGCATCTTACAAAGGGAAACTGATTTTTGGCGTGAATGGCGGACAAATCATCAACGAATATTACCAGACCAAAAGTTTTATGCAGACCGATACTACCGATAACACCACGTTTAAATTTATTTCATCTTATGCCACTTACGAAACCAATACCCTGAACCGCAAACAATATGCAAACAAAGGCAGGTACTTTAATATGCACACACGGTATGTGCAGGCTGATGTTTATGAGCAGCCCGGCTCAACAGGCAAAAGCGATTTACGTGCAGTTGATTTCAAGCGCTGGATACAGGCAAAGGTTGTTTTCAATAATTATTTCAGAAGCTATAGTTTCTACAAATTCGGCTTATACCTTGAAGGGGTTTATTCCTCACAATCTTTCTTCTCAAATTATTCTTCCACTATGCAATACACTCCCGCCTTCCAGCCTTTTCCTGAAAGCACTACCTTGTATTACCCTGATTTCAGGGCAAACCAATATGTAGGTGTTGGCGTGCAGAATGTTTTTGAAATACTGAAAAACCTTGACCTCAGGGTAGAAGGCTACGCATTTCAGCCCTGGCGCGAAATAATAAGGAAAGATGATTTTACAGCCGCCTACGCTGATAAAATAAAAATGCCCAGGGTAATGGCTTCTCTGGCGCTCGTATTCAGTTCTCCCATTGTCCCTGTTAGTTTTAGCGCTAACTTTTATGATAAACAATCTTCCAACTGGTCCTTTTTATTTAGTGTGGGATATATTTTATTTAACAAAAAGCCGTTGGATTGATTTCAAGTTTTTCTCTATTATTGTGGAAATTTGCGCGCAACATCAAACAATAAAAATTAAACATCAAA
>Ga0172370_10009909_pt1 | contig 11035 bp, 8 predicted proteins | sample LakKiv5m_FD_114538 | JGI IMG/M metagenome (GOLD analysis project Ga0172370, IMG submission 114538) | Freshwater microbial communities from Kabuno Bay, South-Kivu, Congo - kab_022012_11.5m | ecosystem: Environmental > Aquatic > Freshwater > Lake | place: Democratic Republic of the Congo...
AACGGGTATCAATCGGGGGGCGGTCCGTCGCCGGCTCTAGAAACGAAAAAGCCCCTGTTTCCAGGGGCTTCTTTCGGGAGGCACCACCCGGATTCGAACCGGGGGTAAAGGATTTGCAGTCCTCCGCCTTACCACTTGGCTATGGTGCCTCAACCAAGCGTCGAACCTTGTACCGGAGCGGGGGCCGGGTGTCAACGATTTTTGTGCGGGTCAGAACGCCTGGGGCTGGCCCGGGGCGGGCTTGTCGCCCCAGTCGTACCGGGTGCGGCGGAACATGGCCTTGACGACGTGGCCGGCCATGTCGGGGTTCTCGCGCAGGCGGCGCGTGCTGTAGCCGTACCAGTTCTCGCCGTAGGGCACGTACAGGCGCACCCGGCGGCCCTCCTGCACGAAGCGGTTCAGGACGTCGGTGACGGGGACGCCCAGCAGGGCCTGGAACTCGTAGCGGTCGCGGGGCAGCTTGCGGTCGTCGACCCAGCGCTCCAGGTCGGCCAGCAGGATGCGGTCGTGGGTGGCGAGGCCCACGTACACGCCGCCTTCGAGCAGCAGCTTGGCGACCACCAGGTAGTTCTCGCGGATGCGCAGCTTGCGCTTGAAGGCGATGGCGCGCGGTTCGCGGTAGATGCCCTTGCAGAGGCGCAGGTTGACGGGGCGGGTGGCGTTGAGCTCGACCAGCGCGCGGGCGTCGGCCTCGGTGCGCTGCAGGTAGGCTTGCAGCACCAGGCCTACGTTGTCGTGCTCGGACAGCAGGGCGCGGTACAGGTCGATGGTCTTCTCGGTGTAGGCCGAGCTCTCCATGTCGATGCGTACGAAGTTGCCGTGGCGGGCGGCCGTCTCGACGATGCGCTGCACGTTCCGGCGGCAGAGGTCGGGCGTGACCATCAGGCCGTGGTTGGTGGGCTTGACGCTCACGTTGCTGTTCAGGCCCTCGGCCGCGATGCGATCGAGGATGGCCACGTAGCCGTCGGTCATGCGGGTGGCGTCGGCCTCGCTGGTGACGTCTTCGCCCAGCAGGTCGAGCGTGGTCACGTAGCCCTGGCCGTTCAGCTCGCGGACCTTGGCGACGGCCTCGTCGAGCGTCACGCCGGCGATGTAGCGGCGCGACACGCGGCGCACGATGGACAGGGGGACGATGGGGAGCATGGCGGCGATGGTGCGAGAGAACATGGGTCCTCCGAAGCCAACGACCGGCCGTGGAGGCCGGCGCGACCGTGGTATACATCCGCTGCTCGGCCTGTTCAACGGGGATCGCACGCGAATGTGAACAAGGGGTCAGATCGTAAGACCGTCCCCCAAGATCGTCAAGATCGTAAGACCGACCCCATGGTGGCTTCGCGCAGGCGGGCCAGCCAGTCGACGCCGTTGCCGAGGGCGGCGGTGTCGGGCATGGCACCCAGGCGCATCAGCTCGGAGATGGCGGCGAGCTCGCGCCCCTTCTGGGCGCCGGCGGCGGCCACCAAGCGGCCCTGGCGCAGGTAGAAGGCCAGGAACCCCTTGGGCGAGGGCTCGCCTTGCAGCACGACCTCGTCCCAGCCGGCCGCGTACCCGACCATCTGGAAGAGCAGCGTGTACTGGTGCGTCCAGAAGAAGGGCAGGGCGGCGAAGGGTTCGGGGCGGCCCAGCATGCCGCGCGCCGCGCTGCGGCCCTGCTGCATGGCCACGCGCCAGTGCTCGATGCGGGCGGGCTCTTGCGAGGGACCGAAGGGGAAGCGCACGCAGTCGCCCGCCGCCCACAGCCCGTCGGTCACGCGCAAGGTGGCGTCGGCCTCGAGGGCGCCGTCGCGCTCGGAGCGGGGGGCGCCGGTGACGAAGGCCGTGGCCGGGCTGACGCCGATGCCGACGATGACCAACGAGGTCTCGACGCGGCTGCCGTCGTCGAGCACGGCGGCGGTGACGTGTGCGCCGCCCTCCAGGCGGGCGATGGAGCGTCCCAGGCGCAGATCGACGCCGTTGGCGCGGTGCAGGTCGGCGAACAGGGTGCCGATCTGCGGGCCGACGATGCGCTCGAGAGGCACGGCCTCGGGGGCCACCAGGGTCACGTCGAGCTTCTTCTTGCGGAGCGTCGAGGCCAGCTCGAGCCCGATGAAGCCCGCGCCGACCAGCAGCACCCTGGCCCGAGCAGAGGGGCCGTCGGCCCCGCCGTCGAGGGCGCGTCCCTCGGTCGGAAGTGCGGCCTGCAGTCGGTCGAGGTCGGCGATCGTGCGCAGGGTCAGGACGTTGGCGGCGTCGAATCCGGGGGCCTGGGGGCGACGCGGCGTGGCGCCGGTGGCGACCAGCGCGGCGTCGTAGGCGAGGGTGGTACCGTCGGCGAGCTCGAGGCGGCGGCCGACGGCGTCCAGGCGGATGACGCGCACGCCGAGCCGGAGCTCGACGCCGAGGCGCTCCCAGGTGGCGGGGGGCAGCACGGCCAGGGCCTCGCGGGGCTTCTGGCCGAGCAGGTAGGCCTTGCTGAGGTCGGGGCGCTCGTAAGGCAGCTCGGGCTCGTCCGAGACGAGCACCAGGCGCCCGCGGTAGCCTTCGGCGCGGAGCGTGCGCGCGGCCGCGGCGCTGGCCGGACCGCCGCCGACCAGCACGAAGGTGCGCCCATCGCCCGCGTCGAGGGGGAGCGCGGGGCCGGGGTCGGGCGGGAGCGCGCCCTCGAGGTCGACCAGCACCTGGCCGTCGTCGAGGCGCACGGGGTAGCGCGCCACGCCCGTGCAGGCGGGGGGCTCGAGGTCGCCGCCGCTGCGCACGTCGATCGTGCCGAGGTGCAACGGGCACAGCACGCGCGCGCCGGACAGCACGCCGAACGCCAGCGAGGCGCGCGCGTGAGGGCACGTGGGCTCGAGGGCCGTGACGGCGCCGTCGGCCAGCCGCACCACCAGCAGCGTCTTGCCCTCGACCAGGACGCGTTTCAGCTCGCCGGGGGCGAGGTCCGCGAGCGGAAGAGCGGGCAACCAGGCCATGGGGAGCCTCCGACGGGGGTGGTGCGTCGGAGTCTAGCCGAGGCCTGGCGGCGACGCTACGGTTCCATGCACAGTCCGTTTTTCGCGCACGTGCTCCCCTTGGGACACGTGCCGCAGACGCCCCCGCAGGCGTCGTCGCCGCACTCCCGGCCTTCGCACTGCGGCGCGCAGACGCATAGCCCGCCCTCGCAGGCCTCGGTATCCGCGCAGGCGCCGCACGCGCCGCCGCAGCCATCGGATCCACACTCCCGGCCCGCGCAATTCGGCTCGCAGGCGCAGCGACCCTCCTGGCACGTCCAGCCCGCGCTACACGTGCCGCACACGCCGTCGCACCCGTCGTCGCCGCACTCCATCCCGTCGCACGTCGGCGTGCACGCTACCTGGAGCGTCAAGGGGGCGGTCGCGCCGTTCACCGTGACCAGGCGGGCGGGCACCGGCCCATGGATCCCAGCGGGGACCCGTACGGCCACCTCGCGGTCCGTCCAGGAAAACGTGGTCGCGCGCGCGGACCCGAGCCACGCGAACCCCTCCTCGGCGCCGAGGTGCGTCCCCGTGAACACGAGTGTGTCGCCTACCGCCACGGTCCAGTCCGAGACGCTCGTCACGAAGGGCGCCTCGGCGTCACCCGTCAGAACCGTGCTCCCGTCGTCCGCGATCGTACCCTTGAGGATGGTCGGCTCCTCGACCAGTTCGTCGTCCTCGTCGCACTGCCAGTCGTGCTGGGAGTTGCTGGAGCCCGGATCGGCTTCGTTCATCTCCCATTGCCGGAAGCCTTCGAGGGGCAGGCTGAACTCGAAGATCGTGTGCCTCTTCGTGGGCTCGGCCGGAGATAAGCTCCACGTCGTGGCGCCCTCGGCGCCGAGGTCCGTCGGCTCTCCGTCGACGACGACCTCGACGTGCTGGTCCCCGAAGACGCGCACCTGGACCAGGTGGGACGCGGCGCTGATGGAAAAGAGGTTGTAGCAGGCCGAGGGGATGGGCCCGTCCGTTTTCAGGTACCAGTCGTTCAGGAAGAACAGGGTCCGCCGGTCCGGCGAGGGTGCGACGAAGAGTCGGCCGTAGACGCCTTTCAGGCTGCCGCCGCACGAGTACTCGTTATCCCCGTCCTCCATTACGCCCGTGAACTTGCCGTCCACGACCGGTTCCGGGCATGGTCTCGGGTCGCCGAACCCGCCTCCGACGGCATCGTCCGTGGCCTGGCCGAACCCGTCGACCGGGGGAAGCTCGACGGCGGTGGGGGACTGCAGGCAGGCCGACAGCACCAGGGCGATTCCCGTAACCAGCACGCGTTCGGACATGATGGCCCTCCTCCATGGTGGCGCTCGCAGTCTTGCAAGGCGCGAGCCAACGAGCGAACCACCCAGAATTGATGGATATCTTCCTTGTCGTGCGCCCATCGCTACGGCCGGGAACGTCCCGACGCGACGCCTCCCTGTCCCACGGAAGCGTGACAACGTGACAGCCCGGAGACCCCCGCTCAAGCGCGACATCGCGACCCGCATAAGGCACTTGGTGGTCGCCCGGGTTCGACCGTATACTCTGCGGCATCTGCGAGACCCGCCGGAGCCGCCATGACGCCCACTCTCACCGCCACCCTGCCGACGTCGGCGCGCGTCGACGAGACGTCGTTGTCCCTGGTGGTGCTGGCCGGACCGCCGGGCGTGACGCCGGGGCGGCGAGTGGCCCTCGACGGTCCGCCCTGGGTGGTGGGGCGCGAGCCTGGCGAGCCGGAGCGCGCGCTGGCCCTGAGCGACGGGCGCGTCTCGCGGCGGCACGCCTCGATCGGGCCCGATCCGGAGCATCCCGACTGGGTCGTGGTGCGGGATCTGGGCTCGAAGAACGGCACCTTCGTCGACGGGCGCCGCGCGGTGTGCGCGTTCGTGGCCGGGGGCGAGGTGCTGCGGCTGGGCGAGACCCTCTTGTACGTCGACGCCGACGCGCGCCCGGCGAGCGAGCCCGGCGCGACGGCCTCTGCGCTGGTGGGGCCGTCGCGGGGCCTGGCGATGCTGCGGCGCGAGATCGACGCCGCCGCGCGCGGGTCTCTTCCGGTGCTCGTGCTCGGAGAAACGGGAGTGGGCAAGGAGTTGGTCGCGCGCGAGCTACACGCGCGGAGCGGCCGCCCGGGGCCTTTCCGCGCGGTGAACTGCGCCGCCATCCCTCGTGATCTTGCCGAGTCGACCCTGTTCGGGCACCGGCGCGGCGCGTTCACGGGGGCGACCGAGGCGTCGGCGGGGCTCCTGCGCGGCGCGACGGGCGGCACGTTGCTCCTCGACGAGGTGGGTGAGCTCGAGCCGGCGCTGCAGGCCAAGCTGCTGCGTGCGCTCGAGGAGGGCGCCGTGCTCCCGGTCGGCGCCGCCGTGCCCGTCGCGATCGACGTGCGCTTCGTGGCGGCCACCAACCGCGACCTGGTCGCCGCGGCGGCCGCAGCCGAGTTCCGTAACGACTTGCTGGCCCGCCTGGCGGGCGTGGTGCTGCGCGTACCGCCCCTGCGCGAGCGGCCCGACGACGTGGTGGCGCTGCTGGCTCACTTCCGGGGCGTCGATCCCGCGCGCCTCGCCGACGTCTACGACGCCGACGTGCTCGAAGCCCTGGCGCTCTACGACTGGCCGCGCAACGTGCGGGAGCTCGAGCTGCTGGTGCGTCGGCTGGAAGGGCTCGGTCGGCTCGTGACGACGGGCGATCTCGAGCCGTCGCTCGTCAGCGCCTTCGAACGGGCACGCGGCGAGCCGGCGCAGGACGCCAGCCACGCCACCCGCGGAGCCTGCCCGACGCGCGCCGAGTTGGAGCGCGCGCTGGCCGAGTGCGACGGGAACCTGGCCGAGGTCGGGCGGCGCTTCGGTCGTGATCGGCGCCAGGTGTACCGCTGGCTCGAGCGGTACGGGCTTCCTCGCGCGTACGTCAGTACCTGCGCAGACCCTTCTTCTCCGGCTGATCGGGGTTCCAGGAGTCGAGCGTGCGATCGAGCAATTCCCACTGGCCGCGCGCCTCGTTGACCAACCCCTCGACGCCCGTGCGTCCGCCACCGAGGGTCAACCAGCCGACGGCCGCGAGGGCCAGCAGCGTGGCCACCAGGCCCACCACGCGCGTGAGCCTGAGCGCCCGCGAGATCTGGCCAGCCTCGGCCGCCTCGAGCTCGCGGCGTTGCGCCAGGCGTTCGACCCACGCCACCTCGGCCTCGGCTCCGCTCGCCTCACCCTCGGACGGACCGCGCTGCAGCTCGTAGATCAGGTCGGCCGCGAACGCCGGCTCGTCGGGAACGGTCGGCGTCGGGGCGTTTCGATCGGCCAGCGCCGTGCCCAGGGAAAGCCTCGGCGCGCTCGCGCGGTCCGTTTCGGGGCGAGGGGAGGCGCCGCTGGCCGGGCGCCGGGCCTCGAGCGTCTCGAGGGGCTGGCGCAGGTCGTCGCGCGGGCCGCCGGAGCCCACCAGGGGCAGGATCGCCTCGAGCATCTCCCTCGCGCGCACGGCGCTGGCGGGCCGGGCGGCGGCGTCCTTGGCCAGCAGCGCCGCCACCACGTCGTCGGTCCGGGGATGCACCCGCGTGGGAGGCGTACGTGCCGCCAGGCGGAGGGGGGGCTCGTTCAGGTGCTTCAGCATCAGCTTGACCAGCGACGGCGCCTCGAACGGGCGCGCCCCGGTCAGCATCTCGTGCAGCAGCACGCCCAGCGCGTACAGGTCGGCGCGAGCGTCGACCGGGTCGCCCAGGATGGCCTCGGGGCTCAGGTAGGCCGGGGTGCCGACCACGTGGCCCGTGCGCGTCTGGATGGCGTCGGCGGGGACGTCGAGCTGGCGCGCCACCCCCAGATCGAGCAGCACGATCGACTCGGTGGGCGCGGTGCCCGAGACCAGCACGTTCGACGGCTTCACGTCGCGGTGGACCACGCCGGCCGCGTGCACGTCGGCCAGGGCTACGGCCACCCCGCGCGCCAACGACAGGGCACGCCCCTCGGGCAGCGCGCCTTCGCGCGCCAGGATCTCGGCCAGCGAGCGCCCCTCGATGTACTCGAGCACCAGCACCAGCCGCCCCTCGGGCGTGCGCGTGGTCCCGAGCACCTGGCGCACGAAGGGGCTCTTCACGCGCGCGCTGACCTTCAGCTCGGAGAGGAAGCGCGTGACCTGCTCCGGCGAGTCGGCGTGCTCGGGGCGGATGACCTTCAGGACCACGTCGCGGCCGTCCTCGGAGTCCTGCGCGCGATAGACGAGGCCGGTACCGCCCTCGCCGAGCGGGCCCGACACCAGGTAGCGATCGTCGAGCACCGTGCCGGGCTCGAGCCGGCGCTGGCCGGTACACACGAGCCCCGTACCGTCGAACGGGCACAGGCGGTAGGCGTCGTCGAACATCCGCCCGCAGGCGGGGCACAGCGTACTCATGGCCGAGAGGATACCCTGATTCCGGAAGAGAAGGCTACCCGATGCGGGCGAGCACTTCGCGGGCGAGGGCGCGGAAGGCCTCGGCGGCGGCGCTCCGGGGGTCGTACTGGACGAGCGGGCGGCCGTCGAGTTGGGCCTTCTGGATGGCGCTGGTCGACGGGATGCAGGCGGTCAACACGGCGTCGCCGTAGCGCCGGTGAAGCTCGGCCAGGATGGGCGCGTTCACGGTGCTGAGGCGCTTGTCGAGGCGGTTCACGACCAGCCCGGCCAGCGACAACTGGTGACCCAGGCGGTCCTCGATGGTCTCGATGGCCTCGAGGATGTCCTCGACGCCTTGCAGCGCCAGCGACGACAGGTCGAGCGGCAGCAGGCAGAAGTCTGAGGCCACCAGGCCCGCGACGGTCAGGTTCCCGAGGTTCGGCGGCGTGTCCAGCAGGATGAGGTCGAAGTGCGTGCGCGTGATGCGCAGCAGGTTCCGGAGCGTGAACTCCTTGCCGATCTTGGTCGAGAGCAGGCCCTCGGCGTCGTTCAGACCACCGTCGGCGTGGACCATGTACAGGTTGTCGATGGCGGTGGGGACCACGGCTTCGAGCAGCTCGCGCTTGCGGTCGAGCAGCAGCTCGGAGAACGGGACCGCTGCGGCCCCCTGGGCGAGCGAGCGCGAGCTGGCGTGGGCGTGGCCCTGCGGGTCCAGGTCGACCAGCAGCACCTTCTTCCCGAACTCTTCGGCCAGCGTGGCGGCCAGGTTCAAGGACAACGTCGTCTTGCCGACGCCCCCCTTGCGGGTCGTGATGCCCACGACGCGTGCGAAGCGGTTGCCCGGCGCCAGGCTCGGTCCGGTCTGCAGCAACGTCCCGATGGCTTCGGCGAACAGGCCCATGGCGCCCTCGTGATGGTCGTCTCCGAGGCCCATCATGCGATGGCCCGGGCGATTGTCAAAAAACGCCCGCGTCGGCTTGGCAACGGGCCGCGGGGCCGTTATCCTCGCGCCATGGCGCGTCGTCTGCTCACCATCGCCCTCGTGCTCGTGGCCCTGGCCTGGGTACGCCCCTACGTGCCCGGCCTGCACACCGCCAACGAGTACGCGCGCCTGTACGCCACGCTGGCCATGGCGGAGTACGGCACCGCGAAGCTCGAGCCCGTGTTCGACCGCTTCGCGCCTGCGTGGCGCGACACGGGCACCCCGCCCAACAGCGACGTGGCGAAGGTCGGCGACAGCTACTACCTCGACAAGGCGCCGTTGCCGTCGCTGGTGGCGGTGCCCGTACACCTGCTGCTCCGCGAGTTCTTCGATACGTGGGCGCACCCCGACGGGGAGGTCGCCATCCTGGCGGCCCTGTTCGGCGCGTTGCCGCTGCTCGTCTTCCTGGGGCTGGCGATCCGGCGCGACGCGCCCGTGATCGACGCGGCGGCCTTGCTGCTGGCCGTGGGCTCGCCTCTGCTCGTGTACGCCGGGCTGTGGTTCGGGCACCTGACCGCCGGGCTCGCGGCGTATGCGGGCTACGCGCTCCTGAAGCGCGAGCGCCCGTTCTGGGGCGGGTTGCTGCTCGGCGCGGCCGTGCTCTGCGACTACCCGGCGGCGGCGATCTCGGGCGTCGTGCTCGGCGTGCACGTCGTGACGCGGCGCCCCGACCGCGGCGTGCTGCTGGCGCTCGGCGGGTTCGCGCTCGCGGCCGTCGTGCAGCTCGCGTACAACGCGATCCTGTTCGGGGACCCGCTCACCTTCGCCTATGCGCACAAGGCGGCGCCCGAGTTCCAGCGCGTCCACGCGACCGGCCTGCTGGGCGTCACGTGGCCCACCCGGGAGCGCCTCGGAGGCATCCTGCTCTCTCCGGCGCGCGGGCTGCTCTTCGTGGCGCCGCTGTTCCTGCTGGCCTTGCCTGGCGCGGTGCTGGCGGCGCGCGAGGGGGCGCTGCCCTGGCGCGAGCGCCTGCTGCCGCTGGCGCTGTTGGTGGCCGTGCCGCCGGCCGTGGCGGGCTTCGTCGACTGGAAGGCGGGCAACTGCACGGGGCCGCGGCACCTGGTGTCGCTCCTGCCGTTCCTGGTGGCCCCCGCGGCGGCCGGGGTCCAGTGGCTCGCGAGCGCCCCGCGTCTGCTCGTGCGGGCCATCCCGCTGACCCTGGGGGCGATCGGCGTCGTCCACACCTGGCTCGCCTGGAGCACCTTCCCCTACCTGTCGACGCAGCTCGCGAACCCGCTGCTCCACCAGGCGCTGCCGCTCTTCCTCGACGGCTGCCGGGCCGCGACCTGGTTGCCCGTGCCGTCCGTCGCCGGCGCGGTCATCGCGGTCGTGATCCCCGTCCTCGTCGTGCTGGCCGCGGGCGAGTGGCTCGGCGAGGGGCTGTCCGGGCGTGCGCGGCTGGGGCTCGCGGGGCTCGCGCTGCTGGTCGCCCTGCTCGCCTCGGCCGGCCTCGCGCTGATCGGCGCTGGTGCCCCCGACGAGGCCGCCATTGCTGGGCGCGAGGCGAGCATGGTACAGTCCCTGCGCGATTGCCAACGCACCCCCACGGCCACGGATCTCGTGAAGGCGTTCGGCCCCGCCACCGAGACCCCGCCGACGTCAGCACCGGAGGACGCTCCATGAGCGACGATCTCGCACGGTTCGATCGGTTCCAGCGCCTCATGGGCGGCGCGCGCAAGCTGACCGGCGAAGGCCAGGAGGGCTCGCACACCGACGTGTTCCGCTTCGACGCCGAGGCCGTCGCCGCGGGGCTCGCGGGCCTGCCGGAGGCGCGTGACGCGGAGCGCGACCGACGCCTGGCCTCGTGGATCGGCGACCGCTACCTGGTGAAGAAGGGCAAGATCGAGTACTTCGCCCAGCCGTTGCTCGGCTCCGAGCCCACGCGGATCCGGCGCAGCACGGTCAGCTGGGTCTTCGGGCCGCTCGGGTTCAGCGTGCTGCCCACCTTCGAGAAGGTCATGGCCGACGCCACCGAGGCCGCGCGCGTCATCCCCTACTTCGGCTTCGGGCCCCTCGAGGGCCACGTGGCGCCCGACTTCGTCGACGCCCTCGAGACCGGCTGCGGCGACGAGGGGCCGGCGCCCAACCGCCAGGCGGTGCTGGTGCGCACGTTCCTCGATGGCGCAGACCTCAAGGAGACCGCCTACCGCATCCTCGACGCCGACCCCTTCTTCCACGACCCGGTCGTCGACGCCGCCGCCCTCTCGGAGTTCCAGCGCTACGTGCGGCGCAACCCGCTCACGCCGTCGATGGAGGAGCGCTTCGCGGGCTTCTTCGAGAACCCGCTCACCGTGGGCGTGCGCGACACGTTGCGCTGGCTGAAGGGCTCGCGCCACCCGCGCATGCCGTGGGAGACCGCCCGCGGGTTCCTGCGCCGGGCGTTCGATCGCTGGGGGCAGGAGTCCTTCGTGCTGCCCGAGATCACGTACTACACGTACGACACGTCACGCACCGCGACCGATCTGGCCAGGCTGTTCGCGCACAACGCCGAGGTGGCGCGCGCCTTCGCCGCCGAGATCGACGGCGTGCTGCCCGAGTCGGCCAGGCCCTCGTTCCGGGCGCTCGGTGGGCTCAAGCTGGCGTTCCAGTTGCTCGACTTCCACACCGATTACCGGCTGTACGAGGTCGAGCCCTACGCCGGATTCCAGATATCCTGACATAGCCCCCAGCACGCCATTGTAATCGTTCGAGAAATCGCACTGGCGGGTGCGGACCCAATCGTGTCCGCTTTTTTCGGCGCGCGGCTACGCTGCGCGGATGG
>Ga0172370_10009911_pt1 | contig 11035 bp, 11 predicted proteins | sample LakKiv5m_FD_114538 | JGI IMG/M metagenome (GOLD analysis project Ga0172370, IMG submission 114538) | Freshwater microbial communities from Kabuno Bay, South-Kivu, Congo - kab_022012_11.5m | ecosystem: Environmental > Aquatic > Freshwater > Lake | place: Democratic Republic of the Congo...
AGTGCTGCTGATAACTTTGCCATCCTGAGATCCATTATAGACACTGCCCTGAAAAATGGTCAAAATGTTTTACAAGCCTTGACCGTAATCGCGGATTATTAATAATACTGATTAGTTACAAATTCGGGAAACCTGACAAACTCCCAACAAATTGATAATAGTTTAGGTTTTCAAATGTTTCAACGGTCATGTTGTTCTTTAACCAATTATCATGCTCGTCAAATACTATACTTTTCTTATTTAATGAAACTTTATAATGATAATCTCCATCAGTATCAGCATCGTAATTTGTGATTTCAATTTTAGGATATAATTTTCTCATTAATATATTTCGAATATTACTGATAACTGGTTTCTCAGGGAATAGTTTCTGAATTTCAGAATTATCAAGAAAGACAGTATTTTGGTTATTAGTAATATTGATGACCTCACCTTCAATAATCAGAAATTCATGTCGGGTGCCATATTTAATTATTTTATCATATTGCTCAAGATCAGCAGTTCTAATTATAATATCAATTCCATGACTTTTCAATTCCTGTGTGTTTAATTCATGATTATCATTAATCAATAAACAGGCAAATTTTGGCTTAAGTAGAAAGAATTCAAATCCAAGATTCCAATGCTTATAAGATCCATCATTACTTTTTTCACTTTTTTTGCCATCACTGTCATAGAATGAACATTTAAGAAACGGCATTTCTTTATTTATACTTTCTTCACTTGTTGCAAGCACTTCCCCTCTAAGATATGCAGCACAAATTTTCATTTCAAGCAAACCCCATCCTTCATGCCGTAGTTCTCCATCTTTTAGTATGGGGGCATCAATAAGATTATTAAGTTTGTCGATTAAATTAGCACTATTTATTTGCTTTCCATTTTCATCTAAGTTCAATCTTACGTTCTTATTCTTTTCATCACCTAAGTTATCTATTACAGTTACTTTGTAGAAATCATCATTGAAATCTTTGTCAACTTTGATTGTTAGCGTGAGTTTACTGTCGATGACTGAATGCTTTGCCGCGTTCCTAATAATGTTTTCCAGTATTACATAAATAGCATGAATCCCAACAGAATCACTTGGAACTTCAATATCCAAATCAGTCGAAGGAGAACAGTGGAGATGATTATCAATATTACAAGCATTACCGTTGAAAACAATCTTAATCTTTTCACTGCCAAGGCCCTCAATGCCGGAAATATTGTCGGTCAAAAGTTTTACACTTGAAAAACCACATAAAACGTCTCTGCAAAAGCTCTTGACTGAACGAAGAGGTGAATAATGTGTTGAGATTTCAGCAATAAACTCCATCCGTTTTTGCAGATAGGCATATAAAAGATTATGTTTTCCAGTTGCGGTTTCAGAAAGTTTATAAAGTACATGACTACCGATGTTATGGCTCATGTTACGGGACATTACAGCAGCAACTGCGGATTTTCTGGCGAGTTTTTCTCTAACAGTCAATCCAGTTTTCAAAAGAAAATTTGCTGAAAATGTGTTTGTACTATGATACAATGGGTCTTTAATACTTTTAAGAAATTTATATAGCAAGTTACTTGGAGGCTTTTCCTCAAAGTATAATAGAAAGAACAAAGCACCGTATGAGCTATAATCCTTTGCCAGATAATTTGATTGTTTACCTTCACTTACAGGACTACCAATCAATGGGATTGTCAAAAATACTGAATGACCTTTTAAATTTTTATTAGAAAAATACCATTTATGATAAAACCAATGGTTTAATTTGTGTAATGTTTCAACCCTTTCACCAAATAATTGTTCAACAAGTTCACATTTTTCTTCATAAATTGAATTATACGGCATATTCAAAATTGATATCTCGTTAAAGCTCAGAAAATCCTTTAAAATTGAATCTTGAGTAAATTCGGAAAATCGCTTAATAGGTGTGGATTCGTTATTAAGGTTATAATTTTTATCGATTTCTATTAAAATATCTTTAATCTTCTCATAATCAGAATCTGATTCAATTAAGCAAAATTCAGCAATTGAATTAGTACTAATTTGTGAATTATCAAGTATTGACCAATAGATGGCAGGATTCTTTGGATTGCGAATTATTTGAGGATGCCAAAAAACATTTGAATGTTGTTCTTGTAAATAACCAATTATTGAGGCATAATCATTAATTAACGAAGATAATAGTTCAATATTAGTTGAAAACTCTTTGTGGATTTTCCAAGTTCGGTTTACAGGTAACGCATTATCTAAAAGAGTAAAAGAAATTGTAGAGTTTTCTAAAAACATAGCCTTTAGAGATTCGAATAAATCATTATTTTTAAGCTCATCAAAAATGATTTTCGCATAGCTTTCAAGAACATAATTATTGGATTCAGCTCTCATCACAGACTCTAAACAGACATCCTTTGCGAATTCGTTTATTTCTAACCCAAATTTAAATGAATAATCTTCCATAAATGTTTACGAATTAAGTAATGAGTAATTTTGCTTTATTAAGATCAAACTCAATTTTTACTTCAGATCCAATTGTATATTTATTGTCTGACATTATTTGCTTTCGAGTAAAAATATTAAGATTAATAATATCTTTAAATGTTACGGACACGTTTAATCCTTCTGATCTACTATTTACTCTACACATTATAACAGGAATAGTATAGCCAATCGAAGGATTTGCTGAATCAGAAAGCTTAATGTCAGAGGGCTTAATTAAATAGAAAACCTTGGCTCCAACCGAAAAGTCGTTATTGTCGAAAAAGTGTATTAATCCTAAGTCTGTTTTAATAATAGTGCTATTGTTTTCTTTGCCAATAATAACACCTGGAATTACATTGAATTGACCAAATGATTTTGCAATAAAAAGTGAATTAGGTTTATTGAATAATTCATCAGGAGCTCCAATTTGACTTACCTTCCCATCTTCTAATACTAATATCCTGTCCGATAATGCCGTAACATCAGAAACATCATGACTTACCATTATAAATGTACTATCAATCTTTGAAAACAAGTTTCTTAATTCTTCCCTGAGTTCATCTTTAAAGAACTCATCTATACCGGTAAAAGGTTCGTCCAGTAACAGGACTTCCGGTTTTACAATTAATGCTCTGGCTAAAGCCACTTTCTGTAGTTCGCCACCACTTAAATTGCTTATACTTCTATGTAAAATATTATTAATCTGCAATAAATCAGTTATTTCGTCTAACCTATTTTCTTTATCATGTTGAGTAAGTTCTAGAAACTTCAATCCAAACTCTACATTAGCTTTTACATTAAGATGAGGATATAATGCTCTTGACTGCCACACTGTAGCTGTTGGCCTTCTAATCTTCGGGTTATATTTTTCATCGTTTATAATACTAATACCACCAATATCAGGTTGATATATGTTGCTTATAAGTTTTAAAAGTGTGGTTTTTCCACAACCACTTTTTCCAAAGATTGAAAAAAACTCATTTTTGTAAACTGAAAATGAAATGTCATGAAGTATCTTCTTTCCGGAGAAACTTCGACTAACATTTGATATCTCTATTTGTGTTTTCACGAATTATTTTACAGTTTTTGAAAGACGCATCGCAGATATGACTAAAAATAAAAATATAATAGAAATCACAGTTCCTATGGCAAACACTTCCGGGCTAAAAGTTGATTCCATCATATTTCTGACCTGAACAGCATAAGTCTTTTGAAAGCCAGTTAGAAACCATGAAATAATATATTCATCCCATGATAGAACAAAGATAATGATCATACAGGCAATAACTTCTTTCTTTAAAGTTCCTAAATGAAGTTTAATGACATCAACCCCTTTTGCTCCAAGTTCCCTTGCAGAATTATCAAAATCCATGTTTGTTTCCCTAATTTGGAAATAGAAATAGGTCATCGAAAGAGGAGAAAAAACAGATATATGGGCAATTACTAATGATAATCCAGTCCGCTCAATCCCTATAAACCTGGATAGTTCAAGAAAGCCAAGTCCATAAACAAGGTAGGGTATTACAGCGGGGAGAGTCAAAATAATTATTAATGAAAATATATGCTTTGATGAAGACCGGGCAAAAGAATATCCGCTTAAGAATCCAAAAAAAGTTGCTAAAATACCAATGATTGAAGAGAGAAAGATTGAAAATAATACGCTATTAATGAGTTGTTCATCACTAAATAAAGTCTTATACCATATAAAGGACCATCCAGTTACAGGAAAATGGAGAAATCTGTTTTCCATGAAGGAGAATGCAAATAAATAAATAAGAGGAATGATTACCAATAGAAAGGCAGGCAGAAATAAAAACAATCCGGGTAATCCTCTTATTCTATACATTCTCTTTAACCTCCCCTGATAATATTTTTGAAAAGACCGCAATAAACACGATAATAATCAAGAGCATTAAAAATGCTGTAGCTGCCCCCATCCCCCAATCGTCAATTTTAACATAGTCAATAACCATATATGAAACAGTATAAATATGACTTCCCCCAATTAGATCAATTACTGTAACATCGGCAAATGTCAGAATAAAAATTAAGATCAGAGATAGCTTAATAGCTGAAGACATCAAAGGTATAACTACAAAGAGCTGATTTTGCACCCAATTTGTGCCAAACTCATTTGCAGATTGAATTAAATCCTCACTTACTTTAGAACGTGATATAAAAAGGAAAAGTAAACTTAAAGGTACAAAAATTGATATATAGGCAATGATTAAGCCATTAATATTATATAACTCGATACCCATAGTAGGAATGTGTAACTGATTAAGAAAATAATGAAAGGGGCCATATTCTGATAAAAGTAATGATAGTGAAAAAGTACGGGGGATTACACCTATAAAAAAGACTATTGAACAAGTAAATACAAGGATATTTCTGATTTTATTATTAGATATCCGCCAAAGCCCCAAAATGCTTACCAACCCTAAAACAGTTGTCAGGATAGAAACAGTAACAGCTAAAGAGAGAGATTTTGCAATTGATATTATGAAAGGAGAGTCAATTAGTAGTATCTTATAGTTATTGAAAGTATAACCCGGAAGAGGACTACCTAATGAATATGTTTTAAGACTTAGAGAAAATAGAAAGAGCAAAGGAATAAGAAAAAACAGGATTTGCCACAGAATATGTGGCAAACCCCATTTAATGACTTTATTTACTTTAAACATCTTGCCTTATTTGGTCGATTTAAAATTTTGCCAGGCAGCCTGCCATTCTTTTTCCATAGAAACTCCCATTTCGTTCGTTGGAAGCATTCTGACAAAAATCGAATTTACAAGAGCAGTTGCGTCTTGTCCGTTATGGACCTTCAAAGCATCTTGTTGTTTCTTATTTAATAAAGCAATACCGCTTACACTTGGAATATTTGACCGATATGCTTTCCTCCAGGTTAATTTAGCTTGAGTTTCTGGACGTTGCATGTATTTAATATAGTTAATTGCAGCATCCCTGTTTTTGCACATTTTAGGAATACCCAAGGTTTCAATCCACATAATGCCACCTTCTTTGGGGACAATCCAATCAATCGGTAGTCCTTGTTCTGAAAGGACAGCCGCTGTGTGCTCTCCTAATGCTGGAACGACCCATATATCACCTCTTGACAAGGCATTGTTTATGTCAGAAAAACTACCATGAATAGCTTTTACTTGTGGTTTTAAGTTATTCATAAAAGAAAACAGTTGCTCTTGTTGAGGTTGCGAAAGATCATAAGGATTTTTGGGATTCAGATTGAGGTATGCACTAAAACACCCCATATTGGGTAAATACCAGTCCCAGATACCCACTTTACCCTTAACTTTAGGATCCAACAGAATTTTATAACTTGATACTTCTTCTTTGGATAATTTTTCAGTATTATAAACAATGGCATTTACACCAAACCGAATAAGGACTGCGAGGTACTTGCCATCAATTGTACATAAAGGAAAATCCTTAAACGGCTGAATATAATCATCAAAAGCAAATTTATTTTTATCCAATTCCGATAAAATACCTGCATTATTCAGTTTGGAAATATATTCGGGATCTATAACCACAATATCATAAGCATCTGGATTTTGAGTTATTTTTGCAAACATTTTATCTGCACCAGTAAAAGTTTCTGTAAGTACTTTTACTCCGAATTCCTTTTCAAAAGGTTTTACAATGTCATCTTCTTCATAGCCGACCCAAGCTAAAACCCTAAGTTCTTTTGGGCTAGAGTTTTTACATCCATAATTACCTATCAGTAATACTAATGAGACGATAATCATCAGTGTTAACAATCCAATTTTTTTCATTTTATCAAGATTTATAATGTTAGACAATTTAAGATTTAATTATACCAAGGCAGATTTGACCAACCTTTTCTTGTATATAAAAACAGAACAGGTAACCTGGGGAGAAGCTCAAATGGTAATGATGAAGTAAACGAAAAAAAGATATGATCTGAATACATACTTTCAATCACCCTTGCTTCTTTTTCTCTCATAATGTAGTAAAGCTCTGCTAATTTAACACCAAGCTTAATGTATCCTGGGCGTTTTGATGCAGATTTTTCAAGGTTAGCATTATTGCTAATGTTCAACCACCAATCTGAGGGTAATGACGAAATGGTGTTAAAAAAACTTGTCTGATTTAACCCGTAATGATCCCAAATAGATTGGATATCTATTAATTCAAAACCAAAGGACGAGAAAAGACATTCAATCTCATTCTTGTAGGATGAAATGTTTTTAACTGAGTATCCATTCATTACTCCGTGTTCGGATGTAAATAGAAACTTAATTTGAATACCTGGTTCATATTCATGTTTAATTCTTGAAAAATAATTATTTAAGAAGTTACAGGTTAAAATATCTGATTCGGTAATTTTACTTTTATCACTACATCCCCAATAACCAATAAATTTGATAGGCAGTTTATTCAAATAAAAATAATTTAAACGATTCCGGATTAATTCAGAATCAGGAGACTTTTTTTGATTATATTTTCGACTTGTTAAAAACATAAAAATTAAATCATTTTCCCTTAACATTATTTATAATAGTTAGCACATACGCATCCGTCCATTAACTCCTGTAAATCGATCTTTTTTGCTTTAATACTTCCCTTTTCTAAAATTGCTCCACGCAAATTTTTATATCCATCAAGATTAAAGAATTTTTCTTTAAAGCTATTAATATCAAATCCATGTGTTATTTCAATTCTTGGGGATTTTGTATGATGACAAGGCTGGGCAATCAGCTTACCAAAATTGCCGGATGAGACAGATTGAATTAATTCAAATACAAAGTTGTAAGTTGTTCTCATGCAATGAAAAGTATCAGACCCTAAGCGAAATGATTCAAATATTCCATAGGTATTTAAAAGTTCCATTACGGATTTATTAATTTCTTCGAATTGCTCCTTTGATGGAATATCAACATTTCTTTGCTTCAGGGTAAATCCTTCAGAATTAGCAATTGGGAAAGGTGTTCTAATGTATGGGGAAATATTATTCTCAATCATAAATGCAAGAATAGGAACCAATTGGGCATAGTTCATTTCTGTAACCATAAATTCTATTCCGAAGTTGGTAAATTCACAATTGACTTTATGGAAATCAGAGTTCAATATCATTTCAATGCCTGGTTGGATCTGAACATCACCATATCTTGTTTTTCGATTAATAATATTTTCGGAATTTTTATAGAACGTATTAGAAGTCATTCTGGACATCATTTCACTATCACCCCAAAGCTTTGTCATAATGCTGATATTTCCCAGCTCTTTGAATTTGTCCAATTTTTCCTTTGTTAAGTCAATAAGGTTAGAAAATAAGACAACCCATAAATTGTATTCTTTTGCTTTTTTAAGTATTAGTTCAAGATCATCATCCAAGAGCGGTTCACCTCTGCCAACAATCCTAATTGCTTCACCTCCGAGTTCACTGGTGATTCGCATAATATCATCGTAAAGATTTGGGTCAATTTTCTGAGAAATTCTCCTTTTTGCTTCAGTAAAACAAGGCAAACAATTGTTTTGACATTCACCAGTTAAAGTTACAAGGCTAGTCGAGTAAATTTGATTATTGTTGAACTTCTCCTTGATAACATCAAGAGAAGGATGCTCTCCATATAGTTTGAATAATTTCATTTTGCTCTAATTATTACAAGATACAACCACAGATAATACTGAAACGGTTATCTGTGGTTATCTGGGGTCTAAACATCAGATAAACAGTCAATTGAATAAATTATTATTACTAATTGGCTGCTTACCTGATTGCTTGGGCATTACTAGAAATCGAATAGGTTTCGCTTTTTTTCCTTAAACCCAAAGAGTGGTTCGTTGAAATTATCCCTTTCCCAAAAAGGTTTAATGATTGGTTCTGGCCGGAACTCGATTGGTTTCACAACCGGTAATTCGAAATTCAGTTTAGGCAATACCGGTTTAAAGGTATCTTCTCTCCAGCAGTTGCAGGAAGGACCGGCAGAACTTCCACAACGATGGCACCTGAAAGTCTGGTTCTGAAAGGGCTCGTTCCAAGTTGGCGAACTAAATCTTTGATCATGACAGAATAAATGATCATTTCTCGTGTTTAAGTCCATCTGCCTGAAGTTATCAGGGGTGAAGATGGGATTCTGATCGAAAAACATTGTGACCTCCTTTTTTTATTGTTAATAAAGATGAAACTTTGTGGGGAGAGAAGGATTCGAACCTTCGAAGGCTTTGCCAACAGATTTACAGTCTGCCCCATTTGACCACTCTGGTATCTCCCCTTTTTTAACATTATTTCAAAAAACGCTTTCCAATTATTTCCATTAGATTATATCAAGATAATTATCTAAGGTTATCTGGAATCGAAAGAAGCCTCCGAAGAGGCTACTTTCTTAGCGGTTAAAGGGTGAGTTGTTGAACGCATCCAGGATGCACACTCTTTGTTCCAATCCACCCATTTGATTGAAGTCGTTCAATCTTGCCTGGGTTCCAAAGCTGAAATCGTGGCAATGGCCCAGATCATTCATTGGCTGATGAAATGTAAGGTGGTTGTTGAAATTGTTATGAAAAGTCGAAACATGACAATCCATATCCCTGAAACCACTTACAAACCCATTGCCGTTAAAGCGATCATTCTGAAAGAAATTTTCCATTTTGTCCTCCTTTTTTTAAATTAATGACAATAATTAGCCTCCAATAGTTATCAATAGTTATCTGAAATTAATCATCTGTATTTTAATAACATACACGAAACCTGAAAATGGGTATGGTATGGCTCTGAATTAAATAAGCCCATTCCGTTTTGCCCAATCTCTGGCACTTGAAAACATGTTCAATTTGTAGCCGCAATGCATACAAAAATTTGCTTTGTCGGTCTTTTTACCACAACCAGGGCATCTTGGTCTGAACGGATCGATGAGATACTTTCGCGGTTCGTAAGGTGTTTTATCACCGCATACAGGACATGAAGTGAATCCAAATGTATCAGTGAAACCATGATTGCTCATACCATATTCGTAGGTATTTGAGTAATTTCTTTCTGTACCACATTCCGGACAGAAAAATGTGCCATCTTGATGTTTTTTCCACATAGCTTTATTATTTTTTAAGATTCCAGTAACTGATGTTATGTGCTATATCTGTTGTTATTTGCAGCAGTATCTTTCACTTGCATTAATATGCAAGGGTGCAAACCGGGCTGATCTCAACACCGGAAATATCCTCAACTTTCTGGGTATTCCATACATCCCAGGCAATAGGAGCAAGTGCCAATACTCTCCATCCTCCTGTCACAATAACGGATAGATTTGCTGCAAGAACTGCTGCACCTCCTTGTGTTATTGCCGAAGGGAGAAACTTTTTTGCTACTTCATAGGCAAGGTCTCTGGTGACAGGGTTTTCCAACATTTTGATAAAGGTTTTGAAAAACAATGACAGACCGGTTTGAGGATCAATACCTTTCTGATAAAGGATCGATAGTAATTCAGGAGAAAATTCACCGGTGGTATAGTTCTTAAAAAAATCCAATCCCCAGATCGTCTTGCATTCGGGACATAGATCAAAGAGATCATACATATTAAGCAAATTGATTGTGTTTTCTATCTGATCACGTTTTAACCATTCTCCTGTAACAGCAGTCCAGAAGATGTTAAGAACCGAGTTATAAACTGCCTGGTTTGAATAGCCAATGTTTAATCCATAAAAAGCAAAAGGTTTTAAGGGTAATGGTGCCCCAACCGATAAAGCAAGCCGTGCAACCATTTCCTGAAAGGTACATCCGGTCAGTTCACCTCTTGAGAAGTTAAATTCGAAGTTTACCTTATAAGTATTTATCAAATCGCAATCGGGTTGAAATTTCAATTTATCCGGGAAAGTGATCTGTTCCTGGGGATAGAGAAGAATGCCATTCCCCAAAGAATTCATATAACCAGAACCTCCTGAATTGGTCAGGAGCATGTAAATTGATTTCGTGTTTTTTAGAGTGATAGTAGCTATTGCCTCCGTTTCATTGATCATCTTAATGTCAGACAATGAAATCTTCACCCATCCAACACTTAGATTGCCAGAGTACTTTCGTAATGCCCAATTGAAACCTGCAACCTTTAAAGTAGGCTCATTTTGAGACAGATCAATTGTCAAATTAAACAGACATTCAAGTATTGCTTCCGGATGGTTCATTGCATATTCCACAACACTTTGTGGATCAAATCCTTGTTTTTTAAGAAAAGAGATATCATCTTCCAGCACATCGTTAATGTTGTATTTTAAAATCAAGTAACAAAGCTCTTTATTCGTTGTAACTTTCTTAAGTGGCTGGTCTTGTGCATCTACTATCATAACACAAACAATAAGAGCCATGATAAAAATTAATCGTTTCATAATTTTAAGTATTAGGGTGAATTAAATATTGTCATTTATTGAATTTCAGTACTTTAAAAATAGGGTCAATATACTCCTTATAGAATATAGGTAACAAGTGCCAACCTTCCGCAATGTATCTTTTGAAAAGAAACTCGACTGGAAGACCGAAAAGAAAATGGCCAATAGCGGCAATCAAAAATGCCAGAGATAAAACAGAAAGAAACAGTCCTTTTATGGCTCTGA
>Ga0172370_10009912_pt1 | contig 11034 bp, 10 predicted proteins | sample LakKiv5m_FD_114538 | JGI IMG/M metagenome (GOLD analysis project Ga0172370, IMG submission 114538) | Freshwater microbial communities from Kabuno Bay, South-Kivu, Congo - kab_022012_11.5m | ecosystem: Environmental > Aquatic > Freshwater > Lake | place: Democratic Republic of the Congo...
GCCTACGTCGCGAGCATGCGCCAGGATGATCCTTCCGCGCCGGCGGCGACGCGCGTGCAGGTGCTCGACCTGACCAATCCGGCGACCCCGCGCGTGCGCGGCGAGCTGGTGCTGCCCGAGCAGGTGTGGCTGGGATACCGGAGCTGGTACTGGGGCTGGGGCGACGAGGTGGAGCAGATCGGCGGCAGCATGCTCGCCTTCCACCGCTTCCGCTACAACTGGTGCATGGACTACGGCGCCGACTGCACCTCGGATCAGGAAGCCGCCAACGCGCACAAGATCTACCTCGCGGACTTCGCGGACCCGGACCACCCCCGGCTCGTCTCCACCATCTCGCTGGACAGCGCCGCGTGGGCCTGGGGTATGAGGGCGTTCGGTTCCATGCTGACCCTGAGCGAATACCGCTCGTACCGCGACGCGGCGACCGAGAGCTGGTACACGCGCTACTACCTGCGGCGCGTGGACATCTCGAACCCGTCGGCGCCCGTGGTCCTGGACCCCGTGAACATCCCCGGCATGCTCGTGGGCATGAGCGCGGACGGCGTCTACGCCTACACGATGGAGAACTGGTGGGACGACGGCGCGCAGCGCCAGACGGCGAGGCTGTACACGCTGGCCATCGTGGCGGGGCGCGCCTACCTGCGCAGCAGCGTGGACTTCCAGGGCTACGTGAACAACGCCATCGTGTCGGGCACCACGGCGTACGTGTCCACGAACTACGGCGAGACGATCGCGGTCGCGGAGGGCGGGCAGCGCTGGGTGAACCACAGCGAGCTCGTCACGGTGAGCCTGGACGACCCGCGCGCCATGCGCGTGGCGGGCCGCGCGTCCATCCCGTACGACTGGGCGTACCTGCAGAAGGTGAAGGGCGGCCGGGCCTTCGTCGGCAGCGGCGCGGGCATCTTCTCCTACATCGTGACGGACCCCGCGGCGCCGCTGTTCGAGGGCTTCTTCCGTACGCAGGGCTGGAGCGAGGATCTGCTGCTGGTCGGCTCGAAGCTGTTCGTGACGGCCGGATACTACGGCGTGCAGATCATCGACCTGGCGCCGGGGCACTAGAAGACGAGGCATCGGCGGCGGGCGCGTTCCGGGCGGTTTCCGGGCGCGCCCGCCGGCGTTTCTCCGGCGCGCCGCGGCGCCGCGCTCCTACCGGCTTTCCTCCACCTCGCGCTCCGCCTTGCGCGGCTCGACCGCGACCTCGCGGCACGCGACGATGGGTTCCTCGCGCACGTTGCGGTCGAGCTGGCAGCGCAGCATCCAGGTCCAGCGGTGGTCCTCGGACGGCGTCGCGAATTCGTCCTGCCGGCAGAGCTTCGCGCACGCGTGCAGGCCGGGACCGCGCGTGAACTCCTTCGCCGTGCGCACGTACTCGGTCTCCGCGAGCAGGTACTCGCGCCGGCGCCGCGGCGGCGGCGGGCGCTCCACCTCGAAGCTGGCGGGAGTGCCGCGCACGATGACGGGCGCGTAGAGCTGCTCGTCGGTGATGGTCGGCGGCGGCAGCGCCTCGCGCTTCGGGGGCGGCGGCGCCGTGGCGCAGCCGGCGAACACCAAGGCGGTCGCGAACAGGGGCGCGCAGCGGTCGGTCATGGTGCGATGTTATGCGACCCGGCGCGAAGCGCGAAATTTCGTGCCGGCGCCTCTTGATTTCCGGCTGCGGCGGGGGGACGCTCGCCGGCGCATGGCCCCCGACCCGACGCCGCCGCTGGCCCCGACGGACCCCGCCGGCGCACGCACGGACGACGCGCCGGCCATAGAGGTCGTCGACCTGCACAAGGCGTTCGACGGCCGCAAGGTCCTGACGGGACTGAGTCTTTCGGTCCCCCGCGGGCAGGTGACCGTCATCCTGGGCGGCTCCGGCTCCGGCAAGTCGGTGCTCATGAAGCACATGATCGGCCTGCTCAAGCCCGACTCCGGCCGCGTACACGTCGATGGACAGGACATCGTGCCGCTGCACGGACGCGAGCTCGACGCGGTGCGTCGCAAGTTCGGCATGGTGTTCCAGGGCGCGGCGCTGTTCGACTCGATGACCGTGGGCGAGAACGTGGCGTTCCCCCTGCGCGAGCACACGAAGCTGCCGGCGGAGGAGATCGAGCGCCGGGTGGCGGAGAAGCTCGCGCTCGTGGGGCTTCCCGGGACCGAGGCGCTAATGCCGGCGCAGCTCTCGGGCGGCATGCGCAAGCGCGTGGGGCTGGCGCGGGCGGCGATGCTGGAACCGGAGATCGTGCTCTACGACGAGCCGACGACGGGGCTGGATCCCGTGACCACGGACAACGTGGACGACATGATCCTGGAGGCGAAGCGGGCGCTGCGGGTGACGAGCGTGGTCATCAGCCACGACATCGGCAGCTCGTTCAAGATCGCGGATCGCATCGCTTTCCTGTACAAAGGGGCCATCGTGGCGGCCGGTCCGCCCGAGATGCTGCGGCGCAGCGACCACCCGCGCCTGCGGGACTTCCTGCGCACGTGGTTCGAGAAGGGCGCATGAGTGGTCGCGGGCTCGTCACGCCGTTCCGGGTGGGGCTCCTGGTCATCGCCGGGGCGGCGGCGTTCTTCGTGCTGCTGTCGTTCCTGGCCCGGCAGAAGTACGACGACAAACACAGCTACAAGGTCGTGGCCGTCTTCCGCGACGCCACGGGGCTGGGCCAGAAGAGCCGCGTGCAGATCGCCGGCATCGAGGTGGGCGTCGTCGACCGCATCGACCTGACCCCCGACGCCCGCGCGAAGGCGACGCTGCGCATCCGCAAGGACGTCGTGCTGCGCGTGGACGCCTACATCACCAAGCGCTCGGCGAGCCTGCTGGGCGACTTCCTGCTCGACATCTACCCGGGCTCCCCCGACGCGAAGCCCATGCCGCCCGGCTCCGTCATCGGCAAGGTCGTGAGCCAGGCCGGCGTCGAAGACGTGTTCGCCGCCCTGGGCGAGGTGACGCGCGACATCCAGAAGATGACGAAGAGCCTGTCGGATCTGCTCGTGAACGACGAGGGCGTCGGGTCGATCAAGGAGATCATCCGGCGCATGAACGAGCTGAGCCAGGGCCTCAACCGCACGCTGGAGCGCAGCGGCTCGCGGCTGGACGCGATTCTGGCCAACGTGGAGGGCTTCAGCGAGGACGTGCGCGGCATGGCGCAGGGCCAGCAGCACACCGTCGAGCAGATTCTCGTCAACGCACGCACTTTCACGGACCAGGCCAACCGCCTCCTGTCGACCATCACGAAGGCGCTCGAGGAGGGCAAGCTGCAGGAGACCGTTGGCGACGTGCGCTCGACGCTCGACGACCTGAAGAAGGCCATGCAGTCGGCCCAGGGCGCCATCGAGAGCGCGCGCAACACGATCGTGTCCGTGGAGGGCGCGGTCCACAGCGCCCAGAGCGCCGCGGAAAACGTGGACCTCGTGGTCGGCAAGGTCGCGCGCGGCGAGGGCACGGTCGGAAAGCTCGTGAACGACCCGGCGGTGGCGAACCGGATCGACAAGCTGCTGGCGGACACGAACGCGCTGCTGGGCACGGTGACGCGCCTCCAGGCGCAGGTGCAGTTGAGAGAGGAACTTCACTTCGGCGGCGGCCTGCAGTCGCCGCAGGGCAAGGCGGCGCTGCAGGTGCGATTCGTGCCGAGGCCCGACAAGCACTACGGATTCGAGATCGGCAGCGACCCGCGCGGGAAGATCCGGCGCCAGACGGTGCGCATCGTCGAGAGCGGCCCCGAGGGGAAGACGACGACGCAGGACCAGGTGGTCACGAGCAACGACGACTTCAAGCTGTCTGCCTGGTTCGGCAAACGCTTCGGCCCCGCGACGCTCCGCGCGGGGCTCATCGAGAGCACCGGCGGCGTGGGCACCGACCTGAACGCCTGGGGCGACCGGTTCCAGGCGAGTCTGGACGCGTTCGACTGGTCGAATCCCGACGCGAAATGGCCGCGCTTGAGGCTCGGCGCGCGCGTCACGTTCCTGGAACACGTCTACGTGGGCCTGGGCGTCGACGACATGCTCAACGGAAGCTGCCTCGCGTCCGCCGCGCCGCAGGTTCCCGGCTGCGACTTCTTCGGCGGCGCGGGCCTGGTGTTCGACGACGAGGATCTGAAGACGCTGCTGACGATCACCGGGGCGCCGAAGATGTCGCCGTAGGGTCAGGGCAGCGCGAACCCGCTTCCCTCCCGCAACAGATCCTGGTCGCAGGTCGCGACATGCGAACAGCCGGCCGCCGTAGAGCGTTCGCGAATCAGGTAGTCGGCGAAATCGCCCCGGCCGCGTGCGAACGAGTCTGCGGCGCGCGCAATCCGCGCCCCGTCCTCGAACGCGAGGTGTCCGGCCTGTGCGAGACGGCTGAGGACTGCGGGGACGTCGGCGCGGGGCGTGCGGCAGCATGAGCTGAGCACCCACACGGTCTCGCACATCACGACGTCGGAGACGAAGAGCGGGGTATTGGCTTCCACCGCCCGCTGCGCCAGTGCACGGGCGCGCCTGCATTGGTCGGCGTCGTCGTCGACCAGAATGCGGACGAGCACGTTCGTGTCGAGGGCGATCACCGACGCGACCCGGTCCGCCGAACCGCCTCCTTCATGTCCTCGACCGTGATGCCGCGCGGAGTCGTCTTCGTCGTGAGCACCCCGAAAAGCGACCGCAGGTCGGTGCGTTCGGGCTCGACAACGACCGTTCCGTCCCCGCACAGTCTGAAAGAAAGCCGGTCGCCGGGCCGCAACCGGAGCGCGTCCCGCACCGGCTTCGGCACGGTGATCTGGCCTTTGCTCGTGAGCGTGGCGGCGGACATTCCCGCCCTCCTTCCTTGCCGATTCTTAGGAAGAAGGCCGCCTGCATCAAGGCCGGCTTGCGGCCGTCTGCTACCTCGCGTCCAGCGCCCGCACGACTTCGAGCACGTCGTCCTCGGCGTCCGACACGATGGAGTAGACGATCTCTTTGTCCTTGAAGGCCGCCACGTTGTAGCCGCGCGAGTTGGCGAGCCACACGTCGGGGTCCCGCAGGTGGCGCGCCCGCCCGTCGATGGGCGGGCGGTCCGCCGGGTCGTCGAACACCACGAAGCTCACCCGGCGCTCCGGCACGCGCGGATGGCCGTACAGGAAGTACACCGCGTTGCGGTCGCCTACCGACGAAACGCGCGCGCCGCGCAGGCTCAGCATCCCCTCGGGCACGCGCGGCACGCGCACGCGGAACTCCACCTTGTCCGCCAGCCAGGCCTCCAGCGCCCGCGGGTCGTTGCTCTGCACGTCCAGCGGAAGCTGGTGCGCGTGGCGAGACACGAGCTGACGCACCACGTCGTCGCGCGGAGAGCCCGCCCACATCCACGCCGTGAGGCCCAGCGCGGTCGCGCCCGCCGCCGCGGCCACGGGCACCGGACGCCACAGGGTCGCGAGCCACGCCGGCCACTGCCAGCGGCTCTCGACCTGCCGGGAGGCCGGCGGCGGCTCCAGCTCCAGAGCCTCCAGCACCCGGGCGCGCAGCATGCGCGGCGCCCGCATGCCCGAGCCCCTGGCGCGCAGCATCGAGCGCAGCGCCTGCTCGCGCCCGAGCGTGCGCCGGCAGCCGCCGCAGACGGCGAGATGCGCCTCCAGTTCTCCGCGCTCGTGCTCGCCCAGCTCGCCGTCGGCGAGCAGCACGAGGTCGCCCTCGCGCGACGCGCACTCGGGCTCTTCGTCTGCGTCTCTCGTGGGGTTGGTGCCCGGCATCGTCCCACCGCGGCCCCGACTCGGGCCGCCCGGCGCGGCCCGCGGGTGCCTGTGCTAGCCCGTCTCGCTCCGGCGCCGCCTGCGGAAGTCCAGGACCTTGGAGGCCTCGTCCGCGTCCAGGTCCTCGGGCAGACGCACCACGCCCTGCTCCACAGCGTACTCCAGCAGGTACTTCTGCAGCAGCTTGCGGCCCCGGTAGAGCCGGCTCATGACCGTCCCGACCGGGCAGTCGAGAATTTCCGCGATTTCCTTGTACGAGAACTCCTGCAGGTCGGCCAGGATGACGACCATGCGGAAGTCCAGCGGCAGCGCGTCGATGGCGCGCAGCACGTCGTCCGAGAGCAGCCGGTCGAAGAAGTACTGCTCCGGGTTGGACGTGCTCTCGGTGGCGTCGCGGCTGATGAAGCGCTCGTGGACCGCGTCGCGCTCGTCCTCGACGACCGAGCGCTCCTTGACGCGGCGCCGGTAGCGGTTGATGAACGTGTTCGTGAGGATCTTGAAGAGCCACGCCTTGATGTTCGTGCCGCGCTCGAACTTGTCGAAGAAGCGGTAGGCGCGCAGGAACGTGTCCTGGACGAGATCCTCGGCGTCGCGCTCGTTGCGCGTGAGCCGGAGCGCCGCGGCGTACAGCGGGTCCAGGTGCCCGAGGGTCAGATCCTCGAACTCCACGCGCACTCGCTCGCGGGCCGCGCTGGTGTCGATGGCTGGACTCAAGGTGCCTCCGACCCTCCGGTGCGGCGCGCCGCCCCCCTGGCGGGCGCCGTCGAACCCCTTCCGCGGACTCCGTTCCGGACACGTCAAGAGTGTCCACGCCTCTCGCGTGCCGGAAACCGGGCTCGTCCGCTCCCTATTCCGCCGGTCGTGGCTCCGTCCGCCCGGAGGGTGGTGTGCGCCGGAGCCGTCGCCGGAACCCTTTCCGAGCAAGCGCCGTGCCGGAGCGGCGCAAGTACCCGGATTTGCTCGCGAACCGGCCGATCCCTGCCCCGTTCGACGGCCGGCCGGGCGGGGCGGTCTGTCGTTTCGGCAGGATCCCGGGCGGCGCCGTGGGATTCGCTGCCAGCGTGTCACACCGCGCGCGAAGTGTCTGCCGTGCGGCTATAAGAGGCGGTCCGATCCCGCGCACCGTTGGCGCGGGATCTCGCGCCCGCCGCCGGGAGACCGATTGCCCGCCCGCCTTCTGCTCGCCCTGCCCGACGGGACCGTCACGGAGCATCCGCGGCTGCTCGCCGCGGTGCGCAGCGGCGACGACGTGCTGCGGGCGCCCGGGGCATCCCGACCCGTGCCGCTGCCGGCCGGGGCGACGCTGTCCCGGCTGCCGGGCCGGCGGCCGCTCGGAATCGACCCGGATTCAGGGTCGATCGTGTGCCTGGACGAGGTGCGTGCAGGCGGCCGCCGCGTCGTGCCGGACGCCGTCGCCGCCGTGTTTCCGCCCGGATGGACGCGCGCCTGGCTGCCCGCCATCCGGACGTGCGACGCGGCGCCCGAGCTGCCGCAGTGGGCGTGGACGGCCGCGGGCTGGGACGGCGGGTTCGTGGCGCACGCGTTGCGCACCGACCGGCGCACCCATTGGAGCCCCGAACAGCCGCTGGACGAGTTGGAGCGCCGGGTGGAGAGCCGGCGGCACGAGAGCCCGCTCGTGGAGCAGCTCGCCCGGTGTGCGCTCGAATACCGCTGTTTCACGGCCCGCAACATATTCCATGAAAAAGATGAGGGGGCCCTGCCCTCTTCGTCGGGGTGCAACGCGCGCTGCGTCGGGTGCATCTCGGCGCAGGACGAGGGCGGCGTCGAGGCGTCGCACGAGCGCATCCGGCGGGCGCCGGGGGCGGCGGAGCTGGCGGAGCTGGGGGCGCGCCACCTGGAGCGCGCCCGCGAGAGCGCGCCGGGCCGGGCGATGGTCTCGTTCGGACAGGGCTGCGAGGGCGAGCCGCTCACGAGGGCGAAGGTGCTGGCGGAGGCCATCCGACGGATGCGGGTGCGCACCGCGCGCGGGTCGGTCAACGTCAACACCAACGGAAGCAGGCCGGAAGCGCTGAAGCTGCTCGCGGACGCGGGGCTCGACGCCTGCCGCATCTCGCTCAACAGCGCCTGCGCGGACCTGTACGAGGCGTACTACCGGCCGATCGGCTACGGGTTCGCGCACGTGCGCGAAAGCCTGCGGGTCGCGCGCGAGGCGGGGCTGTACGTCGCCGTGAACCTGCTCGTCTTCCCCGGCGTCACCGACCGCGCGGGCGAGGTGGATGCGCTCGTGTCGCTGCTGGGCGAGTTCCGCGTGCACCAGCTCCAGACGAGGAATCTGGCGATGGATCCCGACCGGTTCATGTCGGTGGCGCGCGGGCGCGGGGCGGGCGGACCGGCCGTCGGCGTCGCGAACCTCGTGCGCCGCGTGCGCCGGGAGCTGCCGGGGATCGTCGTCGGCAATTACGCCCGGGGACTGCGCGAACGGCGCGGCTGGAACTCGCGCCCCGCGACCTGAAGAACCGCTTCACCACGGAGCACACGGAGAGCACAGAGGTTTTCTCGCTTTCCCGTCCCCCGATGCTCCGTGCTCCCCCGTGGTGAAAGATGCTGTCGGGTTGCGGACGCCAGCCCGCGCCGAGAGTCGGCGGGGCGCGACGACGAACGCCAAGGCGCTGTTCGCCACGGAGCACACGGAGAGCACGGAGGTTCGAGATTGTCAGCGCTTCGCTTTCCCGGCGCCCTTGGCGTCCCTGGCGCCTTGGCGTTCCCTGCCGCGATCCGGCCGCGCGCGTCCCGGGATAGGCTGCGCGCGGGGAACCCCGGGTGCCCGGATGAAACCGTCGACGACGATCGCAGTGCTCGCGGCCGCCCTCGCGCTGGGGGCGTGCGGCCGCACGAGCCTGCACCGCGGGGTGCGCGTGGGCGCCTCGTGCCCCGTGCCCTTCGGCGAATGGCTCGTCGTGCGCGAGCACCGCGACTGGCCGTGGTCCGGTCCCCCGCAGACCGTCGAAGCCGAGCTGCCCGGCAGCGGTGCCGTACAGATTCAACGGTCCTGCATTGCAGAAGCTCCGCCTGCCGGCGTCCGCACCTTCGTGGTCGCGGGCGGCGCGCCCCTGCGGGACGCGCCCGACGCGGCGGCGCCGCAGATCGGGCACCTGCGCGGCGCGCAGTCGGTGGTGTTCGCCGCGGCCGAAGGCGAGTTCCGCCTCGCGCTGGAAGAGGGGATGCCGCGGGGTTTCGTCCACCTGCAGGCGGCCGCGTCCGACGCGCCTTCGCCGGAGGAGTCGCTCAAGGCCGCACTGGCGGCCGCGGACAGCACGGAACTCGCCGTCGAGATCGTCCAGGAGGTGGACCCGAAGATGCGCGCGCGGCCGTCCCTGCGGCGACGGGCGTGCCGCGTCGCGATCGCGGTCGGACGCGACGTGCCGGGAGGCCCCGGCCTCGCCGAGTGCGAGGCGCCCGCGGCGGGGCTGCACGGAGGACCGGACGACACCTGCGTCCTCGTCTTCGGCAAACCCTGTTCGAGGGTGCGCGACGGCCCGTGCGACGCGGCCTGCGCGGCAGCAGCGCACCGGGACGCCGCCCGGAAGGCACGGCAGCGCTGCCGTACAGGTCGGGAATGGGCCGAGGCGGCGGGCCTGCATCCCTTCGACGGATTGCTGCTGGGAGACGACGGCGAGAATACCGCGTGGCTGTGTCCGGCGACCGCGCCGGGGGGCGCGCAGCCCGATCGCTTCTCGGCGGAGCTGTTCGTGGCCGACTGGAGGGGCGGCGTGGCGTCCGCGGGCACCGTCCGGCTCGCGCGGCCCGACTCCGCCTGCGCGGGGACGTCGCGCGTCCGCTCCGTGCGCCCGATCGGAAACGGCGCCTGCGTCGACATCGAATGGAACGACTCCGGGTGCCCCCGGCCGCACGGCGAAAGAATGCGCCGGGTCGTCTGCGCGGCGCCGGCGGCGGGCACGGGTGGACCTGCGGCGGACCTGGTGATCGGCGGCGTGCGGGTGACCCGTACCCCCGTTGCTCCTCAGCGGTGCTCGGCGGCGACCCGCACCGAGACGGAGGAAGGCCCGGAGACGGAGGTCGTGGAGTACCGGCCGCCCGAGCCGGGCGAATCCGCCGAGTGTTACGAAGTCCACACGCGCACGCGCGCGGACGGCACCGTGCGCGAGGCACCCGCGGAAGGAGAGACAATTCTGTGCGTGCGCGGTGCGTGGGCGGACGGCGGGCGGACGGACGCGGCGGTCGCGCTCCGGCCGGGGCGCGCCGGGCCGCTGGCGGCGTGGCCCGCCGCCTGCGGCGAGCGAGCCGCGGCGGCGCCGGTGCAGCCGGGCGGGCCGGCCGGGGCGGCGCAGCGGTGACGGTGCCGCCCGGGAGAATCGGGATGCGGTCGTTCGCTGCGTTTCCGGCGTTTCTCGCGCTTTGCAGCACCGCTGCCGCAGAGCAGCCCGAGCCCGCCGCCGCGGAGAGGGCTGCCCGCTCCGACGCGTACGTCGTGGACGTGCTGTGGGGGGCGGCCTATCGGCGCGCGGGCCTCGGCGCCGGGCTGTCGCACTCGGTGCCTCTGATGCGCAGACCCGGAGCGCTCTGGGAGAGCACGAACGTCGCCTTCGGGGTGCGCGAGTTCTACGGCTACGTGAACAATTCGCTCGGCGCCTGGGTGGAGGCGACGCCCATCGCGGTGTTCAAGCTGGCGGTCTCCGCGTCGTGGGACAACATGATCGTCGAGCCCTTCGACGGCGGCCTGCGGGTGCTCTCGCCCGAGGGCCGCGCGCTTTTCGGGGCGGGACGCGCGGGACCGGACGCGGGCGAACTCGGCTGGAAGGACGGCGGCAACCGGCGCGCCGGGTTCCTCGCCCCCGTGCGCGGCGACGGCTGGCGCGTGAAGGCGATGCCGACCTTGCAGGCGAAGGTCGGGCCGGTCGGTGTGCAGTACAACTTCACCGCCGACTGGAACTTCTACCGCGGCGCCGGGGCCGGCGCCGACGACGTGTTCCACGACACGTACTCCTTCACGCTGCGGCGGATGAGGGACGTCGGTTTCTTCCACGAGGGCGTCGTCGCGATCGATCTTCCCTCTCCCGGAGCGCTGTTGGCAGGTATCTCGGCGAAGTACTACGCCGTCTCCGGCACCGGGCTCGAAAGCCTGTCGCTCGTGGGATTCGCGCAGTACCGCACGCATGCGACCTTCTTCGACGGCCGGCTGCAGCCGTGGGGCGCCGTGCAGGCGGGGTCCTTCCTCGTCGACCCCATGTACCGCGGGGCGTTCTCGTGGGTCGCGGCGGTCGGGGCGGACATGCGCGTGCGCTGAGGTCGATCCGCCTGCGGCCGAAGGCCGCCCTCCCACGTTCGGCCGTGGTTCGACAGGCTCACCATGAGCGAGCCGCCGATCCGACGTGCGGCC
>Ga0172370_10009914_pt1 | contig 11034 bp, 9 predicted proteins | sample LakKiv5m_FD_114538 | JGI IMG/M metagenome (GOLD analysis project Ga0172370, IMG submission 114538) | Freshwater microbial communities from Kabuno Bay, South-Kivu, Congo - kab_022012_11.5m | ecosystem: Environmental > Aquatic > Freshwater > Lake | place: Democratic Republic of the Congo...
AATGTAGCCTCGGTCAAAGACGACGATTGAACCTTTTTCGAGGTTAGCGGCCAAGGCCATGCTCTTGGCGGCCGTAATGTCTGCCACCTTGCCTGTGGTGATATTGAGCAGTTCAGGCATGGCCGTGCGGTTGTTAAAGAGCGTATGGATCTTCAAAGCTCCTTTGAGCGTCCTGAAATGCGCCCAATCAAACAGATTCAAGCATAATTGGATAGTGGTGGAATCTAGCGAAAACAAGGGGTTTTTGAAATCAAAGGCACGATTAATGGCGACTGCTTGGCATCTTTTAAGCAGGGCGTAAAACAAGCTTTCATAAGTGCGGTAATCCCTGTTTTCATTGGCGTAGGCCAAGGTTGATTTGGCACAGGAGCCAATGCCTAGGTGATACCAAGTTTCTTGATGTGATTTCAAGCCAAGTTCGATATCTCTTAAGCTTTCCTTGCCCGAGGCCTGAGCAAACAGCATAACCGCTAGTTGCCCCCAGGTGCTTAATTTCTTAACATAGCGGTCGCTTTGATGCTGTCCAACAAAAGCTTTAAAGTTATCCTTAGGCAAAAAATTTAACAATTGCCCAAATACTGTGTTAGAATAAATATACATAAAATTCTTTGTTTTGAGTCGGTTAGTGCCTTAACTACACTAATTATATGATAAACAAAGGATTTTTTGTATCTTAGAGGGATTTTAATTGGACAGGAGTGTGAACCATTACAGTCGTTTGACAAAGATCTTGTTTTTTAATATAATAGTATATTAACCAAAATTATGGTTATTTTTAATAAAATTGGTCCAATTTTAGACAATAAAGTAGCTATTTTACTTTCAAAGTACACAAATCCAAAAGACGATTCGTATATAAATTTTGGCTGGGGCAATCTGTCTACAGATATGATTAAAAATAATGCCCCAAAAGGCAATATTTTTTCTAAAGAAGTAATCAATCATTACGACAGTTCAGTCGGGCTTGAAGAAACTATTGAATTGACGTTGGATTTTATTAATAAAAATACTTCTAAGAAAGTAGATGCGAAAAACATTATCATTACTAATGGAGCCACTAACGGTCTGTTCCTGTTGGCTTATTATTTTAGCGCGTATAAGAAGATAAAAAATATAATCGTACAAAACCCAAGTTTTGATACGGCACTGAATATTTTTCGTTCGCAAGCCATTTCACTGATTCCAACGGATATAGGTTTTACGGATAAACTGCCAGCTAAGACTAAATTAGTTTATGGGATGTTTAAATTGCATAATCCGACTGGCCACACAGTTAGAGCAAAAGCGGCAATAAAAATCAAGAAACAAATATTGAAAACAGCATATCTGATTGATGACGATGCCTATGGTTTATTAATGCCGAACAGTCGAATAGACCTAATAAGACACAAAAGGTATATATATGTCGGTTCTTTCTCTAAGTATATTTTTCCCGGCTTGCGGCTCGGTTACATAATTGCTGATATGGAGATAATTGACACTTTGAAAATTATTCAGAAATATTTTAACTCACATCCCAACGTTTTAAGTCAATGCCTGCTAATTGACTATCTCAAAAATAATAAAATTAAGGAAGAGATTGCAGTAAAAAGGGTAACTGTCAGCGAAAAACGCCAGGCCTTTGAAAATAATCTTTCAAAAAAAGCCAGGAATCTAATTTTAAATTTTGACGGTGGTTTTTACTATTGGTTTCAGTTGCCAAATAACACGAATTGGAACAGGATGTATTTGGAGATTTTAAATAAAAACATCTTTGTAATGCCCGGTGAAGTTTATAGTCTACCGCCTCGAGGTAAAGCGTTTCGAGTCTGCATCAGCTCTTTGTCAAAAGAAAAAATTATTATAGGCGCCAAACTATTATCAAAAATCATAGACCAATATGTCGAATGATTTTAATAAGATCAACGATGAAATAAGAAAATATTTTGGACTAAAATTAGTCTCTATGATTATTTTTGGATCATCTTGCAGAAAGAATAAAATCAATCTGGCCTCGGATATTGATTATATTATTATTCTTAGGGGAAAAGTTAGTGTCAGTCAGGCAGCCAAATTATCGCGAAACTTCAAAAGAAAATTTGGTTCTAGTGTTGCGCTACTGTCGTTTAATATTTATGGTAAGGATATATTTAAGAAATTAATCTATAATAATCCATGGTTGGCATTAAGTATTGGACTTGGTTTTCGGATAATAGTAGATAAAGATGGGTTTTTTACAGACAATCTTAATAATGTAACTAAGGAGATAAAGGCTAAGCAAATAGCTCCGCTTGGCTGGAAAATCAAGTCAGCCCCGAGAATACCGAATTTAATCAGTCATTTGGAGCGGTTGTCTGCTGATTTTTTGAATAGTGCTGACATTGTCGTTGCCCGTAATCCTAATATCGCCTGTCTATTGCTCTTAAAGGCAATGCATTGCAAAATGAGTGCGGCTCTCTATCGGCGCAATGTGTTTATAACCAGTGGTGAAATTACCCAATGTTTTTTTAAGTCTATTCAAGTCAGAAAAAATAACTTTTTTAGGAATGAGTTATTGGCGTTGGAACAGACCTGCGGATTATTAGATAAGATGAGTTTCGATTTTAATCCTGACGGCTCAATGTGTTATTGTGGTAATAATAAACTGTTAAAAAATTTGTATCGACAGAAAAAGAGGATCATATCGAGTTTATTCAGAACAGTAATTTAAAAGTGAAATTGTTTTGATATAATGCAGTTCTTTAACAACCAGGAAGGAGGAATGACCAATGATAGCAAGCATAATTATTCCGACACATAACCGATATCGGACGTTTATTAAGTGTATTCAATCATTGCTATCCCAGGAATTTGAACACTGGCAATTCGAAATTATCGCCATTCACGATGGACGAGAATGCGATTACGATATGGCGGAGATTGAGCGCTTGGGAGCAGTTGGTAATTTTCGTTTCTTCACTATTGACAAAGGCGGAGCCGGCGAAGCTAGGAATTTTGGAATCAGTCAGGCTCAAGGTCGTTACATATTAATGACTGATGATGATTGTGTTGCGGCATCTGATTGGGTTTCTACTATGACTGGTTTCATGGATACACATCCTGAAATGGTAGCTGTTGGTGGTCAAGTATTGGCCGTTCAGCCAGAAACCTATGTGCAATCTTACATTAAATTCAAGAATCTCCTACGTCGGCCAGTAAGGAATGTCAAAGGTGAAATCGTCACGCTCATTACTGCCAATGTGATTTATCGCAAGGAGGTTTTAGAAAAAATGTCAGGCTTTAGTCAGTTATTCCGCGATCGTGGCATTTCCTGTGGCGGCGAAGATTTAGATTTGGCTTTCCGAGCCAAGAAATACGGCCACCTCGGTTACTGTGAAAGTGCCATTGTTTTCCATCATCATAGGTCTACCTTGTCAGCGTTGACCAGGCAGCATTTCAATTACGGACGTGGAGTATTTATTGCCTGTGTCAATAATGGCATTTCTTACGAAGAACTCAATTTCTCTCGGCCAACGGCAATTAATATCATAAAACATTGGTGTTTAAGTTGTTGGCGGTTATATTCTGTTTCCATACCAGAATATAGGGAAAAGGGATTGAGACTTCGTCACTATTTGCCGTATTTTTTTCTTGATCTGTTGCGGCGTAATGTGTTTATGGTTGGAGCAGTCTATGAGTTTTACAGCCATGGAGGTGACGGAAGATGAGAATTGGTAGGTTGAATGTGGTGTTCAAATCGGATATTGTCACAAAGATATGCGTGGTTCAGGAAATTACTCGACCGCAAAAGCTGGCAATCGAAAAATGGGCATTGGATGAGGCACTGACTCAGGGATTGCATGTTCCACGCGTCTTGAGTTACTATCGCAATTCCGCAAGCCAAGAAATCTTGGAATTAGAACGACTGCCAGGCAAATCTCTGACTTACAAACAGTCGGATTTAAGTGGACAGGCGTTTGCCGACATTGGGAGTCAGTTGGTTAGCAGGAAAAGTAAGTATACTGGTTTTGGCTGGATTGATCCGGCGAATTCCCGCGGTGTATTTGAAGGCTGGCCACAGTTTTTGGAGGATTTCACCGGCAAATACGGTCGTCAAATATGCGATAAAGGCGTTATATCTCAGATGGAGTTGAATGCGATTTTGAAATGCTTGCAATCAAGTTCATGTCTGAACTTGGCAGGCAGCTCACTTGTACATCGCGACATTAAGCCAGGAAATGTTATTTGGGACGGCCAACGCGCCTATCTCATTGACTGGGAAAACGTTATTCTTGGTGATCCAATGTTTGATTTGGCTCTTTATCTGGCTCGATTCGGAACTGACCATCACTGGCAAGCCATGTCCGCCGCGTTCAAGGAGTTGGATAGCTGGCGGCTGTTGGTATACCAGGTCGTCGCACTCATAGGTCTTACTGACTTTTGTCTGACTCATGGTTTCGGCATAAAGCAAAAGACCAGGAAACTCAAAGCACTTTTGCGTAAATTACGATAATGTTCTACAATACCGATTGGGGGTGATTCACTTCCAATCGGTTTTATTATAATCAAAAAAACTATGTCCAGTTATACTAATAAGACATTTATTGTCTTTCTTGATTTGCCAAAAGAGATAGAAGAAAGCATTGATTCTGTAAGGAAAAAATATAGCATAAAGAATACTAAGAAATGGCGAGCCCACATTACCTTTAAGCAAGATGAGGACTTCATTATTGATGAAACAAAATTAGCGCAAATAGTTATTGATTTTTTTAAGGATATTCCGTCTATTAAACTGAAATTGCTTGGTCCTAAGATAAATTATTTTAATAATGGCAGTTGGAATATATTTATCGCCTTGTCAGACAATACTTTTCTAAAGCAAAAAATTAAAGAATTTAGTAGAATAGCGGAGCAATACGTTGATCTGAATTCTAATCGGGCGCTTAGTTCGACAAAGTGGGAGCAAAGTGATGACTTTTTTGTGCATATTTCACTAAAAGGAGGATTAGAAAAAGAAGAGGGGGAAAAAATATTCAACCAAGTCAATAATGAAAATTTTGAGATTGAATTTCCGGTTGTAATTAACTGTGAATCTATTACATTGGCCAATTGGGAGATTGATCATTGGCATAAGATAATCAACATTCCTTTGAAATAAAAATATGAATATCTATTCATCAGTTAAAATCATATTGCGTCATAGAAATAAAATTCTTTTAATTAAAACATTTGATGGCATTATTGATATTCCCGGCGGAAAAATTGAGTTTGGGGAATCAAATATGGTCGCCTTGAAACGTGAGTTAATTGAGGAATTAGAATTAAGGATTAATTTAAAATCAGTTAAGCTTTGGCATAGTTGGAACTATGTCACAAAAAACAGAGATCGACATTCGGTATATATAGTTTATTTTCTTAAATTGAATAAAATTCCCAAAATAGTTAAGAGAGAAGTTGCGGATGTGATGTGGTTGACATTGCCGGAGATAAAGAAGTTGAGACATATTCCGGAGTTTAAGAAAATGCTTATTGAAGCGTTAAAATCATAAATAAAAAATCGTCGCCACAGGATGTGGCGACGAGGACGTGATTTGTCTCATTTATCTGCCAGCCATTATTTCCGTAATAGCTATGGATTCAAACATGTGTTCTGGTACCGGGCAGTTTTTCTTAAGGCAAATCACTGTGATTACCAAGGCAGTCACTGTTAAAGCCGCAAGCACCTTGAGTGCTTTTTTGGCTTTACTGGATTTCTCGGCGTTTTCGCTCATTATGGATCACCTCCTCTCAAGAGCGGTTTAAAGGGCAATTTATTGTTAATTTCTATTGTACCAAATAGCGTGATTATCGTCAATTCAGATGCTGTCCAACAAAAGCCTTGAAATGATCCTTAGGCAAGAAAAAATTTAACAATTGTCCAAATACTGTGTTAGAATAAATATACATAAAATCCTGTGTTTAGAGTTGGTTAGTGGCTTAACTACACTAATTATATGATAAACAAAGGATTTTTTGTATCTTAGGAGGATTTTAATGGGACATCAGTGATGTACCCTCAAGTCGTCGTTTGACTTTTTTATTTAAAAATGCTATAATTTTTGCAAATTTACAAGTTATATAGATTTATAAAGGTTATATGAAAAGTATGAAAAAAAAGATATTTATTGGTATGGCGTGGCCATACGCTAATGGATCCTTGCATTTGGGTCACGTTGCCGGTTTAATAGGAGGTGACATTTTGGCTAGATATTTTCGATTAAATAGAGAAAGTGTTTTAATGGTTTCTGGCAGTGATTGTCATGGAACGCCTATCTCAGTAGAAGCAGATAGGCTTGGAGTGTCTCCAGCCGAGATAGCTGATAAATATCATGAAGAATTTGTAGAGACATTGATTAATGGTTTGAATTTTTCTTATGACTGTTATACTAAAACCACTACTAGAAATCATGAAACGGTAGTACAGGATCTTTTTTTAAACCTTTTTAAAAAAGGCTTCGTTTATAAAAAGACTGAAAGCCTGCCTTATTGCGAACATTGCAAAAGGTATTTACCTGATCGTTATATTGAAGGAGAATGTCCTAAATGCCATTATCTGAATGCTAGAGGCGATCAATGTGATGAGTGCGGGGAGTTGATGGACACAGACAAGCTAATTAATCCTAAATGCAAAATTTGCGGTCGAACTCCCGAGTGGAGGGATACGGAGCATTTCTTTTTGAAGTTATCTGACTTCAATAATCAATTAAAAGCATGGGTGGAAAATTCTAAAGGCTGGAGAGCCAATGCGTATAATTTTACATTGAATCTTTTAAAAGACGGCCTTCATGATAGGGCAATTACTAGGGATACTAATTGGGGAATACCGATTCCACTTAAAGGCTATGATGATAAAAAAATTTATGTTTGGTTTGAGGCCGTCAGTGGCTATTTATCAGCAAGCAAAGAATGGGCTAATAAGATGCAAAATGATGATTTATGGAAAGATTTTTGGCAAGATGAAAAAGTCGCACATTATTATGTTCATGGCAAGGATAATATACCTTTTCATACTGTGGTTTGGCCGGCGATTTTATTGGGTTGCAGTGGTTTAAACTTACCTTCTAGAATAGTGTCTTCAGAATATTTGACTCTGGAAAAGAGGCAGTTTTCCAAGAGTCGCAAGTGGTGTGTTTTGTTGAAAGATTTTTTAAGCGAATTTAGTTCGGAAACGTTAAGATATTATTTGATAATGTCCGGTCCAGAAACGTCGGACGCTGATTTTTCTTGGAAAGAGTATCAAATAAAAACAAATAATGAATTAATTGCTGGTTTTGGCAATTTAGTTAATAGAACCTTTTCTTTTATTGAAAAAAATTATCCAAACGGCGTTAGTTTGCCGGATAGATTAGATGAAGAATCTTGTAATTTTATTGGTTTAGCTAAACAATCTTTTATTCCGGTTGGTGAACTAATTGAGTCTGGCAAATTTCGGGAAGGATTAAAAAGAATTTTTAGTATTATTGAAGAGGGAAATCGTTATATTAATGGAGCGGCCCCTTGGCAGACGATAAAAACAGATCGCAAAAAAGCGGAAAATGATTTGGCGATTATGGCTAATATTATTCATTCCATTTCTATTCTAATTGAGCCGTATTTGCCGGTTTCCGCTAAGAGTATCAGAGAGATGATGATAGTTGACGGTAGCGATTTAAAGTGGGAATTTAATGAATTTAAATTTATAAAGATTGCTGGCACAACGCCTCTTTATAAAAAAATAGAAGATAATCAAATAGAAGAGCAAATAAATAAGCTTGGCAAATAATATTACCGATCTTTTTGTCTATTATGCATAACTTTAGTAAAAATTTAATAGATTATTTAAATGATTATTCAATAATATTATTTTCAGTATTTAAAAAAGAAGATATTTTAAAAATAATTTATGGTTCTGCTTTAGAAGATAATAGTTCTCAGCATGATGTTGATATTTGTGTTATAGTACCGCATTATGAACAATTTCAAATTAAATTAGTTTCCGAAGCGGTAATTGATTTGCATTCAAAATATGGTTTTAAATTGGATTTTGATGTTCCTTACGAAAATAAAACACTTTACTCTTTTTTAGATGTAAAACGGGCATTATCTGGGCAGGCTTTTTATCAGGATAATAAAAAATTTGGAATATCGCCCATTGTAATGACTCCTAACTTTTTAGGTTCATCTAAAATGAAAGATAGATTATTATTAAATATTCTGACGACAAATAATCAACTGTTGGCCGGTGACACTGAACTGTTTAAGAGATTAGTTGGGCTATCATGGGGAACAATTATTAGAGTGATTTTTTCGAATATAAATAATATGGCTATTTCTAAGCATGAATTTATAAATTATTTAGGCGGAGACAATATAAGCGGTAAAAGATATAAAGGGTATTTAGGTTATGATTTGGATAATGTTGTCACTAGAAAGCATTTAATTGAGGCAGTTGATTTCTTTTTTGCAGGCCTTGTTGGAAAAAAAATACTGTCTATTAATGATAAGGAAGAGTATACTTACGACAAGATGTTAGTTAAGTCATTATTTGATGTTTTTATTTAAAAATATGAAAAAAGTTTATATTGAATCAAATGGTTGTGCGGTTTTGAGGCACGAAACCCAAAGATATGCTAATTTTTTTAAGGAAAACGGTTGGCAAGAGATTAGTGAGCCCAAGTTGGCCGATATAATATTGATGACTGGTTGTGGCGTTGTTGATTGGACTGAAGATAAGGCCATTGAGGCGTTAAATAGATTGGTAAAAGAGGCTCAACCGACATCCCAAGTTATTTTTGGTGGCTGTTTATCAAAAATAAATCCTAATAGGATAAAAAACATAAAAAACGATATAATAATGTTTGGCCCCAAGGATTTCGAAATTTTAGATAATATTATTCATGCAGATAAATCGATTAAAGACGTTGTATATAATTGTAATCCATTAAGGAGTCATTCATTCGGAGATCCAACTATTAGTTATAGTCAAGATGAAATTAACCAGAATGAAATTGCTAATTATTTAGATAAACATTTTAAAACCAAAAACTTTCAAGAAATCTATGATTATCTAACAAGTGGTCGTCATTTTTGGAAAGAGGAGCAAATTTTTGAAATTAAGGTGACGTCAGGATGCGTTAATAATTGTTCTTATTGTGCGACTAAAATAGCGATAGGCGGATTGCAAAGCGAGGATCCGCAAAAAATATTTAATCAATTTCAGCACGGTGTAGATTCTGGCTATGAGAAGATTTTATTTATCGGTGACGAAGTTGGCTATTATGGGATTGACCGCAAAACTAATTTAGTGGAGTTAATGAATAAGATAGATGGCATAAAGAATTCAAAAAATAATTTTAAGATAGCATTAAGATATGTTGATCCAGTGGCATTAATTGAACATTATGAAAAATTAAAAAAATACTTTAGGGATGGTAAAATATATTATTTTTGCGCCGCCTTACAGTCTGGTAGCCCTCGTATTTTAAAGTTAATGAATAGACGGGACTATCTTGATGAATTCGCCACTATTTTAAATGACCTTAATAAAAGTTTTCCAAAAGTTTATAAACACACTCAAATCATAGTAGGCTTTCCAGGCGAAACTGAGGAAGACTTTAATAAGACGATTGCTTTTTTAAGACAGAATAATTTTGATTATATTACAATTACCGCCTATAAAGATAGGCCGGGAACAAGATCATGTTTACTTGATGGACACCTTACTGAAGATGAAATTAGCCGGAGATTTGAAACAGCGTTATCGTATGGCATTGAAAACAGAAATAAGCAGTTTTGGAAAAGAATTCAAGAAGAGATAATATTTCAAATAAAAGATGGTAAAAATTTCGAAGGATAGTTTACAAGATTATTTTATAAATCACAAGAACATCGAGGCTGCAAAAGCTATTTTGAATGATGCCATAAATTTTGGTTTAGAATTTAAATCAAGTAAAAAGGTTATTGATTATAGGGATTCAAATTTTTTTTTAGAAACTATATTAGAGCCAATCCCTACTAAGTGCAAACCACTAGATAAGGTTCTTTCTGAGTTTAAGAATAAGATTGGTAAGTTTTCTATTAACTTCGGCTCAGAAAGATTCTTGGCATTTCCAGATTCCGGGAACGCAGTATCCGCCATGACTGGGGCTATAATATCTGATTTTTTAAATCAAAATTTAATAAATTCAAAACATTGTTCTCCTGCCGCAACTTTTGTTGAAATTACGGTCATTAATTGGTTAAGAGAGTTGATTGGATATAAAACGATAAAAAAACTCAAGAATATATTTGATGTTGGCGGCATTATTACTAGTGGAGGAGTGATGTCTAATACAATAGGAATTTTGCTGGCCAGAGAAAGGATGTTTCCTGACACCAAAAAGGATGGTATTCAATTTAGTGTCGATAGCGTTAAAGTTGCAATTCCAGATTATATTAATCACTACAGTATTAAGTCCGCTTTAGGACTCCTGGGATTAGGAGAGAATAATTTGTTGAAATTAAAATCAAATAACTTTAAAATCGATCTTAATGATTTAAGACAAAAAGTTAAAAGACATAAGAAGGATTATGTTATATTGGCATTAGTGGCTTATGCTGGAGATAGTAGAACGATGACTATCGACGACTTTATTGCTATACATGAAGTTATTAAAGGCAGTGGCATATGGTTTCATATTGACGCTTGTCACGGTTTTCAGTATGCTTTTAGTAAAAAGTTAAGTTCGCAGATAAAGGGGATTGGATTAGCCGACAGCATTACTATGGATCCACATAAAGTCTTGTTTTTGCCATATACCCTAAGCGTTCTTTTAGTCAAAAAACAACATGATTTTAAATCTATCTCTGGATCATCTGATTTAATAACCAATGAAAATTATTCTTTTGGTCAAATTACACCTATGCTTGGCAGTAAGAATTTTAGTAGTTTAAAATTATGGTTTTTAATAAAGAGTCTTGGTAAAAATAAAATCGGTAGATTAGTTGAGGCGAGGCATGATTTGGCTAATTATTTAGCTGATAAAATTAGACGGAGTCATGATTTTGTTCTTATAAGTC
>Ga0172370_10009918_pt1 | contig 11030 bp, 4 predicted proteins | sample LakKiv5m_FD_114538 | JGI IMG/M metagenome (GOLD analysis project Ga0172370, IMG submission 114538) | Freshwater microbial communities from Kabuno Bay, South-Kivu, Congo - kab_022012_11.5m | ecosystem: Environmental > Aquatic > Freshwater > Lake | place: Democratic Republic of the Congo...
ACTTGATGAAGTTTGAGCAGCCATAGAGCTTGATAACGAAACCGGAACTATAAGAGTTTTCAATTCTTCTATATTATCGCGGTAATCTTTTTGATAGCGCATTCTGATTGGGAAACGCATTCTTCCATCAATTACAATTCCAAGATTTTGACCGCCGATTGCAGTTTCGATAATATCTTGAAGATCGCGTATGTTCACTCCGTAACGAGCTGCGATTCCGCGTTTTATATTTATATCAAGGTAATAACCATTCTGAACTCTTTCCGCAACAACATCTGCGGCACCGTTAACTTTCTTTAAAAGATTTTCCGCTTTGATTGCATACGCTTCGAGAGTATCGAGATTCGGACCAAAGATTTTAAATCCAATATCGGTTCTTACGCCGGTAGAAAGCATATTGATTCTATTAATAATCGGTTGTGTCCAGCCATTACGCACGCCGGGTATTTGTAATTTAGAATCGAGCTCTGCAACAATATCTTGTTTTGTTATTCCAGGGCGCCATTCACTTTTTGGTTTTAGCAGAATAATTGTTTCGATCATACTTAATGGCGCATTATCGGTAGCGGTTTCAGCGCGTCCCGTTTTACCAAGCACGTGATGAACTTCGGGAATTGATTTAATGATTTTATCCTGCTCTTGAAGAATTCTATTTACTTCCGTAATTGAAGCTCCGGGCAGCGTAACCGGCATATAAAGAATTGACCCTTCGTCAAGCGGTGGCATGAACTCGCTCCCAGTATTTAGAACCATAGGAATTGTTATCAGCAATGCAATCACATTTATTGCAATTGTAATTTTTCTGTGTTTAAGAACCCAATGAATCACCGGTTCATAGAGCCGAATGAAAAATCTTGTTGTAGGATTTTTATCTTCCGGTTTGAACTTGCCGCGCATCAGCATTGTCATCAGCACAGGGATTAAAGAGATAACAACAATTGCCGAACCGATCATAGCAAATGATTTTGTATAAGCAAGCGGATGAAACATTTTGCCTTCTTGACCCGTAAGCATAAAAACGGGAAGAAACGAAACTAAAATTATCAGTTCAGAAAAAAAGATTGCACGACCTACTTGCTTGGCAGAATCAATAGATATTTTTTTGTATTCATCGGGAGTTAAGTGTTGTTTTTCTTCTAATGCCTTCGCCAAATTTCGATAAGCATTTTCTACCAGAACAATTGAGGAATCTACTATTACTCCAACTGCAAGTATAATTCCACCAAGAGACATTATGTTTGATGAGATTCCGAAAAGATACATCAGAATAAATGCAATGAGAATTGAAATTGGAAGCTCGATTAGAATTCTTACAATACTTCTAAAGTGAAGAAGGAAAATCATAACCATAATTGAAACGGTGATTGACGCTTCAATTAATGCGCGCTCTAAAGTTCCAACAGCTTCTTTAATTAATGTGCTGCGGTCGTAAGAGGTTACAATCTCAACTCCAGGTGGAAGACCGGGAGATATTTCCTTAATTTTTTCTTTTACCTTATCAATAACCTTTTGAGCATTCTCACCGGTTCTCATAACAATAATTCCGCCGACAGCTTGACCTTCCCCATTCTTTTCTAGAGCACCTCGTCTTATGTCTCCACCAATCGCAACCGTTGCAACATTCTTTATTAGAATCGGGATTCCATTGGAAGCAGTTTTGATAACTGTGTTTTCAACATCGCTTTTAGATTGAATGTAACCTTGACCACGAACAAAATATTCAGCATCGCTTATCTCTAAAATTTTCCCGCCGACTTCATTATTGCTTCTTTGAACAGCATTAACAACATCCGAAACAGTTAAATTGTAAGCGCGAAGATCAGTCGGATTAACATCAACTTGATATTGTTTTACATATCCGCCAATGCTTGCAACTTCTGCAACACCTTCAACCGAAGAAAGTTTGTAGCGGATATACCAATCTTGAATTGCGCGTAATGTTCCAAGATCATATCCTTTGCCTTCAACTGTGTACCAATAAACGTGACCAACGCCGGTTCCATCCGGACCAAGAGAAGGGACGACACCGGCAGGTAATTGCGCTTGAACAGTATTCATTCTTTCAAGGACGCGTGTGCGTGCAAAGTAAGTATCTACTCCATCTTCGAAGACAACAAATACGAATGACATGCCAAACATAGAAGTTGCACGCACAGCTTTAACGTGAGGCAACCCTTGCAACCCGGAAACTATTGGATAGGTAACTTGATTTTCGATTATCTGAGGAGAACGTCCCATCCATTCAGTAAAAATTATAACTTGATTTTCTGAAAGGTCGGGAATGGCATCAACCGGCAAATTAACAACGCTGTAAATACCAAAACCGATTACGATCAGATAAATCAGAATTACAATGAATCTGTTTTTTGCAGACCAATCAATAATTTTTTCAATCATTACATAACTCCGATTACTTATTTCACAAAATGAATAGCCATAGCAACAACCATCACCATACCCATTCCTATTATCATCCAACCGGAATTCATCATTCCCATCATGCCGTGCATTCCGCTGCCGGCTTCACTATTTTTTACTAATTTCATTCCGCATTTTGGACAGTTGCCCGGTTTATCGGAATGAACTTCCGGGTGCATTGAGCACGTATAATAACCTTCAGAAGTTACGTTTGTCGCTTCTTCTTTTGTTGAGGATGCGGTACTCACTTTTTCATATTCAACCGGTATTAAATCCATTTCGCACGTCGGGCATTTACCGGGTAGGAGTGATTTAACTTCGGAATGCATTGGGCATACATAGATTGTATCGGTTATATTTTCTTTGCTGTCATCTAAAGTGAGCGCAACTGTACGGATAGTATTTTCTTCTGCATTCATACTAAGGTTCGCCAAAACGAACAATGCAATTATCAAAATTGATTTTAACATGATAGTTAACCTTTATAAATTAATAAAATTGTAACGGATCACGTGGAGTACACAGTGATTTTAATAAAGATTAAGCGAATGAACTACGCTTAAGCAATACAAATCAGTCAGATCAAATCCTGAAGTTTTTGTTGGAAAGAAAGAGTTTTGTGTTTGTGGTTAAAGGCGGAGAAGAATCTGACTTAAACTCAGTCTTTTGCCCTGCAGAATATTCGGCTAACTCATCACCGGAAAGAAATACACCAAAGTGAAAGTTATTCGCGCCAGATTCCACGCTGGAGACGAAGTAATCGTCGGTACCCAAAATAGAAGCGTGAATAACTTCGCAGCATTTTGCCGGGATTGAAGAAATAACCGGTTCTATCGGTTTGGAGTCTTCATCAGCGCAGCAATCATCAACAGCGACTTCTTCTTCGCACATTCCGCAACTGCTGAATGAGGTACTTTTTTCCATGCGGCAGAAATACAACGTAGCGGTAAAACCGGAGTTGATAATTATAAACAACGCGGTAAGGGCAAGCAGCGATATGTTTTTAATAAGTTTTTTCATTTACGAAGTAAAGATCAATCACTTTAAGGTGAAAACCAAGTAAAAAATCTTAGTTCGAAATTACGGTCTGCGTTTGATTTCGGTTTATATTTTTATGGTTGATTGTTGCAAAATTTTAGGTGCGTCGGATTAATCACCGTTAAGGAAAATTAGAAATTCAAATTTAGAAGTAAGAATTCAGAATTGAGCGAATTACCGAATGATTGAATGACTGCAGACATTCTGCTGTTTGCAGAACCAGGGACTGAACTTCGGCGGAAGTAATCATTGATGAATAAACTTCTGTACTACAGTCCACCGCGTGAAAGCAATCCGTGCGAAAACAAATGCGCGCAGATTAATTCCGCTCTTTGCGGACTGCGATACGGAGGAACATATTTCTTTTCGGTATCAAAGTCCGATAGGAAGAGACGGAAGATGGGGTGAAAAGTTGATAAAAATGTTTTTAGTTGACAATGACGCTTAGGATATTTAATTTGACTTTATAAATGGGATCAAAAATAAAAAACGGGAGTAGTGTTTGTTTTTTGACCGTAAATATCAGCCAAAGGCTGAAAAATTCTCCGAGAGTATAATGCTTTTTGGGGTGAACCGAATCTTCTTAGAAGCAGGCGTAAATTTATCGCTCACGGCTTTTACAGAAACACCAAAGAAGTTTTTCTCTTGGGGAGTGAGAGGGATATTCCAACCGACAATATCCAACAAGAATAAAAGAACATTATGAAACTGCATAACCTACAATTTGCCGAAGCAGAGAAAAAAGTAGACTCATTCTGCGAACACCGCGTGCCGGACTCGGTAAAACACAAAGTGAATCTCTCTTATGAACGAAGAGGAAAAACGATTACCCTTTTTGAAAATAGAGCGCCATGGGAGGAAGGATTGAATTGGTCGAAATTGGCTGTTGCTAAATTTCGATACAATGAGAGCAATTTCACATGGACACTCTATTGCGCCGATAGAAATGAGAGATGGTTTAACTATGTGGACATAAGTCCCTCGAATGACTTAAACGATTTGCTTGCAGAAGTTGATAAAGACCCTACGGGAATATTTTGGGGATGATGATGGAAAAGAAAAATTGAGAACTAACGTGAATGTAACTTATGATGGTTAGAATTGAGGCAGACTAAGAGAGGAGAATATATTTAAAGAAACAGGCGAGAATATTGTAATGCACAAATAAAGCTGGCTTAATCTAATATTCAAGTATTATTGAAAACCATATAACAAATTTAGCGTAGATAACCAATTGTAATTTTGTAATTAATTTTAGCTAACAATGAATTACCTATTGAAACGGACAGAGTTCCATTTAAGCCCAAAAAAAGCATTAATAAACTTTTTTAATAATTTATAAATTATGTGAGCTTCATTATATTTATGGTACACTTTGCAAATAGAAATTTTAATAGTTATTTCGAAACTATGTTAAAGACAGTTGATTCTTTGCCAGCTCATATAGCATGAAAGAATAAGGAACCCTAATGAATATATTCAAAGTTCATAATCAAGTTATTTCAGATTATGCTAACTATATATCTTCTTTTATTGATATTGCAGACGAACAAATTAGAACGGTGGTACAGGATAATCTTACTAATAACAGATTATACCCAGAACCACTAATACAATTTAACCCTTCGTTTGAGATTGGCCAATCTCTTAAAGATCTAACAAATACTAATTATCTCAATCATGAATTGCTTTATACATTCGGCAATTATAAATTATATAAACACCAAGTTGAAGCATTAAAACTTGGAATCAGTGGCAAAGATTTCATCGTAACGTCCGGAACCGGCTCAGGTAAAAGCTTAACATTTTTAGGAACTATATTTAATCAAATTTTTAACTCACCGCAAAAACCTTCTGGAATTGTAGCTCTACTGGTTTATCCGATGAATGCTCTTATAAATTCTCAAACACTTGAGATTAAGAAATACAAAGAGAACTATGAACATTCAACTGGCAAAATTTTCCCAATAACATTTGGTCAATACACTGGACAAGAAGGCCAAGAAGTACGTGAGAAAATTAAAAGTGAACCACCCAATATATTATTAACAAATTATATGATGCTCGAATTAATTCTCACTAGACTTAGAGAAAATCAAATACGAACATCGTTAGAAAATAATTTAAGATTTCTTGTATTCGACGAATTGCATACTTATAGAGGAAGACAGGGCTCTGATGTTTCTTTGTTGATTAGAAGAATTCAATCTTTAGCAAAGTCAAATTTAACGTGCATCGGGACTTCCGCTACTATGATTTCAGGTGATTCAATAAAGTCTCAAAAAGAAGGCGTAGCTGAAGCAGCCACAAAAATATTTGGTAAAACATTCAATGTTGATCAAATAGTAAATGAGAGATTAATAAAATTTCTTACTGCTGATTTTTATCAAATTGATTCCGAAAGGCTCAAATCGGAAGTGGAATCTTCTACCTCTTATTCTGGCAATTATGATGATTTTAAGAATTCGGAATTAGCTAAATGGATTGAACAAGAAGTCGGTCTTGATATAAAAGAAGGACAGTATGTAAGGCGTAAACCTCTCGCGATAACATCCATTTCAAAAATATTAAGTGAGTACATCTCAATAGATGAGAAAATATGTTTTTCTCGGCTACAAGATTTGTTGAATTGGTGTAATGAATTAAATAATAAACTGACAAAAGAACAGCAACCGCTTCTTCCTTTCAGACTGCACCAATTCATTTCCCAAACCGGTACCGTCTATCTAACTCTTGATATAAAAGAGGAAAGATTAATAACACTTGAATCAATGAGTTATATTAATGATAAAGGTAATCAGAAGAAGCCACTATTCCCGATTGTATTTAGCCGTGTAACCGGACATGAATTTGTATGTGTTAGAAGAAATAATCAGTTGAGTAAATTCGAACCAAGAGAATTCAACCAGAAACTTCCAGAGGAAGACGAAGAGAATTATGATATTGGCTATTTGTTATTAGAAGATGATTCAGAAAATATTTGGGACTCTTCTGAGATTGTAAATTTTCCGGATTCATGGTTGAAGGTTTCAAAAAATGGTGAAGTTACTGTAGCAAAAGACTATAAAACAAAAGTCCCCCAACGAATTTATTTTGATGAATATGGTAATTATTCAGAAAAAGCTGAATCATTTCAGAGTAAGGGGTGGTACATTGCAGCACCCCTTCTATTTGATCCAACTGGTGGAATGTTCTATGACAGAAAAACCTCCGAAGGGACTAAATTATCAAAATTAGGAACAGAGGGTAGAAGCACTGCAACTACAGTTCTTGCTTTTTCTTTAATAAAAGCCTTAGCTCTTGAAGGGCTTGATTACAAAGAGCAAAAACTATTAAGCTTTACAGATAATAGACAAGATGCCGCTTTACAAGCTGGTCATTTTAATGATTTTATTAAAGTTGGCAGAATACGTTCTGCAATTTACCATGCTATTGAGAACACCGATAATAATATTCTTGACTACTCTAATATTTCCCAGCAAGTATTTTTAGCCCTAAATCTATCTCAAAATCAATATGCAATACAGCCATCTCAATTGCCATTTCAAGCAAAAGAAAATGATGATGCATTCAAAAATTATTTGATGTATCGGATTCTTTATGACTTAAAAAGAGGTTGGCGAGTAGTTCTTCCAAATTTAGAACAATGCGGATTAATTAGGATTGACTATAAATATCTCGATGAAACCATTGCTGTAAAAGAATTTTGGAATGACCTTCCAATTATTAATTCAATGAATGATTCTGAGTTGAAAGAATTCTTGATACAAGTTTTAGACTTCTTTAGAAAAAATTATGCGTTGGCCTATAGCGGTTTGCAGCCGAATGAAATTGAAACGAAATCAAATATTATTAGAGAAAAAATAAAAGCTGAATGGGGATTGGATAAAGGTGAGCAGATTGATATCCCCTATTTTATGAGAGTAGAAACATTAAAATCAGTTCATCAAAAAATATATACCGCTAGTCTTGGACCGCAAAGTTATTTTGGGAAATACATAAAGCTCTTGGCAAAGAAATATGAAGTCGATCTAAGTAAAACATACACAGATTTTGTTTACAAGTTTTTAGATAAACTAAAAGGAGCTAATTGGTTAGCAGTAAAAGAAATTAGTAATGCCGGGGTACCCTTAAAACTTTATCAACTCAAAGTGGATTCAATTCTGTGGCGTTTAGGAGATGGCTTCACGGTTGTTCCCGATAATATTAGACTCCATTCATTTAAGACGATTGTCCCACGAGTTAATCAATATTTTAAGCGGTTCTATTCACAAAACTTTAGCAATATTAAAAATTTAGAAGCTAGAGAGCATACAGCACAGATTAATAATGAAGCCAGAAAGGAACGGGAACAAAAGTTTAGAGAGGGGGAAATAGCCGTTCTAAGTTGTTCACCTACAATGGAATTGGGAATTGATATTTCAACGCTAAATATAGTTCACATGCGAAACGTTCCACCAAATCCGGCTAATTATTCTCAGCGTTCGGGACGAGCTGGTAGGAGCGGTCAAGCGGCACTCATATTTACTTTTTGTTCTAACTACTCACCTCACGATCAACATTATTTCCGTAATCAAGTTCAAATGGTTTCCGGCGTTGTATCTCCACCGAGAATTGATTTGATGAATGAAGAGCTTATTAAGACACATCTTAATGCAAATTATTTATCAGAAATTGGACTTGGGTCAATCGACGATTCACTTGTAGACTTATTCAATTTGGATGATACTGCAAATCTTTCTCTTAAAGATGAAGTTAAAGAAAAGCTAAAACTCTCTAATGAAAGAAAGAAACTAATTCAATCCAGATTCAAAAAAGCTATCAGCGACATTAACTTAACAAAACAAAATTGGTTTACGGAAGAATGGATTAATCGTCAAATTGAAAACGCCCCAACAAATTTTGATAAAGCGATGGAACGGTGGAGAGAGTTATTTAAGTCAGCTTCAAGAATGCTGTTAAATGCACAGTCAGTTATAAAAGATCCAATGCTATCAAATGATTCCAAAGAAAAACGACAAGCTTTTGTTGATGAAAGGCAAGCAGGCAGACAATTAGATATTCTTCAGAACAAAGACACAGAAAACAATAAACAGTTCTCCGAGTTCTATCCATATCGATATTTGGCATCTGAAGGATTCTTACCAGGATATAATTTTACACGCCTACCTTTAAGAGTCTATGTACCTAAAGGAGACGATGGTGAATTTGTATCGAGACCAAGATTCCTTGGGGTTCGTGAATTTGGTCCGGGTAATGTTGTATATCATGATGGGGGCAAATATAAAATCAACCAGCTTTTATTAAATGATGCTGAAAATAAAATTGAAAAGATGAAAGTAAGTAAGTCAACCGGTTACGCGCTTACAAAAGAAAATTACAATCTTGAATTCTGTCCTTTCTCCAAATCTTCATTAACTAATGATGAAGAAAGAATTATTTATACTGATCTACTCCCAATGTCTGAAAATCGTTCAGCGCCAATTGAACGAATTAATTGTGAAGAGGAAGAAAGATTGTCTCTTGGTTTCGATATGAAAACCTACTTCACTGTAGAAGGTGGATTAGATAGAGTCAGAACTGTTACCGTTAAAGATCAAAAAGATGATCTGTTGAAAATTCGATTCATTCCAGCTACTACTCTAATCAGAGTAAATGAAAAATGGAGAAGTCGGAAAGAACCAGGATTCTTAATTAATATTAAGACTGGTTTTTGGAAAAAAGAAACGACTAATGATAAAGACAATAAAGATTTTGTTAACATCAGAAGAGTTCGTTTATTCACAACAGATATAACCGACGCTTTGTATATTCATCCGATGAAGGCACTCTCATTTAAGGAAGGATTTACATCCGACGGAATTATAACATTACAATACGCTCTCAAACGGGCGATTGAAAATGTATTCCAAGTTGAATCGAACGAGATTGGTGTTGAAGTTATGGGTGATCCAGATTGGCCGAATATTTTAATCTATGAAGCTGCTGAAGGAAGTTTAGGTATACTTTCTCAAGTATACGAAAAGGTTAGTTTATTCACTGATATTATAAAAGAAGCATATAAAATATGCTATTTTGAAAAAGGTATTGATACGAGGGAATATCTGGGACCGGCAACTTATGCTGACCTACTAAGTTATTACAATCAATTTTATCATCTTCGAATTGATAGACATTTAATTAAAGAACCTCTGGAAAAATTACTTGAATGTTCTTTAGAAAAACAAACGAATCCTAATTTTGAAAATTACGATGCTCAATATGAATTTCTTCTTGAGAGAATTGATCCTAATAGCAGCACTGAAAAGAAATTTCTAAAGTATTTATATGAAAATGGAATCAAACTTCCAGACATCGCTCAATTTAATGTTCCGGATATTTATGTGATGCCCGATTTTTATTATGAGAACGAGAAAGCTTGTGTGTTCTGCGACGGCACTCCGCACGACAATCCGGAAGTAAAAAAACAAGATATACAAAAGAGAGAAACACTTATTAACAAAGGGTATGATGTAATAACCTATTACTACAAAGATTCATTGGAAAATTTAATAAATAGTAGAAGCGATATATTCACTAAAGTAAGATAACGGATGCAGCAAACATTTCAGCCGGGAACACTTGTAAAACTACGCAACCGTGAATGGGTTGTAATGCCTTCGGGTGACAAAGATCTTCTAGTTGTTAAACCGCTTGGGGGATCAGACGAAGAAACCACGGGAATATTTCTTCCCCTTGGATTTTCTGAAGACAAACCAGTAAGTGCAGAATTTCCATATCCATCGGTTAGCGATATTGGAAATTATACAACTGCAAATATTCTTTATAATGCTGCTCGACTATCCTTTAGAAATGTTTCGGGCCCATTCCGATCTATGGGTAAACTCTCGTTTCGCCCGAGGTCTTATCAACTTGTTCCACTAATCATGTCTCTTAAACAAGAGTATGTAAGATTACTAATTGCTGATGACGTGGGAGTTGGGAAAACTATTGAGAGTTTATTGATCGTCCGTGAATTACTAGACCGTGGTGAGATTAAGAGATTTGCTATAGTCTGTCTTCCTCATCTTTGCGAACAATGGCAGCAAGAATTAAAAGATAAATTTTCAATTGATGCTGTAATTATACGTTCAAGCACTGCGGCACAACTTGATAGAAAGATCCAGGGTGATGCTTCAATATTCAGAGAGTATCCATACCAAGTTATCTCTATTGATTTTATAAAAGCTGGTCCGAAGAAAGAAATATTTCTTAATGAGTGTCCCGAATTAATTATCGTGGATGAAGTTCATACATGTGCACAACCGGATGGCCAAAGCGAGAAACAGCAGCAGAGACACTTTTTGGTAAAGTCTATTGCCGCAAAAGAGAAACAACATTTAATAATGTTAACCGCTACGCCTCATAGCGGTAAACAAGCTGAGTTCCAATCAATACTTGGTCTACTAAAACCACAGTATGAGGCTGTAGATTTAGTTACCTCAGACCAAAATAAAAGAAAAGAAGTTGCTGATCATTTAATTATCAGAAGACGTGCTGATGTTGAGCAATGGTTAGAGACAACAACATTTCCT
>Ga0172370_10009920_pt1 | contig 11029 bp, 9 predicted proteins | sample LakKiv5m_FD_114538 | JGI IMG/M metagenome (GOLD analysis project Ga0172370, IMG submission 114538) | Freshwater microbial communities from Kabuno Bay, South-Kivu, Congo - kab_022012_11.5m | ecosystem: Environmental > Aquatic > Freshwater > Lake | place: Democratic Republic of the Congo...
ACATTCAAGCGGATGGATTAACCCAGTCAGGTGGGGTTGTGGAAACTATTTGGAAACAAGCATTAAGGAAAGTAGCAAGTAGCAAGTATCAAGTAGCAAGCATTTTAATTTTGGGACTTGGTGGGGGAACAGTTGTGAAACTTGTTAATAAATATTGGCCTCAGGCAAAAATTACAGGTATTGATATTGACTCTACTATTGTTAATCTTGGAAAAAAATATTTAGGACTTAATAAATATCAAATAGATGAAAAAATTATTGACGCAGAAAAATTTATCAAAAATAATAATCAAAAGTTTGATTTAATAATCGTAGATTTATATAACGGTAATAACTTTCCTGCTAAATTTGAAACCGAAAACCATATTCATCTTGTAAGGACTGTCCTATCAAGCAATGGGATTACGGTATTTAATAGATTATATTATGGAGAAAAAAGACCAATGGCAGTAAAATTTGGTAATAAATTACAAAAGAATTTTAAAAAAGTCGATTGGTTTTATCCGGAGGCAAATTTGATGTTCGTATGTCACAACTAATACTAGTTACTATTATTATCGCCCAATTTTTTACTTCCCCAAAAATACTGCTTTATTATGACCAAATTGAGTATCTTAAAATCGTTTCAACAAGTTCGTTTATATCAGTTTTTTCAATGGGGCATTTTCCCATTCACCCAATTTTTCTTGGTATTTTTTGGATTACTTCACGAATAATTACCCCAAATCTGACTGCATTTATTTTTGGAATAATGTCACTATTTCTGATGTCTAAAATTTCTAAAATTATTTTTTCAAAAGGCAAATACATAATCCCGGTGTTAATATTTTCTTTTTTCCCGGCAGTTTGGATTATGAATACCAACTTAATGATTCAATCTGTTCTTTTGACATTTTATCTTTTATCTATTTATTTTTTCTTAACCAACAAAAGACTGGCTTTTTTTGCATCGGTTTTTTTAATGATGGGAATTCATATTGATGCAATATATTGGACTACCACTATTTTTATTTTGCCAATATTTTTTAAAGATGAGTTAAATTTTAAAAGTGTTTATGTTTTTAAATTTATCAAAACTGCAGTTTTATTAATCATTTGCTCACTAATTTACTACGCAGTAATTTATATTTTTATCCGTAATGGATTTGGTAACTCTACAGAACAATTGTTGGCGTACAGTTCATTTGGTTTTTTAAGAATTATCAGAAACATTTGGTTTTGTTTTATTTTTAGTTTTGGAAGTATTACCCCGTTCATTCTTGGATATTTGATATTTAAAAATACAAAAACAAAATTAGAAATTTTTGGTTGGCTAATATTTTTCTTTGCAATTTCAATCGGTGGCGCTTATTGGGAGGGGGATTTGATGATGCGAAGAATTGTATTTGCGGGAGTGTTTTTGGCCCTTTATTTATACAAACATTTGCAAAATAAATCCATTTTAATTATCTTGTATTTATTGCCGATAACTTTTTTTGCAGGAATATTGAATTATAGAAATAATCAAAATATACCCCTTACATTAATGCAAAAAAATATTAATCTTTTGCCAAACCACCAGGATTTAATCCAATCTCATTACCATCATCCGTTTACAAAATACGATGGCAAAATATTGTGGACTGAAATGGGGCAGTTAAATCAAATTGATAATTATTTAAAAAAAGGCGTAAGAGTTTTTATAACTAAAGAATCTCTGGTAAGTCCATATAGACTCTATACCGGAAATTATTTTCATATAACATCCCTTTCAAAAGTAGGAGAATCGGATGTTAAATACCTTTTTACAAAATATAAGGTTGATCCTTTTTTAAATTCTTACGAGATAAAAATTCCAGAAAACCCAGTAATTGCAAAAGATGCTGGTACGCCAATTGTTAATTATTCAACTGGTTTTTGGAATAGATTAAATAGAGAAAGAATTGATTATGGAGACTTGGGAGCTTGGCTTTGGGCATTAATTACAAATCACAAAGACCCAACAGGATGGACATATAAAGATATTTCTTAAAATTCTGATACAATTAGAGGCTAAAACAAATGTTAAATATTTTTTCGAAACTTCTTGACTTGAATGCCCGTGAAGTTGACAGGTTAAACAAAATAGTCATCAAAATTAATGATTTTGATGCAAAATTTAAGAAGTTAAAGTTAAACGATTTTCCAAAAAAGACGGAGGAATTAAAAAAACGTCTGGAAGATGGGGAAACTTTGGATTTAATTTTACCGGAAGCATTTGCGCTTTCTCGGGAAGCCTCCTACAGGATTTTGGGACAAAAGCCATACGACGTTCAGCTTATGGCGGGAGTTGCTCTATTTGAAGGCAAAGTAGCCGAACAAAGAACAGGTGAAGGTAAAACCCTTTCGGCAGTAGCACCACTTTATCTTCGTGCGCTCACGGGCCGAGGTGTACATCTTGTTACTGTAAATGATTATTTGGCCAGAATCGGAGCGGGCTGGATGGGCCCGGTTTATGAACTTCTTGGATTAACTACAGGGGTAATTGTTCAGGAAAATAAATCATATATTTATGATGCAAATTTTACCGATTCTAGCCATGGGGATGAAAGATTGTCGCATTTAAAACAGGTAGATAGAAAACAAGTTTATGCCTGTGATGTGACATATGGAACAAATAATGAATTCGGTTTTGATTATCTTAGGGACAATATGGTTTCTTCTCTTTCTGAAATGGTTCAAAGAGGTCATTATTTTGCAATTGTTGATGAAGTCGACTCAATTTTGATTGACGAAGCTCGTACTCCATTAATTATTTCAGCACCCGATACAGAGCCGACTCAAAAATATTATCAATTTGCTTCGATGGTAGAAAAATTAAATCCCGATACGGATTACAAAATAGACGAAAAATCAAAAAGCGCTTCTCTAACTGAAACAGGGATTACTCGTGTAGAAAAAATATTAGGAATCGATAACCTTTACGAAAAAGATTTTGAGTCGATTCATCACATTGAAAATGCCCTGCGGGCAAAAACTTTGTATCTTCGAGATAAAGATTATGTGGTTAAAGATGGACAGGTAACAATAGTAGATGAATTTACCGGCAGAATTATGGTTGGTAGGAGATGGAGTGACGGACTTCACCAGGCGGTTGAAGCAAAAGAAGGGGTTGTGATTCAACAGGAAAGTAAGACCTTGGCTACAATTTCATTTCAAAATTATTTTAGGATGTATGAACATTTGTCGGGTATGACAGGAACAGCAGCAACTGAGGCGGAAGAATTTAGAAAAATATATAAATTAGAAGTAATTGTGCTTCCTACACATAGGCCAATGGTCAGAAAAGACTTGCCCGATCAGATTTATAAAACATTGCGTGGTAAATATGGGGCAATTGTTGAAGAAATTTCCGAATGTTATAAAAAAGGTCAGCCGGTATTGGTTGGTACAACTTCAATTGAAAAAAATGAAATTATTTCTGAATACTTAAAAAGGAAAAAAATTCCTCACAATGTCTTGAATGCTAAAAATCACGAAAAAGAGGCCTCAATTATTTCAGAAGCCGGTAAACCTGGTTCGGTTACTGTTGCTACCAATATGGCAGGACGTGGAGTGGATATTGTACTTGGAGGAATGCCTCCAAGTAAGGTAAATGGCAAGTGGCAAGAGTCAAGAGAATATGAAGTATGGGAAAAAGATAGAGAACAGGTATTAAACGCGGGGGGCTTGCATGTTATTGGTACCGAAAGACATGAGGCTCGCAGAGTCGATAACCAGTTAAGAGGTCGTGCAGGTCGTCAGGGAGACTCGGGATCTTCAAGATTCTTTTTGTCTTTGGAGGATGATTTAATGAGAATTTTTGGTGGTGAACAAATTGGCGGAATAATGGATAGGCTTAATTTACCTGAAGACCAGCCAATTCAAAATGGTTTAATTTCAAAAGCCATTGAACAATCTCAGGTTAAAGTTGAAGGATTCCATTTTGATATAAGGAAACGCTTGGTGGAATTTGATGATGTTGCCAATCAACAAAGAGATATAGTTTATAAACTTCGCCGTAGAATTCTTGATTCCACTGATGTTAAAAAAGAGGTCCAAGAAAAATTAAATCACCAAATAGAAAAAACAATTCTTTATGCTACATCTGTGGAAAATGACTCCTTTGATAGTGAAAAATTAGCGGTTGGACTTGCTGAAATTATTCCGTTTGATGATGAGTCTATAAAAAGAATTATCTCTCAAATTTCAAATATAAAATCCCGTGATGAAATTAATAAGTTTTTGGAGTCTGTCCTAGCGGATGTTTATGAAAAAAGGGAAAAAGATTTGGGTAGTAATGTCATGAGAGAAGTAGAAAAATATGCATATCTTGGGTCAATTGATCATCTTTGGATGGATCACATTGACCATATTGACGATCTTCGTGAAGGGGTTACTCTACGCGCTTATGGACAAAGAGATCCGTTAGTGGAATTTAAAAATGAGGCCTACAATTTGTTTGAAAGTTTGATTGACAAAATTGACGAAGAACTTTCTCACAGGATTTTCCGTATTGGAATAAATATGCCTCAGTCAGAAATCCCCTTGAATTTAGCTCAGGAAAATATAGATAAATCTGATCAGACAGGATTAACAGAAAAGCCCAAAAATACGGCCAAATCCAAAATCAGTAGAAATGATCCTTGCCCTTGTGGATCAGGAAAAAAATATAAACATTGTCATTATCCCCAACAGCCAAAATAGATGGATATAAAAATTAAATGACAATAAAAAAAGAAATTATTCACAAAAACCCATGGTTTTCACTTGAAAAACATGAGTTAAAAAACAATGATGTTTACTACTTTTTAAGTAAAAAGCCAGCTGTTTTTATAATTGCAAAAGATATCAATAATAAGGTTGCATTAATCGAAGAATTTAGATATCCGGTAAGAAAAAATATTTTACAACTTCCGGCAGGAATGGTAGAAGAAGGATCATCACTTACTGCTGCCAAGAGAGAACTTTATGAAGAAACTAAAATAATTGCAAAAAGTTGGAAAAAATTAGCTACATTTTATGTAGCTTCAGGTCATGAGGATACTCAAATTATTGTTTATCAGGCAAAAAGTTTGAAGGTAGAAAGAAATACCACATTGGAAAAAGATATTAAATCTATTAAGTGGTACTCAAATACTGAAATAAAAAATCTTATTAGACAAAATAAAATAGAATGTGGAATAACACTAGCCTCTCTTGTTAATTACTTTATTGACTAATTTTATTATCCAAAATAATCAATACTGAAGGTTATATCGTCTTCCTGAGTGGCGATATTCTCCGGAACATAACGACGGTCTGCCCTTATTTCAGCTTTTAAAGTTGATTCGCTTTTAATTTGTGGCTTGAGTGAAGGATTTTGGGCCAAAATATAACGCATAAGTTCATCATTTGCATCGGGTTTACTTGGTTTTGCAAGCTCCATAATCAAACTATTTTGGTAAAAGTGAAGCATGCCTTTGTAAGTATCTGTAACACCTTCTAATTTATTCGTGAAGGAGTAAGTTTTTGCAAATGCTTCCGAACAATATTTAAGATACTTATTTATTACTCCTTTTTGTGCCTCAGTGTCCATTCCCTGAAGAGATGTGAACCAATTAAGCGACACAATCACTCTTAAAATATCACTACTTTCTATTGGTTTGTTTTTCCATTTGGGGAATATATATGAACTATCCAGATCTGAAATTTCTCCACCGTAAGCGTCTTTTGAGTCGGTTGATTCTTGAATATCCATTCCAAATGCGTAACAAAACCCTGTCAGCTCTGCCATGTGTTTAACTTCGTTATCCACAGTTTCATCAATCATTTTTGAGTTCTTTTGATAAAATTTTTCTGCCAAACTGTATCCCAATTCATGCATTTTTCTTCTTGCCGGACGTGGGTCTTCTATTTCTACTGATTCTTCTGATTCAAAGACTGATTTATATGTTGAAATAGCCTCAAATATACCGGAGGATCTAACTTCCTCAAAACTTAGTGAATTTATTTCTTCAATTGAAAAGTATTTTGAAGCATAAGCACCAAGAAGGTCATTTAGCATTTTGGTTGCATCGGTTTTTCCTTCCTCTGATTCTAAATCAAGTTGCTCCCAAAACATGGCTAAGTCTGATAGGTAGTAACAATAACTTGATCTGACAGGGGTTTCAATTTTGTATTCGGTTTGGCATAATTCCTTGGTTGGAAATTCTCTTTCGGCGGCTAATGCTTGGGATATATCAAGAGTACGACGCGGCAGTCTTATTTTAGGATATTCCCCGAATACTTGATGAAAAAGATGACTTATTGTTAATCCGGAAAAATACTCGTGTCTTGCGCGATCGGTTCTAAAACCCCCATCAACTTCAGCATTTTGTACCTGACGAGTCCCTTCCATCCAATGCATAGGTGGAGGATATGTTTGTCCTGATCTTGAAGTAAATTGAGAAGATTCTGGTGTACCAGAAGGAGTAATTGTGTATCTTCCAACCCCTTTAATTAATCTGTTATTTTCAAGCAAAATTGAGCGTGTGTGTTGAGTGCCGATAGAGTTTGTAGATGGGGGAGTAAGTAAAAAACCAGGATAAAGTGGGGACTTTGGAACTGTAGAAATTTCATTACCGGTAGTATCGGGGTTTAGTGCTATGGCAATTGGTTTATTTTCCGGAACATCTTTCCAAATATCATCATAAACTTTTTGAAAATCAAATGTAAACAAATGTATTCCCGCAGATTGCGCATATATAATACATGACCCTGTGATATCTGGTGCGGGAGATAATTCTCTGTACCATATAGGTTTTTCTAATACTGTTTCCTCTGAATATTTTTCTGCCACTTTACTTATTGTAGCATCAGGACAATCAAAAAAAATATTATTTGACAAAGCATTTTAAACATTGTTATCATCCAAAAGTACCAAATTAAAATGAATAAAAAATATATTATTGGGTCTGGGTTGTTGATAGTTCTTATCCTTACTATCGGAATTGTGTTTTTATTAGACAAAAATAAAAATAAAGAAATAATTAATTTGGCAACTTCTTTGCCAGAACCAACATTAATACCCACAATTTCACCCTCCCCAACGGCAACTTTAAGTGCTAAAATTCAAATTAGTAAACCAAAAACTATGGCAAACGGATTAATTTTAGAAGACAAAGTTGTGGGCACAGGGGTAGAAGCTGTTTCTGGCCGCAAAATTACTGTAAATTACACTGGTGCTCTTACAGACGGGACAGTGTTTGACTCCAATGTGGATCCAAAATTCAGTCACGTTGAACCATTTTCCTTTAGTCTTGGTGCCGGGGAGGTTATCAAAGGCTGGGATGAAGGTTTTGCCGGAATGAAAGTTGGTGGAAAAAGAAAACTAACAATTCCTCCGGAACTTGGTTACGGAGCTTATGGGGCAGGCAGTGCAATTCCTCCGAATGCGACGCTTGTTTTTGATGTTGAGCTTCTTGCTGTTGAATGAAAAAAAATTACAAGAAATATATTCTTCTTGGACTTGTATTTTTAATTAGTTTATTAATATTTATTTTTAGAGAAAAACTTATTTATTTAAAAGATCTTGGTTACTTGGGAATTTTTTTGGTTAGTATTTTGGGAAACGCAACAATCATTCTTCCTGTTCCGGCATTTTTAACTGCATTTGTTGGAGGGGCTTTATTGAACCCTTTTATTGTAGCTGTAGTTTCTTCTCTTGGAGCTACAATTGGTGAGCTAACAGGGTATGTTGCCGGTATTCAAGGAAAAGAATTTGTCAATAAAAATGAAAAAATCCAAAAAGTTGAAAAATGGATGAAAAAATATGGTTTGTGGACAATATTTGTTTTAGCGGCAATACCAAACCCAGTTTTTGATTTGGCAGGTATTGTTGCCGGAGCAACCAAAATTCCAGTTTGGAAATATTTTATAGTCACTTGGGCGGGAAAATTTGTTAAATTTTTAATAATTTCTGAAGTTGGTGCTTTGTCTTTTGGAAATTTTGCATAAATATGGATTTTTCTTTTGAATTAACTAAGTCTGATACAAAAACTCACGCCAGAGCGGGAATTATCCATACTCCTCATGGAAAAATATTAACTCCGGCTTTTTCACCGGTTGCCACCCGCGCAAGTGTCAGAACTTTATCAATTGACGATATTAAAAAAACTAATTCCCAAATCGTTTTAGCAAATACTTATCATCTTTATCTTCGACCAGGAGTTGAAACAATAAAAAAGTTTGGTGGATTTGGACCTTTTATGAATTGGGACGGACCAACAATAACTGACTCGGGAGGATATCAAGTTTCTTTTTTGTATAACAAAAAAGAAACTAATGACAAATTACAAATGACAAATGATAAATCAAACATGGAACAGATCGGAAAGGTGACGAAGATTACAGAAAAAGGGGCGGAGTTTTCTTCATATATCGATGGGACTAAACATCTTTTAACACCCAAAAAATCCATGGAAATTCAAAGAGTATTGGCAGCTGATATTATTATGGCTTTTGATAATCCTCTTGGGCAAAGTAATTCTGTGTCGGAAAACACTAAAGCATACGAAAGAACATTACTTTGGGAAAAACAAAGTTTTGAAGCTTGGAATATGAACACAAAAAGTGTTCAGAATAAATTTCAGGCTCTTTATGGTATTGTTCAGGGCGAAACGGACGAAAAATTAAGAAAAAAATCATTCGATTTTGTCTTATCCACAGGATTTCCAGGGGTAGCTATCGGAGGGGAATCAATTGGATCAGACCCAAAAAAGACTGCTGAAGCATTGAACACAATTTGTGAACATTTGCCTGAAGATAAGCCTACCCACGCTTTGGGCCTGGGAGGTGGCCCGGAAGGAATTTTTGCTGCCGTTGATAGGGGAATTGATACTTTTGACAATACAGGAATAACAAGAATGGCACGCACAGGGATCCTTTTTATTTATCCCGAAGATGGTGGAAGTAAATTAAACAAATTTAGAGTTGATATTAGTAAAACAAAATTCAAAGATACAAAATCCAAATTTAGTAAAATATGCAGTTGTGACATGTGTACAAATTATTCAACTGCATATATCCACCATCTATTTAAATCAGGAGAAATTTTGGGGCTACGCTTAGCCACAATTCACAACATAACTTTTATTAATAATTTTATGGAACAAATAAGACAATCAATAATAAAAGGCACTTATTTTGAATACAAAAAACATTGGATTAAATAATTGTTCAATTTTACACTTGACTTTTTATGATAGTCTTGTCTATACTTCAGCACTCATATGGATCCTGTACAAAATTTGCAAAATCAAACACAATCAGTTTCTAATTCTACTTCACCGTCCAATAATGGAGTAGCTTTTCCGAGTGTTAATCAACCCAAAAAGGGAGGAAACGGAGCGAAAACAATATTAATTATAGGAATATTAGCTTTAACTGGAATTTTGGGTTTTGTAATTTACAAAAGTGCAACCAATAAAGATGAAGAAATAATTACAGAGCCAACTCCATTTGAAAATGTTGTAGACCAAACACAACAAATAAATGAAGCCACTCCAACCCCTATGGCTACATCATCAGCAGTTAGTAAATCAGAGATTAAAATACAAGTTCAAAACGGAACCGGAATTACAGGAGAAGCAGCTTATTTAGAGACACAGTTGAAAAAATTAGGTTTTGAAAACATTTCTGTTGGTAATTCATCCACTCAAGATCAAACAAGTACAAAAATTAGTTTAGGGGCTTCTGTGCCGACAAGTATAGCGACAGAAATTGCAAACAAATTAGGAACAATTTATCAGTCAGTATCTACAACAACATCAACAAACACAACTTATGATATTGTTATTGTTACAGGATTAAGAAAAGGATCATCAACTTCAAAACCAACTTCCTCTCCAGCCTCTATTATTCCATCAGCTTCACCATCTGCTTCACCCAAGGCTACTCCTTAATCATCCGTGATACAATAAATTATGGATAAGCTATCGTTATTGGCAAGACAGTTTAACCTTCCTTTAGGTAAATTTTCATTTCCAATTAGTTACATCAATGCCATCGCAATTGTCGTTTTAATTTTTTTATTGGTCTTAACCTTAGCGCAAGTCAGAAGGCATTTTGTTGATTGGTCATTCAAGGGTGCTGTTTTTGGAATTATTTTTGGCTTTTTACTTGCCTTAATATTAGAAGGTTTTTTGATAGTTAGTGGTAGAACTGTAATAACTGGAATATTGGGTTGGAAAAATGCGCCAAAACCGATCTCGTTTGTGCTTGATGCAGGAAGAAACAAATTAATCCAAGTATTGGGGGTTAATGATCAAACTCCTACTTTGGTAAATGAAAATTCAGGAATTCAATCAGTGATTCAGGCTATTCAGAGTTTAAACCCTGTTGAATCCAAAAAAATCAAAACAATTATTTGCCAATAATACCTCTTTATATGGAAGATCAATCTCAACAAATTACTAATTTATCAAATCGACTTGATAAACTCATTGAAGTTGTAAACATTGCCAATAAGAAACAAAAAATTATTGAACTTGAGCATGAAGCAAACAAACCTGATCTTTGGAATGATCAAGAAAAAGCAAGAAGTGTGACACAAGAGTTATCCGATTTAAAAAAAGAGGTATTAGAAATTGAAGATCTAAAAAGTACAATCGAAATTCTTAAGGAAGTTCCGGATGAAATAGAAACTGCAAAAGCAGAAAGTATACTTGCCAAATTGGAATTAACTAGTTATCTTTCAGGGGAATATGACAATAAAAATGCACTTCTTTCAATTCATGCTGGCCAAGGGGGGACAGAAGCAATGGATTGGACCAGTATGCTTTTTAGAATGTATGTTAGGTATTGTGAAAGAAAAAATTGGCAGACTGCAACGTTTGACTATGCACCGGGGGAGGAAGCTGGAATTAAAAGTGTTACTTTTAAAGTTTCAGGGCGATATGCTTATGGTTATCTAAAAAGAGAAGCTGGAACTCATAGACTCGTTCGTCAATCTCCGTTTAACGCAGACAAACTCAGACAAACTTCTTTTGCACTTGTGGAAGTTATTCCAGAG
>Ga0172370_10009927_pt1 | contig 11025 bp, 15 predicted proteins | sample LakKiv5m_FD_114538 | JGI IMG/M metagenome (GOLD analysis project Ga0172370, IMG submission 114538) | Freshwater microbial communities from Kabuno Bay, South-Kivu, Congo - kab_022012_11.5m | ecosystem: Environmental > Aquatic > Freshwater > Lake | place: Democratic Republic of the Congo...
AGAGCTGATTACAAAATAACATTAGGCGATGGTTCCTATAGAACACTTGATACAGAAGAAAAATTATTTTTGGCTCAATTGTTTATAGAGGCAGGTTTGGTGAGTGGTGGAAATGCTAAGGCACCAGCTACCGGCACTAGCAGCGAAGCCAAAGGCACAGGTGAGGAAGTGTCTAGAGTGCTGTTAATTACAGATCCTATTAATGAAACATTTGGCGGACATATTATAGAAATACTTAAAACCGAACATAATTTGACAGATAGCGATATAGAATGGATTAGGATTTCACAGGCAGGTGTTTTAAGCGAAGTTGAGGCCGAACGCATCAGAAGAACAAAAGAAAGTGTTCAGGAGACTTTTATTTATCTATCAGATGAATCTTTAAAAATCAGTACCAAAGCTATTCTGAGAGATATGGGAATAGATATTAGCGGAACAGATCTGGGGGATTTAAAAGATAAGATAGCTTCTTTAATGGCGTTGGAAAGTTCTGTGTAATATATTATATTTTTGTTTTGACAAATATTTTTTTGTTATTTATAGTAATTATGATAGAATATAATTAAAAGAAAAAACTATGAATTCAGAATATAAATTGTATTACAAAAATTGGGTGCAGATAGCCACTGGTCTTGTTAAAGGAAAGCAACCTCATAGGATAATATTAAGAGATGCAACAGTAATCTATTTACCAGCGGATGCGGATAGTTTAACCATGGTGGATCAGATATTTTTTGAAAAAATATATACACCTGAAATATTAGCTATCAAAAAGAATGATGTGGTTGTGGATATAGGAGCTTGTATTGGCATCTTTACATTATTTGCCGCAAAAAATACAAAAAATAAAATTTATGCATTTGAACCCCATCCGGATAATGTAACATTTTTAAGAAAAAACATTTCTAAAAATAAACTTCATAATATAATTATTCATAATGCTGCCGTAAGCAATGGGGTTGATCCTGTAAAGAAATTATTTATTGCCGAAAGAAGTTCCGGGCATCTATTATTTGATCATAATATTAATGGTAAATTGAAAAAATATATTGAGGTGCAGGCAATTTCATTGAGAAATATTATTGATACTCATGTTTTAAGCAGAATAGATTTTTTAAAGTTGGACTGTGAGGGTTCAGAAGGAGCTATATTATCATCAGTCCCTATAAGCTATCTCAAAAGAATAAAAAAAATATCTATGGAATTTCATGATAATGTCTCTATTTTAAGTCACGATGATATTATAGCACTATTAGCCAAGGCAGGTTTTAAAACAGTTTTGAGATGGGATGGTAGATCGGTTTTTGGTTATATCTATGGATACCAAAGGTAATTTTTCCGCTTTACAAGCCTGCATGATTTTGGTATAATTTAACGCTACGTTAAAAAAGGTCCTTTTTTGCCACTGGGAATAGCTAGCAAAAAAGGATCCGAATTTTGTTTCACAAAATTCGGGCCCATAGCTCAGCGGTTAGAGCAGGTGACTCATAAACGGACTTAGAGATTTTACGTAACCCATTGAAATTATTGCAACTACAAATAGTGTCAACAAGTTACAGTAAAACTTTGTTTTAACCTGTTTTAATGTAGTTTAACGATTTTTAACCTCTTTTGGACACTATTTGGACACCAGCGAAAAAATATTGATTTTTATGAAATTTCATGATATACTTTTTAATGGAGAAAAAGTTTGACAAGAGAGTTTATTTGTGTTATTTTAATAAAGAAATTAACTCCCCATTCTTGTTTCACAAGGATGGGTTATTAACTCCAGGGGGTTGCTCGTTCAACCCCCTGTTTATTTTTTAGGAGAATAACATATGGATAAAGAGATTAAGAAAGAAAGAGTAGCTATTTTTATTGACGGTAGCAATTTCTATCATGGCCTTAAAGCATTTATAGGTAATACTAAGGTTGATTTCGCTAAGTTTTCTAAATTACTTTGTGGCGACAGGGAATTAGTAAGAGCTTATTATTATAATGTTCCAGTAAATCAAGAAGCTTTCCCGGATATTTATAAAGACCAGCAAAGATTTTTTGATAGTCTAAAAAACGTTCCTTATTTTGCTCTAAAATTAGGTAGGCTTGAAAAAAGAATTATTAATGTAGACCGGCAAGGTCTTATAAAAACATTTGGCGAAGATATTGCTAAATTAATAATTGAAAAATGGGGAGAAACTATTGTTACTTATGTAGAGAAGGGTGTTGATATTGACTTGGCGACAGATATGTTAAGATTAGCCTATAACAATGCTTACGATACGGCTATTATAGTAACCGGAGACGGTGATTTTGTATCAGCGGTTACTGGCGTTAAAGATATGGGCAAACATGTAGAAAATGCAAATTTTAAAGATGGCAAGGGCTATCATATCCGGACTGCCTGTGATAAATTTATATCATTAGATAAAAATTTTCTTACACCTTGTTTGAAGAAAAACTAATTTCATTAATTGTGAGGTAATTGTATGAAAAAGCAACCTTAATATAATGTTGGGGTTGCTTTTTTATTGAAAAAACGGGGGTAGAAATGTTTAAATTTTTAGAAGAATTACAAAGGCACCCAGTGTATTTGAGTATAATAAGCTTATTAATAGTTGGCTTGTTATTAAATGTATTTTCGATTTTTATGGATAGCAGGTTCAATAATAACGAAATTGGGAGATATCAGCTTTTTCAGGGTAAAATGAGAGAGAATTATTTTACTAAAAACCAGATGGTTCAGGTATCAACACCACTGGAATCGAAGACTGTATCTTAAAGATAGATACTAAAACAGGATAAGTTTATAGATATGAAAAAACTATAAGTAATCAAAATGGAATTCCTAATCAGAATGGATTTTTTAGGGTTTATTAAAAATATAATTATAATGAATAAAAAACAATTAGTTATGTGGAGGATGATATGAAAAAAAATATAGGTATTTTTTTGTTATGTTTAAGCTTGATGGGTTGTGCAACTATGAATCCATTTAATAAATTTTATCAAGATCGCACGGGAGGATTTGACGTATCGACAAATCCTCTTTGTGTTTTACCTACTGAAGAGCCTAAAATTTATTCTGGGAATGATCTCGATTTGGATTACCAAAATATGATGGAAAATGGATATGGTCTTTTGGGATTTTCTTCTTTTAATGCAAGTGAAGTTAATAAGGGGCAACTTATAAATCAAGCAAAAAAAGTTAAGGCAGAAGTTGTAATTTTTTATTCAAAATATACAAATACTATTTCTGGTAGTATTCCTCTTACTTTACCTGATAATAAAACTATAACAACTAATAAAATTGGAACAGCATCTGTATCAGGTAATATGTCAGGAAATATATACGGTTCTGGTGATAGAGTATCATATTATGGAAGAGATGCTACTTCGGGTGTTTATAGTGGATCTTCTACCACTACGATTTATGGGACAAAAACAACTTATATTCCTTATTCTGAAAATCGATATGATTATTTTACGTCATACTGGATAAAAATGAAGAAGCCTATTTTTGGGGTAATGACAATAGATTTAACTTCTGAGCAACGCATGAAGATCGGAACTAATAAGGGCGCCTGCGTGAAGATTGTTGTTAAGAAGTCACCCGCATTTATGGCGGATATATTTAAGGGTGATATTATTACAAAAATAAACGATGATGAGGTCATGGATGCAGGAAATTTAAATACAGTGGTATCAAAATATATTGGTAAAAAAGTTGTAGTAACAATTATTAGGGATGACAAAACCTTGACAAAAGAAGTCCAGTTTTCAGAAGGAGAAAAAATTCAAGACATAAAATATGGAAGTATAGCTGAAATTTACTATCTATTCCGTAATACAATGCCAAGCCTTAACAAAACGGCTTTAATTCATTTTGACAAAGTGTTCGATGCCTATTATAAAAGCAGGGAATATGGTTTCACATGGGAAGAAGTAAAAGCTGATCCTGATAAGTTGGCAGATCCGATAGCTTTCTCGATATTTAATACAATTAAAGAAGCGATATCGAATTTTGGTAAGAAGAATCAATACAGAGCGATTTTTTCTTATAAGTTGCCTAATATTAACGAAAGCGAAGATCTTACGGATACGATTATTTTGATCCTTAATAGTAAATAGTAGTAAAAACTTATATAGTTAGAGCCTTTGAAAACACTAATTATTAGAAAATGAATAAAAAACAATTAATAGTTAATTAGGAGAAGTGTATATATGCGACCAATATTTACTATTCATGCAGGAGAATATCTTACCGGATGTTATATGGAGCAGAAACTTAAGGGCATTAATGTGTGGGTGCCGTCAAAGGATACAGGCATTGATTTTCTGCTTACTAACAGTGCAAACAGCAAGTTAGTTTCTCTTCAAGTAAAATTTTCCCGTGATTTTCTGGTTACGCATATGTCCGAATACTTTCAATCAAAGCTGAAATCTTGTGGTTGGTGGACATTGAACAGGAACAAACTGATGAATTCAAGGGCAGACTTCTGGGTTTTAGTTTTATATAGCCACAACCAGAAGGATATACATTTCGTAATTATTAATCCTAGAGAACTATGCCGAAGATTAACCAAGCTGCGCAGAAGAGTTAAAAATATACAGCATTATTTATGGGTTACTGCAAATAAGAAATGTTGGGAAGCTAGGGAATTAAAAAAAGGGGAAAGTAAGCTTATTGCCGAAGGTGTTTACAGAAATTCTGACAGAGATTTTACGAAATTTTTGAATAACTGGCAGCCTGTAAAGAAATTGCTAGGGGTTTAGAATAAAATGAATAAAAAACAATTAATAGTTATTTGGGGAATCGCAATACTTGTCTTAATAATAGGCACCTGTATTAGTGGTTATGGCGCAGAGATAGAATATTCAGAAAAACTAACCGAAGAAGAACATCCAATAGAAGAGTTTTTGGCAAAATGCATGGAGCAAGAAGGTTACACTACAGTCGGCATGAATAATTGCACGCATAAAGCAGAAGATATGTGGGAAACTGAGCTAAATAAATATTACAAGTTATTAATTGGTATTTTAGATGCGGATGGCATAAAAAAACTTAAGGCTTCGCAGGATGCGTGGTTAAAATATAGAAATCTAGAATTTGAGAATATTGACCATATTTATTCACACACGTTAGGGACTATATACACAAACATTAGAGCAGGCGATACATATGAAATAGTTAAACAGAGGGCATTAGCTTTAAAGGGGTATTACAATACGTTAAAAGAGAATGAGGAACCAGTGGAGCATTTAAAGTGATAAACTTTCAGTCAATCAAAGTGTGGGTTATGGCAGTTATGTTAGTAGCCGTATACCCAGCAATAGCCGGTGAAATTGTTAAACCTTTACAAGAGAAAGAAGTAATTCAATTACTTAAGCGGCTAAACAGTGACGGCATTATAGCTTCGTTTGACAAGGACATTAAAAAAGATATATATCAAGGATGGATTGGAGAGATATCATTCTTTTCATTATGGCCCGGAGGCGTGGCGTATTGCCTTTCCGAGGCCGATCTGAATAATGATGGCATGGATGAATATATTCTCTGTACACAGCAGGGTTCAGGCGGATTTTTTGACATAGATGCTGTATATGCTATCAGGAATAATCATTTTGTGGACATTTTTAACCAGATTAGGATACCCTTGCGCAGACTGGTTAGAGAAGCTGAAAAAGAGAAATACGATCTGGAAGAAAGCTATGTTGGTTTCATGAATGGAAGCATAGGTATTGAGAAGGAAAATGGAAAAGTATTTTTTACGCTAGAGCAAGTCACCAGAAAATATGCAGATAAGGGTTTTGACGAAGATTTTAATCCTCCGCAGACATATAAGTTTTTATGGGAGAACAAAGAAATTAAGCTGATAGAGCATCGTGTTGGTGGGAAGCTGATAAATAAATAAAAACAATTAATAGTTGCTTGATAGCAAAGGATAGAAATGTATATTCCTTTATGGGTAATAATTCTTATATTAATTTGTTTTTGTTGTAATGATAGTGGTGGTGGCAACAGCAGTTATAATTATGATGACGATGAACAATTTGATTAGATCACATATTTCATATATAGGGAAAATGCCCCTCTGTAATAAAAACAGAGAAAGAGCTCCAAAAATTTTTAGTTTTGTATTTCCTTTGTGTTATAGATGTATTGGGTTAATCGCAGGTGGCCTATTAGGAACGTTTTTATATAACAACAAAGTTTTGAATTATAAAAATGATATACTATTTATTTTAGTATTGAGTTTACCTTTTTTGTTAGATATAGCAGCGCAACGAATATTTAAGAAAGAAAGCACAAATGTGAAACGCTTTCTGACAGGCATTTTGTTTGGAGTTGCATTAGCTAATTTCAGGCCTATTTAAAGGGCTAAAAAAATGACTCCAAAACTAAAGAAAATCATAGCGAGAGAAGGTACGATAATTTTAGGAATAATGTTAGTACTCTATCTTAGCTATCCATTTGTATATTATATATGGGATTTTTTCAAGCCCAAATATGATTTTGATACGGCTTTCTGGGGTGATGTTATAAGAAAAGGAACTTGTTTATCCTATGTATTTTATTTACTTATCCGTTTTATAATTTGGGCAATAAAAACGCTAAAGAATAGGAAAAATGAATAAAAAACAATTAATATCTACTTGGAGTTACAACAGGACAATCTTGGCGTAGGGCTGGGCTTGCTTTTTTAGTTTGATAATTGGGTATAAAAAAAGAGAATATGATTAAAAATATATGGCACAAGATGTTGTTTTGGTATCATTCCACAAAAGGATTTTATCCTTTAGTAATTTCTATGGCTGCTTTAATTATTAGTTTCGTTAGCATAGTGATAATGTCGCAAGATTTAAAACTTACACACAGGTCTTTTTTAGAGATTCGCCCTATTAATTTCTATCAAGATTCAGCCTGGAAAGGAGAAGATAAGACTCAAGTATGGTGCCATTTTGATTTTGAGATTGCAAATCACGGAAACACGCCTGTTTATGATATAAAAATAGATAAATTAGATGTAATTTTGGACAGAAAGATTGATTTGCTTAAAGTTTTAGAATCTGATTTTGGACACATCTGTATTTTTCCAAACAAACCTATAGTAATAACACTTACGGTTACTAATTCAAAAGTAGACACACAGAAAATTCTTGATGCTAAAAAATATATAGAATATGATATTAAAGTTAGATATAGAGGGCCAATAAAAAGTGATTATTATTGGTATAATTTCAAAGCCAAAATTAATATAAAAAATCAGCTTATATATAGTTATATAGAAGGTAATTAAGTTTTTGATGTGGGACGCCTTTAGAATGTTTAAAAAACAATTTAACAATGAATAAAAAACAATTAAGTTGCTTAGCTTTTTATTTTGAGGTAAACTGATTTTGATGTAGATTTTACAATTTAATATTCAAGCTTTATCTTAAAAGAGGACTAAGGGCCTCTAACTGTGAAGTTAAGGTAAGTGCTGCAACATTCGCCCGAAAGGGCGAAGGGGAAAATGCAGCCTTATCGGATTTACTTCACAGTTGCCGGTTGGGATATGCGTCCCCTTTTTTATTGGGAACGCAAAAAAGCAGAGAGGGTAATATGAAGAAATATATTATAGTTTGGGTTATGATTTCATTTATGTTATCAGGTTGCGTGACCGTACAGACATTAAAAGGTTACGAATTAAACCATCATCCGGAATGGCCAGATAGTATTAAGCAGGCAATAATGAATGGAAAACTATTGATAGGTATGACAAGAGATCAAGTACTTGCTTCATGGGGGACAAATTACAAAGTTAATAAAACAATAGATAAAGATGGAGCTCATGAAGAGTGGATATATAGATATTATAGCAAAAATGCAACTCATCTTTATTTTGAAAATGATGTTTTAACAACCATTCAGAATTAAAAATGGAGTTGGATAGAATATGGATAGGGAGAAAATCAATCGAAAAGAAGCCAAAAAGAGTTTAAAAATAGCAGGCGTATGTTTTTTATTGGTGTTCCTTAGTTCCTTTTTGCCTCATGCAAGAGAAAGCACAATGTTTTTTTCTTTTTTGGGATTCATAGTGTTTTTAATTAGGTCAATAGTTCTATTCACAGGGCAAAATTTTATGCCGTTGATTAATGAATTGCGACAGGAATATGAAGAAAAAAATAGACGTAAGTGCATAAACTGTGGATTTACAGGAGCGATGAAAAACTATCTCAGTACTAATAAAGCCCAAGCTATTCTGTTAATTTTACTGTGCTTTCTATTCTTACCCGGTATAATATTTTGGTTAATTGTAAGAGGCAAAAAGATTTGCCCTAAATGTCAAAGTTTAAATAACGCCTTGATTTAGTCCTTGACAAAATAAAGTAATTAGGAGGTGTTGTGAAAAAATGTCCTTATTGTGCCGAAGAAATACAAGATGAGGCGATTAAGTGCAAGTATTGTAAAGAAATGTTAAAAAATGTAAGAAATATCTGTCCGAAATGTTCAGTGATTTATGGTAGTGATTTAACTGTTTGCGTGCGCTGTGGCGCTAAGTTAGAAAAATATCTAGAAAAAGAGGGAGCGCAGAAAAGAATAAAAATATGTCCAGCATTCTCTTATCAATGTATTTTTGCCTTCGATTTAGATGGTATTGTTTATGTAGTAATTAACAAAATAAAAAGGAGGTATATAGATGGGAACCTTATTGGGAATCTTATTTTTAATTTTAATAGTATTATTCGGAATTGTATATTTGGCTATTTTATTCTTAAGATGGTTTGATAGAATTTCAGGACGTGGGCCTAAGCAGATTAAAGATGGTATTAATTCTTCAAATATTGGGCATAAGAAAGATCAATAGCAAAAGTTTATACTGACAAAGAATTAATGTAAGATCATAATAGGAGAAAATATGAATAGATTATCCAAATTGATATTTTTATTTGTAGCGATTTTTTTTCTTTGACAAAGCAAAAAAACATGATATAATAAATTTTGACAATTGAATAAGTAAGTACCATTGGTCGTGAACATACTCGTTTTGCTTAACAGTCTGCGACAATAAGTTTGCAACTCCCTAAAGCAAGAGACAATTAACGCCAGGTACTCTAAGTCTATAAGACTAGAGACCTGGCGTTTTTTATTTTACTTATGGATGCAAATATGAATAAACCTAATGAAAAGATGAATATTCCTGCGAATTCCTCGAAATACGCCACGAACGATTTCTATTTAGCAGCTTTTCTTAAAGCAAAAAATCTTAAACTGCTTTCAACTGAAAGAGAAGGCCGTCGTACGACTTTTTTCTTTGAACATAAGTCCAACTTGGAAGATCTTATTCTTTCTTTTTACAATAACGGCTTAGTGGAGGTAAACGCCTTTAAAAATGCCATTCAAGATTTGAAGGCAATAATTTATAATTTATAAAAATATGGAGGTAAATGCAAAGATGAGTATATTGGATCGCGCTTTAGAGTATAGAAACAAATATGGATTTTCTATAATTCCTATTAGGCATGGGGTTAAAAAGCCGTATATAGAATGGAAACAATATCAGGAGAATTTACCGACTGAAGAAGAAATTAAAACTTGGTGGAATGAATGGCCGACAGCGGACGTAGGTATTATAACAGGGAAGATTTCAGGTATTGTAGTTGTTGATTTTGATAATCAAAAAGCGTTTGAATATGCTAAAGAGCAGGGGCTTCCAAATAGCCCATTGGTAGAAACGGGGAAAGGGTTTCACGTCTATTTCAAATATGAAAATGTAGTAAGGAATTTTCAAAAACGAGATGATTTGCCTGATATTGATTTGCGCGGAGATGGTGGTTATGTCGTTGCACCGCCAAGTATTCATAGATCGGGAAAGCAATATACATGGATAAGAGAAAAAGGCTTAGACGATATTCCCTTATCATCTTTGCCAAATTGGATATTATCAAGTTCTTCAAAAGATAAAAAGCCTCTAAAAGAGTTGTATAAAGGTGCTGTTGTTGGTGAACGCAATCAAAGTCTTGTTAGGCTGGTAGGATCGTGGATTAATAATAATTTAAGTTTTGAAGAGTGTATGGAAAATGCTAATATCTGGAATTCAAAAAATGAAGTTCCTTTGCCACAAAAAGAGATGGAAACCACAATTAAGAGTATTTTCGAAAAACATCAACGTGAGAAAACCACAAATCCAGATTATTCCGTAGAAGCTGTAGAGGCTGTAGACTGTATAGCATGCAAGCTATTCCCTGCCATAGAGTTTCCATTAGATGTTTTTTCCGTTGATTTACAGAACCTAATAACAAAAATGTCTCGCGCTTTCAATGTACCAATTGAAACTGAAGCTTCTTCAATGCTTTCTATCATTTCCGCAGCAATAGGTAATTCAACCAGGATTATGATAAAGAAAAACTGGCTAGAGCCTGCTTTTGTATGGATGATGTTAATAGGACGTTCAGGTAGCGGCAAAAGTCCTTTAATTAATAAATTGCTTGAATTTGTTCACAGTAAACAAGTATCAGAGTTTAGGGTATATGAAGAAGAGCTACTAAAGTACCGAAATAAGTTACAAGAGTATAAGTTTAATCTTGATAAGATAAAAAAAGAAAATACAAACACTAAAGTTTGTCATTTTCCTCCTGAACCTACCAAACCCAAATTAATTCATTATTTAGTTTCAGATACTACAGTAGAGGCTTTAAGTAATGCGATGGCCAGTTCTCATAGGGGAGTGCTTATTTATAATGATGAACTATCTGGATTTATTAGAAGTCATGACCAGTATAAAAAAGCTGGAGGTTCTGATAGGCAGAAATATCTAGAGTTGTGGGATTGTAAACCTTGGAAAATAGATAGAGTTACGCAGGGTAGTAAATATGTTAAAGATACCGGTTGTGCTATTTTAGGAGGTATTCAGCCTTTGGCTATGCCTAAAATTTTTGGAGTAGAATCATTCATAGATGGTCTCTTGCCGCGATTCCTTATATGTATAATTCGTGATTCTTTTAAAGATATCTCCAGTGAAGAGATAACAGATGAAGACATGGTTGTGTTTAAAAGAATAC
>Ga0172370_10009929_pt1 | contig 11023 bp, 10 predicted proteins | sample LakKiv5m_FD_114538 | JGI IMG/M metagenome (GOLD analysis project Ga0172370, IMG submission 114538) | Freshwater microbial communities from Kabuno Bay, South-Kivu, Congo - kab_022012_11.5m | ecosystem: Environmental > Aquatic > Freshwater > Lake | place: Democratic Republic of the Congo...
AATCCCGAATACGGTGAGTTCGAGGTCATCACCGTGGACTTCGGGCCGGATCGCCGGCAGCGCAGCTTCGCGGCCGGGCTTGCCGCGGCGCACAAACTCAACGTCAACACCCCCGAACTGCTGGTCGCCAGCAGCGTGGAGCCGCCCGCCAGCCTCCTGGCGACGGTGGCCGCCTCACTGCCTGCCACGCTGCGAACGCAACTCGGCCAACAGCGGGATTTCGCGACTTTCGAAGACCGGTGGCTGCCGCGCGGCCTGCTCGCTGATATCCATATCGGGTATCTGAACATCGCCGAGGCGGCGATCGAGATGCGCGGCGCACCGGTCGAGACGGCCTCACTGTTGGCCGAAATGGAGCTGCCTGCCGAGATCAAGCCCGATGTGCTCGCCTTCTCGCTGAATAGCGCGCTGAACGCGGATGGTCGGTTCGATCAGGTCGGCCCCGGCGACACACGCTGCTGGATCCTGCGACGCCTGGAGCCTGTCGAAGCCATGGAGATGCCGCAGGCGCTGCGCTATGCGCCGACCACCTTCGACCGCACCCTGGTCGCCAGCGATCTGCTCCAGGTTGAGTGGGAGTTGGATGACGAATGGTCGGATGAACTGATCTCCGAGCCGGCGGCCGTCCGCGCGAGCCTGCCGACCACCACGTTAATGCTGACTTACCCGCACCTGGCTTCCGGCACGCTGCCGCTCAACAAACACACCCGGCCGTTTTTCCCGACCGGTTTCGGCGAACGGACTGCGGTCACCTTGATTGATGGGCGTTGGGGCCAACGATTCACCGCGTGGGTGGTTCACGCGGGCCGCTACGTCGCGGGCCTGCGGCCATGGTTCGAGCAGCACAAACTCCCGGCCGGCGCTTACATCGTCCTGGAACGGCGCGACAAGTCGGGCGAGATCGTGGTGGATTTCAAACCCAAGCGGATGCGTCGCGAGTGGATGCGCAAGGCGCAGGTCGTGGATGGCAAGCTCGATATCCAACTGCGCAAGGGCGAGGTGGCGTGTGAGTTCGACGAGGCGCTGATCATCGGCGACGAACGCCCCGACGAAATCGCCAAGCTGCGGGTCAGCGCGGCCTTCGCTGAGCGTTCGCTGGCGCAGATCGTCTACGAAATTTTCACCGACCTGGCCGGCCTCAGCCAATCCGGCACGGTGCACGCCAAAACCGTCTATAGCGCCGTGAACCTGGTGCGACGCTGTCCGCCCGGCCCGATCTTCGCGATCCTGACCAGCGATGCCCGCATCCAGGAAGTCGGCGGCGGGCTATACCGCCTGGCGATCTAGGTTACGCTCCGAGGACAAATGCGTTATGTGGAAGCGACCATCTCTCGACACCAAGTTTCAGATTGACTACGACTGGTGGAAGACCAGCGGCAAAGACATCCGGGTGGCCGTTCGAGGCCAGCTCTGCGCCGATTGCCAGGCGCGCTTCCCCGATCACCGCAACACCGAGGCGGTGGATTGGGTGGATCCCGAGACCGCCGAGGTCGTGCGCGCCGATGCGTTGCTGCAAACCCTGCGCAGCGATTGCGCGCGCAAGGCGGAGTTCATCAGCCGGAACAACCCGGTCGTGACGAACATTTTCCGCATCTTCCTGCGCGACGGCAACCAGCCGCTGACGCCGACGCAGCTTCACGAGCAGATGCCGTGGACGGGCGCGGATGCGATCCTGCGCACGCTGACCGGCGGGACGATCTACATGGGCATCCGGCCGGCGCGGGCCGACTGAACTCGACCTGACCGGCGTGAAACCGCAAAAAGCACAAAGCCGGGCGGGCTGATAAACAGCCCGCCCGGCTTTAGTTTTGCCGACAAGAGCAAGCCGTCCCCGGGACCGCAATCAAGCGGTTCGGCCAACGCAACTCGCCAGCCAGCCCGCGATCACGTCGGGAGTTGGAACTGCCGCGCCCCGCCGCAGCCACGCCAGAAATTCAACGTTGCCCGCCGGCCCGGTGATCGGCGAGCGGATCAAGCCGGCGGGCGCCAGGCCCAGCGCAGCCGCCTCGGCCAGTACTTTCTCGATGGCGCTACGATGCAGTTGCGGATCACGCACCACCCCTCCCTTGCCCACTTGCCCCTTCCCCACCTCGAACTGCGGCTTGATGAGCGCGATCACCTGCCCGGCAGGGACGAGCAGCGCGGCGATGCGCGGGAGCACCAGGCCCAACCCGATGAACGAGACATCCACCGTTGCCAGGGCCACCGGTTCGGGCAGCGCCGCGAGATAGCGAATGTTGGCGCGTTCGATTGAGACGACGCGCGGATCGGTGCGCAACGACCAGGCCAGTTGGCCGTAGCCGACATCCACCGCGTAGACGCGCGCCGCGCCGTGCTGCAAGAGGCAGTCGGTGAACCCGCCGGTGGACGCGCCGATGTCGGCGCAGACCCAACCGACGGGATCCACCCCGAACGCAGCGAGCGCGGCCGCCAGCTTCAGCCCGCCGCGGCTGACGTAACGCAATGCCGCGCGCACGCGCACCGCGGCGTCCGCGGGAACCGCGTGGCCCGGTTTGTCGGCCACTTCATCCCCGATGAAGACCTCGCCGGCCGCGATGAGGCGCTGCGCCTGCGAACGCGTCTCGGCCAGGCCGCGCGCCACGAGAAGCTCATCGAGTCGGGATTTGGTAAGTTTACGGGGCGGTTTCGTTGGATCTGTTAGCATCGTCTCAAGTCAGGAAGACTTCCGAAGCCTGCGAGACTCAGTAGATCACAATTCCAGGCTCGAAGGGGATCTGCGCCCCCGACCGCCGGTCACAGACCGGCTGGGAGCACAAACCTGTGATTTCCTGATACTCTTGCAGAACGCTGTACCACACCCCACCGCAAGTTGACGAAGCCTATCCTCTGCGGTATCATCGCAGCCTTAGGAGCGACACGAAACAATGAGCGAAACGCAACCATCCCGGCCAGCCTCGACAGGCGCGCCGGGGCAGCTACGATACCTGTGGAAGACCATGCGCCCCAAGCAGTGGACGAAAAATGTCTTTGTCTGGGCGGCCCTGATCTTCGACGGCAAGTTCCTTGAGCCGGTATACTTTGTGCGCACGCTGCTCACATTCATCTTGTTCTGCCTGGTGTCGAGCATCGTCTACACGATCAATGACCTGGCCGATATCGAGAAAGACCGCCAGCATCCCGACAAGCGCAACCGGCCGTTGGCCTCTGGCGCGCTGCGACCGCACAATGCCATCATCGGCGCCGCCCTGCTCTTCGTCATCACCGTGCCGGGGGCGCTCTGGCTGGGCGCGGGGCTGGCGTTGATCCTCTACGGCTACCTGGCCGTGATGATCGCCTACTCGTTCTGGCTGAAAAACGTTGTCATCGTGGATGTGCTGACGATTGCGGCCGGGTTCGTGCTGCGCGTGGCGGCGGGCGTTCTGGTCGTGAATGCCGCGCGTTTCTCCCCGTGGATTTACGTCTGCATGGCGCTGCTGGCGCTCTTCCTGGCCCTCGGCAAGCGCCGCCAGGAGATCGTGCTGCTCCAAGAGAACGCCGGCCACACCCGCGCCATCCTGCAAGAATACAGCCTGCGCTTCGTGGATGAAATGTTGGGGCTGGTCAGCTCCACGACGGTGATGGCCTACTCGCTCTACACCTTCTCCGCGCCAAACCTGCCGCCCAACCATCTGATGATGCTCACGATCCCTTTCGTGCTCTACGGCCTCTTCCGCTATCTCTACCTGATCCACGTCAAAGGCGAAACCGATCCGCCTGATGTCGTCGCGCTGAAAGACCGGCCGCTCCAGGTGGACATCCTCCTGTTCGGACTGGTCGTTTTCCTCGTTTTTTATATCATCTGACGCGCAAGACACCCGTTTTCTGCGAGAAAACGGGTGTCTTGCGCGTCACGCACATTACGCTGTGCGATCTTCATCCTTCAGGAATTGCGCCCACGGCTCATCCATGCCATCGGCTGTCACCCCGTAAAAGGCCCGGATGCTGCCATCGGGCTGGCGCTTGACCAGATCATAGCGCAGCTTCTTGGCGCGCCGGCCCACTTGCCATAAGCCATAGTCGCCGCGCCACGTCACCTTCTCCGGATCAATCGGCCGCTTGAGATACTGATTGATCGCGTAGCTCCACAATTTGCGCGCCGAGACCGGCGTAACGTTGTGGACGGTGTTGCAGTTCCGTAAGTCTCGGATGGTAAAGTAGACCACGCCCTGGCGTTCTTCCGTCGAAACAATTTCGACGCCCACCGCCGGCGCTTCCGTGATGTTTGGCAGCTCAGCCGCCTCCGTGACGATTTCCAGCGCGACATTTGCCGCATCGGTTATCGGTTCGACGCGGAGCGCCTCGTCGGCGTCCGGCATCTCGCTGACGACAGGCATCTCAACCGCAGCCGGGACCGACGCTTCGACCGGCTCCGGTTCAGGCGACGGCTGCGCTTCCGGCATTGCGACTTCGGCGGCCGCAATCATCTCTGCGGCTGCCGGCTTGGCCCGGTCGGAGCGCCGGCTGCGCGTGCGCCGCTTCGCCGGCTTTTCCGTCGGGGCGGCCGCTTCACTCGCGGCCGCGGGAGGCGGCTCTGCTGTCGCCGCTTCGCCTGCCGGCTCGCTGACCGCCGGCATCGCTTCGACGGCCGGTTCGCTGACTTCCGACTCGACCGCGACTTCTATTGCAACGACCGGTTGCTCCGTCGCCGCAGCCTCCGTTGGCTGTTCCGGCTCGGCCGCCACTTCGGGCACGGCAAACGGCGCTGATTCGGCCGCCCCGGATGCGACCAACAGTTCCATCTCTGCGGACGGTTCCGGCGCAGCAGGCTGTTCGCCCACAGCCAGCCCTTCCGCCTTCGTCTCTGATGTTGCGCCGCTCCGCCGTCGGCGCCGTCGTGATGGCTTAGTGGCCGGCGGTTCGGTGGCTGGCGTCGCCGCAGCCGAACGTTCCTCAGGTTTCACCGTGACTGCCGGCTGGCTGGCAGCCCCAACCGACGCCGGCCGCGTGGCCGCTGGCAGCTTAGGCTCTTCCGCGCTGCGGCCGATTTCAGCCACGGCCGGCGGCATTTGTTGGCGCGTCCCCAACACGAGTTGGACGATCTCGTCCCGAACCGCCTCGTTGGTCTCCCCTTCCTGCCGCACATAGATGCGAGTCTGGTGGAGCACATAAGGCTTGTTCGGCCCGTTCGGCACCGCGACCCGCACGACTGCCGCGCCCTGGCTTTGCAGGATATCTGCCCGGCAGGCCAACGGCGGTGTGATATCCTGCTCGATCTCACGTTGAAGGCGCGCGATCAGGTCGGCGGGATTTTCCACCCCGCGCGGCGCGCCCTTCTTGGTTGCGCTGGCGCCCAGGAAGAGCGTACCGCCCTGGGTATTCGCGAAGGCAACAACATCGGCCAGCACGCGGTTGGTGCGGCCAGCCTCCAACACCACATTCTCATGAAACGCCTGGACAATCGTGCTACCGACTTCCCGCGCGGCGACGACGAAGTCGAACGGCTCCTCGGCCGGCGGACGATAGGGACGCGTGACGCTGAAGTCATCCCCCTTGAGGGCCGCGGCCAACGAATCATACGAAATCTCTGAGAGCAGAAATTCTGTAACTCGATCACCGATGCCGAGGCGGTTCTTGTCCTTGGGGTCGCGCATCAGCCGGTGCGCGTCGGAGCCTTGGATACAGTGCATCCGCCGCGGGTATTCCGGCTTGGTACCATCGAAGAACTTGGCCGACGAACGCCGGCCCGGTGCATCGAGATCGGTCACTTCCAGGGCGTGCAGGTGCACATCCTGGGTGAAGGCGATTTTGGTCTGCCCGCCGAAGTTGATCCCCCGCATCGCGACGCCATGCGTGCTGTTGGCGTGCGCCGCGATCGCCAGGCCGCCCGCCTCATCAATCAGCCGATAGGCGGTCATGACGTCGACGGTCGCCCCAACTTCTGTGCTGCCCTCTGTCAGACGATGCACCGGCACGTTCAGCCGGAGCAGGAGCAGCTCAAGGACGCGCAAGGGGGTCTCAGGTGGGAAGATCGCCAGCACATGGAAACCGAACGTGGCGGTGAACTCGAATCCCGGCAGCACCAGGATCTTTTCACCCAAGCGACGGTACTCATCAAGGTCCCGCCGCTCTTGTGGACGCAGGCGCTCATTTGTTTCCAGCCACGTCAGGCGCTCAATCTCGGCCCGGAGCTGCGCGACCCCCTCGACGGTGTTGTGATCGGTGATCGCCACAATATCGAGGCCCCGGGACTCTGCCTTTTGGAGCCATTGCAAATACGAAACGCCTGGCTCCAACCAATCTGCCGATGCTGGGGTGTGCAGGTGGAGATCCGCCCGCCGCCAATCGCCTTCGGCCGCCCGAAATGTCCTTCTTATTCTTTTGTTTCTATCTGACACGTTCTGGTATGCTGTCTCCTTCCTTGAATCAGGAAAATCGCTCCGCGCCTGGCGAGCGGCGCAATTGCCGTCCGCCGACGAGGAATCACTTCACCTATTATGTTTACTTTTCATCTTTTGTCAAACTGGGATACGATCTTCAACGCTTTCATGGTAGAATATGATGTCACGCGCGTTGATGTGCGATCCTACCTCCACCGCAGAGGAGTTGGCGAAATGTCCATGACGATGCGCGAGCGTATGCTCGCCGTGATGCAAGGCCGGTCCCACGACCGGGTGCCTTTCATCCAGTACGATGATGCCGTTGCACCGAACGAGGATATCTGGAAACTGATCGGCCGCGAGAACATGGGGCTGTGGCGTTGGTCGCGCCTGCACAAGCTGACCTATCCGCATTGCAAGTTCGTGGTGAAACGCATCCAGCGCCGGGGGATCAAGGGGAAGATCCGGGTTTTGCACACCCCGGCCGGCGACCTGACGGAAGAAGTCCACTACGAGCCGACCTACGGCGCGGGCAGCATCCGCAAGCACTTCATCAAGGAGCCGGAGGATTACCGCATCTTCCAGGCTTTCTTGCGCGATTGCGTGGTGCGCGCCGATCTGCCGCACTATGTGCACGATCTGCGCGAACTGGGCGACGACGGCTGGCCGCTCCCCGCGGTGATGCGCACACCCTATCAGCAGTTGTGGATCCAGTGGGTGCTGATCTCGGACCTGGCCGGGCACCTGGTGGATTGCCCCGAGCTGGTCGAGGAGACCGCTTCGCTCATGGCCGCGATCCAGCGCCAGATTTTCGCCGTGGTGCGCAACGCCGCGCGGCGCGTGCCTGTGCCGATGATTGACGTGCCCGACAATATCACGGCGCCGGTGATCGGCCCGAAAAACTTCCGCAAGTACTGCATCCCGCTCTACAACGAGCTGGCCGAAATGCTGGCTGATGTGGGCACGCTGGTCTACGTGCAGATGGACGGCGACCTAAGGCCGCTCTGGAGGCTGATCGGCGAATCAGGGGTGCGCGGGCTGGATTCGCTCTCGCCGCCGCCCGACAACGACACGAGCGTCGGCCAGGCGCATGCGCTCTGGCCGGAGATGCGGCTGTGCCCCAACTTCCCCTCGTCGGTGCACCTGGCCGAGCCGGAAGCGATCTATGCGATGGCCCGGCAAATCCTGGCTGAGGCCGGGCATTCCGGCCGGCTGCAAATCCAAATCTCGGAGAATGTGCCGCCCGGCATGTGGCGTAAGAGCTTCCCGCAGATCGTGAACGCCATCCGGGAGTTCGGCGCGCCGTAGTGCAAGATGGCATCTTGCGCTATATTTCGACGGTTCTCAGATCAGATCCCGCCGCGTAACCCACGCATACCGCAGCATGACCCCCAGGATGTAGCGCGCGGCCAGCACCGTCCCGCGCAACGTCCCGCTGACCTTCGACTTCCCGGCGCGCCGCGGGTGAAAGCTCACCGGCGTTTCGACGATGCGGGCGCCGCGGCGCGCGGCCTTGACCATCATTTCGGTCGGCCAGCCGTAGGTCATTTCCTGCATGTTCAGGCTTTCCAGCAGGTCGCAACGGATCGCCCGGTACGGCCCCAGGTCGGTGACGGGGATGCGGTAGAGCAGGCGCATCAGCCCGGCGGCCAGCCAGTTCCCGAACCGCTGCTGCGGCGGCATGGCCCCCGGCGCGATATGGCCCAGTGTCCGGGAGCCAAGCACCAGGTCAGCCCGGCCATCGAGGAGAGGCGAAAGGAGGACAGGCAGCTCGGCGGGCAGGAAGCTGCCATCGCCGTCCATGAAGGCGATGAAGTCGGCGCCGTGCGCGGCCGCGACGCCCGCCGCGCATGCGTAACCGTAGCCGCGCCGCGGCTCCGCTATGACGCGTGCGCCGGCCGCGACCGCCACGGCCGCGGTGGCGTCGGTCGAGCCGTTGTCCACGACGATGATCTCGGCGGCGACGGTCGCGGCCAACTCGGCCACCAGCCCGGTAAGGTTGCCGGCCTCGTTCAACGCAGGGATGATGACAGCGACAATTGCGCTCATGCGGCGCCGAACTCCGCCGGAGAACCGACCTCCGGCAGTGTGGCGCGATCGTACGGGGTCGCAAGCTGCGCCGTCATCGCGGCGAGACGCCGGCGGAGGGATGAAGCGTGCGCGCGGTAGCCGGCAACGAGAGATTGATCGTTCGTCACGAAACGCCGCACACCCAGGATGCCGCCTGCTTCATCGGTACCGAAGGTCGCCAGGCCGATCAATGCGGCATCTTCGCGGGATAACCCTGTTGTCTCGCGCACACGTCTGGCCCAACGCGTATGATACCTGGCGGGTAGAAGCACACTCATCGCATTTAGAAAAACACGTACCTCATCGAACTTACTTAGCCGCTGCAGGATGCGGTAGGACGCCAAACTGATGTATAGGACATCGCCGCGTTCTTCTGCCGTGCGCCAGAAAGACAATGCGCCCGTCTCCAACCCGGAGAGCGAGCGCGTGTGCCCATATCGCAGCCCCGAAATCGCGTGGCCGCACGACATCCTTATTGAGCAGGTAGCGCATCTTCACGAACCTGTCGTTCGCCAATTACCTGCTCAGCCGCGGCATCCACATGCGCCTGATCCCAGATGCGCTTTTGCTCGCGCTCCGGCAGCCCGAAGAACTCCGCAACAGTCAGTCCACCCACAAAGGTATCATCTTCCCGCAGGGGGCGATGCCCGGCAAGCCGTTCGCGCTTCCGGTCGAAGTACGCCAACAGAGTCTCCTGCTCCGCGGGGAGATCGGCCTCTTCAGGACGAATGGTTTGAAGCTCGGGTAGAAGCCGGATCAGGCGCGCTTTCTCTCGCCGGTCAAGCCGCTGGATCAAACGCGCCACTTGTTCCACCGGAACCGGTTGTCTGGTGGAAGGAAAAACTGTAACTTCCCTCATAGCCCCCTCGCAATCAACCCATACCACCGATGACTTTCGGATCTTCACGAGGATTGTAGCACATCCGGTAATGGGCCGCAATTGTCGGCATTCGGCAACCGTCTCGACCCGACTTCGCGTTTGATGTTTCAGGCTTGTCACATCCCGCCCAAGAACGCACGCGTCGCGGGCGCGATGTCGGCATCGGCGCGCGCCAGCTCGCGGCGCAGCCGCGCCAAAGACGCCACATCATCCACATCGTACCACATCGGCAGCAGCGCGACCTTCAGCCCCTCCGCGGCCGCGAGCGCCAGCGTGTCGGCCAGCACGGTCGGCGTGCTCATGCGCACCTGGCGCAGCAGCCGCGGGGCCGGCCGCTTGAGGCCGATCAGGTAGTAGCCGCCATCTTCCGCCGGGCCGAACACCACGTCGGCGCCATCGCGCAACAACTCGAACGCGGTGGTCAGGTGCGCCGCGGGCAGCGTCGGGCCGTCGCTGTTCATGATGGCGACGCGGGCAAAGCCACGGGCCAGGTAGCTGGTCAGCGCGTGGTCGAGCCGCGCGCCGAGGTCGGGGCCGTGCTGGGGCAGCAGATCGAAGTCGGGCGCCAGGGCCGCGAAATAGCCGGCGGCATCCTCCGGCAGATAGGCGATGACCGACCGAACGCCGGGCACGCGGCGGATCAGGTCGAGGGTGTCGCGCAGGAAGCATTCATAGAGCGCGGCCGCTTCATCCGGCGACAGCGGTGGGGTCAGGCGCGTTTTGGTCCGGCCGGCCGCCGGCCGCTTGGCGACGACGAGCAGCGCGTCGGTGGGCGGTGTCATGTCCAGCCCCGCAGCCGCGCCGCGTGCAGCACCGCGATCATCGTCATCGCGTCGCGGATTTCGCTGGCGACCACCAGCTCGTAGACCTGACGGAATGGCAAGACCGCCACCTCTAGAAACTCAGTCTCGTCGGGCGGCGCGGCGCCGGGAGCCAGGTCGTAGCCGAGATAAAGGTGCGCGGTCTCCTGGACGACCGACTTGCTGGAGTAGAACGACGAAACGTGAACCAGCTGGCCCGCGTCGTAGCCGATTTCCTCGCGCAGCTCGCGATGCGCTGCGGCTTCCAGCCCTTCGCCGGCCTTCACCCCGCCGGTCGGCATCTCCCAGCGGTGGCTCTCGCCGAAGGGGTAGCGGTACTGGCGGATCATCACCACGCGGTCGTCATCGAGGAACGGCAGGATGCCGACGCATTCGCCGCACTCGACTACGCCGTAGATCGTGGTCTTGCCGTTGGGCATCTCGGCGACATCTTCGCGCACACGCGTCCAGGGATTTTCGTACGCGGTGCGGGAGGAAAGGGTTTTCCAGGGTTGTGGGGGCATTCTATATCACCACCGTCGTGCAGACATTCCCAGACCGCATCAGGTCTTTGGCCGGCGCGGGCCGCCAATCGAAGTGCATCGCCTCGCCGCGCACCCACGGGCAATACTCGTCGTGGCTGTCGAGCCGGCCGTTGAGCGCGCGCCGGCTGGCGCAGCCGCCACGACAACGACAGTCGGCCGCGCTGGGCGGCACAAGGCGCGCCGCCTGGAATGCCAGGCTGTCGAACACGCCCGCGCCCAGCCGTTCGAGATCGGCGATCACCGGGGCGCGGGCCTCGTCGAGCGGCCAATAGACGCAGGGGATGATCCGGCCGCGCGGGTTGAAGCGGATGCTGCGGTGGCCGCACGGACTTTGCGCATCGCCCAGGCCCAGCGCGGCGCGCACCACCGGCTCGGAGCATGAGACGACCAGCCCCGCGGCGAAGAGCCGGC
>Ga0172370_10009933_pt1 | contig 11018 bp, 10 predicted proteins | sample LakKiv5m_FD_114538 | JGI IMG/M metagenome (GOLD analysis project Ga0172370, IMG submission 114538) | Freshwater microbial communities from Kabuno Bay, South-Kivu, Congo - kab_022012_11.5m | ecosystem: Environmental > Aquatic > Freshwater > Lake | place: Democratic Republic of the Congo...
GGCTTTTCAATTTAAAGAAGCAGGAAAATCTGTTGTTTTGGGTGCTGCCGATACTTTCAGGGCAGCCGCGGTTGACCAGTTAAAAATCTGGGCTGAGCGGGTTGGTGTCCCGGTGGTTACCCAGGGAATGGGCGCAGATCCTGCGTCTGTGGCTTTTGATACACTGAAATCGGCTGTTGCCAATAAAAATGATGTTGTGATTATTGATACCGCCGGACGTTTGCACAATAAAATAAACCTGATGAAGGAGCTGTCGAAAATTAAAAGTGTGATGCAAAAAGTGATTCCCGATGCTCCCCACGAAATTCTTCTCATTCTCGATGCCTCAACCGGTCAGAATGCCATCGAACAGGCCAAACAGTTTACTGCCGCCACCGAGGTTAACGCTTTAGCCCTCACCAAGTTGGATGGAACCGCCAAAGGTGGGGTTGTGATTGGAATTTCTGACCAGTTTAAAATTCCGGTAAAATACATCGGTATTGGCGAACGCAAGGAAGACCTTCAGATTTTTAACAAAACAGAATTCGTTAACTCCATTTTTAACGAATAAACTTTCCGTAATCAGTTGAAAGTAAAAAAAGAGATCAAAAACATCCACATTGTCACGCTGGGTTGTTCAAAAAACATGGTTGACTCCGAATCGCTGATGAGACAACTGGAGGCGGGTGGCTACAAGGTTTACCACGATTCAGAACCAGCTAATGGAACGGTGATTATCAATACCTGTGGTTTTATTAATGATGCAAAAGAAGAGTCGGTCAACACGATCCTTTCGTTTGCCGAAGCCCGCAAACTTGGCAAAATCAATAAGTTGCTGGTAATGGGCTGCCTGTCGCAGCGCTATAAAAAAGAACTGGAATCCGAAATTCACGAGGTAGATGGCTTTTTCGGAGTTTCTGATCTCGAAAAAATTTTGTTGTCTGTGGGAACTGACCTCAAGAAAGACCTGATCGGAGAGCGTGTTTTAACCACACCTTCGCATTTTGCCTATCTGAAAATTTCGGAAGGCTGCGACAGAACCTGCTCGTTTTGCGCGATTCCGCTGATCAGGGGAAAACATGTTTCGCGAACGATTGAAAGCCTCGTGGCTGAGGCCGGATTTTTAGCCAAAAAAGGAGTTAAGGAACTGATCCTGATTGCCCAGGACTTAACGTACTACGGCCTCGACATTTACCAAAAACGAATGTTGGCAAACTTACTTTCTGAGCTTGAAAAAGTACATGGCATCGAGTGGATTAGGTTGCATTACGCTTACCCGGCTGGTTTTCCGGAAGATGTACTGGATTTAATGGCTGTTTCTACCAAAATTTGTAAATATCTTGACATCCCTGTTCAGCATATCAGCAATAATATCTTATCATCGATGCGGCGCGGGCACAATGCTGAGCAAACACGCAGTCTGTTGCTTAAAATCAGGCAAAAAATTCCCGGAATTGCTCTTCGAACTTCACTCATTGTTGGCTATCCCGCAGAAACCAAAAGAGATTTTGAAGAACTGAAAGCATTCGTAAAAGAGTTTCAGTTTGAAAGGCTTGGCGTTTTCACTTATTCTCACGAAGAAAACACCCATGCTTTTGATTTGAAGGACAATGTTTCGGCATCTTTGAAAAAAGCACGTGCCGCCGAATTGATGGAAATACAGGAACAAATTTCGCTGGAACTGAATCATAAGAAAATTGGTAAAGTTCTAAAAGCAATCATCGACCGCAAAGAAGGTGAATTCTGGGTTGGCCGGTCTTGTCATGATTCGCCTGAAGTTGACAACGAAATTCTCATTCCTGGTGACTTTCCTCTAATAAAAGGAAATTTCTACAACTTACGGATAACCAGCGCCGAAGCTTTCGATCTTTTCGCTGAGCCGGTATTTTAACATCGTTATTTCAAAAGTTTTTATATACTTTTTCATGGTTTGTTCATCCTAAAAACATCAAAATTATTTTGTTTCTTTGTATTCAAATCGGAGACTGAAATAAAAATGGAAATCCAGGAGATGTTTAGGCTTAAAAGTATCCAATTGAATGGCTTTAAGTCCTTCAGCCCTGAGGGACATACTATAGAGTTTGGAAGTATTGCGGTATTGATTGGGGCTAATGGCGCTGGAAAAAGTAATCTCATTTCTTTTTTCAGGATGCTCGGTTTCATGATGAGAGGGGCACTACAACAGTATATTGGTGAGCAGGGATTGGCTTCGTCGTTGCTTAATTATGGGCCAAAGAGAACCCCGAAATTGTATGCGAAACTTGAATTTGAAAACGAACACTATATTGATACTTACGAGTTCTCGCTGGTACATGCACCACAAGACACCCTGATTTTTGCGGAGGAGAAGATTTCTCACTGCGATAAAAGGTTCCCTAATGAAAAACAAGTTATAATTTTGCCAGGATTACAGGAAACCGGGTTAAAATCAGATATTGATGAGCAATTTAGTAACCCGATCAGAACAATTCATACCTTACTGTCTGATTTGAGGGTTTACCAGTTTCATGACACCTCCTCAACTTCAAGAATACGAAATGGAGGGTACATCAATCAAGGGGATTATCTGCACAGCGATGGAGGAAATCTTGCGGCTTTTTTATATGGTTTAAATGAAAACTTAAACAGCAAAGTATTCTACAATAAGATCATAAGACACATTAAACAGGTTTTTCCCCAATTCGGAGATTTCATATTAAAGCCAGCATCCTTTAATAAAAATTACATAATGTTGGACTGGCATGAAAAGATTTACAACGAATTCAAGTTAGGTTCGCATCAAATCTCAGACGGCTCTCTTCGCTTTATTGCATTGGCAACCTTATTGTTACAACCCCCATGGTATTTGCCACCAATCATAATTTTGGATGAACCTGAACTTGGCTTACATCCATCTGCCATTACAGAATTAGCGGGCATGGTGAAAATTGCAAGTCGTTACTCACAAATCGTATTAGCCACTCAAAGCCCGGCGTTGTTGGATGAATTCTTGCCGGAACAAATTTCTGTAATCGAAAGAGACCCTGTCAACCAATCAAGTAGATTCAAAAAATGTAGTGAAGAAGAATTAAAAGATTGGCTGACTGATTTTTCATTAAGTGAGATTTGGGATAAGAATATTTTGGGTGGTAAACCATGAGTAATTTTATTAGATTAAATATTACATCTGAAGGGACAACTGAGCATCGTTTTGTAAAGGATGTTTTGTACAAACATTTACAACCATTTCATATTTACTGTGAGGTGAGGAGTGTTTTAACCAGCAGGGAGTACAAAAAACGTGGTGGATTGACAACATACCAAAGAGCAAAAGATGACATTATGCAATGGATGAAAAAAGACAGTAATAATGACGCTCGTTTTACCACTATGTTCGATTATTATGCCTTACCTGCTGAATTCCCGGGCTTGAAAGAATCACTGGCATTTGCAAATCCGTATGATCGGGTAAAATGTATTGAAAATGCTTTTGCTTCTGACATGGATAACAACCGCTTCATACCCTACATTCAAATGTTTGAATTTGAATCTTTGCTTTTCGCCAATCTGGATGTTTTGCTACTTGAATATGAAAGCAGAGAAATGGAGATTCAACAACTCAAAAATCAATTAGAAAAACCGCCTTTTAAAAATAATCCAGAATTAATAAACGACAAAAGGGATACATCGCCCTCCCATAGAATACTCAAGATAATTCCAGAATATCAAAAAGTCAACTCTGGCTCTTTAATTGCCGGCTTAATTTCAATAGAAAAATTAAAGCAAGATTGTCAACATTTCAACGAATGGATTACTAAACTTGAAAACTTGTAAACATAGATTCAAATAAATGGACTGATATTCAATTTCTGCTAAATGTTTTTCAGGTGGATTTAATAATTTCCCCCAATCCTCTGATTTGTTTGTTTAACAGTTGTTTCTAATTTTGCGCAAATTATAAAAGGAATTTATTATGAAAAAAATCTTTTTTGCAGTGATTGTTTTAGCTTTTGCCATGATGCAAATCTCAGCGCAGGAACAAGTTATCCAAAATCCTGACATCAATAAAACCGATCAGAATGGTCTCAAACAAGGCTTGTGGGAAGAAAAAGCAGGTTTCGAAAAGATGGTTGGGAATTACCTTGATGGGAAAAAAGATGGAACGTGGGTTACCTATCACCCCAACGACATTATAAAACTGGTTGAAAACTATAAAGATGGCCAGTTGCATGGTCTTACCCTTGAAATCGATAAGCGTGGTACCTACATGAATGAAAAAAGCTACAAAGATGGCCAATTGCACGGCCACCTCCGCGTTTTTGAAAGGGGTTCGCGTCTGTTGATTGATGAATATTACAAAAATGGCAAACTTGATGGCCCGAAAAAAGTGTTTTACGATGAGTTGGGGAAGCCCCGTGAAGAGTCGTTTTATGTTGACGGTTTACGGGAAGGAAAGTCAGTTTGGTACAGCCAGACCGGACCTCCGGTTGCCGAGTACAACTACAAAACCGGTAAATTTGAAGGAGTGCAGAAAACCTATTTCGAAGATGGCGCCATTTTAACCGAAGAAACTTATGTTGACAACAACCGCGAAGGTTTGTTTAAGGAATATTTCCAGGACGGAAAAATAAAAACAGAAGGCCATTTTAAGGAAAATCTGAAAGACGGAGTCTGGAAAGAATACGACGAAAATGGTAAACTTGTCAGCGAGACCAAATTTGCTAAAGGAATCCAAAAATAATGGCTGTTCACAGAAAAGTCAGGAATCCTTTTGTAGGCCTGCCGGGGTACAATTGTTTCGGTTGCTCGCCCGATAATCCCCAGGGTTTACATCTCCATTTTGTTGATGAAGGCGAATATCTTACCGCAGAATGGTCGCCAGATCACCATTTCCAGGGTTACATGAATGTGTTGCACGGCGGTATTCAGGCCACGCTAATGGATGAAATCGGAAGCTGGTTTGTGTATGCCAAAATGAAAACTGCCGGGGTAACTTCAAAACTGGAAGTAAAGTACAAAAAGACGGTTTACACCGACAAGGGCAACCTTCGCCTGCGGGCAAAGTTGTTCGAACAACGCCGCAACCTGATAAGCATTGAGGTAGAATTACTGGATAGCGAAAATCAACTGTGTGCTACCGGAATTGTACAATATTTTGCCTTTTCGGAAAAAGTTGCCCGCGAACAAATCTATTATCCCGGACCAGAAGCTTTTTTTGATGAATAACTGACCTGGTTTTTCAAGACCAGATCATTAGGGAGAATAAGATATTACTGGCTGATATTTGAATCCGGTGTTTAAAAGAGGCTGTCAGGCCAGTAAACATCGCAAATCAATGCCTGATAGGGTGGAATTTCGTCATCAATTCCAATCGAACCATAGGCCTGATCTGACGGAACATAAATTCTAAAATTTGCCCCTTTCTTCATTTTTAATAAAACATTTTTCAGTCCCGGGAAGCAGGTCTGGGGTGTTACCACTTTTCTTTCATTCCTGAAAAGTTCCTTGTTATTCAAATCCTTGATCACGATGGACAATGTTATCAGGTCTTCTGGTGCCGGATTTGCCGCATAATTGAAACCTTCATTCAGCACTTCAAAAAGCACCCCGTTTTCGGCCTTCCTGATGGATGATTGACGGGCAAGACTTGCAAAAAACTGCTTTTCATCGGCGATGTTTTGCTTCATATCAGCCTTTGTCCTGCTTGCCGGATAAATGGTTGAATATTTTACGGCATCTGTAAACGATATTTCTGGAACCTTTCCTGAAACCGAATGATTGATACCAGCCCAGAACAGTCTGTTATCCAAATCAAAAGTCAGCTCCCTGTTACGGTAAGTGTAAAGAAAAGTGCCGTATTTTTCGAAAAAGACTGAACATTCTTCCTTGTTGAAGGTGCCGTTTTTCAGGTTGTTTTTCGAATATTTAAACATAATTTTCTGATCTGGGAGCGAGGGTGTGCCTTTTTGAGCTGCATTCATGATTCCCTTTTTAACAGAGGGGAGTAACACCGTGTCGAATTTTTGGGTGAGGTAATGTCCTTCAACAACTCCGTAAGAATAGGATAATGAGTCGTTTGAGTCTGTTAAAACGACAACACTGTCCGATGTTCCCAAAAAGTATAGTCCTGTAAGTACCGCCACCACTAAAATGGCCGCAATCATTATAAATTTCTTTTTGCTGCCTTTTTTTTCACCTTTAGGCTGTACTTCAGCTAATTTGGGTACTGGCTCCGGCTTTGGTGCTTTCGGGGCTGGTTTAGATTCAGTTTTTGATGGTGTTTTATCTTGTTTTGCAGGTTTTGGTGTCGGTGGTGGAGGCGAGGGTTTTGTTCCAGTTTCCTTAGATGTCTCTTTGGGTTTAGCGTTTTCTGTAAAAATCAGTGTTTTTTCATCATCATCGTTTACTTCGGCAGGCTTTAGTCTTTCATCTTCCATTTTAAATTCAGCCGCCATGGCATTGCAGTCGGGATAACGGTCTTCGGGCTTTTTGGCTGTGGCTTTTACTACAACGCCGTTGTATTCGATGGCTTTGGAAAGGGGAGGGAGGGGCTCGTGAACGATTTTGTTGTAAATATCAAAAGTTGAGAGTGTTGATGTGCTGTAGGGTGCTGCGCCCGAAAGCATAAAATACAATGTCACTCCAAGCGAATAGATGTCGCTTCGCCTGTCAATTTCTTTTACATCGCGCACCTGTTCGGGGCTCATGTAAGTGGGGGTGCCCATCTGAGTTCCCGTGCGGGTCATGTTAACGTCAACGGTCAATAACTTTGCAATACCAAAATCCATGATTTTGGGAACAAGCTGTTGGTCAAGGAAAATGTTTGAAGGCTTTACGTCGCGGTGAATAATGCCGTGGTCGTGGGCATATTGAAACGCATTTAATATCAGAGTCATTAGTTTGGCGGCAACCTGAGGATTCATCGCTCCGTTGCGCTTTATGTAATCGCTTAGCGTTTGTCCACGCAGGTATTCCATGATGATGGCAAGTTTGTCGCCTTCATCGGTATAGTCGATAACCCGCACAATGTTGGGATGATCGAGCGTAGCCATGATTTTTGCTTCATTCTCGAACCGCTGTCTAATTTCAGCATTGGCCGTTAGTACGGGATCTAATATTTTTATGGCAACTTCCCGGTTTTCAAACTTTTGATGAACAGCAGCATAAACTTTTGCCATTCCGCCTTCGCCAATCAAGCGTGTAATCCTGTAATTGAATATTTTGGTTCCTGTTAAATCCATGTGAATTCTTCCAATTAAATATTAGGTAAAAATGTGGTTTAAATAAAGAGGCATGTTCATGACCTATTTCGATTTGATGTAGAAACTGTTGAAAGTAACAGTCTTTATTCCTGATTCAACGTAGAGGCCAAACTGGCCGTAACCCGTAAAAACAGGCAAAGAGGCATTTACAACCTGATTGTTGATCGAAAAACGGGTTTTTCCATTAACATTGGTCATTTCTATCAGGTTTTGATTGTTGATCATGTAGCCACCAAGCGATTCTGCCTTTTTTATTTCAGCAGTGTAAGAAGGTCCAACCAGGTAAGTATTGTTTCCATCGATGTACTGACCAACAGCGAAATAGCCCTTATCGGAAATAACAAAGTATTTGTAATTTTCCCAATCGTTGAAATCGAAGGTTAAGCCAAAATATGAATCAGCATCTCCGCTATTAGAGGTCATCACACTTCCATAAGAAAATGGTGTGCCTGTCAACACCTCTGGTTTTTGCAAATGAAACCCCATCCTGTTGTAATCTTTGTTTTTCAGTTTCAAACCTGCACCGGGTACAATTTCACCTGAATAGGTTTGGTAGTCACCTGTAATCCAACCGTATGAATTTTGTGCTGTGGAGAATTTTTCAACAAAAACCACAGAGCGGGTGCCATCCTCAGCGTACTCCTCGTACGATTTATTTGAGATTTCTCCGGCGTTGTACCTTGAATATGATTTCTTTTTTCCGTTTTCAAAATAGGTGTAGCAATCACCGTTTAGCAAGCCATTCGAATAGTATCCCTCTTCTTTTAGTGCTCCGTTTTCGTAGAACATCGAATATTTTCCATCAGCTTTGTTGCTGATAAAATAGGCAATTGTGCTGATGTTGCCATTTGGAAAATACCAGTAATAGACGCCTTCTTTTTTAAGCTCATAAGGGTTATCAGATGTCATGCCTTCTCTCAAACCGCCCTCGGCTTGCAAAATACCACTGTAATGGTAATCGCGCACAAATCCGGCCGGTCCACTGCCTGAGTTGGGCGAAAATTCCCTGAAATACACAGCAGCTTCTGGAATATCAACACCATAAAAGTTGGCATCCAAAGCCATCGGATATGTGATTGTCCTCTGTGGTTCTGACAATTGTGCAAACACACACATCATAATTGAACTGAAAAATAAACTAAACAAAAGTTGTTTCATAGTTCTGATTTTTGTGTGCAAATGTAGGATAGCAAAGGTTTCGATGGAATTTTTTATTAAATAAAAATGATGTGGACATGCCAACCTTAGGAATTTTTAATTTCTTGAAACATTTTACTCAATGAAATTATGATATTTATCCTCAACATGATGAACCAGAAAATGTCAGGATTTTCCGATGCCGTGCGAAAAATATTATTCACCCAGGAATTGGTTTTTTCATAAATTTGCCTCATAAAAAACAAAATAAGATGAAAAAGGAATCAAAGGCAGTGGCTGTCGATATTTTTGCAGGAAATGCCTGGGAGTGCGGAATGGTGGTGTCATTGTTGGGCGATGCCGGAATTGAGGCTTTTGTTCAGGATGAGATTATGGGTACCTTGAATCCCTGGTGGACAAGTCCCGGGGGCGCTGGGCCGATTAGGGTGATGATTTCAAGTGTTGATGTTGAAATGGCCAAACCCATTGTGGACCAGTATATAAAAAACCTTAGGCAAAATGATTCCCAATGAAAGATTTATAGTAGTTTATGAATCATAATTATGAATAAGAAGATTTCCATATTAAAAGATTTAAAAAGTCAGTTGTCGAGAATTCCCGAAGCTGAGCTCCAAAACCTGTATTTATTTGGTTCGCAGGCACGAAATTCTGAATCTGTTGATTCAGACTTTGATATTTTAATTCTTTTAAAGTACAAGCATGATTGGAAAACTAAAGGCAAAATATTAGATGCTTGTTATGACATTGATTTAAAATATGATATCCTGATTGATCCTCATATCTTAGCAGTGGAAGAATTAAATTCATTACGTGGCAGGCAACCCATTTTTATAAATGCAATATCCAATGGAATTAAGGTATGAAAATTAATATTGAGCAAGGGGTTGAGAAAATGTTTGCGAATATGAAAGCATTTCTTTCTGAAGTCAATAAAATTGCATCTTAGGAAGAAGTTTTTTGAGTTGTCAAAGAGGCTGTCTCAAATAAGAATTTTCAGCCACGAAGTCACGGAGTCACAAAGATTTCCAAGATATAACTTGCTGATATAAAAATCTTTGTGCATCTTAGAGTCTTGGGGTCTTTGTGGCAAAAACAGATCTTGCTAGGTTTTGAGACGGCCTCATCCATCGAATCCTTCCCAAGTGATACTTATCGATAAAACGGCCTCAAAAACGAAACTACATTCTCCGCAAGGCTGTCGTTATTATAGCCCCCCTCCATCACCACCAAAACCGGGACATCCAATTCATGGAGGATATAGGTTGACAACCGTTCGTAAATAGCTGCCGTAAGATTGAAACTTCCCAAATGGTCATTCACGAAAGTGTCAACTCCCAATGAAATGACAAGATTTGAAATTCCGGATTCTTTAAACTTTTGCACCGCCTGAGTGAATGTTTCGAAATATTCGTCATCATTGGTTCCGGGCAACAGCGGATAATTTATGATGTTATCGGTGTTTTCGGTGGAATAACCGGTAAAGTAGGGATATTCAAAATAGGGATGACCGTGAATGGAAATCAGAAAAATGTTTTCCAAATGTCGGACTATATCCTGCGTCCCATTTCCATGATGAAAATCAATATCGAAAATACCCACCTTTTTTTCTGAATTGAGCTGCAATTGCCCGTTGTCCTGAAGATATTTCGCCGCTAAGGCAGCATTGTTCAGAAAACAGTAACCACCAGCAAAATCGTAACCGGCATGATGTCCCGGTGGGCGGCACAGCGAAAAAGCATATTTTTCACCATTAACGAGTAGCTCCGCTCCTGTGAGCGCAACAAAGGCCGATGATTTCACGGCTTCCCAGGTGCCTTCAACCACCATCGAACAATTATCGGTCATGAAATATCCAGCTCTGGCTATTGGGTTCGACGGAGGCGTTTTCCCTCGCAAATGGCCGATGGCGAAGAATTCAGGCATGATACCTTCCATCGAAAATCCTTCTGAAACCCAATCCTGATAAGCATTTTGAAGGTAGGCGATGTATGCGGCAGAATGAACTTTCAGAAAATGGCTGGTGTCGAGAATTTCGGGTGTGATATGCTCAAATTCCGGAATGTTGTTAAGCTTCTGGTAAATAAGTTCAGCCCTGTCAGGCGATTCACCATAAACCAGAATTTGGTTGCTGTTGAACTCCTTGGGTGGGTTGTGCAACTTGTGTTTGTCGGAATAAACAAATTTCATCGTACCAATTAATGTATGATATTAGGGTCACATTTTTCGATGTAATCAAGCAATTCCCTTGAAATATCGCTGAGCAGGTGTACTTTTTTATAATCGAAATCAACGTTGTTTAAGTATTGCATGATCAGAACGTCTCCTGCACGCGATTCCGGCAAAATGCCGGCGAAAAAGAAACCCAGTTTTTCAAATTCAGGAACCAACGTACATACCATCGGGTTGTCGAGGCGGAGAAACAAATCGAGCGCGGCCACCTGGCTGATGTTGTACCTTCGCACCAGCCTTTTTAACTGTATCGCAGCATCCTGGCCGTATTCTTCAAAAAGAATTTCAGCACAACTTTCCAGCTCATTCAGGCTGGTGTATATTTTTGATTCTGGTTGAGCAGTCTTTAAAGAAGGCACCTGATCGGAAATCAAAGTGTGTGGTGCACCAACGTTTTTATAAAGTTTCTGA
>Ga0172370_10009935_pt1 | contig 11015 bp, 10 predicted proteins | sample LakKiv5m_FD_114538 | JGI IMG/M metagenome (GOLD analysis project Ga0172370, IMG submission 114538) | Freshwater microbial communities from Kabuno Bay, South-Kivu, Congo - kab_022012_11.5m | ecosystem: Environmental > Aquatic > Freshwater > Lake | place: Democratic Republic of the Congo...
CGCGAAACACGAGAAAGAAGCAATTCAAGCAGTTACTGACGCGAGAAAAGCGTTGGTTAGTGCAAAAGGAACTATTGAAAAAGTTAAAGCAGATAGACAATTAGAATCTGCGCTGAAAACAATTTTTGCAATTGCAGAAAATTATCCAAATCTAAAAGCAGACACAAATTTTTTAGAACTTCAAAGAGAATTGACGTCGACAGAAGACAAAGTTGCTTATGCTCGACAGCATTACAATGACTCGATACTTTCTTACAACGACTTGTGCAAAACTTTCCCCGGAGTTTTCTTTGCAAAACTTTACAACAAAAAGTCAAGAGAATATTTGCAAATTACTGCTACAGAAAGAAAAAATGTAAATGTAAAATTCTAAAATAAAAAGAACCTAAGCGGTTCTCTCAGAAATTTTTATTTTCTTTTTTGCAATAAACTTTGTTCAACGATTTTTTCATCGAGAACCTTAAATAAAAATCCGACGACACATTAATAATTTTCTTAGCGGAGAAATTTGACAAAGTCAATTTCGGAGCAAATTGTTTTTCGCGGTTTTCCCGTCGTAAAATAAAAAATAAATAAGAAATAGAAAAATAAAGACAACCTACGGTTTTCTTTAGAATTTTCCCTTTTCTGTTCCGGAGACGATGCATCTCTTAAATGCCTCCGATGGATGCATCATAAATTATTTTGTTCAACGTTCTTGCAAAAAATTATTCTCGTGAAATTTTCGCGGTTTTCCCGTCGTGAAAATAAAAAATAAATAAGAAATAGAAAAATAAAAAATTTAAGCGATTGTATATTCTGCTGCTTGTGAACAATATGAAGGTTTTCCTCCAACATCATAAATAGCTATAGCAGATAATTTTCCTTTTAAAACTGTTGTTGAATACACCGTTACATTTGCGATTGTTCCAACTGAAATGTCACTTGAACTATCGTTTGCAACAGAACCAAGAGCTAATCTAACTCCTTTCATTAAATCAGTTCCACCTTTTCTTCTTACTGTCGCATTACAACAAGTGTTTTCACACAAATCTGTAGTGCCCGTATTAGTCCAGCATGAACCAGCAGTAATTTCCAATTGTGTATTCAAGCATTGTGACTGAACATTTATGTCTCCAGAACGATTTGCAATTAAAGTACTTATAACTGCCCAAATTATTCCGATTGCAATTAAAGCCAAAGCAACCATAATAACTGTTGTGACAATTGCGTCCATTCCTTTTTTGGATTTCATTTTAACCTCCTTTCATTAAATTTCGTGAGAGTATTAAACTTTCAACGAATATAATTCAATTAATCTATTGAGATATTTAAATGTTTCTTCTAAAAAGAACCTAAGCGGTTCTTTTTTATCTCCCTTCTTGTTCATGCGAAGCGGTGTTTCTAAATGCCTCCGACGACACCGCATGAAAGTTGAACCTAAGCGGTTCTTTTTAATTTCCCTTTTCTGTTCCGGTTAAGCGATATCTTTCAAATGCCTCCTATGGATATCGCATGAAATAACTTTGTTCAAAGATTTTTCTCTACGAGAACCAAGATTAAAATTTTTCACACATTAATTATTTTCCAGGCGAAGATTTCTGCCGAAGGCGAAATTGGAGCAAATAAATTTCCAAAATTTTTCCAGAACATTAAATAAAAGTTTAGTATTGGATTAATTCTCTTTTCACCAAACCTAATTCAAAAAATTTATTAATCTTGTTTCGTATTCTTAATTATGGAAATCCAAACTCTTAGAAAAAAAGCACGCGCTTATGCTCTGAAAAATTCTCTTGCCCACGACGGAAAAGCAGTTTCAGGTTCTGTAATTTCTTCGCTTTTCGTCGAAGGTTTGAAAAAAGACGACTTGAAAAAATTCGGAAAAACAATCAACGAAATAGTTGAAGAAATAAATTCACTTTCAATTGAAGAACAAAAATCAGAATTTGAAAATTTAGAAAATCAAGTTCACGAAAGAGAAGTTCGAGTTGGTTTGCCTGAATTACCAAATGCAAAAAAAGGAAAAGTGGTAATGAGATTTGCTCCTGCTCCGTCTGGTGCATTACACATTGGGCACGCGGTTTCAAATGTAATCTCGTCGCTGTTTGTTAAAAAATACGGCGGAAAATTTTATGTTCGACTCGAAGATACAAACCCAGAAAAAATCGACACTTCTGCTTACAGATTAATTAAAGAAGATTGCGACTGGCTTTTTGGAAATGTTACTGAATATATAATCCAGTCAGATAGAATGAAAAAGTATTATGATTACGCAGAAAGATTAATCCAGAAAAATTCTGCTTATGTTTGCACTTGCAGTGCTGAAGATTTTAAAAAAAATTCAGAGAAAAAAATTTCGTGCGAATGCAGAAAAAAATCTCTTAAAGAAAATGAATCTGATTGGAAAAAAATGTTAGACAAAAAAGGTTTCAAAGAAGGCGAAGCAGTTTTAAGATTTAAGACGCCAGAAAAATTCGGCGGTTTTTCAAATCCAAATCCTGCGATGCGAGATTTTCCTCTTGCGAGAATTAATGAAACAACTCACCCTCGACAAAAAAATAAATTTAGGGTTTGGCCGTTGATGAATCTTGCAGTTCCTGTCGACGATATTGAATTGAAAATGACTCATGTAATTCGCGGAAAAGATCACATGGATAACGCAAAAAGACAAAAAATGTTTTACTCTGTTTTAGGACTTGAAAAAATTTATCCTTGGACTTTTTTTATGGGAAGAATAAAATTCACAGATTTAAAATTAGGAAAGCGTCACATTAAAGCAGGAATTGATGCAGGTGAATTTTCTGGCTGGGACGACGAGCGACTTCCAACTTTAGTTTCTTTAAGAAAACGCGGTTTCAAGCCAGAAGCATTTTGGAAATTCGCAGAACAGCGAGGCTTAACAGAAGTTGACAAAGTTATTTCTCAAAAAGATTTTTTTGATGTGCTTGAAAGATTTAACAAAGAATAATTTTTCTTTTGTCGTCGAGAAAATTGTTGAACAAAGTTGATTGCAAGAAAGTTGAATTATAAATTTATTTTTAATGAGAATAATGAGTTAAAAATCCAGCGTCATTTTAAAAACTTTTCAGAATTTTTTCTTTACTGATTCTCGGCCAATCCTTTTCTGTCTCTGATTTTTCTTATAACATCTGCTTGCAAACTTGCAGGAATTTTTTCAAATAACTGATCTTTCAAACTTGAAATTCCACGTCCTTCTGTCGCACTTCTCAAATCGCTTGACCAACCAATCATTTCTGCAACTGGAATTTTTGCTTCGACTTCTGCGCTTCCACCTTCTTGAGTTACGTTTATCATTTGTCCTCTTTTTCCACCAACTAATTTTGTAATTGCACCCAAGAAACTTTCTGGAACGTCGATTAAATGAATCTGAATTGGTTCTAATAAAGTCGCGCCACCCTCGCGCATTGCTTCTTGAATTCCTTCACGCACAGCAGGATAAACTTGTGCTGGTCCTCGATGAATTGCGTCCTCGTGAAGTTTAATATCACTTAAAGTAACTTTCATTTTTGCGCACGGCTCTCTTGCGAGCGGTCCTTGTTTCATTACCATTTCAAATGCGTCCAAAATCATTTCAATAACTTCTTGCATATGAACCTCCCCCTTTGTCTCGTCGAGGAAAACATTTCCTTTGAAAATATCTCTAATTGCTCTGACGTCGTCGTTGCTCCATTCAAGTGCCGCGTATTGTTTTAACAAGTCGCCTGCTTTTTTCTTTACTCTGCCGTCGGGAACTTCGCCATTTTCAATTGCATTATACGCAACGTCGTCAAGAGGACCGACTTTTATGAAAAAACTGTTGTGTTTGTTTGGAGAACGCCCTTCTTTTGAAGGCGAATCTTTCGACGCTGTTTCGTTGTAAACAACAATTGGATTTCCCATTTTAACTTCAAGTCCTTTTTCTGTTTTGATTCTATTTTCAATAATTTCTAAATGAAGTTCGCCCATTCCGGACAATAAACTTTCGCCTGTCTCTTCGTTGACTTCAATTTTTATCGACGGATCTTCTTTCGCAACTTTTCTAAGAACCTCTATTAATTTTGGCAAGTCCGCAGTTTTCACGACTTCAATTGATTTTGTAATAACTGGTTGGAAAATATGTTTGATTTCTTCAAAAGCAGTTTGTGGATTCAAAGTTATTGTTTCACCGACGTCAAAATTCAATCCACTAATTGCAAGAACATTTCCTGCTGGAATTTCTTCGAGCTGTTCTGGTTTAATTCCGTTGTAAATAAAAACCTGTTGAATCTTTCCTTTTGCTTTTGAGTTGTTGCCGTAAACTTCCATTCCGTTTTTTATTGTGCCTGAGTAAAGTCGTCCTGCTGCGATTTCTTTTCCAGAACGAGGTTCAATAATAATTCTTGTAATTACAAAAGCAAGTTCGCCGTTTTTGTTGCACTCAATTAAACTTTTCCCAAATTCACTTTCTAATTCTCCTCTCCAAATTTTTGGAATTCTGTATTTTTGCGCCTCGACAGGATTCGGCAAATGTTTTACAGCCATATCTAAAATGACTTCGTGAAGTGGCGCGTTTTCCCAAACCCATTTATCTCTTTCTTCTTTTTCCATTTCATAAATTTTGTAAATATCTTTGAAACTGACATTTTTCTTTTTCATAAACGGAATTGACAATGCCCAATTTTCCCTCGCTGAACCAAACGCAACGCTTCCGTCAGAAACATTAACTTTAAATTTTTCTTTCAAATCTTTTTCTGCAATTTGTTCAATTAACATGTTAAACTCGTCGATGATTTTGATAAATCGCTGTTGCATTTGTTCTGGCGTGAGTTTTACTTCTTTGATTAATCTGTCAACTTTATTTATGAACAAAACAGGTTTTACTCTTTCTCTAAGTGCCTGTCTCACGACAGTTTCTGTCTGGGGCATTATTCCTTCTACTGCGCAAACTAAAACAAAAGTTCCGTCGATAGCACGCATCGCACGCGTAACATTTCCTCCAAAATCAACGTGCCCTGGTGTGTCGATTAAATTAATTAAATATTCTTCTCCATTAAATTTGTGCGCCATTGAAACATTCGCAGAATCAACAGTCATTAATCTTTCTTGCTCGTCAGAGTGTTGCCACGTCGCCATTCCTTCATCTAAGTCTCCAGCATTTTTCGCAGCCATCATTCCAGCAGCTGCTAAAAGATTATCTGTGAACGCAGTTTTTCCGTGGTGAATATGCGCGCTCGTCGCTACGTTTCTGATATTTTTCTGATTTGAGACCAATCTCTTAATCTTATCCAAACTTGATTCTTTGTCTACCATTTTCTAAATTAGAATATGTATTGTTCGCAAAAATGGTTTAAAAATCTTTTTAATTCATTTCATCACACAAACATTTTTAATCTTAAACTTATTCTTCAAATCATGCCTGAAATAAAACCAATAAATAAAATTATTGAAGAGATAAGCCCGTATTATCAAAAAAAAGGCAAGCCCGAAGAGGTGCACACAATTGTTTATGACTCAAGCACTGAGACACTCGAACCAATTTATTTTTTCATAAATGATTTACTTACAGATTTTGGGCTCGCACCTGAAAAGCTCGTCGATAATTTTGTTTCTTCACCTGGCTCTGGACATTTCGGAGAACTCGGACAGCGAATGACAATTATGCAACAGCAGGGCTCGAAAATTCTCGGCGACATCAACACTGTTTTGCGAAGCGTCTTAAATATTATTTATGATTTGAAAGAATTTAAAATTCGTATACAAACTTATCAGGACTACGAATCAAAAAATAAAGCCGTCGTAGAAGGCGCGTTGTTGTCGCTAAAACAAATTTGGATGGACAAAGTTGATATTCAAAAAGGAAATTCAAGTATCAAAGCAATGGCTCTTGGACAAGGCGGATTTCAAACTCTTCTCGACGCATTTTTAATTGTTAAAGACGAATCCTTGAAAGGTTCCGACGGAAAAGAGCTGGATTTGAACGATAGAGTTAAAAGAATTTTGCAACAAAGAATTCAAGAATTTAACAGTTGGCTGAAACATTCGAAACAAGAACTTGAAAAAAGATACGAGCTTGAAAAAAATTATTTACGAAGTCAAGTGAATAGTTTGAAACTTTATTCTCGATGGGCAAAGCCGTATTTGAAAGTCGCGCAAGAACTTGAAGCAGGAGAAAAAATTCGAAATCCTAATTTGATAAAAACTTTCAACACAATTTTATTAGAACTAACTCTCCTCGGAAAATCAAAATTAAATGTGCGAGATTTGGCAGTTAATAGCAAATTGCCGAAGGACTTCAAAAGTTTGAAAGTAAAAAGAGATTATTATTCTTGCATACTTGTTGATTTTAATTTCCGCGGAATTCCTCAAAGAGTTTCGCAAGGTTCGCAAGGACATTATGCGTTCGGCGGAAAAGTCGAGGTAACTTTCAGAGCATATGCGCTAAATTCCGACGAGATAAAAAAATTAGACCAAGAATTAAACAAATCAGACATATCAGATGTTTTGAAATTAATCGAAGGCGCGACTTCAGAAAGTTTAGACAGATTGAGCGAAGAAATAAATTATTTTTTAGAAGAAAAAGAAAAGAAAAAAGAAAAAGTTGAAGAAAAATCAGAGGACTCTTCAAATCCGTTTGCCGCACTTTTTGGATTTTATAATAAAAAAGAAAAATCAGAAAAAAAAGAAGAAAAGAAAAAAGAAGAAATTTTAGAAATAAAGCCAGACGACTGGATTGAAAAAACTCATCTGCGAACATTTGCAGCAGAAACTTCAAAAGAAACTGTCTTCACACTTTTTGACATCTACAAAAAAGCCCATGGAATGAGTAGCTATACATAAAAAGAAACCTAAGCGGTTTTCTCAAAAATTTTCTTTTTTGCACCAACTCGTTCAAAGATTTTGTCTTAGAAAACTTTGAATAAAATCCCGCGTCATATTATTTTCTTGGCGGAGAAATCAGGCGGAGCCGAGAGTTTGCGATGGCATTAATTTGTTTACGTCGTAAGCAATCGTGAGAATTTTCGCGAGATGGCCGGAAAAAAGAGCGGGGGTTCGAATAGGGCTCGAGCAGATTTCAGAACAAATTGTTTTTTTCGCGGTTTTCTCGTCGGTAATTCAAAACTTTTTCAAATTACTACTCGCACTTTTCTCTTCGCAAAATTAATCTTTTGTCAAAGGACAGACGCTGTGATCTAATTCTATTGAATTTGAATCAAAATTTAAAACTTCAAATTTGTGTCCGTGAAAATGAATAACTCCTTTTTTTGCAGAATAAAATGTCTGTTTTCCGTCGTCGTCAGAAATTGCAAAAGATTCTCCGCAAGGCATTCCGCAATATCTTACTTGAATTTTTCCTCTGTCGCAAAAATAAAAAGTTGTTGCATCACTTTGTCCAGCATAAATTTTTCTTGCAAAATGCTCTTCGTGTTTTGGATTTTCTTGTTCTGAATTTCCAGATTTGAAAACTGCTTCATAAAGAAAAACTGTTCCTGATTTTGCAAGTCGAATTTGTTCGCAACCAGCAAAGCAAATTAAAGCCAAACCTGCTAAACCATTTCTTGTTTTTTGAAAAATATTTTTCATTTTATTTTTTCCTTTGATAAGTCATTTCAATTAAAGATGTTCCTACTTTAGCTATATGTGAAAAAAATTTTGCTCCACAAAGAATACCTGCCCCTTGAATAAAAAAATTATTTCTAACCCATTCGGCTATAGAACTTAAATTAGTTCCGTTTAATGTATTGTCTATTCCGTCCCCCACAAGATACCCTAACATCCCTCCAAAAACCGTGCTTTCAAAAGAACAATCTCTCTCAGATTTTTTCAATTCCCTAGAACAATCTTTTAGTTGCCTTTGAAATTCAGTGGTTCTCACTAAAGCATTACCGCGAAGAATATTTCCTTGTCTTGTAGTTCTACCATAATGCAAATCAGTAATTGCTTCTGTGTTATCTGGACAATTTTCTACAATCCCCTCAGCACCAAGTCCTTCAACAGGTTCTTGAACATAATTTTCTATTGTCATTCCATTATTTAAACAATAATATTCTGCACAAATATCTGTCAAGGGTATTTTTGTCATTTTCTATTTTAGATTTTCTTCCTTAAATAATTTATTATAAACTAATAAAAAAAATAAAAAAAATTAAATTTAGTAGTAACTTTCGCCGAATTCTTCTTTTTCAGGCTTTCTTGTTACAAGAACTATTAATACAATTACAAGCACGAGGAATACAATTCCAAGCACGATTGTAAGAACAGTTATAGGGTTTGTAACTTTTCCGCCTTCAACATTAGCGCTAAGTTTAACAGATTCAACAAGCTTGTCTCCAGCAAGAACATTAACATTGAAGTTATATTGTCCTTCTGCAGTTGCTTTTGCTGTTATTTTAACTGTCTCGCTTGAACCAGCAGGAACAGCGATTACAGCTTGATTAGCGTTTGATGCAAGATTTCCAGAAGATTCAGTCACAATTCTGTAAACTCTTAAAGTGTTTGTCGGGTTGACAATCAAAAGAGCATATTCAGCATTTTGACCTACTGCTACTGTTTGTGTTGTAGTAGTTGCAATTACCTCGTTAGGTAAAGCGTTTTCAACAACAATTTGAGTTGCCTCAGTATTTGTTGTATCGTCGTTTTTGACAACCACTTCTAATGCATAAACACCAGCTTGAGTTCCGTATGGAACCTTCAAATAAAGTCTACCACTTATAGTATCTGTTTCATCTTCGTCGTGACATTCATCACAACTGTCGCTTTCAAGAGCAACAATGTCGCCCAAGTAGCCAGATGATTCAATTCCTAAAGCAGGTATTCTTGCAGTTACATAAACGTCATCAAGGTTGTTATAACCTCTGTTTTTCAAGACAACTTCAACTGGAAATGTTTCACCAGCATTAACTGTACTTGAAGCACCGATTGACATTACATCTGCATTGAATGAAGGTCTTTGAACTCTTAACAAAACGTCTTCAACTTCTGTGTTATAATCTTTACCATCTATTTCAAGGTTAAGATATATATCATCAGAGACGTCGTCTTTAAGTTCATAAGGAACTTTCAAAGTTAATACTTTTTTGTAAGTTTTACCAGCTTCAACATCGAATTTTGTTGTGATGGCACTTGTATCAACTTTGTCGCCTTCAAGTTTTGCTTCAATTGTAACGTATGTATCGTTTTCAAGTGCTGTGAAGTAAACTTCAACTCTTACATTTTCGCCAGCGATAATTGCTGCGTTTCCTGTAAGTGCTGAAACGTCTTCAACTTGAACTTCAGTAACATCTGCAAGATCTCCTGAAGTTACAACATGAGCACTAACAACTGTAGCCAAAACTAAGATAGCTGCTAATGTAACAAAAGAAACTAAAACGTTCTTTGTGTTCATTTTTTGTCTCATTTTATTTAATTGCAGAAAACTTTGTTTTCTGTAAAATCTGAATATGGAAATCGTTTATAAACTTTATGGTGACAACATATATATCTCATTTTAAAATTACACTAAATGTTGGTTACAAAGAGTTACATTCTGTTTTGTCGACGAGAAAATTTTAAAACCTTCTACACTATCTTCAATTGGAGAAGGACTTTCGTTGATGATAATTATTTTTTTATTATCTTTCGGAAGATTTTCAAGAAGTTTTTTCCATTCTTTTTCAGGAGTTTTCTTGTGATTTTTTTCTCCTTTTTCTCCGAATTCAATTCCTGAAAAGTGTAAGAACCATTTTTTGTAGTGCTTGAATTTTTCTTTGATTTCTTCGAATTTGTAGTTGTTGTATCTTGCGAGGACGTGCGCGAAGTCGATGCAAAAACCACAATCTGTTTCAACAACCAGTTTTTTTATTTCATCAATGTCACCGAAAACATTTATTTTTCCGGTAAGTTCTGGACAGAGTTCGACTTCCCATTTGTTTTTTTCAATTTCTTTTTTTAATTCTAAAATTTGTTTTTTTATGTTTTCAAAAGTTTCTTTTTTTCCTAACTTTCCGTAAAATCCCGCGTGAAAAATTATTTCTTTTGCTCCTAAAAAATTTCCGATTTCGCAACATTTCAAAATTCTTTTTTTTGACGCTTCGATTTTCTGTTTTTCTGCGGAATTTAAATTTATAAAATATGGTGCGTGAATGCTTAATTCGATTTGAAATTTTTTCGCGAGTTTTCCTATTTCAATCGCGTCTTTTTTTTCGTGAATATAAATGCTGTGAGTGAAAGCAATACCGCAAGCAGTTAAACCGAGTTTGTGATAATATTCTAAAACTTTTTCTGCAGTTGCAACAGGGCCGAGAATTGCTGGGCCGAAAAGTATTGACATAATTAAAGAAAGAAAAAGATGTTTAAAGAATTTGAGGTTAGAAAAAATCAAAGGGGTTTTTCTTTTTTGAAGATTTTGGTAATTGAAAAAGATTTCCAAGAGGATTTTCTTCTTTTTTTTGAATTTTTCTTTTTAAATTTTTTTTCTTAGATTTTCTCTGAATTGGTTTTTTTCCTCCGAAATGTTTCGCTTTGTATTGTTCTATAGACATCGTCTTCATACCATAATTACAAGGAGCACAAATAGGTCTTAAATTTTCTACATTATCTTTGCCTCCTTTCGCAATTGCTTTATTATGTCCGATATGAAAATTATCGTGTGTTATCGGCCTGTTACAGACATAACAATTTCCAGATAAAGAATTACCATTACATTTTTGCCAGACTAAACTTCTAATATTTTTATCAATGGGTCTTCGCTTATTCTCTTTTTTTAATGAATTACCAAAAATATTCGTTTCTTTTTTAATGTTTACCCCTAACCAATCTTTAGCCATTTTATTTTGTAACTTTTCCTCTTTTTATTAAATACGTTAATCCTGCTCCAAGAACTCCAACAACAATTGAAGTTAAATCTGAAAGATGAAGTAGAAAAAGACAGATTAAAGTTACTAAAATAAATATCGTTGCTTCAATTCCGTATTCTTGATAAATTGAACCCATTAAAAATTAAATGATTTGTAGTATAAAAACTTTTGTTAAATTCTACTTCAAATAAATGCGCACAAGCGCGAAAAAATAACTGGCTCCAA
>Ga0172370_10009936_pt1 | contig 11013 bp, 13 predicted proteins | sample LakKiv5m_FD_114538 | JGI IMG/M metagenome (GOLD analysis project Ga0172370, IMG submission 114538) | Freshwater microbial communities from Kabuno Bay, South-Kivu, Congo - kab_022012_11.5m | ecosystem: Environmental > Aquatic > Freshwater > Lake | place: Democratic Republic of the Congo...
AGTTATCTCTTTGCTTGGGCGCACCGTAAATTGCGCTGGAGAATCGAATGATATGTGTTGCTCTATTGCTCACGTTTATTCAGGTTTAAAGCCCATTGGTCTTTAGCCAATGGGTAGTTTACAATTGATGCTCCTCAATTTTATCGTGTTCAAAATTTAGTTCGTCAATAAATGCCTCTGACGGAAGGGGAATGACAATATGGTGTTCCATTTCACCGTCAGCCCGGACCTTGAAAATATAGTCAAGGAACTGCTTGTTATTCATTCTGGCTGTTGATTCCACTCCGAATACAGGTTCCAGTATTCCCTTCTCTTTGCTTGGCTTAAACTCAATTCCAAGTGCAAATTTCAGCTTGTACGCATCATGGCACTCCTCAATAGTATGACCAGATTCCTCAGAAATATAAGCAAGCACGATACCCCAATAATAAGCGTTCATGTCCAATGACCTTACAGGGTAAATGTCATCCAACATGCACTTAAACGGCAATCGCATGGACAGTATCTTCTTTGAAAGATCGAGGGCTTGTTTCTTATTTCTGATTACAACGAGTTCCATTACTATATCCCTTCGTTAATCGAAGGAGGTGGTATTATGGTAATCTCCAGATTCTTCATGTTGGATCTCATTTCATCCTCTTTAGGAGGATACTGTTTCACTTCGTACTTGCTTATCTTGACCTGTGTCTTGGAATGTTTCTTGCCGTCATCCCCGTCCCATACATTTGTTGATAACTTGCCTTCAACGGAGATTTTCTTCCCTTTAGTGAGGTTCTTTTCAACACTCTCCGCAACCTTGCCGAAGCAAACCAGTTCCACCCAGGTAGTCTTTTCCTTCTTCTCCCCAGTCCGCTGGTCCTCCCATTTCTCTGTTATGGCTACCGGCATTGTGGCAATTGCCATACCCTTATCATTATAGGTCACCTTTGGATCTGTACCAAGGTTCCCTTCCAGTTCAACATAATTTTGTCTTGTCATAATAAATTAACTTATAGGTTAATTCCCTCCCTTAATTCTCATCCTGACCTCCACTTCAATACCGAACTTCTTAGAGATAACAGGTTCTTCCGGACTGTATTTATGGATGTCGAGAGGAATAATAATATTTTTATTGAGTTCTTTTATGCCTTCCCGAAATTCCTTCTCCCGTCTGTCTTTAGGGATATATCCTTTGAGTTTTTTACCTGACATTCTCCATTCGTTCAGATCATCCCATAATGTTTGTTGGACGCTGTGCCAGTATTTTGGATTCTTGACATAGCTTATTGAAACCGGATCGGTCCCGAAGTTCTTAGCAACATCCTTCTGCATGAGGTTCTTGTCGTCTGCAAGGGCATTGCAAAGGGCAATCTTAATGTTCTCTTTTGTCAAATCATTCATCTTTCTGTGCTTTTGATTGTTTAATTTGTTTATACTGATTAATTATCAGATGGTTACTGGTAACGATGTCAATAGATTTCTCAAGCCTCTCGAACAATGTCATCTTTTTTAGCACTCCCCTTCTTGTCAGGAGTTTAATATCCGAACTGTTAAGGGCTGCCACACTTCTTGTGAGAGGATCTTCCAGGATATAATATGTCCGGTGGTCCTTTTCATTGTAAGCCTTTGCCCTGTCAATAGCCTGCTGTACCTGTTTGATCCTTCGCCTCATGTTCCATCTTATTATCCATGATGATTGCCATTCCTGATAATCAATCTTGAGGCGCGTCCAAAAGTCTTTGAATAGGTTTGCCATGCTATTTATTATTAAATTGTTGATTCTGAGATTATCCTTCTCTTCGGTCTTGTCTGTGTCTGCTCGATCACCTTCGGTAGCGGCATGTATTTAATTGCCGCCCATAGGCCGATGGCAGTCGTAACTACTATATCATCCTTGCATCCTACTACTGCACCATAGCTACCGTTCTCTTTGATCTCGTAGGTATCCATTTCATTACATGCTCTCTCATCCCTTTCAATATATCCTTCTTCGCGCAGGGTTGCATTTAGCAGGTCAATAATCATTGGCTTTGTGGTTACATTGGTATGGAAACCATATTTAATTGGTAGCCCTTGGCGCACGTTCTCCGGATCAGTCCTTGCATATATGTTTTGATAGAGCTTGACAATCTCATCGAGGATGGTAAGGAAGTGATTACCCCTCTCCCCTGTTTCTTCGTCTTTATCCAATTTGTTGCTTTCAACAATCAGAAGGGCATTATTATAAAACTTCGCTATCTGTGCGGCTATCCATGACACAATATCTTGGTCAACATGCCCCCTCCATGTAGCAACCACCTCCGGGATTCCCCCCTGCTCAGTCATCCAATACCTGTCGAATACCCTTATCACAGAATAGTCAGCCTTGGCCCAACGTCCCCCGATATCAACACTCACAACATACCTGTCGCTGACCTTAATGCTATTATCCGGCATCATCCATATCCATAGCTTACCTTTGGGATCCTTCTGAAACTCTAATCCTTCAAGCGCTGCTTTGCCAATGTGAGACTTGCCTTTTAGTTCGCCAATAAACTCAGGAGGTGTATTGTTTTTCCTGGCATTCTGGACATAGAACGGACTGAATACCCTCTTATCTGATGATGCGAAGCTCTCTTGCCATGTACTTGGAAATTCATTGGACATGCGCCAATCGTCATAATGTTTTGCTCTCTTGAACGTGAAATACCAGTTAATACCTTCCAGTGTTGCACCCAGGGACCAGAGGAATTGAGCATAAGTGTCTGTTACCATCCATTCAATGAACTTTGTGTAGCTTTTGATTTTGAGCTGGTACATTTCAATCTCATGCCATGCAACGAATATCGGGACATAACCGGATTCCCCTGCCTTGGCTGCCAGCCATTCCCTATGGAAGAAGTTACCTACTCCCTTGGCGGTGGATTCAAGAACCTCTAAGGCATAAGGTACATCCGGTATTGTCGCGCGAAGGTTCTGCACAAGGTCCTCTGCACTCTTGGTAGTTGTGCTCCGAAAGAAGGCTGCCTCTGAAAAATGACACATTGCAAAGTCGTGAGTTCTCAGGCTATCTGGCTTTTCGGCAGAACCCATCCCTATTATACATTCCCTCTCCACAACAAAGCGCTGTTTGCTCGATCCCTCAAATGGAGCCATAGTTATCTTCCCAAACTCCGCAGGATAGTTCCTTGCCATGTCAGAGTATTTCCCCCTCACAGCCCTTGCCTGGTCCTCTACTGCCGTCACTATCGAGCTATGCCATGCTGTCTTATGTATTTGTTGTATCCATAGCATGTAAGCCTGAATGAGTGTTGATCCTCCCCACTGACGGGCCTTGTCAATGATAGCGCGGATAGGTTTTAACGCAAGGCGCATCTTCTCAAACTCGACAATCACCTTCCGCTGTGGACGGTTTGCCTTAAACGGGATGGTCCGTTTTGTTCTCTTATCTGTGATTCGGCATGTGATATACACCCAAAATTCAAAGTCATACTTAAACCGGAGCTCCACAAACAAGAGTAATGCCTGTTCTTCGGATGCAATAGGACCTACTGATGCCATTACCTCTGCCAGTGATCCAGTCTTATTGAGCTGGTCTATAAGATCCTTATGGACTTTATACATTGACCTTGGTATGTTCCACTTGAATTTTGTGCCACCGACAAAGAATGCTATAGGCACTCTGTCTATTGGTGATCCGTTTCCAGTGACAGGGTTATAAGGAGCAAACAGGACGGCTTTCCGCTTGACGTTCTCCTCCATGATCCTTGTGATGTCCTCTTTTGTCATTCCTGCTGGACAGTCTTTCTCTTTAATAGTGTCCTTACTACTCGTTGTGCATGGTCAACCGAACACTTTGACCTTTCCGCTACGACCTCCCAGATTGTAGCCTTTGAAACACGAGAGCCTAACTTCTTGCTTTGAATTTCTAAGTGGTTTAATTCTGATATGGCCTTATAATACTCATTTAAAATGTCCTCATGTTTCTCTTTTGTTTTTGTTTCTCTTATCTCTCCCATAATTAAGATATGGACATTTTGACGTAAAAATAAGGTTAATTACCCATTCATCCCGTCTATTAAGCCGAAATGTTTTCAACATAATAACTACTTTGCGCTTTGTTAGATACATCATCATTGATGATTAATTAACAATTTTAAACAATGAAATAAATGGAAGGATCAGCAGGATCAGGCACCGGCGCTTCAGGATCCGCTTCAAGCGGAGAAGGGACCGGGCAATCTCAACAGAGCCAGGGTAGTCAGGCAGCAGCACAGGCCAGTGAAACTGCATTAGCAGCAGGCGAGAAGGCTGTCAAATCACCACAGGCAGAAGGCGAGACAAAAGAAACAAAGGAAACAGAGGAAACAAAGGAATCAACTCCTGAAAAGAAACCCTACCGATGGGCCGACAGACTCAGTAAAGAGTACCCGGACCGTAAGTACGAATCGGATGACGATTATGAAAACGCGATGGATGAATACCTGGGAGAGCTGGAGGGATATCGCGAGAGGGGAAGGTTAGCCAACCAGAAGCTCATTTCAGTATTTGACACTAATCCGGCAGTTGGCAGTATAGTCCGGGATATGATGGAAGGGAGCAGCGCAAGGGCAGCCCTGGCAAGACACTTTGCACCAGAGGATCTTGTTCCACAGGAAGGGGATGACGACTATGAGTCATGGAAGAAGAACAAGATCGAAAGGGAGGAAAGTCTTGCAAAGCGCAAGAAAAGGGATGAGGACTATGCCAATAATACCAAAGCTACACAGGCTGCAATAGAGGAATTTGTGACAGAGAACGGGATGGATGATGCAGCAGCCGGGGAGTTCCTTTCATACATTGATACACATATCAGTGATATTATGAATGGCAAGCTCTCGAAAGATTTACTTGGAATGTTCCACAAAGCCCGGAACTATGAAGCCGAAGTCGCTAAAGCAAGAGAGATAGGCGAGATAGCCGGGAAAAACCAAAAGATAGTGGCCGAGAAGGAGAAAAAACCAGTGGGGGACGGACTTCCGAAACCTAAAAACACAGGCTCCGGGCCAGACAAACCACAGAGGCAGCAATCCTGGATTGACGGCCTTCGTGCAGCAGCGAAAGCACGAGAAGTTGTCTGATAAGACGACAAGTATTAACAACCAAATAATTGAAAATGAAAAAGATAAATCTATTTAAAATCGGAATAAACCTGTTCGGGCTCATCTTTATGATGACACTCTTTGCAGGGATATCCGCTGTTCTAAGCGGGGCAGCCGGTGTTGTTGTTGCTGTGACGGGTGCCGTTATAGCAAGCGATCCTGTTACGGTAGAAGATGTCAAAGCCGGATCCGCTGACCTTGATACCGATTATATATCGAAGGTCATCACTGAAATGCGTCCTGCTGCTACTCCTCTGGATACTATTCTGAGGAATATCAACAAGGATGTTAAGATCGAATCCTTTAAGTCTGACTTCTATTCTGTATCTACCCGTCCACTTTATGATACGGTTAATACAGCTTATGTGAGCCAGGGTGACGGTGCAACAAGTTATGCCCTTAAAGTTGACACTCCTTCAATGTGGACAGTTGATGATACCTGTCTTTTTAGGGGTGTGCTTGGGGTTGACGGACTTGATCTTCTTTGTCTTGTCATAGACAAGAGCGTTACCAATAGTACTATAACCATTCAGCCGATGAACGGATTTGCCGGCTCTGGATCACAGGCCGGTAATGAGATCCTTCCTACTGCCGGTATCGCTAAAGATATAAGGATAGTAAGATGCGGACCGGCCAAGAATGAACTTGATGCGCAGACCTCTCCTTATGCTATAATACCGGTGAAGGATTATAACTATATGCAGATATTCATGGCACAGGTTGAAGAATCTGTTTTCCAGAAGATGCATAGCAAGGAAGTACAGTGGAACTTCAAGGATTACCAGGTCCAGAGTATCTATGATATGAGGGCTACAATGGAGTTCTCGTTCCTTTTTGGTTATCGCAAACAGGTATCTGACCTGACCAGTGCAAAAGAGAGATATCTGACAGGTGGTATGTGGAGATCAATAACCAAGGACCTTGAATATGGCACAGGTGGAACTGACAGGACCATTGACAATTCAACATTTGTTGATTGGACAAAGAGCCTTTTTACAGGCAATAGCGGTGCCGATACAAGGTTCCTTTTTGCTGGTGACGGACTTATGGCTAATCTTGCAAAGGTTGATACCATCATTAAACAGATCGAGGCCAAGCAGACCGAGACAAAGTTTGGGATAACCTTCAACCAGATCGAAACCAATTTCGGTAAGATCCTTATTAAGCATCACCCACTTCTTGATCAGGCCAATTATGGCGATTATGGTATTGTATTGGACCTCAATCATGTTGAAAAGCATGTTATGAAGCCAATGTCAACAAGACCTCTTTCGCTTAGAGACTCCGGTCAGAGGAACGTAGATGCAGTTGTTATCGAGGAAACATGCGGAGTAATCCTGACATATCCCGATACACATGCTATCATAAGCCCAAAAGCTTAGTCTGAATAATACAGGGAGTGTGCCTTCGGGCATACTCCTTTTTTAAATAACCAAAAACTATAACCATGCGTAAAGTTTATCAGTCAGTTCATTTCCTACAACTTGAAACGAATATCGTTGTTGACGGGAAAAGGGTTGCTATTAAGTTCTCAGGTGAAAGTTTCCAGCCGAGAATACCTGGGAAATTTGATACCAGCGATCCAAAACTTATTGCTGCTATGGATGCCGACATTAAAAGAGCCGGCAGTAAAGCAGCTTATAGATGTGTCCTCTCTGAAGGTGATTCCAAAGCAAAGAGTCCCGAGAATGATAATCTCGTAAATGAGCCCCCTGCCGGCAATGAAGATTTCACCAAGGCAAAAGAAGTAAATACACTTCAGGAAGCAAAAGAATACCTTATTAAGAACGTGGAAGGGATAACAGCTTCCAGGATCCCTAACAAGCAGGCAGTGATAAATGCTGCCAGGCAGAATAAGATAGAGTTTCCTAATCTTCAGTAACAATGACCAGATCAGAGATAGAGGATAAGGTAAAGGTCAACATGGATGAATACACCCCTACAGGCGTATCCGTCCCTTACGAATCATTGATATCCCCGGCAATGGATGAATCGGCCAGGGATATCCTGCTCGCCTCACCTCTGCATCTTCTGGTTGCAACAAACATACCCCTTACTGTTGGATCCCCGGCAGTAAGCCAGGTAAGCTATGAAAGCGATAAGGCGTATATCAAAGTTCCTACGGACTACTTACGCCTATACGAAGTAAAATTTCCCCTGTGGAAGAAAGCCGTAAGACAGCCTCTTACCACCGAGGATGAAAAGTACAAAATACAGGAGAATGAATACATTAAGTCAGGGTACGGAAGGCCAACGGTAACGATTGTCCGTACTTCGATTAATGGCGGTTCGGTAGATAAATATTTTGAGTGTGCAAAAGTTCTATCCGGTGCAGTGCCAAGTATCGCTACTTATGTAAAGAGTGATCTCCCTGAAAATCTTCCAGACATATTCCTTGATGCTATTTCGTGGCTTACAGCATCGAAGCTATTCAACATCTTGGAATACTTGGAGAACAGCAAGGCATGTATGGGGCAATTCGCAAACAGCATGGTCCTACTGACAAAATAAAGTAATCACTTAAAACGTAAAAAAATGCAGGTAGGAGTTGACATAAAAATAAAAAAATGGGATCCTAAGATCCTCTTACGCTCCCTTCGACATGAATTTTCAGCATGGCTTGGCACAGGAGCATCGCAACTTCAGCTTAATGGCGTTAATTTCTCAAACGTCAAAACTCTCAAGCTCACCATCGGTGCGCCCGGAGTTACCGGATGTGACTTTAACTTCGAGTCAGCAACAAACCAGACTGAACAGGTCATTGACCTTGGGGCTATAATCCCTGCACTTGCCAGGGTACTGGATATAAAAACACACACAGAGGTAGGCTTTGAAAGGAACCTTAGGACACTTGTTGCTGAGGTGGGTTCTTCCAGCTCTGGAAACCAGTATATATCCTCTGCTACCATTATGGCGCGTAACGCTATACTTGCAGCAGCATCAGGGGCAGCCCTGGCTATTGCTCCGTCCGGATCAGCTGGTCATGTATATGTTGCTGCTACTCCGGGAGACAACTGGATAAATATGGTTCAGGGAAGGCTTGCAGTTCATGTAACCTACATCGAGGCTGTTGATGTTGAGAATGAAGATACCACAACTACGACCACAGCAGCACCAACAACAACAGCAGCTCCTACGACTACCGCAGCTCCTACGACCACTATTTAAAAAGTCAGGATGCTCAGTATAGTAATTCCATATCGTGAGGACGGTAAGGAGTTCATTGAAACAACGATTAATCAGATCAGTGATACAATCAATGTATGTCCCTATGAGATTATAGTTGTAGATGACTGCTCCGATACACCCCTTGAACTTAAGGGAGTAAAAGTTATACGGCACCCCTCCAACCTTGGTGTGGGTGCCTCTTTTGACACAGGAGTAAAAGAGGCTATGTATGATAACATCATCCTTATGGGTGATGACATACGCTTTGTGAAGAATGCCTGGGCCTCAAAAATGGTCCGGCATATCGAAGCAAACCCGAAAGCTCTTCTTTGCGCTTCGTGTGTTAAGATAAACAGGTTCTCCAGGTGTCATAACGAGGAAATAGTTGACGGGAATTGTACCAAGTGCGGAAAGCCTGCACTTGACAATATGGACTTCGAGCACCGGAGGCTGAAACAAAAACTCAATGGCGCCACAATCCTCGTGTTCCATGATTCAAAATCAAATCCTGGTGCAGTCGGGGAGAACTTCAGGGGAATACTCGATGCCAAATGGCTTCCGGCAAACAGTAAAGAAACTCAGCCCTATGAGATACCTTGTGTTCTTGGCGCTTTTTATGGTGTCAAGAAATCCTGGTATAACTACATAGATGGATTTGCCGGTCATAAGATATGGGGAGGGCTCGAACCGATGATAAGCCTTAAAAGCTGGCTATTTGGAGGTTCGTGTATCATGGTCCCGGATGTGGAGATAGCTCATATATTCCGTAAGAAAACCGAAGGGCGCAGGCTTCCACAGGGAGTTGTCAATTATAACAAGATACTTACGGCACTTCTTCTTTTCCAGGCCGATTCTCCAAGGGTGGTTAATTTCCTACCTCCGGAAGATCCGGCAGTCAAAGCAGCCATGCAGATGGTCTTTGATAACGAGGACTGGATAATGGAGAAGATGACCGAGTATGACAAGAAGATTGTTGTTGACAAAGAGGAATTCTTTGAGAGGTTCGGTATTGACTACAGAACTAATAATATAACACCAGAGGTAATCCGCGAGGAAGCAAACGGCATATACCAGAATGAAACAAACTCATATTCCAGGCATTACTCCGAAAGTTCTTATGTAAAGCTATGGAATCAGGTTGCAAAATATATCAGCCCAGAAGAAACGGTCTGTGATATCGGGTGTGGTCCAGGTCAGTTCATGGAGCTGATGCTTGACCATAACGTGAAAACATATACAGGGATTGATATTTCCCCGGTAGCAATCGGGAAAGCATGTTCCCTGCTATCAAAACGGACTGATGCATACAAAGCATCACTTGTCTGTACGAATATCTTAAATGGCTTTTTAATGCCGGATGCTGATAAATATGTCTTGGTTGAGATCCTTGAACACCTGAACCAAGATAAGGCGCTTCTGGCAAAGATCCCGAAAGGGAAAGAAGTCATCCTGAGTGTTCCTTCTTACCTGGGAGGATCGCATGTAAGGAAGTTTGACAATGTGGATCAGGTGAGAGAAAGATACGGAGCAATCGTTGAACCGGATGAGATAACCGAGATACAGCGAGGCACCGGGAAAATATTTGTACTAAAGGGTACTAAAACATAACATCAAATATTAATGAGATGGGATACTTAAAAAAGCTTTTGGGGAAGGACGATGACCGTCAGCCTATGCCGCTTATGAAACTGGCATTTCCTCACGATATAGATGGGACCTCACAGTCAGCACAAAGCAATGTCATTAACGGATATGTTGTAAGAATCGTATCTCTGGACAACTTACTGAGGATTGCGGTAGGAATAAACCCAAGTGCTGACACGACAAATGAAATTGTTATTCCAGCCCTTGGAGAATTGTACCTCCCTATCGAGCCAGGTCAAAAGGTTGCAGTCAGGGGAGGACAGGCAAACATTTCAACAGCAGGATATTGGGGTAGTGTAGATCCTACAACGACAACAGCAGCTCCTACGACCACAGCAGCTCCTACGACCACAGCAGCTCCTACAACCACAGTTTAAATGTATTTGCCATGAGGTTAAATACACTAAATAGGATCAATACACTGAATAGTTTCGGGGCTAAGCGGGGAGGTCAGTCGTGGAACTCATCATACTGGGAGACAGGAAAACCATCATCATTGATTGTTACTGGGATGCGTGATACGGAGATAGATTTCGAGTGGACTGACAACTCTGCCGGTGATTGTTCGTTTGCTATTTATCGGTCAACTAATGGGGTAGATTATGCGAAAATCGGGACAACACTCGCCGGAGATACTGACTATACCGCAACCGGGCTGACTGCTGGTAATTTGTATTATTTCTATGTAGTTGGCGTTAAAAGTGGTCATGAGAGTGATCCGACAAACATTTATGATACACGCTTTAAGATAACCGTTGACACAACAAAGGCAGGAAGTGCCAATGATACGTTTGTATTACCGACAGCGGGGGTCGGGTATAATGCTTATGTTGATTGGGGCGATGGAGGTGCAGAGGAAAACATAACAGGAACACCGGGGAATGTATCACATACTTATGCGGCATCAGGAAGTTATCAGGTAAAGATAAGGGGTACATTTCCGAGGATTTATTTTAATAATACTGGCGATAAGCTCAAGTTGATGACCATTGATAACTGGGGTAATATTAAATGGTCATCAATGGTATCCGCTTTCTGGGGTTGTACTAATGTACAGGGAACATATAAAGATGCTCCTAATTTATCTTCAGTTGAGAATATG
>Ga0172370_10009942_pt1 | contig 11010 bp, 9 predicted proteins | sample LakKiv5m_FD_114538 | JGI IMG/M metagenome (GOLD analysis project Ga0172370, IMG submission 114538) | Freshwater microbial communities from Kabuno Bay, South-Kivu, Congo - kab_022012_11.5m | ecosystem: Environmental > Aquatic > Freshwater > Lake | place: Democratic Republic of the Congo...
ATACTCCCATATTAAGTTTTGGCTTGACTAAGATTAGTTAAAAAGAAATCTCAATTATTTGTAGTTTTGGTTCCGAAAACAATCCCTTAGTAAGTGTAAAATAAATTAAGTTTGTCGGTCTTTACCGACGTGTTCAAGCAGTGTTTCTGTTTTGATCAGTTTAGTAATTAAATAAAATATTATGGATTTTAAAAAAACTCCTTTAAAAATTATTCCTTTGGGTGGCGTCGGTGATGTTACCAAGAATATGTATGTTTACGAATATGGAAACGATCAAATCGTTGTGGATTGTGGTATGGGTTTTCCCAAAGATGATGCTCTTGGTGTTGATGCCGTTATTCCCGACATCAGCTATCTGGAACATGGAAATAAAAAGTTACTTGGCATTGTCCTAACCCATGCACACCAAGATCATGTTGGTGGACTGCCATACATCCTTCCTCGTCTAAAAAATGTTGAGGTCTTTGGGAGCAAACTGGCAATAGCCATAGCCGAGATCAAAGTTCGTGAATTTGGTATAACCAACAAAATGACTCCGGTCGAAGGTGTTATCAATTTGGGGCCTTTCCGTCTTGAATTTATTCACATTACCCATTCGGTTCCAAACTGTTTTCATGTTTTAATAAAAACTCCGGCAGGAACTGTTTATCATGGCGCCGATTTCAAATTTGATTTGACACCAATAGATAATCTTCCTCCGGACATGGGTGCTATGGCCGTTGCAGGGAATAACGGGGTTGACTTAATGCTTACGGACTGCCTTCGCGTTGAAAAGAATGGTTTTTGTCCTTCGGAACGATCTTTGTTGACAGCGATAGATAGTGAAGTTCGATCAACCGAAGGGAAAATGATTTTTACCACCATGTCCTCTTCAATTTCTCGTATCCAAATGGCCATAGATGCCAGCGCCAAGTACCACCGACGTGTCGCCATCATAGGACGCAGTGTTGAACAAAATGTGGAAGCTGCCGCCAAAAATGGTTTTATAAAAATTCCCAAAGGAATATTTGTTAAAAGCCAACAAGTAAACACCCTTCCAGCTAATCAAGTTACCGTTATTGTTTCGGGTTCTCAGGGACAAGTGGGTTCTGCCATGCACAGACTGGCCAACGACGAACACACACAAATAAAATTAAAAAAGGGTGACAAAGTCCTTATTAGCTCCGATGCCATTCCGGGTAATGAGGGTGATATCTTTGACTTGCTTGATACTCTTTACAAAAGAGGAATTCAAGTTACTTATTCCGGCACTTCCGAAAATCTTCACGTCTCCGGACATGGATACCGTGGCGATTTAACTCTTCTTGCTCGTTTGGTAAAACCCAAAAACATTATCCCGATTGGTGGCAACCTTCGGCACATGATGATATACAAAGACCTTGCTAAAGAAATGAACTTTGATACCGAAAAAGTCTTTGTTCTTTCCGACGGACAATCCATAATTTTAGATGGAGGAGTTGTTAAACAAGGCCCCAAAATTGAAACAAGAAATGTTTATGTTGATGGTTTGGGTATTGGTGACGTTGGCACTGTTGTTCTAAGAGACAGACAAGTCATGTCGGCAGATGGAATCTTACTGGCCATTGTTCCCATGCGTCGCGATAACTCTCAAGTCACCGGCGATATAGAAATTATATCCAGAGGATTTGTTTACCAAAAAGAGTCCCAAGAATTGATAAACGATGCCCGGAAACACGTCTATTCGTGTCTAAAAGATCTAAAAGGTCAAGCAACGGACTGGGGGTTTATCAGAAAAAAAATTGAAGGACAGCTTGAAAAATTTGCCTTTGACCATACCCAAAGACGCCCTTTGGTTATCGCCATTCTTCTGGAGGTTTAATTTTTAATTCATTAAGCTATACTTAAAATAAATATGGCTCGTAAAAAAGGTCGTCGCTCAAAACCATACAAACTAAATCTTAAAAAAGATACCGCAAACTCTATCATGGCGGTATTGATAATGGGCATTGGTGGTCTAATTGCAATCTCTTTTTCTCAACAAGGTGTCTTTTTAACCAAAGTGAATGAAATTGGTCGGGGACTTCTCGGATGGCCACTTCTTTTTATCCCCTTTATTCTCATTGCCGGAGGCCTCATGCTCACTCACGTCAAACTTGCCATAGCCTCGTCTCATGTTCTATTGGGTAGTGTAGTTACGATGATTTCTCTATGTGGGCTTACCGGTTCGGGTAGTATTGGAAACGGCATTAGAGACTCAATTATTTCTCTTATTTCAACTCCAGGCGCCATTCTCTTTTTTGTTGTTGGTACCGCAATTGGTTTGTTTATTCTTTTTGAAACCTCAATTGAAGACTTGGTTTTGTTCATTCAAGAAGGAGCTAAAAAAGTCGGCGATGCCGGAAGTAAATTACAAACTCTTGGAAAAAGAAATGGCACTGTTTTTGTAAGTAAACCCGGTTCCGTAAAAATTACCGGGGGAGAAGACGTATATACCCCAACAGCTCCAATCATTCATCAAGAAGCAAAAGTAAAAACTCAAACAGTGACCCAACTTCCCCCAAAACCTCTTTTGGAAGGAGCCACCGCAACCATCTGGCAATATCCCCCAATTAATCTTTTGTCCGATCAAAAACTAGGTAAGGCTGACCGAGGTGATATCAACAAAAATATTGAAATTATTCAAAACACTTTAAAATCATTTTCCATTGAAGCCCAAGTTTCCGAAGTTCACAAAGGTCCGGCCGTTACTCAGTACGCTCTCACCATTGCTATGGGAACAAAGCTAAGTAAAATTAACGCACTACAATCGGATCTTGCTCTAGCCTTATCCGCTCCTCAAGGCCAAATTCGTATTGAAGCTCCAATTCCCGGCAGAGATTTGGTTGGTATTGAAATTCCCAATCGGTCATTGGAATTTGTTTCACTGCGAGACATGCTTAGTTCTCCGGCTATGCAAGGTAGCAAATCAAAAACAATGGTTTCTTTAGGGTTGGATGTATCCGGTACTGCTTGTACTGTTGACATTGCCAAAATGCCTCACATTCTTATTGCCGGTACAACCGGTTCGGGTAAATCGGTTCTTATCAATGCTTTTATTGCCTCCTTGCTTTTTAGAGCTTCTCCTGAAGAAGTAAAGTTCATTATGGTAGATCCAAAACGAGTTGAACTTACTCCATATAGTGGTATTCCCCATCTTCTTACCGATGTTATTGTTGATGTTGATAAAGTGGTCAACGCTCTTGGATGGGCCGTTAAAGAAATGGAAACCCGTTACAAAATATTTCAAGAAGTTGGTGTTAAAAACATTACCGGTTACAACGAAAGTAAGGCTTTTCAATCAATGCCTTATATTGTTATTGTCATTGATGAAATTGCCGACATCATGATGAGTAAAAATGCGGGTGAAGTTGAAAATCGTATCGTTCGTTTGGCTCAAATGGCCAGAGCAACCGGAATTCATCTCGTTCTTGCCACCCAACGTCCATCCGTTAATGTTTTAACCGGTATTATCAAAGCCAACATTCCTGCCCGTATTGCCTTTCAGGTTACCTCCATGATTGATTCTCGTGTCATTATTGACTCACCCGGTGCCGAAAAATTATTGGGTAAAGGTGACATGCTCTTTATTCCTCCGGATGTTGCCAAACCCAAACGCATTCAAGGAGCTTTTGTTTCCGAAAGAGAAATTGCCGATCTAATTAGATATATCAATAGTATGGGAGTTGAAGCCAAAGTTGATGACACTATTACCCGAAATGTATCTGCCAAGGGCACCATTTCCACCAACGGTCAAGATCTGGGAAATGTGGACGAAAAATTTGAAGAAGCCGCAAGACTATGTATTGCCGAAGGTAAAGGTTCCGCCTCTCTTCTTCAGCGTCGTCTTGAAGTTGGTTATGCTCGAGCCGCCAGAATATTAGATCAATTGGAAAACGCCGGTATTTTGGCTCATGCCGAAGGTAATAAACCTCGTGAAATTATTGTTAATAGTTTTGATGAATACCTGCCCCAAAACGATACACTGGAAGAATAACTGTTATGAAAACAGTCGGTCAGATACTTTACGGAGAAAGAAATAAAAAAAATATCTCTATTGAAGAGCTTTCACTTGCCACCAAAATTGATGCAAAATATATCAAAGCTCTTGAAGCTGATAGATATGATCTTCTTCCGTCGGAAACATTTGCCAAAGGTTTTATCAGAAATCTTTCTTTAAATTTAAACTGCAATCCCGAAGAAAATATTGCCATTTTCAGAAGAGACTATCGTGATCCCAATAATAAAAATTTTTCAAAAATAACCAATCAGTCGTCAAAAAAAATAATTTCTAAGTTATCTCCCCAATATCTTTCTATTGCTCTAGGTATTGTAGTATTTTTAATTTATCTTGGTTTTCAATTTCGCGTTATTCTCACACCTCCTCCTCTAAAAATTAATAAACCGTCAAACGACTCGGTACTTGCCTCTCCAATAGAAATAAGTGGTACTACCTCCTCAGACTCTCTTGTCAAGGTCAATGAAGACAGCGTTATAAAACCGGATCAAAACGGTAATTTTCAATTAATACTTAGTCTTCCGGTTGGCGAAACAAAAGTTAAAATAAAAACCACAAATCGTTTTGGTAGATCTCAATCAACGGAAATTCCTCTCACCATCATTTCAAATTGAAGTGCTTGTCTCAGTATTCGTCATTGCGGTATGTGTACTGACGACGTAGCAATATTACATAATAACTCCATATTCCCATACATAATACCTAATACCTAATACCTATTGTGACACGGTAACCCATACAGTTCACTCCAAATTCCCATACATAATACCTAATACATAATACATAATAACCAATACCTCCCCATGTTATTATTAATACATGACACTGCCCCAAATTGTTTCTTTGGTTTCCATGTCGGTGCTAACAGTCGTCGCCGTCATCGTAGGAATAGAATTAATTATTGTCTTAAAAGAACTGAAAAGCTCTTTAACCAGAGTTAATCACACTCTTGATACCGCAGAAGACACTCTTCAAAAATTATCCCAACCGGCCGTAGGACTTTTTGCCATCATAGAAGGCTTTCGTCAATCCGGAAAAATTGTTGAGATGGTACAACATCTCTTGGGAAAAGATCAACCAACTCCACCAGTAAATCTTGAAGACCATGAACCCCTCTAACAAAACGAGCGATCATCATTTTTCCTCATTTGCAATGGGAGCTACCGTAGGAATAATTGCCGCATTACTTTTTGGAACAGATGAAGGAAGAAAAATTGTTAAACAATTTCTTGACGCTATTCCCGAGAAATATAAAAATATTCCTGAAAACCTTATTCACCAAGACAAACCGGAACTTCCACGGACTCCCATAATTACTCCTCAAGAAACTCCACATCATGCTACCTATAATTTTGGAAACGATGAATTTAATTCTTCAATTTCAAAAGATGAAACCCCACCCCCGGTCCCGCCATCTGTTCATCCTTTCCGTCCCCTTTAAAGAATTTTTGCTAATACTATCTCTTTAAGAGCTTGTTATAATTCATATTCAAATGACCATCAATGAAATTCGTTCAAAATATCTCTCATTTATGGAAAAGCGGGGTCATGCTATTATTCCATCGGCCTCTTTAGTTCCCGAAGGTGATGCTACCACTCTTTTTACTTCGGCAGGAATGCAACCGATGATGCCATATCTTTTGGGTCAAAAGCATCCATTGGGCACTCGTCTGGTTGATTCTCAAAAATGTTTTCGCTCCGGAGATATTGATGAAATAGGGGATAATCGCCACACCACTTTTTTTGAAATGTTGGGAAACTGGTCTTTGGGAGATTATTTCAAAGATAAACAACTTGAATGGTTTTTTACTTTTTTATTAAAAAAAGATGAAGGGCTGGGTCTTGACCCCAAAAAATTATTTGTCACGGTTTTTGAAGGAGGTTCCGGAGTTGGTAAAGATGTTGAGTCTGTTGCAATCTGGCAGGAATTATTTAAGAGGGTTGGTATTACCGCCAAAGAAAATGAACGTATTTTTGCTTATCCGTCAAACAAAAATTGGTGGTCAAGAGCCGGTACTCCGGAAAACATGCCACCGGGAGAACCTGGTGGTCCTGACTCGGAAGTCTTTTTTGATTTTGGAGAAAATCGCCATCTTCACGAAAACTCACCTTATAAAAACGAAAAGTGTCATCCAAATTGTGAATGTGGACGTTTCTTGGAAATTGGCAACTCGGTTTTTATGCAGTATCGGAAAAATGAAGACGGTTCACTTGTTGAGCTTCCAAGAAAAAATATTGATTTTGGTGGAGGTTTAACCAGACTTGAAGCAGTCACCAACTCCGACCCTGATATGTTTAAGATTAGTACTCTTTATCCTTTGATTCAAAAAATTGAAAATATATCAGGCAAGTCTTATACCGACTCAATAAATCAGTCGTCTATGCGAATTATTGCCGATCATCTCACGGCAGCAACTTTTTTAATTAAAGATGGAGTATTCCCAACCAACAAAGCTCAAGGTTATGTTTTAAGAAGGCTTCTCCGTCGTGCCGCAGTTAAAATGTATTTTCTAACAGGAACACTGGAATCACTTGATAGCATGGCCGCAATCAGTTCACTTGTTTGTGAAATCTATTCACCATTGTATTTTGATGTCAAAAAAGACATTCCGGTAATTTTTGAAACGATAAGAATGGAAATTAAAAAATTTGGTATTTCACTTGACAAAGGAACCAAAGAACTTCAAAAAAACCCACATATTGATGGTAAAACAGCTTTTAATCTTTATCAAAACTATGGTTTTCCAATTGAAGTTACTACAGAGATTTTGTCTCAGATGAATATTAAAATAGATACCAAACAATTTGAAACCGAGTTTGAAAAACATAAAGAATTAAGTAGGACCGCTTCGGTTGGTATGTTTAAAGGTGGTCTTGAAGATAATTCAAAAACAGTTATTGCTTATCACACGGTTACCCATCTACTACACTCGGCTCTACGCCAAATATTGGGAAATCATGTCGGTCAAAAAGGTTCAAACATAACAGCCGAAAGATTAAGATTTGATTTTTCGCATCCGGAAAAATTAACGGATGAAGAACTTCAACAAGCCGAAGATTTAATCAATAAAATTATCGCGGAAAAACAAACGATAATCCGTGAAGAAATGTCCAAAGAAAAGGCAATCAAAGAAGGGGCAATAGCATTCTTTGGTCAAAAATATCCTGACATAGTCAGCGTTTACACAATTGGAAACAAGAAAAACCCATTCTCTAAAGAGATATGCGGAGGTCCTCACGTGACGAACACCGAAGAACTTGCTAAGATAAAGATAGTCAAACAGGAGTCGCTCGGCGCCGGTATACGTCGCCTCTATATTCAGTTTGTTTGACAAATGTGTTGTCATGAATCTTGTAAATCTATTTGGAAATAAATCAAAAGCCACCGAACCGGAATATTTTTTGGCCATTGAAATTCACGAATCTTTAATTAAAACTGCTCTTTGGGAAATAGCCAACGGTAGCCCTTCGGTCGTAAGTGTCGGCTCTTTTGAATCTTGGGCAGATGAAGACTCTCTCATAAATGGTGTTGATGCTTCTCTTGAACAAGCGGTCAAAATAATCAAAACCGAACCCAGAAAAGTAATATTTGGATTACCGGATTCTTGGATACACGATGGTAAAATTCATCCTTCAAAAACAAAACTTATTTCGCGATTGGTAAAAGAGTTGGGCCTAAATCCTATCGGCATGGTTCCCATAAACTCGGCGATTGCCCATTACATGAAAAAACTTGAAGGTATTCCTCCAACCGCTATTCTTTTGGAGATATACACCACCAAAGTTGTTGTTTCTATTATTGAAAAAGGCGAAATTACTTCTTCGGAAGAAGCCGCCAGATCGGATGATCTTGCTCAAGATGTTGAAGAAGGCCTTACGGTTATTGGCAAAGAAAAATTACCCACCCGTTTTATTCTTACCAATGGAGGAGTATTGGAAGAAGAGGAACAGAGAATTACCTCACATCCTTGGCAGGAGCGACTATCTTTTCAGCATATGCCCAAGGTTGAAGTACTGGCCGTTGATTTTAGTATTAAGGCAATTGCTTTAACCGGTGGTACGGAAGCCGTTCAATATCTAACCGGACAAGTTATTGAGGACACTCAAGAAAAAAAACCTCCCCAAGAAGAAACAAATATATATGTACCCGAAGTCACACCACCCTCAATCAGCGAACTAGGCTTTTCTTATGAAGAGTCCACCGCACCTGATTCGTTGGAAAAAGCGCCCCAAGAACCGGAACTTGAATCGTTACCGGAACCAAAAGAGCCTGAATACGCCATTGAACCGGACGAACCGGTTTTAATAAAAACTCCAAAACAAAAATTTTCTTTTTCTTTTCCCTCTCTACCCAAATTACACCTTCCAAATTTTAATAGTAAAAAATTTCCTTGGATTTATCTTCTTGCTATTCCCGTACTACTTATTTTGGGTTTTGTCACTTACCTTTTTACCGGTCAAGCCATCATTTCAATTTATTTCACACCTGAAAAAATTACCGACCAATTTACTATTTCAATCGCCGAAAGTTCTGTTTCCGGCTCACCAACTCTCTTGGCTACCAAAAAGATTGTTTCCGGTTCCGCCAAAGAACAAACTCCCACAACCGGAGAAGCGACTGTTGGTGATAAAGCCAGTGGAGTCATCACCATAGCCAACAAGTCAGCTTCTCCTATAATCCTAAAATCAGGCGCTTCTATTTTGTCGGACAACGGTAAATATTCTTATGTTATAACCGACGCAATTACCGTTGCTTCAAAAAGTGCCGATGTTGGAATTGTTCAGGGTGCCTATGGTATTGCTTCTGGAGTAAAAGTTACCGCCACAAAAATTGGAGCAGATTACAATCTGCCCAAAAACTCGGCATTTTCTGTTGATAATTACTCAAAAAACATCATTGTTGCTGTTGCGGACTCGGATTTTTCCGGCGGTACGTCAAGAGCGGTTCAAGCCGTTTCAAAAGTTGACCAAGAAAAACTGCTTCAAATAGCGGGAGAAAAAATTACCTCTCAAATTCAATCATCAACGGGTGATCAGACAACGGGATTCAAATCATTAGCTTTATCCGATTTTACTTACACCAAAAAAACTTTTGATAAAAATATTGGTGAAGAAGCTTCTGTTTTAAATCTAGATTTGGAAGGATCGGTGGAAACACTTGTTTATTCCGAAGATGATCTATTTCAGCTTGTCTTAAATCAGCTTTCTCCAAAAATTTCTTCCGGCTCGGAAATTTTTCCCGGCAATACTTCAATCAAGCTTGAAACACCGGTTAAAAAAGGTAATGTTTATGAAGCAAAAGTAAATGTAGAAACCAGTCTTTTCCCCAAGATAGATGAAGCAAAAATTGCAGGATATATTAAAACAAAACCAGCTGCGGATATACGTCCGTTTTTTACAACAATACAGGGTTTTGATCATCTCACAATCAGAATTTCTCCAAAAATTCCATTATTTACGAATTTTGTTCCTTTGAAAAACATCAAGTTTGAGCTGAAAGAGAAATAATATGCTCTACGGGTATAAAAAGGCAACGGCAAAAAATCCACATCCGGGTAGAAAAATCCCCATTTATTTAAAAACAGTTCCAACTCTTATCTCTGCTTTGGGACTTGGTATTCTTGGTGCGATTGCATATCCGGTCGTTAGCTATCAGTTTAAAGACTTTCATCTTTTTAATTCCGAAGATCAAGGACTCTTGTCTCCTGTTTATTACGAATCAAAAGCATCTTCGGACCAAGAACCAAAAATATTAACGGACTTAGACTATACCAAAGCCAGTAGTTGGTTCCCGGGTAGTAACCAAAATCAACTTTTCAATACCCCTATTGAAAACGATGGAGAAATTCCGGAATTCTATACAATATCAATTCCTTCTCTTGGTTTATCCGAAATGAAAGTCAGTCTTTTTGACGAAGATCTTACCAAACATCTGGTTCAGTATCCCCAAACCGCTCTTCCGGGGCAAGTTGGTTCACCGGTTATTTTTGGTCACTCTACTCTACCTCAATTTTTTGACGCCCAAAAATATACTACTATTTTTTCCAATCTTCCGAAAATGAAACCGGGTTCGGATATATTTGTTAAATACAAAGATAAAGAGTACACCTACCGTGTTACCAAAGTAATTGAAGTAAAACCATCGGAACTTTGGGTTTTAAAACAAAATTACAACTCCAAAACGATAAAAGTAGTAACCTGTGTTCCTCCCGGCACCACACTACGTCGTTTGGTTGTTGAAGGTTCATTAATTGAAAACTGACGTATTCGTCATTACGAGGAACACCTATGACATGGCAATCTCATACCGCTTCCATACATAGTCTTAATACTTGATACTAATCTTATTCTTCCTATACATAATTCTTAATACTTGATACATAATACACATATATGTCTGTTATTCTTTGTCTTGATGTCGGTACCGCTCACACAGGTATTGCCATTTCCAGAGAAGGAATATTAGTGGAACCATTAACGACTATTTTTGAATCAAAAATAGATAAATTAATTGGCAAACTTATTCCAATTATCGTCAAAAATCATCCGGACACAATCGTTATTGGGGTTCCTGATCATGGTCCAATGTTAAGTTATTCAAACGAAGTAAAAAAAGCACTGGAAAAAGTGTTTTTTGGTGAAGTTGTATTATTTTCGGAGGATTTTACTTCTCGTATGGCTAAAAATTTACTTAAGAAATCCGGAAAAACTCTCGCCAAGAGAAAACATAGTGAACACCAAACTGCCTCTGCCATTATTTTGGAAGAGTATCTGGACAGCATTTCAAGCTAACACTACTGATACAATATAGATATGTTTAAGAATATTATTGCCCCGGTTCAAGCTTGGCTTCTTTCAAAAGGGTCTTGTGTTGGCTGTGGCACCCCTCTTGCTGAAGGGGAAAGTGTTATTTCAAAAAAAGTTGCCGACTGTCAACAGGTTACTTGTAAGTGTGGACGCATTTTTATCTTCAATCCTAAAACCAAAACCTACCG
>Ga0172370_10009943_pt1 | contig 11010 bp, 6 predicted proteins | sample LakKiv5m_FD_114538 | JGI IMG/M metagenome (GOLD analysis project Ga0172370, IMG submission 114538) | Freshwater microbial communities from Kabuno Bay, South-Kivu, Congo - kab_022012_11.5m | ecosystem: Environmental > Aquatic > Freshwater > Lake | place: Democratic Republic of the Congo...
GGGACGCTGGACGGATGGCCCATGGGCGGCGCGGGAGGCACGTTCCGCGCCAATGCCGCGCGGGCGCCGGCGGGTGCCTGGCAGGCGCTGACATCGCTGCAGCTCGACACCGTCGACGTCGACCCGAGCGAGTGCCCGGATGTCACCGTGCGGTTCTGGCTGGACAACCGTGGGCTGGCACCGGTGCCGGCGGGCGAGACGGCGTCGCTCTACAGGGGAACGTCGCCTTCCGCGTCCAGGCTCCTGGATCGGCGGACCATTGCGCAGCAACTGCCTCCGGGAGCCTCGATTCGGATCGCCCTTCATGCATCGGGCGTCGCGCCGGGCGGAAACATGACGCTCGTGGTCGATCCCGGCTCGGTGCAACAATGTACACTCGGAGGCAACGGGGACTCGATGACGATCGTCTCGCCTTGCCGGTGACGCCGCGTCAGCGCAGCTCGCGAACGTCGAGCTCCGAGGTCATTGAGCAGCAGTTGACGTAATACCCGTTCGACGTCTCGTTCCAGGCCAGAAGCTTGACCGTATGGGTTCCCGGCGGCACGTTGCGCACCACTCTCCGATAGGACTTCGTGTCCCACCCTCCCGTATGGGCCTGGTTGAAAATGCCGTCGTACCAGTTGCCCCAGCTCGATCCCCAGCCGAGGTAGCTGCCGACCCAGTTTCCGTCGATGGACGCGCTGAACGCGCCGCGGTAGCCGCCCGACGCGAAGGCGAGGAATACCGTTCCCTGGATTTCCAGGTCGCCGCCGGTCGTCGTAATCGTGGCGGAGAGTCCCGGAACCTCGTTGCCGGAGCCTGCCGCGGCCGACTGGGCCGACGGGCCGGGCGGATACCAGTCGTGAGAACTGCTTCGCACCGAGACGTGGGCCGCCGAGCCGGCTCCGGAGGGAAGCTCTTTCACGAGGAGCTGCGACGTCATGGAGCAGCAGTTGACGTACCAGCCGTTGCTCGACTCGTTCCACGCGAGCAGACGAATGGTGTGGGTGCCGGCCGGAACGCCCGGCACGACGCGGTGGTAGGTCCGCGTGTCCCAGTTGGTGCTGTAGTACTGGGCGATGATGCCGTCGTACCAGTTGGTCCAAGTGCTGCCCCAGCCGAGGTAGCTGCCGACCCAGTTGCCGTCGATGGAGGCGCTGAAGGCTCCGCGGGCGCCCGCGGAGTTCCACTGCAAGAAGAGCGTCCCGTCGATTTCCAGGTCGCCGCCCGTGGTGGTGATGGTCACGGCGAGACCGGGGATCTGGTTGCCCGACCCGGCCTCGACGGACTGGGACGTGGGAGGGGTGAAGGACGAAGTGGTGTAGGCCACGGCGTGCGGCATTGTGGACGGCAGCTCCTTGACCTCGAGTTCGGACCGCATCTGACAGCACCCGATGTAGTAGCCGTTCGTGCTCTCGTTCCAGGCGAGCAGCTTCACCGTATGGGTGCCGGCCGGCACGCCCGTGACGAGCCGCTTGTAGGTCCGCGTGTCCCAGCCGTACGAACCGTTGCCTGCGTACTGTCCGAAGATGCCGTCGTACCAGACCGTCCAGGTCGAACCCCAGCCCAGGTACTCGCCCACCCACTTGCCGTCGATGGAAGCCGTGAATTCGCCGCGCGTGTTGACGCTCGAGAACGTGAGGAACACGGTTCCGTCGATTTCGAGGTCGCCGCCCGTGGTCGTGATTGTCATCGACAGTCCGGGAATCTCGTTGGACGAACCCGACGACGTGGACCTCGACGTGGGCGGATACCAGGTGTCGACGGCGGCGGACACGGAAGAATGCGCGACCGTCATTGTCAGCACGTTGGAATAAACGGGCGTACACGAACCGTTGGAAAGCTGTGCGCGGTACTTGCGATCGGTGCCGACGCTGGCCGCGTAGGTCGCGGACATGGCACCCGACACGTTGCTCCAGGCGGTGCCGCCGTCGTACGAGACCTGCCATTGAATGGAACCGACGGAGCCGGCCAGCGACAGCGTGGAGTTGCCTCCGCCCAGCGGCAGCGACGTGACCGTGGCGCTCGCCGTGCCGGCGACGAGCGGGTTCACGGTCGCCGTGGCGACGGTGGAGTTCGCGCTCGGGCAGATGCCGGAAGTGACGACCGCGCGGTAATACGTCGTCGAGGTGACCTGGCCCGTGTCGAGGCTCGCCGACGTGGCGCCGCTCACGTTCGACCAGGTGCTGTTGTTGGGCGACGACTGCCACTGGATGGTGCCCGTCTGGCCGGTCAGCACGACGGTGGCGCTGCTGCCGCACAGGATCGCCGCGGGCGAGGGCGTCGCCGTCCCGGCAACGGAGGTCGGAATCGCGGTCACGACCGCGGGCATCGACGAGGTGGCCGAGCGATTCGGGTCGGTGACGAGCGCCCGGAAGACCGTGGTGATCGCCACCGGCGTCGTGAGGCTGCTGCCGGTCGCTCCGGCGACGACTGCCACTGCACGGATCCGACGGCGCCGGCGAGGCTCAACGTGCTGCTGTTGCCCGAGCAGACCGTGGCGGGCGAGGCGGAGGCGACGCCGTTGGGCGTGCCGCCCACGACCATCCAGTTCGTGCCGTCGAAGTAGTCGAGCGTGCCGGTCGTAGTGTCGAACACGGCCGTGCCCGCGGCGGGCGCGAGCTGGTTGCGCGAGGCGCGGCTCATCGACGGCAGAGAGATGTTCGAGAGGCCGGAACCGTCGCCCACGAAGGCTCCCGCAGCCACCGTGCCGACGACCGAGAGGTTGCCTCCCAATGCGCCGTTGCCCGTGAGGTTGAAGCCTCCGGTCTGCGGCGATGCGTATGTATTCTTCACATAGAGGGACGAGAGATCCGGCAGGTCGGTCGACTGCAGATCCGCCGCCGCCCATGCGGTGCCGTTGCTGCGCAGCACCATGCCCGCCGCGCCGGCGGCTGCGAGCCCCGTGCCGCCGTTGGAGACCGCCAGCGGCGTGCCGCTCCAGAGGGAATCGCCGACGTTCGAGAGGGTCGCCAGCGATCCCAGTCCGAGAGCGGTGCGTGCCCCCGCGGCGCTCGACGCTCCGGTACCACCGTTGGTCAGGGACAGAGGTACGGCACCCCAGTGGGAGTCGTCGACAGCGGAGAGCGTGGCGAGGCTTCCGAGGCCGAGACCGGCGCGCGCCCCCGCTGCGTCGGAGCCTCCCGTGCCGCCGCGCGAGATGCCCAGAGTGCCCGACACGAGGATCGACACGTCCAGGTCCGGAACGTCCGACGCTGCGAGCGATCGGAACGCGGGTGCGCCTTCCGCCGCGGCCGGTCCCGCGAATACCGCGTGCGCCGGGGCGCTCGTCGTCCCTGTGCCGCCGCTGGAGAGCGCAAGCGGCGACTGGAACACGGGGGCCGTCCGGAGCGTCTTCGCCCCGGTGATCGACTGGCTGCCCGCCAGGTCCATATACTGAGTGGACAATCCGCCGACGTCGGTCACCGCGAGCGCAGCCGGGGTCCACGCGGACCCGTCGAATCGGAGCACCTGGGCGGTCGCCGGCGGCGCCGTCGCCACCTGCACCCCGCGGATCGCGGCGACGACGGGGGCGGCCAGAGCGCCCGCGAGATCGCCTCCGCACTGGGTCGACGCGTCGTACTTCGCGCCGAAACCCGCCCAGTCCGACGACGACAGATACCCGTCGACGCCGGCGGAGGCCTGCGCGAGCGACAGCTCCGGCGTCGTCGAGCCGTACCAGGCGCTCAGCGGTGGCAGCGCGGACACGAACGTGACCGTGCCGCCCGAGTTCTGGTCGGCGGAAGGCTCCCACTGGGACGAGACGGCATTCCACTTGAGCACCTGCCCGCCCGTAGGGGCTGCCGCCGCCACCGGACGCGACTGCAGACGCGTCACCACGGGCGCCGACAGGGGGCCCGACAGGTCTCCGCCGCACTGCGTCGCTGCGCCGTATTTCGCGTTGAATGCGAGCCAGTCCGTCGATGACAGATAGCCGGAAGAGGTGCCTCCGGCCTGCGCAAGGGAGAGCTGTGCGGCGGCGGTCCCGTTCGCCACGGCGAGCGGAGCGACCGCCGACACCGACGTGACGGTGCCGGGATTGGCCGGAGCGCAGGTCCACGTGTCCGCACCGTGGAGCAGCACCTGGCCGGGGGCGCAGGCCTGGAGCGACACCGTCTGCGCTGCGTCGTCGACCGCAATGCCCGAGCCGGCGGAATACCGCGCCGCGCCCGCGAGGCGTCCTGTCCCGTCGACGACGACCTGCCCGTCAATCCGGAGCGAGTCGACGTCGGCGCCGCCGCCGCGGACGCTGCGCGCCGTGAGGGCGTACGACACGGCGCCGACCTGCTGGCGTGGCGCGAGAGTTTCGCCGCCGACGCGGACCTCCAGCCAGCGGTCGCCGCCTTCGAAAAGCGCGTCCGAAGGGGGCGCGACGAGGCCCAGGAACGTCGCGTAGTAGCCGTCCGACAGGCCGAGCGTCTGCGTCTCCGTCCACAGAGGCGTTCCGCCGGAGGCGGCGTCGAAGACGGAGAACGTCACGGCGGCCGTGCCGGTCGCGGCGGTGCCGTCGGCACGGAGCAGACGGCCCTGGTAGCCCAGGAGCCGCGGAACCTGCGCCTGTGCGATCGATGCGGAAACGGCCAGAAACAGGGCGGATACGATCACCGCCGCGGCTGCGGGGCGGGGACGGGTCGGCATCGATCCCACTCCTTGGGTCGGCCCCCTGGAATGTGTCGGCACGATAGTACACCAAGACCGCGCGGCACGCCCGCCGGGGCCGCGGCGGTGCACGGGGCGCGGACTGCGGGAGAGGTCCGTGCCGAGGGAGGCGGCCCGTCGTGCCCGCGCCGCGCGAAATGCCGTTCCGTCAACCGTGTCCTGCGGAACCCTCGCCCCGCACCGCCGCGGCCGGAGGGGAGAGGCTTCCGGTGCCGGATCACCGCACCATGTACCAGGCCCACGTGAACTTGCCGTAGCCGGCGCGGTTGCACTGGTTCACGGCGTATGCCTGGGAACAGTAGCCCTCGTAGCTCTGGCCCGGACCGTAGAAGCCGCAATAGGAGTGGCCGCCCGACCCGCCGCTGGCCCCCGTGGCGAGCGTGTCCCAGAAGAAGCTGAAGAGCGAGTAGAAGCTGGAGCACGTGGTGGAGCCCTCGCTGGTCGCCACGGTCCAGTTGCTCGTGAAACCCGACGACACGAGCTGGTTCATGGCCTTGTTGCCGCCCTTCGAGACGTAGTCGATGTACGGCGTGAAGTACTGGCCCGTCTGGGGAATGCTCGGCTGGTCCTCGTAGTAGCGGTAGTAGCCGCGGAAGCGCGTGAACCATCCCGTCGCGAGCGCCTGGAACGTGGGCATCTGGTTCCAGCCGCCCGACAGGTCGCCCACCGTGCCCGCGGTCGAGCCCATCGAGTACGTCAGGCCTATGGTGCGCGTGGGCGCGTAGGCGATGACCGTCCATCCCTGGCCGGGCCACGTCGTCATGTCGCAGTACACCTTGAAGGCCCCTGTGCCGATCGGGTTGACGTAGTAGGTGGTCGAGCCCGCCGAACCGCCGTTGATCGAGAGCAGCGAACTGCACGCCGCGACGGCCAGCGCCGACGACTCGCCGGAGGCCTGGTAGGTGAACGACGAGCCCGACTGCTGCCCGTCGTCGTTGGTCACGGTCACGGCGGCCGCGCCTGCGCTGGCGGACGAGGGCGTCACCGCCGTGATGACCGTCGGATTGACGACGACCGAGGTCGCCGGAGCGCCGCCCACCGTGACCGTGGAACCGGCGAAGTTGGAGCCCGTGATCGTGATGGCGACGCCGCCGCGAGTGGCGCCGGTCGCCGGGTTGACCGCGGCGACGCTCGGCGGCAGGACGTACGTGTAGGCCGCACCCAGCGTGCCGGCGAGGAAGTCCGGGTTCGTCACCTTCACGTCCACCGTGCCCGCGGCGCCCGCCGGTGCCGTGAGGGTGATCTTCGAGGCGGACTGCACCGACACGCCCGTGGCCTCCGCCGTGCCGAAGAAGATCCGTGCCAGCGCCTGGAAATTCGAGCCCCAGATCGTGACCGTGTTGTTGCCCGCCGTCGGCCCGCGGACGGGGCTGACCGACGTGGGATTGGGCGGCGGGACGTTGTCGAGATTCGCCCAGTAGACCCCCGTGCAGCCCTGGAAGTGCGAGCCGTTCCAACGCAGGATGCCCGCCTGCGAACAGGCCGTGTCGGTGGCGCCGTCCACCGGGAGCGCGACGCCGGCGGCGACCACTCCCGTCAGGTTCGCGCCGCTGCCCCAGAACGACGCCGCCCGCACCGCGCCGGACACGGTCGCGTCGCCTCCCTGGACGTCCAGCCGGTAGCTCGGAGTCGAAGTGCCGATGCCCAGTCGGCCGGTTGTATCATTCCAATAGAATGAAGCGTTCGACTGCGCGTACAGGCCGCCGGTGCCGCCGAACAGCACGCTGCCTGCGGACGGAGAGGACGCCGCGCCGGTCCCGCCGCGCGCCAGCGGGAGGGTGCCCGTGGCGATCTTCGAGGCGTCGAGGCCCGGAATCTTCGTCGCGTCTAGCGTCGGAATGTCCGCGAGCACCAGCGTGCGGAAGGACGGCGCGCCGGTGGATCCGTTCGGCCCGGCGAAGAACGCGTTCGCGGCCGCCGTCGTCGCTCCTGTGCCGCCGTTGGCGATGGCGAGCGTGCCCGAGACCTCGGTCGCGAGGCTCACCGCGCCGGCCGTCAGCGCGCCGGTGCCGCTGCCGTGGACGACGCCCGAGAGGCTCGATGCGCCCGTGCCTCCGTTGGCGACGGCGAGCGTTCCGGATACCTCCGTCGCGAGGCTCACCGCGCCGGCCGTCAGGACGTCCGTGCCGGTGCCGTGCACCACGCCCGACAGGGTCGATGCACCCGTGCCGCCGCTCGACACGGACAGCGGCGCGCCGAACGACGGTGCCGCATCGAACCATTTCGATCCCGAGATGCTCTGGCTCGTGCTCAGGTCCACGTAGCCCGTCGAGAGGCCGCCCACGTCGGAGATGCCCAGCGACGCCGGCGCCCATCGGCTCCCGTCGTAGCGCAGCACCTGCGCCGACGACGGGATCGTCGTAACCACCTGGATTCCTTGGATTTTCGCCACGACCGGACTCGCCAGCGTCCCGTCCAGATCGCCGCCGCAGACCGTGGTCGAGCCGTATTTGGCCTGGAATGCCGCGAAATCGGACGAGGCGAGGTAGCCGTCGGCGGCCGCGCTCGCGGGTCCGATCGAAAGCTCGGCGTTCGTCGTGCCGTTCTGCGCCGACAGCGGCGCGACCGCGATCACGCCCGTGACGGTTCCGCCCGAGTTCAGGTCCGGCGAGGGCTCCCAGCGCGAGGTCGCCGCGTTCCACTTGAGCACGTGGCCGTTGCCCGGTTCGTTGGCCGAGACCGGCCGCGACTGCAGCCGCGTCACCGTGGGCGCCGAGAGCGGGCCGGAAAGATCCCCGCCGCACTGCGTCGAGGCGCCGTACCTCGCGTTGAACGAGTTCCAGTCGGTCGACGACAGATATCCCGCGGAAGTCGTCGAGGCCTGGATCATCGAAATCGTCGGCGCCGACGCCGGACCCGTCGCGACCAGCGGCGAAGCGACGTTCACGGCCGTCATCGTGCCCATGGGTGCGCACTGCCAGGTCGAGTCGTCGCGCACCAGCGCCTGGCCCGAGGCGCAGAATTCCAAGGAAATCACCTGCGTCGCGTCGTCGATGTCGAGCCCGGACCCGGCCGCGTAGCGCGCCGAGCCCGCAAGCCGTCCCGAGGCATCCACCACGGTCTGGCCGGCGACCTTGAGCGAGGTCACGTCCGCGGCGCCGCCCGCGAGGTTGCGCGCCGTGACGGCGTAGGCGACCGAGCCGATCTGCTGGCGCGGCGCGAGCGTCTCGCCTCCCACGCGCACTTCGAGCCAGCGCGCGGCTCCGTCGAAAAGGCTTTCGGATGGCGTCGCCACGAGACCGAGGAAGGTCGAGTAGTAGCCGTCGGACAGGCCCAGCGTCTGCGATTCCTGCCACAGCGGCGTGCCGCCCGTGTCCGCGGCGTAGACGAGAAAGGTGACCGTGGCGGTGCCCGTTGCGGCGGTGCCGTCGGCACGCAGCAGACGCCCTTGGTAGCCCGTCAGGCGCTGCACCTGGGCGATTGCGGGGACCGACGCGAGCAGCAGCGACAACGCGCAAGCGCGCCAGAACATGTCCCGACCTCCGTGCCGCCTGCGCGGCCCCTGTTCGGCGGAGAACTTTCGAAGCACGGATTGGAGCACGAATCATGCGCGAAAACAAGCGGATTCGAAACGGGCGGCGTCCCGTGGACAAGACGGGGCATCATTCCCCCGGCCGGGAAGGCGGCGGCGCCGTCCCTGCGGCCACCGGCGCGGCGTCCGACGGACGCGTTGCCCGGGACGGGGCGCGACGCTAGTGTGCGAACCCTCGCGGCGGCGGCGCGGCTCTCGGACTGGGCCGGCCCGCCGCGCCGGCAGGGAGCCGTGCATGTCCTCGGTACGCAACGTCGTCGTCGTCGGGTCCGGGCCGGCGGGCTACACCGCCGCCATCTATGCGGGCCGGGCCAACCTGGAACCCGTGGTCTTCGCCGGCATGCAGCCGGGCGGGCAGCTCACCATCACGACCGAGGTCGAGAACTACCCGCCGTTTCCGAAGGGAATCCAGGGCCCCGAGCTGATGCAGATCTTCCGCGAGCACGCCGAGCGCTTCGCGAAGGAAATCGTCGAAGCCGACGTGACCCGGGTCGACCTGTCGAAGCGGCCGTTCCGCGTCGAGTGGGACGGCGGCAGCATGGAGACGAAGGCGCTCGTCGTCGCGACGGGGGCGTCGGCGCGCTGGCTCGGGCTCCCCAGCGAGAAGGCGCTGCGCGGCCGGGGCGTGAGCGCCTGCGCGACCTGCGACGGCTTCTTCTTCCGAGGCAAGCCCGTGGCCGTCGTCGGCGGCGGCGACACAGCGCTGGAGGAGGCGACGTACCTGGCCCGCTTCGCCAGCCGCGTACACGTCGTCCACCGTCGCGACGAGCTGCGCGCTTCGAAGATCATGCAGGCGAAGGCGAGGGCCAACCCGAAGCTCGACTTCGTGTGGAACTCGGTCGTGGAGGAGATCCTGGGCGACGCCGCCTCGGGCGTGGCCGGCGTGCGGCTGCGCGACACGCGCACCGGCGCCGAGTCGAGGCTGGAGGTGCAGGGGGTGTTCGTCGCCATCGGGCACGAGCCCAACACCGCGCTGTTCCGCGGTCAGCTCGACCTGGACGACAAGGGCTACGTGCGCACCGTGCCGGGCTCGACCCGCACGTCCGTTCCGGGCGTCTTCGCCTGCGGCGACGTGCAGGACGCGTACTACCGGCAGGCGATCACCGCCGCGGGCTCGGGCTGCATGGCGGCGATCGACGCGGAGCGCTGGCTGGAGCACTGACCGGAGCGTCATCCGAACACCTTCTCGTCCGGGTCGTCGGCGCACGCGGCGTCGGCCTCGTGGTCGCGGGCGGGGCGCGCGCGATCCGGCGCGTTCTCCCGGTACCACTCGTGCGCGATGATCGCGCTCATGACCTCGTTGCTCCCCGTCCAGATCGAGGCGAGCCCCAGGTCGCGGACTATCCTCTCAATCGGATATACGTTCGTATAGCCGATGCCGCCCATGACCTGCATGGCGTGGCGCGCGGCCTGCTGGCAGCTCTGCGTCACGAAGCGCTTGGTTTCGCTCACGAGGCGGCGCACCCTCGCCGGGTCCTCTCCGGCGTCGACGGCGCGCGCCGTGGTCCACACGAGCGAGCGCGAGGCGTCCAGCAGCATGGCGGCCTCGGCGACCTGGAAGCTCACGCCCTGGAACTGGTCCACGGTGCGGCCGAAGGCCTTGCGCTTCGTGGTGTAGCGGCCCGCGATTTCCAGCGCCGGGCGCGCAGCCCCGACGGTCATGGCCGCCGTGCCCAGGCGCTCCGGAATCATCATGGTGTCGAACACGTCCGCGGCGCCGTGGAGCCTCCCGACGATGTTCGCGCGCGGCACCCGCACGCCGCGGAACACGATGCGCCCCGTGCCTCCGCCGCGGCAGCCCATGAGGCCGTAGAGCCGCTTCACCTCGACGCCCGGCCCGCGGTCCACGATGAAGCACGTGAGCGCCTCGCGCGGTTTCGCCTTCGGATCGGGGTTCGTGCGCGCGTAGACGAGGAAGTAGTCCGCGCCCTCCGCGCCCACGATGAAGCGCTTCTGCCCGTCGAGCACGAAGTGGTCGCCGTTCTCGCGCGCGCTCGTCGTCGTGCCGAAGAAGTCCGACCCGCCGCGCGGCTCGGTCAGGCACTCGGCGGCGAAGAGCTCGCCGCGCAGCAGCGGCCGCACGTAGCGCTCGCGCTGCTCGTCCGTGCCGTGGCGCACGATGGCGTCGCACACCAGCTCCGCCCCCACGCCGAACACGCACGCGAAGATGTAGCCGAGCGTCCCCACCTCCTCCATCACGGCGCACGAGCTGACCCAGTCCAGCCCCCGGCCGCCCCACTTCTGCGGATACCGGCACCCGAGCAGTCCACGCCGGCCCGCCTCGCACAGGAAGTCGCGCGGGAACGCCACCTTGTCCGCGTCCATGTCCAGCACGAGGCTGCGCGGCACCCAGCGCACCAGGTCGCGCGCTTCGTCGCGCAGTTTCCGCTGCACGTCGTTCAGGAGGAAGTCGTACATGCGATACTCCTCTGTAGCGCTGTCCTATAGCTTGGAAGCGCTCCCAACGGACGGGCCCGGGCACTCCCGTGCCCGGCTCCGGGTGCCTGCGATCCGCCGGATCGATCCCTGCGCTTCCGTGCCCGGCTTCGGAACCCGGCTCCGCGTTCATTCGATCCGCCGCGCCGGAGGGCCGCGCCGTGCGCAAGACCTACGCGCGCGCCGGTTCGGGGTGCTGCGCCGGCGCGACCGCGGCGTCGGCGACGAACGGCCGGCCGTGGTTGTACTCGCGCCGAAGCCGCTGGAGTTCCCGCCGCAGCGCCGACTCGCACAGCCCCATGAGCCCGGCGCCCGGGTAGCGCTCCGACAGGAACCCCACCGCCGCGCGCGCCTCGCCCACGAGGTCCACCCAGGTCTGCACCGTCTCGCGCAGCCGCGGCACC
>Ga0172370_10009944_pt1 | contig 11009 bp, 8 predicted proteins | sample LakKiv5m_FD_114538 | JGI IMG/M metagenome (GOLD analysis project Ga0172370, IMG submission 114538) | Freshwater microbial communities from Kabuno Bay, South-Kivu, Congo - kab_022012_11.5m | ecosystem: Environmental > Aquatic > Freshwater > Lake | place: Democratic Republic of the Congo...
AGCCTTAATGCACTAAGCAATTCAACACGGGAGTTAACCAGATTATAGAGTTTTTGAGTAAATAGGATAAGCTGCTTAGTCCCCCATTTACCGGTTAGAAGAACGGCCGTATCCTCCCTTGGGGCTTTTAGAGGTGGGGCGGCCTGGCCTTTAATCGGCTCGATGGAAACAGGAACCAGGCCTTTTCTTTGCAAGTCTTCCAAAACAGCCTCAATAGTAGCCATTTCAATCTTGCCTTCAACTACTTCATTGAGATTTTTTTTGGCCTTATATTTAAATTCCATTTTTACCCTATTCCAATTCGACTACACGCATAATTTCTTCTTTAGTAGTTAACCCCTGAGCTACCAAAAGCATACCGCTATCCATAAGCGTATGCATGCTTTTCTTTAATGCCATAGCCTTAATTTCCTGAGCGCTCTTATGCTCTGTAATCATTCTGCGTATATCATCGTCAATAAGCATAATTTCATAGATCGGCCTTCTGCCTTTAAATCCGGTTTCACTGCAATTTTCACAACCTTTTCCGTTACATAAAGTGCACAAAAGCCGCACTAAGCGCTGAGCGATAATAACTTCAACCGAGGATGCCAAAAGATAAGGTTCAATTCCCATATCCATGAGGCGGGCGATACCGCTTGCTGAATCATTAGTATGCAAGGTAGAAAATACCAGATGGCCGGTAAGCGATGAACGAATAGCCAGGTCTGCGGTTTCTGAATCCCGGATTTCGCCAACCATCATAATATCTGGATCGTGCCTTAAAACGCTCCTTAGCGCGCTGGCAAAGGTTAAGCCTACTTTTGGATTAACGTGAATTTGGGTTATGCCTTCAATAGCATATTCTACCGGATCTTCAATACTGATTATTTTTACCTCTTTACGGTTTAAACGGCTTAAAAAAGTATAAAGCGTAGTAGTTTTTCCGCTGCCAGTCGGCCCTGTGATTAAAATTATCCCGTGCGGCTTTTGAATTAACTTTTCGATTATTTTTAAGTCTTCCTGCGAAAATCCAATCTTATCCAGATCAAGTAACACCTGCGAAGGCAGTATGCGAATTACCACATTTTCCCCGTAATATCCCTGTAATATAGAAACCCTTAAATCTACTTCCTGGCCGTCCAGCAGGCGCACTTTAGCCCTTCCATCCTGCGGAATTCTGTGCTCGACTACATCCAGATGGCACATAATTTTAATCCGCGAAACAATTGCCGGCTCGATATAAAAAGCCTCCGGCGGCATTTTCATTTCCCTTAATACACCGTCAATACGGTATCGCAACACTACTTTATTAGTATATATTTCAATATGAATATCGGTAGCCCGCATTTTAATTGCTTCGCTAATAATCTGATTGACCAGTTTAATAACTGATACCTCATCGGCATTTTTTTCTATATCTTCGACGCTTTCGTCTTTGGTTAATTTGGTACCGCGTTTTATTTTATCTTCCATAATTTTATCGACGGTACCGGCAACTGCTCCATAATATTTATGGATTGCCTGTTCTACCTCGTGCTGAGTGGTCAACACCCGGTTGATTCGAAATCCTAGGTTCATCTTGATGTTCTCAGCCATCCATACATCCATAGGATTATAAATTGCAACCGTTAGAAATTGGCCTTCTAAATTAATCGGCATAAAACCGTAATGCTGCACAAATTTAGCCGGAACTGCTTTAACGGCTTCGGGGGATATGTGGGCATCTTTTAAATGGGCAAAATAAGGCAGATTAAATTGCTCGGAAAGCGCCTTGAGCAATTCTTCTTCTTTTAATAACCCCAAATTAACTAGAACGCTTCCCAGCATATCTTCCTGGATAGTTAATTCTTTATTAGCTTTATTTAACTGCTCTTCGTTTATATAGCCTTTTTTTAACAAAATCTCGCCTAATAATTTATTGGACATCTTTTTAGCCCTCTATTTTGCCTATTGAATAAAACTTAGATTCATCTATTTTATCCATCTGGCCGCTTATTATTCGCTCGCATCCTGAAATTGTATCCTCTAGAGAAACAAATGCTCCGGGCCTGCCGGTATAAACCTCGGCGGTAAAAAATGGCTGCGAAAGAAAATTCTGCAGTTTCTTCGCCCGGTCAAAAATAATCTTTTCTTCGGGAGCAAGCTCTTCTTTACCGATAATCGAAACAATTCGTTCCAGTTCGTCATAACGGCGGAAATGCCTCAGAACTTCGTGGGCGACATCAAAATGCCTCCTGCCGACTATTGAAGGGGTTAAGGAATTGGCTGAGGATTGCAAGGGGTCAATCGCAGGATAAAGCCCGCGTTGGACCAACGACCGCGAAAGGACAATTAAACTATCCATATGCGCGAATATCGCTACAACTGCGGGGTCAGTCATGTCATCTGCCGGGACAAATACCGCTTCGATAGCAGTGATACTTGCATTTTTTTCCGAGCGGATCCTTTCATGCAGCTGGCTTATTTCGCTGGTAAGAGTAGACTGGTAACCACCTTCCGACGGGATTCTTCCTAAAAGGGTAGAAATTTCGCTTCCTGCCTGAACAAAACGAAAAACATTATCCATAAAGAAAAGTACATCTTTCTTTTGGGCTAAAACTAATTCGGCTAAAGCAACGGCGGTAAGCGCCGCTTCAAAACGCATACCGGGAGACTCATTCATTTGGCCGAAAACAAGTATGGAGCGTTTCAAAAGATCGGCGCGTGAAAATTCATGATAAAGTTCGTTACCTTCGCGGATACGTTCCCCTACTCCTCCAAAAACGCAGGTACCGCTTTGGAAGGTAATAATATTGTGGATAATTTCAAGAATAAGTATTGTTTTACCGCAGGCAGCACCTCCCAAAAGTCCGCTTTTTGAGCCTTTTACTAAAGGGAAAAGCAGGTCGATCATTTTTATCCCGGTATAAATTACCTTAGGCTTAGAGCCAGAATCTAAATCAACCTCCACTTTGGAGTTTGCGGTTACGCTTCTAAGGCTGATAGTTTCATTTGCTAGAAATTCGCCTTTATGATCTATAGGCTCAACCATGGCATTTAAAACCCGGCCATAAAGCTTGGTTAAATCTTTCGGAACCACTATCCCTTTTTCATGAATATTAACCGGCATATTCCGGCCTATCCCATAAGTAAACCCTAAGGCTACTGTCCTGCAGATATTATTTCCCCTGTGTTCAACTATCTGTAAACCGATATCTTCTCCTGTACTTTTACGGACACCTAGCATGCTTCCAACTGAAGGCATACTGGCACCGGAAGGAAATTGCGCATCTACTATTGAACCGTAAACTGCAACTATTTTGGCCAAAGAATCAATCGGGCTCATATTATGCGTCTCTCCTTATTAACCTGGCCGCAGACAATTCACGGATAGATTTATCAGATAGGCTATGCAAGTACTTAAAATACTCCATCCGTAGATGTGTGTTAATTTTAACTAATTCTTGGACGCTTCCTTCCAAGTGCATAATTCGAGCAGCTAACTCTGCAAGCTTAGCCGACCAAAAAACCGAAAATAACCTAAAATCCAGCCAAGATTTAATCCACCCTTCAATTACTTTTTCGAAATTGGGTTCAACTAAAAGATCGGGGATTAGCCTAGAAACATTTTCGGACCTCGGTTGTAAAGGCAACAATGGCTCAAATTCTACCTGCTGGCTGGTAAGGCTGATGAAGCGGGAATAAACTACGTAAACCTTGCCAACTTTACGCTCGACGTAATGGCTAAAGATATGTTCTCTTATCTTAGCTATTAAATTAGTTTCGATCTTTTCACCCGGAGAATCAAAGAGAGAGAAATTTATCTGAATTTCTTTTAAATAATTGGCGCCTTGCTGGCCACAGACGGCAATAAAATCTTCTTGCTTCCGGGAATTAAGTAATCTATTTACCAACAGAAAATTTAATTCCCCTAAAAAACCTTCATCGCTGCTAACTAAAAGTAAAAGAGAAGGCAGGTTTGATTTTGGAGTTAAAAGTTCACTCTTTGTGCCCGAAGAAAGTAAAACAGTAAAAACATCATCTAAGAGATGGATAAATTCCTCCGAAGGCTCCTGGCGCTGGCGAAATTGATTAAACTGTGAGGTTGAGGCTAACTTCATAACTTCAACTAAATCACCCAGATTCTTATTAAATTGTAAATTTGATTTTAACCTTCCTATAGGAATCATTTATTTTGGCTGCGGAAAAATTCTTTTATTGAATTATCTAAGAGCAATTTAACTTCTTCGGTTAATTCACCCTTATCGTTTAATTGTTCGACCAGGCCTGGCTGGTATTTACATAGATAGGGGAAAAAATTAATTTTAAAAATTTTTACCTGCTCTAGGCTTATTGCCTCGAGTATCTTTTGGGCAAAGGCATAAAAAAGAACAATTTCTTCAGCCTGCGGCAAAGGTGCCCCGTTTTCCTGAATTAAAAGTTCATAAAGGATTTTCCCTCGCTGGAGCTGCTGGGCGGCTTCCGGGCTGAGTTTTGTACGCAGCCGGGTTAAGCGTAGTAATGAACGGTATTGTACGTATTCATAACGCAGGCCTTGGCTTAATTTACGGATGGCCGGACACTGGACCTTGCTTCCGATACGGGAGACTGAAAGCTCTAAGTCTATGGCTGGCTTAAAGCCTTCCTGAAAAAGGCTGGAGTTTAAATAAATTTGCCCATCGGTCATTGAAACAATGTTTGAACAGATATAGCCTGTAATATCCCCCTGCAATGTTTCGGCAAGCGGCAGAAATGTCATCGAGCCTCCGCCAAATTCCTGTTTAAGGCGGCCAGCCCGTTCCATAAGCTGGGAATGCAAGAAAAAGATATCCCCAGGATATGCCTCTCTACCCGGAGCGCGCTCTAAAAGCAAAGACATCTGCCGGTAAACCCAGCTGTGTTTGGTTAAATCATCAAAAACTACTAAGACATCTTTTCCTTGATACATAAAATATTCACCCAGCGCTGCGGCAGTGTAGGGGCAAATATATTGTTCGCTGGCAGATGAACTTGCGGATGCGCAAACTGCTAAACAGAAATTCATGCATCCTTGATTGCTAAGAGTTTGTATAATTTTATTAAAAGCGGTGCTTGATCCGCCAATCCAACAATAAATACAGATAACATTTTTTCCTTTTTGATTTATTATCGAATCTAAACCAATGCTGCTTTTACCGATCTGCCTGTCTCCAACTACCAATTCACGCTGGCCCTTACCTAATGGAATTAAGAGGTCGATTATTTTTATGCCTGTATGCATGGTCTGACTTATCGGTTCACGCTCCATAACTCCAGCTGCCTGGCGAAAAACCGGGTAAATATCTGAGGGCTCAATTTTACCTTTTCCGTCAATCGGATTAGCTAAAGGATCGACCACTCTTCCGATAAAATTATCCCCCACCGGAACATTGAGCAGCTGGTTGCGGCTGCTTACTATATCGCCTACTTTAATTTTCCGGGTGTCGCCAAAGACCAGGCCAAAGGCAAATTGAGGGTTAAATTCTACAATCATACCCTTTTGTCCGGATTCAAGATCAATCACCGAACCAAAGGAACAATTGGGCAGGCCGCTTATTTTAATAATCTCCTGCCGGAGCTCTTCTATCCTTCCCACTTCTTTTATGTCTAATGCATCTATCTTCATGGTTTATTAGCGATATTTAGGTAGGCCCATATCGACGATAGCTTTAAGATAAAAAGGTAAATTATTTTAAGCTCTGGATAATCCTTTGCAGCTTATTCCTCAGGGTGCCATCGATAACCATCCCGCCCATCTCGAGGGTAAGCCCGCCGATAAGGCCGGTATCAATCTGCTCCTTTAAATCTATATCCTTGCCCGTCTTTTCCTTCAACAGAAGTTTAATCTGATCTTTTTGTTTGTCCAGCAAAGGGGAACTAGAAACCACTTTTACCAGCCCGTCGCTTTGCAGATTAAATCGCTCTTTCGGCAATTGGGCTATTTCATTAATTATGCCGTTGGCAAAATCATATTGTAAGGCAGCCTTATCAGTTTCACTGAGCAGCTCGGCGATTATTTTGGAAGCAAGCTCTATGCTTTTGGCTTGGATGTCTTTGACTACTCCAACTTTAATTTTTTCGGCTTCCTGGTGGCCCAAAGCGATAATATCCGTTACTTGAAGCTTGGCCTGCTCTTCAATATTTAAACGTATACGCTGGGCTTCCTTATTTGCCTCATCAATGATTAACTTTGCTTCGGCTTTTCCCTGTTGAATCTGTGCTTGGCTTTCCTCTTTGGCGCGCTTTAGTTCTTTATTCAACTCATCTTCTTTAACAATATTTTCTTCATGTAATACATTAAGCCGATGGAGGGCGGACTTTAGGTGATTGGAAAATAAAAAGCGCAGCAATAAAATAATCCCTAGAAAAGTAAAAAATTGAATAATTAGAAGCTTAACAAGCATATTTATTTACTCAAATGTTTATTTTACAACTAGATTATATATAATCAAAAGCGCTAAAATAGCAATAGCTTCTGAAAAAATAAATGACAAAATCATTACGATGAATATTTTTGGGCTTGCGGTAGGATTTCGGGCAACCGATTTAACAGCGGCATATCCAACTAAACCGATGACGGCCGCCGGGCCTGCGGTGCTAAGAAACATAACAATTATTAAGGCCAGCGTCGACATAATTTAAGTTTGTGCGAAAATCGTAAGGTTGTTTGAGCGCATAAAAGCGATTCCGTCTTTTACCGCTATTCGCCGGTTATTAAACAGGACGCTTCCATTTTTTAGCCTAACTATAAACGGCTGGTGGAAATCCAAAATACACATTTCCCCTTCCAGCGCAGGCAAATTTACCTGTAAGGCCTTTCCCTGCCAGATTACCCCTTTAGGCTCCAATATAGAAAGTTGCACTTAGCAAACACACCACTTGTTTTTCCCACTCTGCTTAGCTTGATAAAGAGCGTTATCTGCCTTCTTAATCAATGGCTCTATTTCGCTGGCATCCTCAGGATAAGTAGAAATACCAATACTAACAGTTGTGGGTAAATATAACTCTATTTGTACCCGCACACGTTCAGCAATAATCTTCGCTGCTGCTTTATCCGTTTGCGGCAGAATTATTATAAACTCTTCCCCTCCATACCGGCATACCATATCGATGGAGCGCACAGAACTTTTCAAAATTTTGGCTACCTGTTTAAGCAGATCGTCGCCGGCTGGGTGCCCTTTTGTATCATTATAGTTTTTAAAATTATCGATGTCAAGCATTAGTAAGGAAAGCAAGGCGGGGCTGCGCCTCAAACGGTTAACTTCAATAGTAATTAACTCATTGAAATAGCGACGGTTAAAAAGGCCGGTTAAACCATCACGCACTGCCAAATTTACCAGAAAATCATTATCCTCTCTTGCTGAAAGCAGAAAAAATCTCTCTACTGCATGCTCAACTACAATGCGCACTTCTGTGTTATTTAGAGGCTTGGTAATATAGCCATAGGCGCCTGCTTCCATTGCTTCTATAGCTGAGCTTATGACGGAATAGGGAGTAAGCACCAATACATTTATCCCTGAGGATATTTTGTTTGCCTCCCGGGCAAATTGAGCTCCATTCATCTTTGGAGAACGTAATTCGGTTATCACCGCAGGGAAGCTACCTTGTTTTAAGGCGTTAAGGCCTTCCTGAGGCGAATCAACTAACCAAGGCTGGAATCCTAAATTTTTTAAAACTAGGCCCAAAGCATTCGCTGTTTCTGCATCATCTTCAACCACTAAAATATTAACTTGCTGTTGCGTTTCCATTTTATTCCTCCCCGAAACTGTTTCCGTTCCAATCGGGAAATGGGGTCAGGTACCCCCATTTCCCGATTAGCTGCGAAACAGTTTCTATTTAAGAACGAAGGATTTCCAGGCTGCTTCCATTTCTTCGAAACCGCTAAAATGGTAAACATCTAAAATTGCCTTGTCCCATTTTATTCCATCGCGTAACTTTCTGCTAAAATCTAAAAAAGCATCCTTACTGTAAGTTTCAATTAAGAATAAAATTAACGATGCCGACTCGCTATAAAATAATTCCGGCACGATTAAATTAGTTCCGTGTATCTCGGAAAGTTTCTCGAATTTTAAATAGGTATCCCGGATAACATAGCTTTTTATTGTTTCCATCCGGTCAGATAAAGTTGATTTTTCCTGGGAGCAGGCCACGCCTTCGTCAATCCACAGGGGCAACTTAACATTTAAACCAATATATTCCCGAAAAACCATGTGGGTCATTTCATGGGGAAGCGTCGAATCAAAAAATTTTTCCTGGCCGATAAAGGTTTTGATAGTCCGGCGGGCTATCGACACCTGACCTCCGCTCCAAGGGGAGCTCTGGGTCTCTTTTAAATAGTCAGCGCTATTATTGTACAGGTAAATTTTTGCCCGATTATCCCAGCTCCAAAAATCAAACCTTCGAAAACCTAGTTCTTCAACAATACTATTATAATAATCTTCGGCTTGATAAACTAGCTTCTCGATAAATTCGTTTGGAGCGTCCTGATAATAAATAATAAAATGCTGGGATTTTTCTATCTGCCAATAAGAACTATTTTGGGCAAAAGCGCAGGGCAAAATAAAGAAGCCCAATAAAAGGCCAGCGAGTATCTTCATAATTTTTAGGGACAGTGATTATTTTACATAACAATAATTACTATCCCTATATTTTATTTTATGATTCCAGTTTTCTTATCCGTAGAAACAGCGGAAATATCATCCTGGATTATATTTTTTAGTTGTTTCTGCCAAACTATATAAAAACCCACGCCTAAAAGGCCAAGAAATAAAATAATCGCGCCGACCAAACGCCATACCACCACATGGAATTGGGCAGGTTTTGCCTGCGCAGAAAGGCTGCGGGCAAGGGCTATGTCCGCTTTTACTGATTCTAAAATTCTAAGGTTGTCGCGGTATTCAGAAATATGCTGTTCAGGATTAGGCGGGGGATTTTTCTGGCTTTCAATAAGCTGATCCAGTTTTGAATCAATACTCTTTTTTAAAAAACCGATCCTTTCGGCAAATGAAGTATTTTTTACCAGATTGGCTATTTTATCAGATTCTGCGCGCAGGGATTCGATTTCGGAAATAGGCATGACCCAGATATCGTGCAGCTCTATTTCTTCTTCCACCGACTCGCCCGGCTGAAGCTCATAATCTCCGTAAACATAATAGGAGCCCTGCTGCGTATCATAGGCAACCGCTAAAGCTCCTTTGTTGGCGATATCTTCCGGTTTTATTTCTTTAGGAAGATAGGCTTTAATTGATACGGTTTGCACCTCTTCTTTGGAAGGGTTAATCGCCATTACCTTTAAAACAATATTAGCTTCGGCAATAGCAGCAAGAAGCATAATGAAAGCAAAACAAAAAATAATCGACTTTAGGCTTCTCATAACTTAACTCCTCTTTATTCTCGCGGTATTATAACAAATTTTCCCATAAATGTAGCCTAAAATTATTTATATTCATACCAGGTTTGGGTAACCGGTTTATGGGCAATATTATCAACCATCTTCTTACTCATCTCCATTGCCGCCTTTAATTCCTGGGTCTTATTTTTAAGATAGATTATATCTTCTTTCTTCTCGGATGATATCTCATAAAGTTTTTCTAAACTCATCCCCGCCTCGCCAGTCATCTGCTTAATAGTCTTGGCCATATTAGATAACTGGTTAAACAACGGCTCCAGGGTTTGGGCAGAACTGGCAGCGCTTTTAACTTCATTAATCATATCTTTTCCAATTTTGGAAAGCGAAGTTTCGATGATTGAGAATTGATTATTTAAGGTATCGGCGACCGTCTTTATATCGCCTAAACCTGAAGTTGAGCCTAAAACAGCGGATACCTGGCCGTAAACCTCTTCTATGTCCGTATCAATAACCGAAATAACTAATGCATCCAAGGTGCCTTTGGTATCTTCAGAGCAAACAATGGTAAAGTCGCCTTTGCCCCATGCATTTACGAATTTAACCGTATATTCGTATATGCCGGTATTGGAGTTTTCAGTCATTGTGCCTTTTGAAACCTTCAGGACGTTTTTAGCATTATAAATATCGATCTTAGGCATAAGCCCCGTATAGGTACGATAACGAATAATTAAAGTATCGCCGGTTTGTATAGCGCTTTCCGTATTTAGGATTTCCGATTTCATGGCAGTAACTGTCTGCTGGCGGGCCTCATCAACTTGGGTTTTCAAAGCAGTTTCCGCCGCGGATAAAACTGAACTTACATGCGTCTTGACTGTATCTTCTGTAGTCCTTAAATCAGTCGTTATTTGTTGCCTGGAGGCCTCAATATCTGTACGCGTCTGGGCGGTAGCAACGTTTAACGATGACTGAATACTTTGCACGGATTCACCGAGGTTTTTAGCGGTCTCGGTAAAGAACTGATACTGCAGGATCTCGGCGCCTACATCAAGGTTGGCGCTGGATACATAATCTTTGCCTCTATAATTAATAGACAGCGTGGCAGGATAAACCTTACCTGCCTCAAAAGCGGTGCTCGCATAAGTAAAAGTGTACATCCCGCTGGTATTAGGTGTTGTGGCGCTAAGGGTTTTTCTGATTGTCGTGCCATCAGGCTCATATATAACCAAGCTAGCTCCGCCCATGTCAGCCCGCTCTAAATCAGTAACTCCGACCAGTTTTCCTTTTCTCTGCAGGGAGCCGACGGCATTTAAATTATCATCTGCCGGAGAGTAACTATAAGTAAGAATAGATTCCCAGGTAACCTGCGCTGAAGCAGAGTTTTCCAAATACACCGTAAGTATATAAGGGGTAGACCCCTCTTTAGGCGTAGTCCAGGTAACACTGTTATCAATATAATTTGTTTTGGTAAAAAATGTGGTATAGGTCCCGTAAGGATAAGAAAGCTCCCTGGTTACAGGAGAGCTAAGCCCTGAGTCTGTCCAATTTGTCGTCGGTTCGCTGACACCAAAATCTTGCAGATGCTGCAGGGTATCATAGTCCATTACATTAAATCTGGCCGTAAAGTAGACAATGCTGAACTTACTATCATTTTCGTCGTATACCGTATCATCATCAGCATCAG
>Ga0172370_10009951_pt1 | contig 11003 bp, 9 predicted proteins | sample LakKiv5m_FD_114538 | JGI IMG/M metagenome (GOLD analysis project Ga0172370, IMG submission 114538) | Freshwater microbial communities from Kabuno Bay, South-Kivu, Congo - kab_022012_11.5m | ecosystem: Environmental > Aquatic > Freshwater > Lake | place: Democratic Republic of the Congo...
AATAAGCCAATTACGGCAAGGCGGCGCGCCTTATTTTGCATACTTCCATCTGTTCTCGCCGCATGGCGAATATCGTCCGCGCGCCGACTACCGCCAATGGATAGATAAATCCTATGCGCCGCCAGAGAAACCAGCGCATCCCCTAAGCGCCCTTGAAATTGAACTGTCCGCTTACTCGGATGTAAAATCTTTTTTCAAAAATCAAAGAAATCTGTACGATGCCTTGATACGTCAAGTAGATGATGAACTTGGAAAATTGATGGAACGCCTGCAAGCGGATGGCGTACTAGAAAATAGTTACATCATCCTGACCTCTGACCACGGCGAATTATTCGAGCGTGGATTTTGGGGACATGGAGATGTCTTTATGTACGAAGGCGCGACCAACATCCCGCTGCTGATTCACGCTCCCGGACAAACAGCCCGCCGAGACATTTTTTCCCTCACCAGCAATACCGACATTTTGCCAAGCCTGCTTTCGGCTACCGGGGTCGCGGCAGAGTCGGGATTGGAGGGGCGCATCCTCCCCGAATTTCCTGACGCCAGCGAAGACCCTAACCGCGCGGTGTTTTCCATCCATGCCAGAGATAACTCTGTCTTTGCTCCGCTCAAAAAAACTGCCATCGCCATGTGGAAGCGCGAATATAAATTAATAGCATATCTTGGCTATTCAGACGAGGCGCTGTATGAACTTTACAACCTACAAGAAGACCCGCAGGAGATGAGCGACCTTTCTCGCAAAGACACAAAAACGTTGGAAAGCATGAAGGCAGAACTACTTGCCGCGTTGAATCAATCTAATCAATCTTTTTAATTCACCTTACTTACACGGAGCTCTTATGTACAAACTTGTTCTCGTCCGTCATGGACAAAGCGCCTGGAATCTTGAAAACCGCTTCACCGGCTGGACCGATGTGGACTTGACTGAACTCGGCACGCAAGAAGCGCGCGAAGCGGGGAAGTTGCTCAAAGATGGCGGGTATGACTTCGACATTGCATACACCTCCGTTTTGAAACGCGCCATCAAAACGTTAAACATCATTCAGGACGTGATGAATTTAGACTGGTTGCCCGTCATCCGCGCTTGGCAATTAAATGAGCGTCACTACGGCGCGTTGCAAGGATTGAACAAAGCCGAAACAGCGGAAAAATTTGGCGAAGCGCAGGTGAAAATTTGGCGGCGCAGTTATGACGTTCCGCCCCCGGCGCTGGAACTTTCGGACGAACGCCACCCAAAGTTTGACCGTAGATATGCCGCGCTGAGTCCCCAACAATTGCCCGCCACCGAATCGCTCAAAATCACATTGGAAAGAGTCCTGCCGTTTTGGCGCTCTACACTTGCGGCGGAGATTAAATCTGGCAAGCGGGTTTTGCTTGTCGCGCACGGAAATTCCATCCGCGCTTTGGTCAAGTATTTGGATAACGTCTCTGACGCGGACATTACCGAGTTAAATATTCCTACCGGGTTGCCGCTGGTTTATGAGTTGGATGAAAACTTGAACGCCGTTACGCATTACTATCTTGGCAACGCGGAAGAAGCGGCGAAGAAGGCTGCGGCGGTGGCGAATCAGGCAAAGGCAAAATGAAAAAAATAAGCGCTATCGCCAAATGGATAACGCGCCGCGTCCCGCCAACCTCCGCCATTTTGGGGCTGTATGGCGTGATTGTGTTTTTCATCTTTTCGTGGACGCTGCTCGTATCCTTTTATAAATTCCCTTCGTGGATTTTGTATTTAACGATTGACCAGATTTTGGTCATCTACGCTTACAATTTCTCCGTGAACGTTGCGGAGAGTTTGCTGGCGTTGGCGGTAATGCTCTTGCTGGAATTGACCGTGTTTTTCATCTTTATGAATAAAGATGAAATGCAAACGCGCCCGACGCTTCTATTTATTTTTATTTTAGGGTCGGCGATGTGGCGGCTGTTGCTTTTTCAGAACTACCAAGCCGCTTCCGCTTTTGTAGAGGGAGAAACGCTTTGGTGGGCAATTACGCTCGCGCTTGCTTTTCCCGGCGCGATGTTTCTTGCAAAAATCAAATTTATCCAAAAAGCGGTAGAAGCCTTTGCCGAGCGCGCCACAGTTTTCTTGTATATTTATTTACCGCTTGGACTTGTCTCGCTGATAGTTATCTCCATTCGGAACATCAATTAAATAAAATGAAGAACATTACCCGCCGCGATTTCTTAAAAAAGATGAATTTTACAAAAAATTACTCGAAGCCAATAATCAATTCAAGTCTGTGAATGTAAATTGAAAAAAGATGATTTCCCTTTCCGCGACTTAAAAAAACACTTTCACGGCGACCTGCGCCTTGACTCCGCCGCCAAAGTTCTCTACTCCACAGACGCATCCATTTATCAAATTCCGCCGCTGGGCGTGGCGCTGCCCAAAACGCAGGAGGATTTACACGCGGCGGTGGAATTTGCCGCGCAGCGTAAAATTCCCATTTTGCCGCGCGGAGCGGGTTCATCTCTCGCGGGGCAAGCCATCGGCGAAGCGCTCATTTTAGACCTCTCGCGCCACCTCCACGCCATTGTGGAAATCAACCCCGAAACCCGCCGCGCCATTGTGGAGCCGGGCGTGGTCTTAGCGGATTTGAACAAAGCCGCCGCAAAATTCGGCTTGATGTTCGGTCCCGACCCCGCCTCGGCGGAACGCGCCACGCTGGGCGGAATCATCGGCAACAACGCCACCGGCGCGCACTCCATTGTTTACGGCATGACGGCGGACCATTTAATTTCCGCCGATGTGATTCTTTCAGATGGAAGTTTATCAACGTGGGGAGGGGAAGAAAATTCAGAATTTAGAATTCAGAATTCAGAATTGCTAAAAGCAGTGAGCGTCATTCGAGAAAATTACGCCGAAGCCATAAAGCAAAATTTTCCAAAATCTTGGCGCAACTCAGCGGGATACAGAATCAATTATCTTTTACCGTTTTCCCCAACCAAGCCGCCCGAATGGACGGGCGATTATCCGTCCCTTCATCCTTCATCCTTCACCCTTCACCCTTCACTTCTGGCGGGCAGTGAAGGCACGCTGGCTATTATCCGCCGCGCCACGTTGAATCTTGTGCCGAAGCCCAAGCACACCATCCTTTCCGTGTTGGCGTATGAAAGCATCGCCGCATCTTGTGATGACGTTCCGCGTCTGCTTTCTTTTCACCCCAGCGCGGTGGAACTCATTCCACAGGTCATCATTCGGCTGGCGCGCGGAGTTCCCGCTTATGCGCGTGAAATGGCATGGATGCCCGATGACCCCGCCGCCGTGCTGGTGGTGGAGTTTGCGGGCGATGACCCGCATGAACTGCTGGCAAAGGCGCGCAGCATTGGCGCAGCGCATTTCATAGCCGAATCAAAAGAAGACCAAGCGCGGGTGTGGAATGTCCGCAAAGCCGGGCTGGGAATTTTAGACTCCCGCCCAAGAGAATCTCGTCCGGTGGCGTTCATTGAAGATTGCGCCGTGCCAGTGGATAGGCTGGGTGAGTTTGTGCGCGAGGTGGAGCGTATTTTGCAAGCGCACAATGTAGAAGGCGGCATGTACGCGCACGCTTCCGGCGGATGTTTGCACATTCGCCCGGTGTTGAATCTCTATCAAGGCGCGGGGGTACATCATCTGCGCGGAATCAGCGAAGAGGTCTTTGCGCTGGTCATGCGGCTGGGCGGCTCCATGAGCAGCGAACATGGAGACGGCATTGCAAGAGGGGAGTGCATAGAAAAAACCTACGGGCAGGAAGTCACCGCCGCCATGCGTCTCTTGAAACGCGCCGCCGACCCGAACAACATCCTCAACCCGCGCAAAATGCTGGATTCTCCGCCAATGGATTCACATTTGCGCTACGGCGAAACCTACGCGGCGCGAACATGGACTCCCGCGCTGCATTTTGACCACGAGCGCGGACTCGCTGGCGCGATTGAGCAATGTAACGGGCAGGGCGTTTGCCGCAAATCCAGCGGCGTGATGTGTCCCTCCTTTCAAGCCACGCGCGAGGAAGCGAACTCCACCAGAGGCAGGGCAAATTTACTGCGCGGATTAATCTCCACTCCCCAATCCCTCATCCCTAATTACCAAGACTCTGTTTTCTCCGCCCTTGACCTCTGCCTAGCCTGCAAGGGCTGCACTTCGGAATGCCCCAGCGGCGTGGATATGCCCAAGTTGAAATATGAATTTATGCGCGAATATTTCAAAACGCACCGCCGTCCGTTGAGAGATTATCTATTTGGCTACTTTGACCGCGCCGCGAAAATTCTCGCGCCCATTGCTCCGCTTGCCAACGCTTTTATGAAGATGAACGGGTCGCGCAAAATAATTGCGCGGCTGACGGGCATTACACAAAAGCGAGCCTTCCCCGTGTTTCGGAGCGCGCCGTTTCGGAGTGCAAAGTCTCCTGACTTTGCGAATACAGATAAATCAAAAATCGGGAGACTTTTGACTCCAAAAAAAGTCCTCTTTCTCTCCGATGTCTTCTCGCGCTATCTTGAACCCGAAGTAGAAGAAGCCGCGTTTAAGATTCTGCGCGCGGCAGGCTATGAGATTCAAGTCTTGCCGCTCATAGGCGCGGGAACTTCGTTGCTCTCTAAGGGATTTTTAGAGGACGCGAAAAAACACGCGGAAAAACTTTTGGACGCGATTCTCTCTGCGGGCGCGGAAAACTCTCTGCCCGTCGTGGGTTGCGAGCCGCCCGAAATCTCCTGCTTAAAGCATGAATACGCCGCGCTGCTGCCTCATCGCCGCGCTGAAGTTGAATCTATAAAAAAGCGCGTTTGGCTGCTGGATGAATTTATTTTGCGAAACATCAAACTGGATGAATTGATTGAAAGCCGCGCCGATGAAAAAATTTTCTTTCACCCGCATTGCCACCAACGCGCCGAAGGACTGGCGGAAGACGGGCTGCCCAGCGGCACATCCGCAACGGTGGCGATGTTGAAAACTTGCGGCTATGAGGTGGAAGTCTCCGATGCGGGCTGCTGCGGCATGGCAGGGACCTTTGGCTACGATGCGGAACATTACGACCTCTCCATGCAGGTTGGCGAGTTAAAGTTGTTGCCAGCCATCCGCGCCACAGAAAAGCGAATCGCGTCTAGCGGCTCGGCGTGCCGAATGCAAATTCAACACGGCGCGGGAAAAGAATCCGCGCACCCGCTTATGTTGATTTCAACTTTACTTGCAGAGGAAACATGAAAAAATATTTTTTGATTTTATTGCTTTTATTAACCGCTTGCTCCTTGCCTACGCAAACGCAGCCCGCCTTATTGGATTCTCCCGCGACTGAATTTCCAACCAGCGAGATTCCCGCGACTGAACTTCCGACCAGCGAGATTCCTTCGCAACTTCCCGCGCCGACTTTTTCCTCGCCTGCGCCCGCTGCGCCGATGGAAGCGCTGCCCGGCGGCGCCTTGACGATGGTCGCTCTGGGCGATAGTTTAACGCAAGGCGAAAGAGACGATACAGGGCGCGGCTATCCGCTGCGCCTGCTGGATATGGTCCATGTAATTCGACCGGGTTCAACGATGTCCAATTTGGGTCAATCGGGCTGGAATTCAGACGCGCTGATAAACGGCGACCAAGGGTTGGAAAGCCAATTGACTCGCGCCGTCTCGGAACTGCAAGCCGCCGCTTCGCAAGGGCGCGCGGCGGTTGCGTTGGTGTGGATTGGCAGCAATGATCTGTGGTATTTATACGAATACGGCGGGGATATCAATGACGAAGCAGACGCGCAAGACGCGGCGCATTTTGCGGACAATATGAGTTTGATAATAAGCCAGTTGCGCGGCGCGGGAGCGCAAGTGGTTGTCGCGTTGCTGGACGACCAATCGAAACGTCCGGTTGCGTTGAAAGGCGAGGCGTTTCTGGAAATTACGCCGGACGAACTTAATCGCATGTCGGCGCAGGCGCTTCGCTACAATCAAATTATTATAGATACAGCCGCGAAGTATGGCGCGCTCACAGTGGATTTTTATTCAACGGATATTTTTACCAACCCCGCAACTTTATCGGATGACGGCAATCATCCGAATTTGGCAGGCTATGACCTTGTGGCGCAAAAATGGTTTGACGCGCTTTCACCCTTGCTCCGCTAGAACATACGCGGCAATCGAAAATGCGTTCGCCACGTTATAAGAATGTTTAACGCCGCGCATGGGGATATAAAGAATTTGGTCGGAGAGGTCTAGCAGTTGCGGGTCCACGCCGCAGACTTCACCGCCGAGAATGAGCGCGTTTTTTTGCGTAGAGGATGCGCGCCGCAGGTCTTGCGCGCGCGCATCTTCTTCCAGGGCGAGAATCTTCCAGCCATCGAGTTTTAATTCGCCGGTCAGGGTGGTTGCGTCTTTATGATAACTCCACGAGACCGTTTCTTCCGCGCCCAGCGCCGTCTTTCTGACCGACTCATGTTCCGGCGTGGGCGTGATGCCGCAGAGATAAAGATGCGAAAAGCCGAAGCCGTCCGCGCTGCGAAAGATGGAGCCGACATTCCATGCCGAGCGGATGTTGTCTAAAATGGCGGCGTACTTTTTTCCCCCCTCATTTAACTTGACGCGCCGCGCCGCCTGCGGGTAAATTTGCTCATCCGGTTGTTGATTTAAGACGACTTGCGTCTCTGATAGGCAATGCGGGCAGCGCGTTCCAAAGGGATGCCCGCCCGGCAAGGGGTAGCGCAAGCCGCAATGCGAGCAGCGCCGAACTTCAAAATTAATTTGACTCATATTTGTTATTATAGCCGCCTAATTTTGATTATGACTCTTTGTTCTTAAAAGGTATACTATCCTTATGAACGCTTCTTCTTTTGACAAAGTGGAATTGTTGCGGCTGGCTTTTGCCGGTTTGTCGGATGACGAACTGCAAAAAATGGCAAGTTTGACGCGCTTGCAAACGTACCCGCCCGGCTACGCCTTATGCAAAGAGGGCGCGCACGAGGAGACTTTTTACATCATTGCGGACGGCGAAGCGGCGATTACAAAAAAAATTAGCGATAGCGAAGGCGAGCGTTTGTTACGCACCGCCGTGAAAGGCGATTTGGTGGGGGAGATGGCGCTGATTCAAAGCACGGCGCGCGCCGCAACGGTCTGCGCCAACACCGAAGTAACCGTGTTGGAAATGAACAAACATGATTTTGAAACCATGCTGGGCAATAGCCCCGTTATGGCGTTGGACATCATCCGCACGACGTTGAACCGAATGCGCGCCAATGACCAAATGGCAATTCAAGACTTGCAGCGCACCAACAAAGTGCTGCGCCAATTGGACCGCAACAAACTGGAGTTTATTCAAGTCACCGCGCACGAGCTCCGCACGCCGCTCACTTTGCTAAAAGGCTACGCCAACATGCTGCGAGCGCTGCCCGCTGTGACGAGCGAACCTTCCGCAAAGGAAATGACGGAAGGCATCATCAAAGGCGCGGAGCGGATGCACGAAGTTGTTAATATGATGCTGGACGTGACGCGGCTGGACAGCGAGACCATGAAGGTGATTCCCACGATGGTCTTTATTGAAAAGGTTATTAAAGACGCGCTCATAGATTTGCGCGCGCCCGCCGCCGAGCGCAAAATTCAAATTGAAGTTGCCTGCCCGCCCGGCGTTCCTATGGCGAATATTGACCCATCCTTGATTCAAAAAGTTATTTATCATCTGGCGGTGAATGCCATTAAATATACGCCGGACGGCGGAAAAATTTGGATAGAGGCTGCCCCTGCCGCGCTGAAAAACGGCGCGCCCGCTGTGGAGGTTCGCGTTAAAGACAAAGGCATTGGCATTGACGCGGAACATTTGGATTTAATTTTTGAAAAATTTTATCAAGTGGGCGATGTTGCCGTTCACTCTTCCGGTAAAACTAATTTTAAGGGCGGCGGTCCTGGCTTGGGGCTTGCCATTGCCAAAGGAATTGTAAAAGCGCACGGCGGAAAAATTTGGGTGGAAAGCGCCGGACATGACGAATTGAATTTGCCCGGTTCTACATTCTTTGTTCGCCTGCCGGCGTTTCGGGAGAATTCATAATGAATAGCGAATTTTATAAAACATTGATGGACAATCTGTACGATGGCGTTTATTTTGTGGATACAGAACGCCAGATTACCTACTGGAATAAAGGCGCGGAGCGCATCGCCGGACACCCTGCCGCGCACATGGTTGGCAAGCGCTGCTACGATAACATACTCAACCATGTGGATGAAAACGGCAATTACCTTTGTTTCAGCGGATGCCCGCTGGCAGCCACCATTGAGGATGGCAAACCGCGCGAAGCGGAGGTTTACCTAAAACACGCAGACGGACATCGTGTGCCAATATTGGTGCGCGTTTCTCCCATCAAAAACGAAGCGGGAATCATCACGGGCGCGCTGATGTACGAAAGTAAACATAACGGACGCAACCGCGTCTCTTGCCGATAATCCCATGAAATACTATGAAATAACAGCCGCCAAAGTAAAACCCATTACCGCATCCGCCGCAACGCTGGATGAATGGACTCGCGCCCTGCCATCCGGCTTTTACACCACCTTCACCACGCTGGCGGGCGGAACAAAAGCGATGGGGTTCAGCGCTCACCTGCGCCGACTGTACGAACCCGCTGCAAGGCTGGGATTAAATTCCCCGTTGAACGCCGCGCAGCTACGGGCTAGGCTGGTTGCCCTCATCGCGCAGAATCTCCCCGCCGAGTCGCGCGTGCGCTTATTGCTCACTCGTGGCGGCAAACTCTACCTTGCCTTGCAGCCTTTTCATTCGCTGCCCAAGCAAGTTTACACGCGTGGAGTCTGCGTCCTCAGCGCGGAGCTAGCCCGCCGCGCCCCGCAGATTAAAGACAGCGCCTTCATTGCTCAAAGCGCGGAACAGCGCAAGCAAGTGAATAAAAACATTTTTGAAATTTTGCTCACAAAAAACGGAAATATCTTGGAAGGCATGACTTCTAATTTTTACGCCATGCAGGGCGAGGCAATCTTCACTGCCCAACGCGGAATTTTGCCCGGCGTTACGCGCCGCGCCGTGCTGCGAATTGCAAAAGGGCAGGGGTTGTCCGTCATCTACCGCGCGCCAAGCCTAGGCGCAAATTTTGACGAAGCCTTTCTCACCTCCAGCTCGCGCGGGGTTGTGCCAATCGTAAAAATTGATCATCGCAAAGTGGGCGATGGCAGGGTGGGGGAGTGGACAAAAAGGCTGATGCAAGCGTATTGGGAATATGTAGAGAAGAAGGCGGAGGAGATTGGGGGGTAATTAGGAAGAAAGGGAGTTATTCCTTTTCGTTGAAGATTTCATCATACGCCTTGTCTGCTTCGCCGCCAAAGTGAGCGTAGCGATTGGTGGTGGTGATGCTTTCATGCCGCGCCAGCTCTTGCGATAATTTCAAATTTCCCTTTGCCAAGTAAGTCATCGTCACAAAGTAATGGCGAAAGTCGTGAATGCGGACTTCGTTGCGCCCGACCCCAGCCGCTTCAATGCGCGCTTTGATGGCTTTCCACATGCCGCCCGCCGTAATTGGGCGGATTTTTTTACTAGCGCGGATGTCGTGACGGGCAAAAAGGGGATGCGACCCAAGCGGCAGGCGGGAATTGGGGTCAATCGCCGACCTTGCGTGTAGGTAAGCCTTCAAGGCTTCCAGTGAGCGATTCGAGAAGCGAATGACCGCTTGCTTATCTCCTTTGCCAACGATAACGGCGCGTCCTTCCATCCAATCTATGTCGCCGCGTTTGAGCGCGCAGGCTTCGGAGATGCGTAAGCCTGTATCCGCCAGCGTGAGGACAAAGGCGCGGTCTCGCAGAGACTCTAATTTCTTTTGCAAATCATCCTTGTTGAGCAATGTTTCAGCGCCCAATGATTGACAATGAGCAATGACTTTTTCCACCGCCTCGCGGTTAAAATTGACTATGCGTTTGCCTTGTTTGCTGGCGTAATGGTCTGTGGCGTCTTTTAACTCCGCTAGGTTGCCTGCCTTGCAAAACTGGTAAAACTTCAGTACTGCTGTTCTCCAAACGCGGCTTGTGGAAGGGGATAATTCTTTAATCGCCGTCAGAAATTTGATGTAGGTCTCGGTGTTGAGCTCCGCGTCCGCGCCGACAACTTCCACAAAACGTTTTAATGCATATTGATACGAAGCAACGGTTGTCTTTTGGCGGTTGAGCGTAGAGACGAATTGGTTGATTTTTTCTTTCATTTTATTATTCCATGTAATGTAAATTATATCGAATGATTGAGGCAAAGTCAAGGGGCGAGGTTTGGCAAGCCAGCCCCTGCTCCCCTGCTGGGGAAAACGTTACAAGTTGAAGGTTGAAGGTTGAACGTTTTAGGTCGCGCAAACAAAAAAAGAGGAGCATGGATTTTGATTCCACATTCCTCTTTCTGACTTCTGCATTTGCCTCCCCCCTCCCCCACGCGCAAAGAGACCTCCGAGATTTTCAAAATCTCGGAAGTCTGCGGTCTCAAAAAACCTCGGAGTTCTCGCGTAGCGGAACTCCGAGGTTTGGGGTTTACGCGCCCGCTGCTTTCAGTTGATTTTCAATTTCTTCGCCTTCTTGATTTCTACCACAGCGCTTTAACATGCCCGCTAGTCTTCTGTATGCTATTGCAGCCCAATACCCGCTGCCAATTTTGGCAAATAAGTCGCCTGCTGTTTTTACATATTTCAAGCCTTTATCCTGTTCGCCAATTTCAAAATAGGCTTTTCCCAAATCAATCAAAGTATTTGCTTGTCCCAATTGGTCTTGAATCGCCTGATAAATTGGCAAAGCCTGTTCGTAATATCGTATCGCATCGCTCCAATTTTCTTGAGAATTACTGGCGTCGCCCAAACTCATCAGCACGTTGGCTTCGCCGAGTCTATCGCCCACTTGCCGGAAGAGCGTCAGGGCTTGCTGGTAACTTTGGAGCGCCTCATCCCGCTCATCGCGGAAGTTTTGCACATCGCCGATGGCTTGAAGCACGTTGGCTTCGCCCAATTTAGCCCCGATTTCTTTGAAGAGTTTCAGGGCTTCGTTGTAACTGGCAAGCGCGGCGTCTCTATCGTCGCGGAATTGCAGCA